>Ga0207644_10000241_pt1 | contig 37521 bp, 34 predicted proteins | sample KBSS73metaG_FD_184326 | JGI IMG/M metagenome (GOLD analysis project Ga0207644, IMG submission 184326) | Switchgrass rhizosphere microbial communities from Kellogg Biological Station, Michigan, USA - KBS S7-3 metaG (SPAdes) (version 2) | ecosystem: Host-associated > Plants > Roots > Rhizosphere... | reverse complement strand
CCACGATCCCGTCCCCGAGACCCCCGAGAACGAGGCGCGCATCACCTTCTGGCGCCGCGTCGTGGAGGCGAACCACCTCTTCGAGGACTCGGCGACGCCGGGCTGGAAGTCGGACCGCGGCAAGATCTACGTGCTCATCGGGCCCCCCACGGAGATCCAGGAGGACCCCAACTACAACGTGAAGGAACAGAACGTCGTCGGGACCGGGCTCGAGCGGTGGCTCTACGAAGGCACGCTCCGCAAGGGCAGCCTCGGCGGCGTCATCGTGGTGCCCTTCATCCGCGGCAACGACGGTGCGTACCACATCAGCACCTCCGCGAAGTACTCGAGCCCGTCGTTCGATCCCCTGGGGAGCAGCAGCTACGAGCGGGAGGGGACCCCTGTCGCCAAGATCCAGAGCGAGCTCGACTACGGCGCCTCGGATCTCGGCGTCGCGATGGATCAGGGGCTCCTGATGGCGGCGCCGTGGCAGGACAAGGACTTCATCGACCGTGTCACGGCGGACGTGTATACCGGAGCGCTTCCGGGAATGCAGATCGGATTCGATTTCCTGCGCGCCGGCGACGGCAGCACCTTCGCGCTCATCAACTGCGGCGTCCCCTTCTCCGCGTTCGCCAAGAGCGCCGCCGCGCCCGACCGGCCCGACGTCTCCGCGCTCGCGCGGCTCTCGCCGAAGGGCGGAGGCGAGGACATCGACGTTCCCGCGGGATCCTTCTCGCCCGCGCCGACCAACGGCGCCGCGAAGGGAGACGACCTGCTCCTCTACCAGGCGCGCGTGCCGCTGCGCCCCGGGACCTACGATCTCTGGGTGGGACTCTTCGAGCGCTTCCGCCTCCAGTCGGGAAACCTGCGGGTCACGGTGAAGGTCCCCGATCTTTCGGGCCCGCTGTCGCTCTCGACGATCGCGCTCGGCCGATCGGTCCGGCCGCTTCCCGAAGGCGCCGGCGGGTACAACCGTCCCTTCCGGATCTCCGACTTCGAGCTCATTCCGGCCGTTTCCAACACCTATCGCAAGGACGAGACCTTCGCGGCGCTCTGGCAGATCTACACGGACGGCGCCTCCGGCGCGGGCTCCGGCCTCCAGGTCACCTACCGGTTCGCGCTCGTCCAGAATGGCGAGGAGCACCCCGTCGGCAAGCCGATCGTCGTCGAGGACGCCGAGGCGGTCCAGGCCTACAGCGTCCCGATCACCGAATGGCCGGCGGGCGATTACCGCTTCTTCGTCACCGTCAAGGACAAGGCGGGACGTCACGCCGAGGGGATGGCGGAGTTCCACATTCAGTGAGGCCGCGGCGCCGACATGCCGCCGCCCTTCTCGGGCTGGCCATGGCGCTGTCTGTATCCGGGCGGACGCGCGCCGCAACGGATCCGCCCGCGCCGCCGGCGTCCGCCGCGCCCCCCGCGGACGCGGAGACCGAGACCCCCGCAGACTCCACCGCCGCTTCGGTCCCCGAAGCGCGGCCCCGGCCCTATCTTCTCGACCGTCTCGCGGCGGGCGCGAGCCTCGGCTACTTCACGGCCGAGAAGGCCCGCGTCCTCAGCGAGATCCACTTCGACTTTCCTTTCATCGTGCTCCAGCAGCAGTCGATCTACGTGCGGGGCACGTTCGAAACGTCCACGGTGAAGACCGGCGACAAGCTGCGCGCGGATTCGTTCCAGGCGCAGGACATCGAGTACCTGGTCGAAGCCGGCGCCCGCGACTATCTCAACAACCGCCTCGCGATCGCGGCGTTCCTCGGCCAGCAGGGACGCCGCCAGCTCGACGGTCAGGAGGCGCCCGATCCGGACCGGCCGGATTCGATCTCCTTGCGCTATCTGGGGATCGGATTCGAGAGCGCGGGATTCCCCAAGCCCGGAAAGGATCGCTTCGAGTGGCGGCTCGCCGCCGGGGCGGTGATCCACCCGGAGGGGGTCGAAGGGGACTTCGTCCTGCGCGGCGCGTTCCTCTACGACGTCTGGCGCTTCCGCTCGTCGAGCATCGGGATCGACGGTTCCTTCGACGCGCTCTTCGACGACCTGAGCGGGCAGACGGAGTACCGGATCGGACCGCGCTGGACCTTCCCCCTGCCGAACGGCGTGCGCGCGACGCTCTTCGCGGAGTGGATCCGCGGCAACAATCCCCTGCTCCTCGACACGCTCCAGGGCTGGAACTTCGGCTTCCGCTACGCCGAGGGCGCGTACGCGGGTCCGCACACTCAGATCCTTCCGGACGTGACAGGCGTCCTCTCCTTCGGCCGCGGAGGGGAGCGCGGATACGGCCGTCTCGCCCTCGACCTCGCGTCGCCCGAGTTCCACCTCTTCACGATGCCGACCCACATCCACGCGAACCTCGACGCGAACGTCGTCGGGGGCACGGGCATCGACAATCTCTACTATGTCGCCACCGCCGGCATCGAATCGTCCCTCTCGCGGCGCTTCGTGCTCGGCCCCCAGATCTACCACCGCTCCAACCACACCCTGGGCGGGGATCCGAACCGGCCCACGACGCTGAACATCGTCCAGTTCGGGGCGCGCACGAACGGATGGGAGTACGCGGACCGTCTCCCGGGCTCCCTGATGCCCCAGACGGAAGGCGGGTGGCTCGGCCGGCTGGAGGCCTGCGTGGTTCCTGGCCTGGTCACGAACTCGGCCTTCACGAACGCGAGCTCCTGGGACGTCCAGGCCGGCGCCCGCTTCGACCTTCTGCCGCGCGACCGCCCCCTGGTCCCCTTCGTGCGCGTCTACGGGGAATGGGGGGGCGTGGACCGCATCGACCGGCGGGAGCTCTCGGGCGGGTTCACGACGCGCCAGAATCTCGTGATCGAAGTACGATACAGAAGGGACAGCCAGTACTTCGGCGAGGACGACACGGATGTCTTCCTCGCGGGCTCCCTGTACTTCTGAGGAGCGCACGACCATGAAGATCCTCATCGTCGAAGACGAGAGCAAGACCGCGGGATATCTCCGCAAGGGGCTCGTCGAGAACGGTTTCGTCGTGGACGTCGCCGAGGACGGAGAGACGGGCCTGCACCTGGGCCAGGAAGGGCCCTACGACCTCATCGTCCTCGACATCATGCTGCCCCGGAGGGACGGGTGGTCCCTGATCTCGGAGCTGCGCCGCACCGGGAAGGAGACGCCCGTGCTCATCCTCACGGCGCGGGACGCGGTCCAGGACCGCGTCAAGGGGCTCGAGCTGGGCGCGGACGACTATCTCGTCAAGCCCTTCGCCTTCTCCGAGCTGCTCGCCCGCGTCCGGTCGATCCTGCGCCGCGGGCCGGGGCGCCACCAGGAGAAGCTCACGGTGGCGGACCTCGAGATCGACCTGGTCCGCCATCGCGCGGCGCGCTCGGGACGGCGGCTGGATCTCACTCCCAAGGAGTTCCTCCTGCTCTCGCTCCTCGCCCGCCACGCGGGGGACGTGCTCTCCCGCACGCTGATCGCCGAACAGGTCTGGGACATGAATTTCGACGGCGGGACCAACGTCGTGGACGTCCACGTCGGCCGCCTGCGCTCGAAGGTCGACGAGCCCTTCGGACATCCGTTGATCCACACCGTACGCGGGGTCGGCTATGTCCTCGAAGAGAGGGTCTGACGCGGACGCGGCGGACGCGCCCCGCGCCGCCGCCCCCGCGCAGGAGCCGTCCCGGCCGCGCCGCCACGCGTGGTCGCTCGCCTCGCTCCTCACGTTCTGGTACACGGCGTCGACCCTCACGCTCGTTCTGGGGGTCATGGGGCTCCTCTACTTCGCTCTCGCGGTGAACCTGCGCCGCGGCGACAAGGAAGAGCTGCGCGAGGAAATCCAGATCCTGCGCTTGCTCATCCACGAAAGCTCCGGCGCCGACGACAGGCTGCAATGGGAGGTTCAGGGCGAGTATCGCGCCACCCAGCCCATGAGCCTTCACAAGCGCATCGTGGACGAAAGCGGTCGGACGCTCATCGAAACGCCCGACATGCAGACCGAGATCCCCACCACCGTCTTCCCAGAGCCACCGCCGGAATCCCCGGAGCCGGGGATGACCATGGTGACCTACCAGGGCAGAAAACACCTCTGGCTCGTCGCGTCGGCGCGCGCCCGGGTCGGCGCGGGGCCCACGGAGCGCGTCCTGCAGTTCGGCATGGACCTGTCGCGCGAGAGCGCCCTTCTCTCGCGCTACCGCCGGCGCCTCTGGGCCGTGCTCGTGCTGGCGCTCGCCCCGAGCGTGCTCATCGGACGGCTCATCGCGCGCCGCGGGATCCGCCCCGTGCAGCGCATTACCGAGACCGCGCGCCGGATCCGCTCGACGACGCTCGACGAGCGGATCGGGACGAAGGGGCTCCCTTCCGAGCTCGAGGCGCTCGCGGCGACCTTCAACGAGATGCTCGACCGCCTCGAAGAGTCCTTCGAGCGCCTCTCGCGGTTCTCCGCGGACATCGCGCACGAGCTGCGCACGCCGATCCAGAACATGCGCGGAGGGGCGGAGGTCGCGCTCGGCCGCCCGCGTCCCGCGGACGAGTACCGTGAAGCGCTCGCGTCCTCCCTGGAGGAGTGCGAGGTCCTCTCGCGCCTGATCGACAGCCTGCTCTTTCTCGCGCGCGCCGAGAGCCCGGAGGCGCATCTCGCGCTCGAATCGCTCGACGTCGGCAAGGAGCTCGAATCGGTCCGCTCGTTCTACGATGCGGCGGCGACGGCGGCGGGGGTGTCGCTCTCGGCGGACTGCCCCACGCCCCTCCCCGCGCGACTGGACCGTACGCTCTTCCAGCGCGCCGTCGCGAATCTCGTCGGCAACGCGCTCGCCGCGACCCCGCGAGGAGGCGCGGTGCGCATCCACGCGCGCGAGGAAGCGTCCGGCGTCCGGGTCGAGGTCGTGGACACCGGCTCGGGGATCGCTCCGGAGGTCCTCCCGCGCATCTTCGATCGCTTCTACCGCGTCGACGGGTCGCGCTCGAAATCGTCGGGGGGCTCCGGCCTCGGGCTCGCGATCGTCAAGTGCATCGCGGAGATGCACGGGGGCTCGATCGCGATCGCGAGCGCTCCCGGAAGCGGTACGCGCGTCACGCTGCGCCTGGCGAGCCCGTCCCCGGCGGCCGTCGCGCCCCGCGCCGCCCTGTGACGACTCCGCCATGCCGGCTTCCGCACGACCTGAGAGTCCGCGCGACGGCGCGCTCCTCGCCGACACCTCCCCTCCCCGCGCCGTGAATCCCGACGCAGGGAAACCGCGCCTCCGCTCCTCCCGGTACGCGGTTCTCGCGCTGGCCGCTCTCTGCATCCCGCTGTTCTTTCTCGGGATGGGACGCATGGCGCTGATCGATCCGGATGAGCCGTACTACGCCGTCCCGGCTCTCGAGATGCTGCACGCGGGAACGTGGAGCGTCCCGCTCTTCCACGGACGGCCCTGGTTCGACAAGCCCATCCTCTTCTACTGGATGGTTCTCGGCGCCTACCGGCTCTTGGGCGCGACGGAGCTCGCGGCGCGCCTGGGCTCGGGCCTCGCGGCCCTGTCGGGGGTCCTCGCGCTCTTCTTCTACGCGCGCCGCCGACCGGGAGCGAACGGCGCGCCCGTGCTCCTCACGGCACTTCTGCCCGCGCTCGTCCTCGCGACGTCCCTCGAGTACGCGTTGCTGGCGCGCTTCGCCGTCACCGACATGACCCTGACCCTCTTCCTGACATTGGGCATGATCGCCTCCGCCCTCTATCTGGAGGCCGGAAAGGCGCGGTGGACGGCCCTTGCCGGCGTCGCCTTCGGCCTCGCGCTGCTCACCAAGGGTCCCGTCGGGGTCTTCCTGCCCATCCTCGCTCTCGCCGCCTGGACGGCGCTCGCGCGGCGCACGGACTTTCTCAGGCCCGCCGCGTGGGCTGCGGCGGGCCTTGGCGCGGCGTTGACCGCCGGTCCGTGGTACGCGTACATGGCGATCGCCCACCGCGCTCTCCTCGTGGACACCTTTCTGGGCCAGGGCAATCTGGGCCGGTTTCTCGAGCCCGAGCACAGGACGAATCCCCTCTTCTATCTCGCCGTTCTCGCCGTGGGCCTGCTGCCCTGGTCGGGCGCTCTTCCTTTTGCCCTGGTGGAAGGCGGCCGCAGGGCTCGAGGCGGGTTCGCGGCCGCGCGCGCTTCCCTACCGGGCGGCGGGGACCGCGAGGCTTCGATCCGCGCGCGCGCGTCCGTCTCGCCCCTCTTCGAGCTGTGCTGGTTCGGCGCCGTCATCTTTCTCTTCTCGCTCTCCGCGAGCCGTCTTCTGACCTACATCCTTCCGGCGTTCCCGCCCGCCGCTCTCCTGATCGGGGACTACTGGTCGGGACGGCTCCAGGGCGCGGGCCGCGCCACGGAAGCGAGGCGCGGTCCTGCCTGGGTCCTTCCGGCCCTGATCGGAGTTCCCTGCGCCCTCGTCCTCATGGTGGGCGCACGCGCCGAGGCGGCATCCGAATGGGTCTCGGACACCCGGATGCTCACGGCGCTCGGCGTCCTGCTCGGTGCGGCCTCGATCGGCGCGTCGCTCGTCGCGCGGACGGGACGCGCGCGCCCCTTCCTGGCCGCCCAGGCGGCGACCTCGATCCTCGTCGTTCTCTTCATCGTGGGGCTGGTGGCTCCGCAGGCGGAGAGGCTCCGCTCGGCGCGCCCTCTCGCCCTGGAGCTGAAGCGCCGCGGCCTGGACGCCGACGTGATCGGCGCGGTGCACGAGCGGGACTTCAGCCTGGATTTCTATCTTGGACGCACTCTGCCTCGTGTCACCGGGCGCTTGGCCCTGCAGGCCGCGGTCGCGGAGCACCCCGGGCGCCTCTGGGTCGTTCCCCGGAGCCAGATGGCGGAGGTGATAGGGAACCGACGGCTCCACGCGACCTGGATCGCCGAGTCCGCCACCTCGACGGCGCTGCGCCTGTCCCCCGCGGCGGCGGTCGCCGGCGCGCCCGACCCCTCCGCCGTCTCCGTCCCGGCCTCGGCGCAGGCGGAGCCGGGACCGAGACTCACCCCTCCGCCCCCGGAGTACCCGGCTTCGCCGGAGCGCCCTCCGCGCTGAACAGATACTCTCGCGAGCCCGGCCTCACCGGCCTCCAGGGCGTGCGGATCTCGGTGAAGACGCACGCGCCGATCCGGGACAACGGTCCCGCGACCATGTGCTCGAACAGATTGTCCGCGGAGATCTCGAGCCGCTTCATGGCGACCGGATTCACGATGTCCTCCTGGCGCTTGGCAGCGATCAGCGCGCTCGGGCGCAGGGCGTCGCGCATCCCGGCCCACCGGAGAGGCCCCCTCCACACGACCTTGTCCGCCACGATGGAGAACCAGTCCCCCTCCACCTGCATCGGCCCCATCGTGACGTTCGGAGGGTGCCCGGGGAACGAGACCCTCCAACCGCCCGAGCGGTGCGGCTCGACCGAGACGATCACGGCCGGCGTCGGACCGTCCTCCAGAGGCACGTAGCGGGAGAGTCCGGCGATGAGCCCGAACAGCCCTCCCGCCACGACGACCAGGACCAGACCCAGGGCGGCGGCGGCGAGCGCGGAGAGCCGCGCTTCTCTGGGGTTGCTCTGATAGTGGAAGTCGTCGCGCAGGACGCGGCGCGCCTCGCGGCCGAGCATGATGGCACCGAGGAGCGCGATGACGAGGGCGACGAGAAGAGGCGTGCTCACGAGCGCGGACCGCTCTCGGTCTCGACGCGAAGCACGATGCTCGCCACCGTCACTCCCGAGAGGGCGCCGACGCGCGTGCGAAGGGTCTCCAGGTGGGGCGCCAGCTCGAGTGCCCAGCGCGCGGACGCGACGCCGATCGTCAGGACGCCGGCCGCGTCGAAGGAGCGGGCGCGCGTCAGCCCCCGGAGGGGATGCCCCGCCGCGGCGGGCCAGCTCCCGAGGACCTTGAGCCGGCTCCAGTCGCGGGACGGCATCCCCTCGGGGACGCCGCGTCCGTCGACGAGCGGCCGGAAGCCGGAAGCCCGTCCGCCGGCTTCCGGGCGGGCCGGCGCTCCCCCGCGCGCTCCCGCGCGCGGTTCCGTCTTGCTAGAATGGACTCGATGACGGATCGGAACGCCTCCCCGGGACGCTGCCGCTTTCGGTCGAGCTTCGGCGGGAACCTCCACTGCGCCGACGAAGTCTACCACTACGGCTACTGCCGCTTTCATTTCGAGTGCTACAGCCGCGGCGAGATCCTTGCGAACGGCCAGATCAACGAGAAGCTCACCGACCAGGTGCGGCGCCGGCTGATCAACTTCCACGCCATCGACGTTCCCGGGGAGACCTACGCGGGATCCGCTTCCGGCTCCGCGGACGCCCCCGTCGTTCCGGGGGCTCGCGAGTCCAAGAATCCCTGAAGGATCAGGGCGGCCGCAACACGGTCCCTCATCCCCTTGCGATCCTCACGGCGGACGTTTCTCGCGATGAGCGACCGTTCCGCCTCCACGCTGCTGAGCCTCTCGTCCCACAGGCTCACGGGCAGACCGGTCCGCTCGCGAAGGTCCTCGGCGAGCCGTTCCGCGAAGTCCGTCATCTGCCCGCGGCTCCCATCCATGCTCAGAGGATGTCCCACGACGATCTCCGCGACCTCGTTCTCCCGGACGATCGCCTCCAGCGCCTCGAGGTCCTTGCGGCGCCCGGCGGATTCGAGCGTCGGCAGTCCTCGGGCGAGGATCCCCATCGGATCGGACACCGCCAGGCCCATCCGCACGCGGCCGGGATCGATCGCCAGGATCCTGCCCGGAGGGGCGCTCACGCGCCGTGCCGGATGCGCGGCCAGTACGTGTCGAAGTCGAAGGTCGGACTGTTGTCGTGCGTGTGGCACGGGAGACAGGCGGGTTTCCCCGCCTTGCCGTAGGGGGCGCTGGGGTCCGCCATGTGTTTCGCGCCGGGACCGTGGCAGGCCTCGCACTGAACGTTCGCCATCGCGGGCGTCGTCGCGTTGTCGGAGAAGCCGCCCTTCTTCTTGAAGCCGACCACGTGGCAGCCCACGCACTCCGGATTGAAGTCGGCCTTCTTGTCGACGAGCGTCTGCATCGCGTGCGCGTGCCCCGAGGTCGCCCACAGAGCGTAGTCCGCCGTGTGGCAGGTCCTGCACGCTTCCGCGCCGACGAAGGACTTCTGCGCCGCGTCGGCCGCGACGGGGACCGCGGCCGCGCTTCCGCTGGAGGACTTCGCCAGCTCCGCCGCCGCGGCGCGGCCCAGCTCGTTGATCTCGTTGAGCGCCGCCTCGACCTTCGCCTTCATCGGCGGGTCCTCGGGATACGCGACGCTCAGGTAGTGCAGCGCGCTCTTGATCTGGGTGAGGCCGCCTTCCTGGAACATCCGGAGCTCGCCGAGGTATTTGCCCTGGTTGCCGACGAAGAACAGGGCGGTCGCGCCCTCCTTCTCCTCGACCGCCGTGGTCACCCCGGAATAGCCGCCGACGATCAGGTCGATGCCGGGGACCTCCTTGGCGAGCAGGCGCGCGTCATCCTTCGCCATCGCGGCGAGCACGATGATCTGGTCCGCCTTCTTCTTCATCTCGGGGAGGTAGCGCTTCAGCTCGTCCGAGGGATTGGCGATGATGACGTTGTCCTTGGGCGGGGCGGACTTCATGAAGGTCGGATTGAACCGCGTCACACCGGCGATCGCGAGACGCAGCGGCTTCTTCAGCGCCTTGTACTTCTTCGGATCCAGGGTGACGATCGTGTAGGGCTCGACGATCGTCTTTCCGGACGACTGAAAGACGAGGTTCGCCGAGATGAGGGGGAACTTGCACTGCTTGCGAAGGATCACGAAGGAGTCGTAGCCGTTCGCGAGCTCGCGCTCGCCCACGTTGGAGGTCACGTACCCCATGTCCGCCATCGCCTCGGCGAGGGTGCGCGTCTTGACCATCCCGTCGGGCGAGTCCATCGCCGCCCAGTTCCCCGTGTCGACCCACACGGAGGGGGAATCCTTGAACGTCTGCTTGTAGAGCTTTTCGTAGCCGGCCCGCCGGGCCAGCCCCCCTCCGGGATTGTGCGTTCAGCCGCAGGGTTCGATGTAGCCGACGACCTCGCCCGAGGTGAACAGCGTGTACAGGGGCTCGGGCCCTGGAGTGACCGTCACGGTGGTCTGCCCCTCCGTCCCGGGAGGGGGCGGGTTCGGCGTGGTGAGGGTCAGCGCCGGAGGCTTCCCGGCGGTGGGGGCCGTGATCTTGGGCTGGGCGACGAACGCCCCGATCGCCAGGCAGGCCAGCGCCCCCGCGATCGCGAATCGTCTGAGGCTGGGCATCGGGGTCGTATTCATCCTCGCTTTATGCTTGAAAAGAAGCAGAATCATACGATGCTCCCAGACACCCCGCAAATGGCAACGAGATGCGCCTGATCCTGGCCTCGGCCTCCCCGCGCAGGCTCGATCTGCTCCGATCGATCGGCCTGTCGCCGGAGGTCCGCCCCGTCGATCTGGACGAATCCCCGCTCCCCTCGGAATCGCCGGAGGCCATGGTCCTGCGTCTGGCGCGCGCGAAGGCCTCCCTCGCCGCGGCGGCCGAGGCCTCCTGCGGCGCCCTGATCCTCGCCGCCGACACCACGGTGGCGGTCGACGGGGCAATCCTCGGAAAGCCGACGTCCTCGTCGGACGCGGCGAGGATGCTGCGGCTCCTCTCCGGAAGGGCCCACAGCGTCTTCACGGGGATCGCCCTGCGCGCGGCCGACGAACAGGGGGCATCCGCAGACGAGGTCGACGAGAGCCGCGTGCATTTCGCCCCTCTCACGGATGCCGACATCGCCGCGTACGTGGCTACCGGCGAGCCGCTGGACAAGGCGGGGGCGTACGGCATCCAAGCGGGAGGCGGCCGGTTCGTCGAGAGAGTGGAGGGCTCCTACACGAACGTCGTGGGGCTGCCGCTCGCGCGCTTCGAGAGGCTCCTGGGACGGATGGGCCTCGCCCTCGCGGACCTTCGCGACGGGAGCTAGCGTCGCGCGTCCCGGGCTTCCGCCGCAGGCGCGGCACGCCGAAGGCGCGTCTCGCGCACCGCCGGCCCTTCGGCCGCTACTCCGGCTTCCACCTCAGTCTCGGCTTGCGCGCGGCGGACGCCTCGTCGAGGCGGCGCACGGGCGTCGTATGCGGCGCGGTCTTGACGATCTCGGGATTCGACCGTGCCTCGGCGACGATGCTCTTGATCGCCCGGATGAACGTATCGAGCTCTTCGCGGCTCTCCGTCTCGGTCGGCTCGATCATCACCGCACCCTTGACGATGAGCGGAAAGTAGACCGTGGGCGGGTGGAAGCCGTAGTCGAGCAGCCGCTTGGCGAGGTCGAGCGCCTTGACGCCGGTCGTCTCCTCGAGCGTGCGGTCCGAGAGCACGACCTCGTGCAGGCTCGGAGCGTCGTACGGGAGATCGAGGACGTCGTCGAGGTGACCGCGCAGGTAGTTCGCATTGAGGATCGCGGTCTCCGCCGCCTCCTTGAGACCGTCGGGACCCATCGTCCGGATGTAGGTGTACGCGCGGACGAGCATTCCGAAGTTCCCCTGGAAGGAGCGGATCTTTCCGATCGAGTGCGGCATGTCGTGCCGCAGCCGGAACGTGTCTCCTTCCTTCTCGATGACGGGAACGGGGAGGAACGGCGCGAGCATCTTCTTGAGAGCGACCGGCCCGCTTCCCGGCCCGCCGCCCCCGTGCGGGGTCGTGAACGTCTTGTGGAGGTTGAGATGGAGGACGTCCACGCCCGCGTCGCCGGGGCGCGTGAGCCCGAGCATCGCGTTCATGTTCGCCCCGTCCATGTAGACGAGCCCGCCTCCGTCGTGGACGATCGAGCACACCTCTTGGATCCGGCTCTCGAAGATCCCGAGCGTGTTGGGGTTCGTGAGCATGACCGCCGCAACGTCCTTGCCCATCCGCTCGCGCAGGTGCTCGACGTCGACGCACCCGTCGGGACCGGAGCGGATCTCCTCGATGCCGTAGCCGCAGAGCGCCGCGGACGCGGGGTTGGTGCCGTGCGCGGAGTCCGGGATGAGGATGACGCGCCGCGCATCGCCCCGCGAGGTCAGATACGCGCGGATCAGCAGGACCCCGGTCAGCTCCCCCTGGGCTCCCGCCGCCGGCTGGAGGGTCACCCGGTCCATCCCGGTGATCTCGGCGAGGTAGCCCTCCAGCTCGTGCATGAGCCGCAGGCTCCCCTGCGTCGTCGCGCAGGGCTGCAGCGGGTGCGACTCGGCGAACCCGGGCAGGCGCGCCGCGCGCTCGTTGATCCGCGGGTTGTGCTTCATCGTGCAGGAACCGAGCGGATAGAGCCCGTCGTCGAGCGCGTAGTTCCAGTGCGAGATCCGCGTGAAGTGGCGGACGACCTCGACCTCGGTCACCTCCGGGAATCCGGGGATGTCTTCGCGCAGGTAGGCGTCCTCGATCCCGACGGGCACGTCGCCCACGTCGTTCGCGGGCGTCCGGTAGCCTTCGTGGTTCTTGCGGCTGATCTCGAAAAGGAGCTTCTCCGGCTCTCGCAGGGAGCGCGCCATCAGGCCTTCCCTCCGACGGCCGAGGCCAGAGCGTCGATCTGCGCGCGCGTGGTCATCTCGGTCACGCACACGGCCAGCGCGTCGCCGAAGCCGGGGCCGAACCCGCCCAGCGGATGTCCCGCCAGGATGCCGCGCTCCAGCAACCGGTCGCGCAGGGCCTCCGCGTCGCCCCCGACGCGCACGACGAACTCGTTGAAGGTCGGGCCCGTGAACACGAGGCGCGCTCCTGCGGCTGCAAGCGCCTTCTTCGCGTATTCGGCCCGCGCATGATTCAGGCGCGCCACCGAGGCGAGCCCGCGTCGCCCCAGAAGCGCGAGGTGGATCGTCGCCGCCAGCGCGCAGAGCCCCTGGTTCGTGCAGATGTTGGAGGTCGCCTTGCCGCGGCGGATGTGCTGCTCGCGGGTCGAGAGCGTCAGCACGAAGCCCCGCTTGCCGTCGACGTCCTGCGCCTCTCCCGCGAGGCGTCCCGGCATCTGGCGCAAGTACTTATCGCGCGTCGCGTAGAGGCCGAGGTAGGGCCCGCCGAAGGAGACGGGATTGCCGAACGCCTGCCCCTCTCCGCAGACCACGTCGGCGCCGAGGTCTCCCGGCGCGCGCAGCATCCCCAGCGAGAACGGCTCCGCAACCGCGGTGACCAGAAGCGCGCCCACGGAGCGCGCGACGGCGCTGGCCCGGTCGATTTTCTCGACGACGCCGAAGTAGTTCGGGCTCTGCAGGCACAGCACCATCGCCGAGCCGTCGCAGACCGAGGCGAGCTCGCTCTCGTCGAGGCGCCCGTCGGGGCCGTAGCCGACCTCGACGACGTCGTGATCCAGATTGGAGAGGTACGTGTCCACCACCTGCCGCCACTCGGGGTGGACGGTGCGCGCTATCACGATGCGGCGCCGCTCCGGATGCACGCGGCTCGCCATGAGGACCGCCTCGGCGAGCGACGACGCGCCGTCGTAGAGCGAGGCGTTGGCGACGTCCATCCCGGTGAGCTGGCAGACCATCGTCTGGTATTCGAAGATCGCCTGCAGGGTCCCCTGGCTCACTTCGGGCTGATACGGCGTGTAGGAGGTGAAGAACTCGGAGCGCGAGATCAGCGCGTCGACCGCCGCGGGCACATGATGGCGGTAGGCCCCCGCGCCGAGGAAGGACGCGAGCTGCTTCGCGGACCGGTTCTGCCCCGCCATCGCTTCGAGATGCGCCTGCAGCTCGGCCTCCGAGAGCGCCTCGGGGAGGTCCAGCGGACGGCGCAGGCGCAGGGCCTCGGGGATCCCGCGAAGCAGGTGGTCGAGCGAGGGGGCGCCGATGTCGGCGAGCATTTCCCGCCGGTCCTGGTCGCTGCAGGGAATGAATCTCACGCCGCGCGCTCCGCCGATGGGAGGGACGGGACGGAAGGGACCCGAGCGGACTTCCGGACGGAATCGCTCAGTGCCCGCCCCCTTCGATGAGCTTCGCGTAGTCGGCGGCGGTCATCAGTCCCGCAAGCTCGTCGGGCTTCGACGGTCGCATCTTCAGGATCCAGCCCCCGTCGTAGGGATCGTTGTTGACCGTCTCCGGCGCGTCCCCCAGTGCCTCGTTGACGGCGACGACCTCGCCTGTCAACGGCGCGAAGACCTCGGAGACCGCCTTGACCGACTCCACCGTCCCGAACTCCTTGCCGGCCGTCAGTGCCGCTCCCTTCTGGGGAAGCTCGACGAAGACGATGTCCCCCAGCTCGGACTGCGCGAAATCGGTGATGCCCACGACGGCCAGGTCACCCTCGCGGCGGATCCACTCGTGGTCTTTCGTGTATTGCAGGGTCTCGGGAACCTTCATCGGGCCCTCTTGTAGAAAGGTGTCGGGACGACCTCGGCGGGAACGGCGCGGCCGCGTACCATGACGGAGAATCGGGAACCGGGCGCATCGCGACCCACGGGCAGGTAGGCGAGGCCGATGCTCTTCTTGATCCAGGGCGTCTGGGTGCCGCTCGTCACCGCACCGAACGGCGCGCCGTCGACCACGATCTCGTGTCCCTGGCGCGCGATCCCGGGACCGCGCAGCTCGAAGCCCACCAGCCGCCTCTTGAGACCGGCCCGGCGCTGCTCCACCAGGGCCTCGCGTCCGACGAACTCCCCCTTGTCGATCTTCAGGATGAAGAGAAGGTCCGCCTCGAGAACGGTCGTCGTCGCATCGATGTCGTTGCCGTAGAGCGCCATCTTCGCCTCCAGGCGCAGCGTATCGCGCGCGGCGAGCCCGGCGGGAACCAGCCCGTCGCCCCGGCCGGCCTCGAGAAGCGCGTCCCAGATGCGCGGCGCGGCTTCGGGCGCGACGTACAGCTCGAACCCGTCCTCGCCCGTGTAGCCGGTGCGCGCGAAGATCGCCGGAACGCCGAGCGCGCGGCCCTCCTTGAACCAGTAGTAGCGGACCCCGGAGAGATCGACGTCGGCGAGCTTCGCCACGATCCCGGCCGCCGCAGGCCCCTGGACCGCGATCTGCGCATAGAGCGAGGACGCGTTGCGGACGTCCGCGCTCTGCGCCCGCGCGGCGATCCACTCGAAATCCTTGTCCGCGTTCGAGGCGTTGACGCAGAGAAAGAAGCGCTCCTGGGACATGCGGTGGACGAGGATGTCGTCCACGAAGGCGCCGTTCGGCGTCATGAGGGCGCTGTAGTGGATCTGCCCGTCCGCGAGCCGGGAGACGTCGTTCGAGGTGAGATTCTGCAGGGTCGCGAGAGCCCCGGGGCCCTCCACGACGATCTCTCCCATGTGGCTCACGTCGAAGAGTCCCGCGTGCGTGCGCACGGCGATGTGCTCGTCCGTGACGCCGGCGTACTGCACGGGCATCTCCCATCCCGCGAACGGGACGAGGCGCGCGCCCGCGCGCACGTGGCACTCGTACAGTGACGTCCTCTTGAGCTGCTGTGTGAGGGTCATGGATCCCGGCGCCCGTCGCCGGAAGAACGACAGGCCTGGCGTCCGAGCGGATGAGGACAGTAGCATTGCTCCCCGGCCGAATCAAGCGCTCCGCACCTCCGGCCCGTCAGCGTCGTCCACGCGCGAACGGGCGCCCGCGCGCCCCGGAAAAACATGATCGCCGGCCGCGTCGAGGGAAGTTGTGCGGGTGGCGGGACGGAGCGCCCGGGCTCCGTGGGGAAGGTGGGTCGTGTGGAGGAGGGTGACGTCGGACGCCGGCCGGCGATCCATCTCTTCAAGGGGCGGCGCGCCTCAAGGACCGCCGTTGCCGGCGAGGACCGCCCCCCCGGCCCGCTCGAAGGGCGATCCCGTCAGCGGGGCGTCCGTTTCGGCCGCGGCGCCGGACCCGTTCGCATCCCGGGGCAGCTCGCGCAGGCACTTCTGGGTCTTTTCCAGCCGCTGCGAGACGGCCCTGTAGCGGCGGATGTCGATCAAGTCCAGCCGGCGGCAGAGGTAGAGGTAGTAGCGGAACTCCGCCAGCGTCCCGAGCGCCGACCGCGCGCACACGGCGAGCTCGGCCGGACCGCCGTGCACTCCCTGGACCACCTTGAGCGCCGCCTGCAGTGCGGCGCCCCGCAGGGCGACGGGAAGGTCGTCGTATCCCTGAGCCGTGATCTTGCGCGTCAGCACGAAGACATCGAGGACCAGCTCGTCCATGAGCGTCCATGCGCGAAGCCTCTCCCCACCATCGGACATACCTCCCTCCCTTCCCTATGGAAGCCATTCCTCGCGCGCGGCATCGTAGCGATAGACGCGCACCCGGGCCGTCGGCCCGTACAGCACGATCGCTGCCCCGCTTCCATGCCCGTCGCTCACGTACAGGGACCCCGAGCTCGCGTCCCCGAGCGGCGAGAACGACACGACATCGGTGGAGCCGAACACGACCGGGTCGTCCATCGCGGCGAGCCAGCCCGTTTGCGGCGGCAGCTTGCGCATGCGCGCGAGGGCCGGGAATCCGAGGTCGACCCCTTCCCAGCGGTCGCCCAGGCGCAGCGCGGACCCGATCGGCGGATCCGTCCCGTTCGCCCGGTCGTCGCTGCGCACGCCGTCTCCGTCCCCGTCCGCGTAGAGCTGGCAGCGCCATCCTTTCGCGTCGCGGTCGAAGACCAGGGCCAGACTTCGGGACTCCGCGATCGCTCGCGATCGCGTCAGGCGCAGCCGTGTCGCGAGCTCGCGGCACGCGCCGTGCACCTGCGCGCGCGCTCGAACGCCCCCCAGGGAGGGGAGCGCGAGGACCGCCACGAGGCCGCCCACCGCGAGAGCCACCGCGGTCTCCGCCAGCGTGTGCCCTCGTTCGGTTCCCGCGCCCGGTCTCCCCGACGTCATGACTAGTCCTTCCCGCCGACGGTGATGTGCTCGCGCAGGCGCCCCAGGAGCTTCTCGCCCACCCCGCGGACGTTCACCAGCTCGTCCACGGACTTGAACGCGCCGTGCTCCTTGCGGTACTCCACGATCCGCTGCGCGATCGACGGGCCGATGCCGGGGAGCGTGGCCAGCTTCTCGGCATCCGCGGCGTTGATGTCCACCGGCGTCTTGTCCAGGCTTTCCCCGGACGCCGCCTTCGCGCCCTGCGCTCCCCGAGCGGGCGCCGCGCTCGCGAGGCTCGCCCCTCCCCATGTGAGCGCCGCCGCCGCGAGGACCGCGCCGGCGATCCCACCCTTCAGTGCGCGCCGCGCGGCGCGATGCATCCTTCCCGCTGTCCTCATGGGTTTGTCTCCTTTCGTATCGCTGCTCTCGAACAGAGTGGATGCGGGAGCCTGGCCCGTTTCCCCCGGATGACTCCCGCGTCCCCGATTCACCCCGACGGGTCCGCCCGCCGGGGCCTTTCGACATCGGCACCGCCTCCTCTCGCCCCTCGGCGCCGGTCCGGCAAAGGCGCCGGCGCGAACGTCTCGAAGTACGGGTGAAGGCCGAGGGGGGTCGTGACTCGGCCTTCACCCGGGTGTTTCAGGAGCGCCCCGATCGGAGAGAGCCGAACGTCGAGCCAAGCCCCTGTTGTCCCGCATGAGCGCCGCGACCGTGCGTCTTCGGTGCGGCGGCCGGCGCTCTCGATCGAGATGCGTCCGGCCCCGGGAGCAACTGCAACACGCAGGCCATGCGGCCGCTCGCCGCCGATCACGCCTGCCGGACCAGCGCCTTCGCGCGCCGAAGCGCGTGGCGCCGCGCCCAGGCGCGCTCGTGCGCAGGCTCAGTCCGTCACGAGCCCTCCCGCGGAAAGGGAGCGCGCCCGATCGGAAGGTGCCGGCTGTCCGTCCTCGGATGAAAGGGTGACGCGCGCGCGACCGCGGGTGGACGCACGGGTCGGCCCGCAGCGCCGCCGGGCGGTGCGGACGCTCAGCGCGCCTGGGGCTGGCGGCGGAGCTGGACGAGGCGGGAAAGAATCGAGACCGCGATCTCCTCGGGGGTTTCCGCGCCGATCGGCAGGCCGACGGGGCACTCGACGCCCGCGAGGACCGCCTCGGGGATCCCGTCCTCCTCGCGAAGGTCCTTGTACACCGCGAGCCGCTTGCGCGCGCTCCCGATCATCCCCACCCACTGCGCGGACCCGGCTAGGGAGGCGCGCAGCGCGGCGCGATCCGTCCGGTGCGACCGTGTGAGAACGACGCAGCGGGTACGGTCGTCGGGCGCGGGGACGCCCTCGCGATACTCCTCGTCGGTGTGGATCACCCGGGCCGCCCCCGGAAGCCGCTCGAGACGGGCATGGTCCTCGCGATCCTCGAAGACCGTGACGTCGAAGCCCAGCCCCCGGGTGGAGGCGACGAGGGCCCGCGCGACGTGGCCGCCCCCGAACACCCAGAGCTTCTCCGCGCCCGCGAGCGGCTCGATGAAGATCGTCGCGCTCCCGCCGCACTCCTGGCCATCGCCGCGCGGACCGCGATCGGAGAGGTTGTACGTCTTGAGGAGCGCTTCACCGGTCCGGATCGCCTCGCGCGCGTCCTGGATCACCTCGGCCTCGAAGGCTCCCCCGCCCAGGGTGAAGAGCGAGGGGCCTTCCTCGGTTACGATCATGCGCGCTCCGACGGCCCTCGGCGTCGAGCCGCCCGCCTTGACGATCGTCGCCGTCGCGGCGGGTTTGCCGGCGGACAGGATCTCCAGGATCGCCTCGTGGAACTCGCGCACTAGGGAGTCCCTTGCGTCTGGCCGGTCGGGGCGGCTCCGGGAGGCTCGACGGCGGGCGTGCGCGCCTTGACGATGTCGAAGTACATGACGACGCCCGCGAAGAGCAGCAGCATGGCGAAGCCGGTGGTCACGACCCACTGCTTGACCCGCTCGGGCAGCTCGCGCCGGAAAATCCCCTCCACGATCAGGATCAGCATGTGGCCGCCGTCGAGCCCCGGGATGGGAAAGAGGTTGATGACGCCGAGCTGGATGCTCACGAACGCGAGCAGGAGGATGAACGCGCTCGGTCCCGTGCGCAGGCTCTCCCCCGACGCCTTCGCGATCTCGATGGGGCCGGACAGGACGCGCGCCGAGATGTCCATGCGCACCAGGTGCTTGATCGTCAGGAAGAGCAGCATCGCGTTGTCGCGGCAGTAGCGCGCCCCCTCGACCGCCGCGCCGACGACCCCGACCCTCTTGCCGTGGCCGAACACGATGCCGATGCGGCGCACGCCGTCCTTCATCAGCTCCGGGGTGACGTCGACGGTCTTCCGGACACCGTCGCGGTCGATATCGAGATGGATGGCCTGGTTCTCGGCCGACTTGGTGATGATCCCCTGGACCTCTTCGCTGGTCGGATCGGAGCGGCCGTTGATCCCGACGATGAGGTCGCCCTGCGCCAGTCCCGCGCGCTCCGCGGGCTGTCCCGGCGCGACCTCGCTGATCATCGGATTGACGCCCCGGAAGCTGAAGTCCGGGAGCCCGATGTGGTACTTCGCGTCGCTCCCGATCGGGATCTGGAGCGTCTTTTGGGTGCCGTCCCGGTCGATGAGCAGCGTCTTCGTCGTGTTGGGGGCGTAGAGGATCTGCTCGGTCAGCACCATGGGATCGCTGGCGTCGTGACCCTCGATCTGCAGGATCTTGTCGCCGGAGAGAAGGCCGGCCTTCTCGGCACCCGATCCCGGCTGGACCTTGCCGACCACGAGCGGCCCCGTATCGTCCGAGGGCGCGAATCCCCGGTTGATGAAGAGCCCCGTCACGAGGGCCCAGGCGAGGATGATGTTCAGGGTGACCCCCGCCGCGTAGACGATGAGCTGCTGCCACCTCGGACGGGTCCGGAACTCCTTCGCATCCCCCGTCACCGCTTCGGACAGCGATTCGCCCTGGAGCATGACGTAGCCGCCGAACGGGATCATGGAGATGCGGAAGTCGGTCCCCGTGTCCGGGCCGGGCGGCGCCCAATCGCGCGGGGGACCGAACGAGACCCGCCAGCGTCCCTCGCGCTTCTGCAGGCCGACGAGGCGCCATCCGATGCCGAAGGAAAAGATGTAGGGGCGGATGCCGAACAGCCGGGCCGTGAAGAAGTGCCCCCACTCGTGGAGCAGCACGAGGATGCACAGGACCAGGAGAAGCGCGAAGAGATTCGAGAGGACGGTCATCGGGAGGGGTTCACCTCGAAACGGAGGAGAGCCGCCGGGCGGACTCCGTCGCCGCGCGGCGCGCGCCGCGATCGGCGTCGAGGACGTCCTCGATGGATCGCGCGGGCGGGCCTGCGTGACGGCTCAGCGTTTCCTCGATCACGGCGGGTATGTCGTGGAAGGTCAGGCGCCCCTCGAGGAAGCACTTCACCGCGACCTCGTTGGCGGCGTTGAGGACTGCGGGAGCGGTTCCGCCGGCGGCGAGGGCGCGATAGCCCAGCTCCAGGCAGGGAAAGGTCACCCGGTCGGGGCGCTCGAAGTCGAGCCTTCCCGTGGCGGCGAGATCGAGCGGCGCGAGGGGCGACTCCCACCGCTCGGGATAGGTCAGCGCGTACTGGATCGGATGGCGCATGTCGGTGACGCCGAGCTGGGCGAGCATCGACCCGTCGATGAACTCCACGAGCGAGTGCACGGTGCTCTGCGGATGGACGAGGACCTCGATCCTCTCCGCCGGGACGTCGAAGAGCCAGCGGGCCTCGATGACCTCGAGGCCCTTGTTCATCAGCGTGGCCGAGTCGATGGTGATCTTGGGTCCCATCGTCCACGTCGGATGCCGCAGCGCCTCCTTGGATGTGACCGCGTCGAGCTGCGCGCGCGTGCGGCCCCGAAAAGGACCGCCGGACGCCGTCAGGATGAGCCGGCGCACCTCCATCCCCTCGGATCCGCGCAGGCACTGGTGCAGCGCGTTGTGCTCGCTGTCGACAGGAAGGAGCGTGGAGCCCTTCTCGCGGGCGCGGCTCATCATCAGCTCCCCGGCGGCCACGAGGGACTCTTTGTTCGCGAGCGCCACGGTCTTGCCCGCGGAGACGGCGGCGTAGGTCGGCACCATCCCCGCAGCCCCGACGATCGCGGAGACCAGCATCTCCGCGGCGGGATGCGCCGCGACCGCGACGGCGCCCTCCTCCCCCACCATGACCTCCGGGCACGCCGCGCCCAGCCGCTCGCGCAGGAAGGCGCCGGCGCCGGGATCGGTGGACGACACGAGCTCCGGCCGGAAGGCCTCCGCCTGGCGGGCGAGCTCCTCGAGGTTCGAGCCCCCCCCGAGCGCGACCACGCGGAAACGGTCCGGATGGCGCGAGATCACGTCCAGGGTGCTCTTTCCGACGGAGCCGGTGGATCCGATGAGGGAGAGGTTTTTCATGAGGCGACGGGGCCGCGCCTAGCGCAGCAGCGCCTGATAGTAATAGTAGAGCACGGGACCGGCAAAAAGGAGCGAATCGATCCGGTCGAGGAACCCGCCATGGCCGGGGAGCAGGTGCGAGCTGTCCTTCGCGCCCGCGGCCCTCTTGAGGACCGATTCGGCGAGGTCCCCGGCGATGCCGGCGCAGCCCACGAGCGCGCCGATGGCGAGCGCGTGCCCGATCGGAAGCCGATGGAACCACCAGAAGTGCGCGAGCAGGCCGGCGAGCGAGCCCGCCACGATGCCCGCGATCGCTCCCTCGACGGACTTGCCGGGGCTGATCCGCGGCGCGAGCCTGTGGCGTCCGATCATCGAGCCGACGTACATCGCCGCGGTGTCGCCGAGCCAGACGATCACCAGCAGCAGCACGAGAAGATCGCGCCCCATCTCCTCGTCCGGCGTCGCGCGCAAGGCCGTGAGGAAACCCAGCGGGAACCCGACGAAGATCACGACGAACACGGTGGCGAGCGACGCCTCGACCTGCTCGGGGAGCTCGCGCCGGAACGCCGCGGAGCCGGCGAGCGTGAGCGCCAGGACCACGACGAGGGGGAGCGCGAGCGGGATCGACGGGACGAGAAACGGGGCCGGAAGCAGCACGGACCCCGCCATCGCGATGGCGGACATCGGGCGGCGCTGCGGCGTCGTGAGAAGACCGCACGCCTCCCAGGATGCGAGCGCCGCACAGGCCCCCACCAGGACGAACGTGAGCCAGACCGGGCCGGCCTTGATCGAGAAATAAAGGATGGGGATGCCGACCGCCGCGGTCAGGAGCCGCTTGCCGATCGACGCGCCCGGCCGGGCGGGCGAGGTCACGGGCTGCCCGGACGCCGTGTGCCCGGCCATCGCGCTCGCGCCCGGCGCGCTTCCCGCCGCCTCAGGAACGAGCAAGCGCCCCGGTGAGCCCGCTCTTGCTGGGGCCGGACCGCCCGCCCTCGTCCGAGCCGATGCCGCCATATCGCCGGTTGCGCTTCTGGAAGTCCGCGATCGCGCGGAACAGCTCGCGCCGGCGGAAGTCGGGCCAGAGCGTCTCCGTGACCCAGATCTCCGCGTAGGCGATCTGCCAGAGGAGGAAGTTGCTGACGCGCAGCTCGCCGCTCGTCCGGATGAGAAGATCCGGATCGGGAACTCCCGCCGTGTACAGGAATCGCGCGAAGGTCGCTTCATCGAGGGACGCGGGATCGATCCTGCCCGCCGCGGCCTCGGTCAGAACACGGCGGCAGGCCTCGACGATCTCCGCGCGGCCCCCGTAGGAGAGGGCGATGTTGAAGAGGAGTCCGTCGTTCCCGGCGGTGGCGGTCATCCCCCGCTCGAGCTCCTCGCGGACCGGAGCGACGAGCTCCTCGATGGCGCCGATGACGCGGAAGCGGATGCGGTTCTTCTGGAGCGTCTCCAGCTCGCGGCGCAGGTATTCGCGCAGGAGCTGCATGAGCGTCTCGACCTCCGCGCGCGGCCGCTTCCAGTTCTCCTTCGAGAAGGCGTAGAGGGTGATCGCCTCCAGCCCCAGCCGGGCGGACGCCTCCACGACGTCCCTGACCGAGGCGATCCCCGCGCGATGTCCGGCGACGCGCGGAAGATGGCGCCGTCCCGCCCATCGGCCGTTGCCGTCCATGATGATCGCGACGTGCCGGGGGAGGCGGGAGAGGTCGAGGCTCTGGAGGATCTGCATCTCCTCCGTGCCCTCGTCGGCGAGGCTGTGAAGGTCGACCATGGAGAACGGACGCATCGTAGCACGCGCTCGGAAAAAAGGAAGGGCGGCGAGCCCGCAGGCCGCGCCGCCCTTCGGCAGTTCCTGTTTACGGTGACGCCGACTAGGTCTGGATGCCCTGCGGGTACTCGATGAACTGTCCCTGCATGAACGCGATCTCGCAGTTGAAGTTGTTCGTCTGGATCTGCGCGAGCGCGGCCGCGGGCGGGCCGTCCTTGCCGGGAGAGACGATCGTGTAGCCGGTGCCGCCGGTGGGCGTGCCGTACTCGATGGGCCAGTTCCAGCCGTCCTGCAGGGGGACTACCTTGATGTAGCCGTTCTGCAGCGCAACCGTGACCACCCCTGTCGCCGTCAAAGCCGCCCGTGACGTCGAGACCGGATAGAAGTTGTTGTCGATCGCGTACTCCTCGCACGCCGTGCCGATCGACCGAATGTCAGCCATCGTCCTCTTCTGCTTGGAACGATCGATCGCGTTCAGCAGGTTCGGGATAGCGATCGCCGCGATGATCCCGATGATCGCCACGACGATCAGCAGTTCGATGAGTGTGAAGCCGGATTCCCTCTTTCGCATCTTCGTGACCTCCTCAGGTCCGTCCTGGTCCTATGCGATCCAGGTGCTCTGCAATGGTGTACCCTCGCGGGGATTCCCGAAAGGGGTGCTCGTCGACGTCTCAGGCACGGACCCCATCCTGACTAGGTCTGGATGCCCTGGGGATACTCGATGAACTGGCCTTGCATGAAGGCGATCTCGCAGTTGAAGTTGTTCGTCTGGATCTGCGCGAGCGCGGCCGCGGGCGGGCCGTCCTTGCCGGGAGAAACAATCGTGTAGCCGGTGCCGCCAGTGGGCGTGCCGTACTCGATGGGCCAGTTCCAGCCGTCCTGCAGAGGCACGATCTTGATATAACCGTTCTGCAGCGCGACAGTGACCGTCCCCGTCGCGGTGAGAGCTGCGCGGGACGTCGAGACCGGATAGAACTGGTTGTCGATCGCGTACTCCTCGCAAGCAGTGCCGATGGATCGCATGTCCGCCATCGTCCTCTTCTGCTTGCTGCGGTCGATGGCATTGAGCAGGTTCGGAATCGCGATCGCGGCGATGATGCCGATGATCGCAACTACGATCAAGAGCTCAATGAGCGTGAAACCCCTCTGTCTACGCATCTGCCTTCTCCCTTCCTTTCGGCCTTTCTCGCGGCAAACCCGCGCAAAACCCCAAGGCTGACTTTTGTGTGCCCCGACTATATACGATGTTGTCCCCACGCCCGCAATCGGGCGCAAGGGCTTTTTGATCGAAATTTGATCTCGAAAAAAGCGCGTCACATTGCGGTAATCTCATTGCGAAAGCCAAAGCAGGACGGCCCGCTCTTCATTGAAATGGTCCACGCTTGTACCGAACCTTCCAGAGATGCAGGCCGCGAGATTCCATGGCGGGGGCGGAACGCGAGGCCTTCCCTGCCCCCACGAGTTCCCTGAAGTCCGTCACCGTCCGCGTGCCGCGTCCCACCTCCACCAGACTCCCCACGATCCTTCTCACCATTTTGTAAAGGAACCCGTCCGCCTCGATCCGGAAGACCAGCTCGCGCCCGCGCTCCGACCACTCGGCGCGGGATACCGTCCTCACGGTAGTGCGGGCGCTTCCTCCCGTGGACCTGAAGGAAATGAAATCGTGGCGTCCCACGAGGGCTCGCGCCGCGTCCTTCATGGGGGAGAGGTCCAGCGGCGCGCGGCACAGGGTGACGAAGGGATACAGGTGCGGGGGCATCACCTCGGCCTGGAGAAGACGATAGCGGTACTCCTTCGAGACCACGGACCGGCGCGCATCGAAGGCGGCGGAGACGTCCGAAGCGCGGAGGATACGCACTGCGGCAGGGAGGAAGTGGTTCGCGCCTTCCGCGATCCGCTGCACAGGCAGGCTCGACGCCGTATCGAAGTGCGCAACCTGCCCTCGCGCATGGACGCCGGAGTCCGTGCGGCCGGAGCCATGAACGCTCGCCGGCGAGCGCAGCAGCTTCTCGAGCGCCGTCTCGATCTCGCTCTGGACGGTGCGGCGTCCGGGCTGGCGCTGCCACCCTTCGTATTCCGTCCCGACATACGCCACGTCGAGACGGATCCGACGCGGCGGCTGGGAACGCTTCATGGAAGGAAGACGGCGCGCCCGCGCTTCGTGTCTAGTTGCACGCGGAAGCCGATCGGCACCGAGATCTTCCCGTCGACGTGTCCGAAGGGAAGGCCCGAGACCACCGGGACGCCTCGCTTCTCGAAGAAAGAGGCGACGAGGCGCGCCGCGGGCGAGGCCGAGCGCGCGCCGCCCGAAGGCCCGCAATCGGTGAGTCCCCCGATGAGCGCGCCGCGCACCCCGTCGAGCATCCCGGCCAGGCGCAGCTGCGTCATCATGCGATCGATGCGGTACAGAGGCTCGGCGATTTCCTCGAGGATGAGGATGCGTCCTCGAAGGCGCGGCGCGAAGGGCGTTCCCGCGAGGTGCGCGAGGAGCGTCAGGCAGCCCCCCGCCGACCGGCCCGAGGCGCGGCCCGGGGCGAGAACGTCACGCGCGGGGAACGCCAGCACGAGAGGCTCTTGCGGACGGAAGTAGGCGCGCTCGAGCGAAGGCCGGTCCCACGCCGCCTCGCGTCCGATCTCCGTCACGTGCGGGCCGTAGACGCTGGCGATCCCCGATCGATCCAGCGCCGGCGCGAAGAGCGCGGTGAGGTCGCTGTAACCGATGAGCAGCTTCGGGTGCGCGCGCAAGGAGCGCCAGGGGATCGTCTCCAGGAAGCGCGACGTCCCCCATCCGCCGCGCGCGAAGTGAACGGCGCGGACCTCTTCGTCGGCGAGCATCGCGGCGAGATCCGCGGCGCGCGCGCGGTCGTCCCCCGCGAAGATCCCGTGGCGCGCGAGGAGCGACCGGCCGAGCCGGACGCGAAGCCCCATCTGTTCGAGCACCGCGGCTCCGGAGCGCACCGCGTCCCGATCGACGACGGACCCCGGGGCGACGACCCCGACGAGGTCCCCCGGCACAAGCGCGGGCGCGACGAGGATCCGCGCCGGAGCGCGAGGGGACGCGCGCACGGCTCTCAGCATGCCGCCGGCTCCTCGGGCTCGTCCGTCAGCAGCGGCCAGCGGCTCACCACGGAGCCGCCCGGCGCCGCCTCGTGCTCTTCGCGCACGCGCGCCCTCAGGTCCGGGTCGCGCGCGAGGCGGATCGCCGTCGCCGCCATCGCCTCGCTCGCCGTCGCCAGCGCATCCGCGCAGCGTCCTCCGGCCGTCGCTTCGCCGAACTCGCGCGTATGGAGCGGGAAGCGCGGAGGCGCGGCGGGGAGATAGGCGTGGACGGTCGGGGCGCGCCGCGCCACGTTGCCGGCGTCGATCGATCCCATGCTCGTGCGCGGCGCGTCGTTGGGGACGGCGCCTCGCGCGACCAGCGCGTCGCGCAGCGCGGCCGCGAGCTCGAGGTTGGTCCGCATCTCGTCGTAGGGATTGTCGACGGGGCGCACGAGCGGGCGGCATCCGCTCTCGCGCGCGATCCGGTCGACCTCCCCGAGCAGCGCGTCGACGACCTCTTCGCGCTCCCGGCTCGTCGGGGCGCGCAGCGAGAAGCGCGCGACCGCGCGGTCCGGGACGATGTTCGCGCGCACGCCCCCCTCCAGGATGACTCCGGGGAGCCGGACACCCTTCGGAGCGAGCCGCGCGCGCAGCCCGCGCGCCGCGATGAAGAGGTCGATCATCGCGTCGAGGGCGTTGATGCCCGCCTCGGGCGAGGCGACCGCGTGCGAGGCGCGTCCGCCGAAGACGATCTCCACGGACTGACAGGCGAGGCTGTTCGTCACGGTGCGCCATTCGTGCCCTGCGTGGAACATCATCACGCCGTCGAGCCCGTCGAAGACGCCGGCCTCGGCCATGACGACCTTCCCGCCGATCGTCTCCTCGGAAGGCGTTCCGATGAGTAGGATCTCGAGGTCGTCGGACGCCGACGCCGTCTCCGACGCCGCCAGCGCCGCGCCGATGCTCGCTGCGGCGATCAGATGGTGCCCGCAGCCGTGGCCGATGCCGGGGAGCGCGTCGTACTCGGCGAGAAAGGCCACGCGCGTCCGTCCCGCGCCGAAGCGGCGGCGCGCGACGAAGGCCGTGGGAAGCCCGGCGGTCCCCCGCTCGACGCTGAACCCGCGCGTCTTCAGGAGCGCCTCGCAGCGCGTCGCGGCCCGGTGCTCCTTCCCCGAAAGCTCGGGATCGCAGCGGATCGCTTCGGCGAGCGCGACGATCTCGCCCACGAGGGCCTGCCGCGCCTGGGGATCGCCGCCGTCGTCGGTCGTGCGCTGCGTCATGTCCTCATGGCGTGCTGTGCGCGATGAAAAGTGCCGGAGCCGGCCGATAAGCCGAATTTTGTTCCCCTTGCGGGGCGATGGTCATTCCTCTGGGAGAACGGTTGCCCGTTCCCTCGTGCGACCTACCCGGGAGATCGTGAAGCGGGCCACTCCGTGCCTCCCCTATTCGGTCTTGCTCCGTACGGGGTTTGCCGAGCCGCCGAAGTCGCCTCCGGCGCTGGTGCGCTCTTACCGCACCGTTTCACCCTTACCGGGCTTGCGCCCGGCGGTCTACTCTCTGTTGCACTTTCCGTCGCGTCGCCGCGCCTGGCCGTTAGCCAGCGTACTGCCCTGTGGAGTTCGGACTTTCCTCCCCGGACACATCCCGGGGCGACCATCTGTCCGGCTCCGGCAGGCTCATCTTAGCACCGCGCGCGGCTCCGTCCTCGGACCCGCTCCTGAGGCGCGTGAGCGCCCGGCGAGCGGCGTGGTACGATGACGCGTCGTACAGGACGACATCGGACATCGATGAAGGCCGTGCGCGCCGTGCAGGCTCGGCGCACGCTTTCGACCATCGCAACGGTCACCGGAGGACATGGTGGCGGACGATTCCGCGACCCACGGCAGCACCCCGCACAGCCTCGAGGCCGAGAAGTCCGTGCTCGGGGCCGTCCTCCTCGACAACCAGCTCCTCAACCGCGTCATCCCGATCCTGCAAGAGCAGGACTTCTACCGCGACAGCCACCGGCGCATCTACCGCGCGATGGTGCACCTGACGCAGGAATCCGCCGTCGTCGATCCCGTCACCCTCAAGGACCAGCTCAGCAAGGCCGGCGAGCTGGAGGCCGCGGGCGGGCTCGGCTACATCGCGTCGCTCCTCGACGGGGTGCCGCGTGCGGTGAACGCCGAGCACCACGCGAAGATCGTCAAGGAGAAGTCGCTGCTGCGCCGCCTGATCGAAGAGACGGGGCGCATCTCCGCCCTCGCCGCCCGGGACGAGGGCCCGGCCGCGGACGTTCTCGACGAAGCCGAAAAGGCGATCTTCCGCCTGGCCGAAGACCGCCTCGACGACGGCTTCCAGTCCATCCAGTCGGTCGCCGAGCACGCATACGCGCTCGTCGAGCGGCTGACCGAGCGCAAGGAGACGATCACAGGGGTCCCCACGGGCTTCGCCGACCTCGACGAGCTGACCTCGGGCCTGCAGCCGTCGGAGCTCGTCATCCTGGCGGCGCGCCCCTCGATGGGTAAGACCGCGTTCGCCTTGAACATCGCGGAGAACGCGGCGCTCAAGCACAACCGCGTGGTCGGGGTCTTCAGCCTCGAAATGGCGCGCGAGCAGCTCTTCCTCAGGATGCTCGGTTCCCAGTCGCGCGTCGATCTTCACCGCATCCGCACCGGGCGGGTCGGCAACGACGACTGGACGCGGATGCTCATGGCGTTCCAGACCCTCGGCGAAGCGAAGATCTTCATCGACGACGCCGCGGGCCAGGGCGTCATGGAGATGCGCGCGAAGGCGCGCCGACTCAAGGCCGAGCACGGCCTCGACCTCCTCGTCATCGACTACCTGCAGCTCATGTCCGGCCACGGACGCTACGATTCGCGCCAGCAGGAGATCTCCGACATCAGCCGCTCCCTCAAGGAGCTCGCCAAGGAGCTCCGCATCCCCGTCCTCGCGCTCTCGCAGCTCTCGCGCGCCCCCGAGACCCGCTCCGAGGACCGCCACCGCCCCCGCCTCTCGGATCTTCGCGAATCGGGCGCGATCGAGCAGGATGCGGACGTCGTGCTCTTCATCTACCGTCCCGAGGTGTACTTCCCCAACGACGAGGACAAGAAGGGCCGCGCCGAGATCATCATCGGCAAGCAGCGCAACGGCCCGATCGACACGGTGCAGCTCGTGTTCCTCAACAAGCACACGCGCTTCGAGAACGCCGCGTTCGGCGTCGGGCATGGGCCCGGATAGGTCTGGTGAGCACACATACCAATGGATCCCCGCCCGGCTTCCGGGCGACATGGGCCGAAGTCGACCTCGATCGCATCGCATCGAACTTCGCGGCGCTGCGCGCGCTCGCGGGGCGCGAGGCCGTCGTCTTTCCGGTGGTAAAGGCCAACGCGTACGGGCACGGGGCGTTGCCCGTCGCGCGCCGGCTGACGACGGAGGGAGCGGTCGGTCTCTGCGTGGCGACCCCGGAAGAAGGCCTCGAGCTGCGGCGCGGAGGCATCCCTATTCCGATCCTCTGCCTGGGCGCCGTCGAGCCGCTCCAGATCACCGCGGCGGCGCGCAGCCAGATCACGCTCACCCTCTACAGTCCGCATCAGGTGCGGCTCTTCGAGGAGGCCGGGCGCGCGTCCGGGGTCCCGGTGCGCTTCCACCTCAAGATCGAGACCGGCATGAACCGTCTCGGCGTGCTCCCCGAGGAGCTCGGTCCGCTCCTCGACGAGCTGCGCGGGTGCCGCTCCTCGCTCCTCTCCGGCGTCTATTCGAACCTCGCCTCCGCGGACCGGCCGGGGGAGGCGTCCAACGCCGAGCAGGGCGCGCGCCTGACCGAAGCCGCGGCCGCCGTGCGCGCCGCGGGACACGATCCCCGTCCGATGCACCTCGCCAACAGCGCGGGGCTGCTCTACCACCCGGCGCTGCGCTTCGACGCGGTGCGGCCGGGCCTCCTTCTCTACGGGATCCGGCCGGGGAGCGGCGATTCGGGGCCCGGATTCGCGCCGGCCCTCACCCTGAAGACCACGGTCCTGCGCGTGAAGTCGGTCCCCGCAGGGGCTCCCGTCGGCTACTCCGCGGCGTGGCGCGCGCCGCGCGAATCGCGCCTGGCGACCCTGGCGATCGGCTACGACGACGGGATCCCGCGCGCGGCCGGCGGCAAGGCCGAGGTACTCGTCGGAGGCCGTCGCGCCCCGCTCGTCGGCAACGTGTCGATGGACCTGTGCGTCTGCGACATCACCGACTGCGGGGACGTCGCCCCGGGCGCGGAGGCCGTGATCATCGGCTCGCAGGGACAGGAGACGATCGGCGCCGCCGAGCTCGCCGAGCGCGCGGGGACGATCCCCTGGGAGATCCTCTGCGGCATCGGAAGGCGCGTGCCGCGGGTCCACGTGGCGGGAGGCGCGACCGTGTCGATCGCGAGCGCCCTCCCCGCGGTCAAGGATGTCGCCCCCGTTCCCGAGAAAGAGCCGCCGAAGCGGCGCAACTACAACCACGACGCGACCCCCGAAGCCGCGGCTCCCAAGCCAGCGGACGAACAGCCCGAACCCCACCCCGAGCCGCGCGAAGCCTAGCCTCCGCGCGCCGATGCGCGCTCTCCGCGGCCCGACGGGCGCCCGGCGGCCTCGGGAGATATGATGTCCGCGGGATCGACGATGAATCGCGTCTTCGCATGGCTCGCCCTCCTGTCCGCCCCCGCGGCGGCCTTCGCCGCCGGCGCCGCCGGTGTGCGGCCGCCGGGCGCGTCCCCCGCCGCGGCCGCTCCTCTGCGCGCGGACCTCGTCCTCGTCACGGCGTTCGAGAACCGCTCCGAGGACCGCTCGCTCTACTGGATCGGCGAGGCGCTCTCGGACGGCCTCACGCGCAATATCGACGGATGCGCCGGAGCCGCCGTGGACCGCACGGACCGCGTCGCGCTGCGCGAGGAGATGGGGGTCCCCACCCTCTCCAGCCTCACCCTCGCGACCCAGATCCGGTCCGCGGAAGAGCTCGGGGCGGGGATGCTGGTCACCGGGGACTTCACGGCCAAGGCGGAGTCGGTTTCGGTCAGGGCCCGGGTCGTGGACGTCGGCCTTGCCAGGACCGGACCCTGGATCACGGCGGAGGGGTCCGTGAGAGCCGTCCTGGCGCTCCAGGACGATCTCTTCCACAAGCTCCAGTCCTCCCTGCCGGTGGCACGCACGTGCGCCCAGGGCCCCGTCGCCGAGGACGGCGTGCCCCAGGCCTCGTACGAGATGCTGCTCAAGAGCTTTCTGGAGGACGCCCCCGCCAAGCGCGAGAAGTTCCTCAAGCGCGCGCTCGAGCTGGCGCCCGACTACCTGCGCGCACGGATCGAGCTCGCGATCCTTTATCGCTCGCAGAACGCGCTGCCGAGGGCTTCCGCGATCCTCGGGAGCATCGCGACGCGCAATCCGGCGCTCGCCGCGGAGGCGCAGAACCTGCTCGGAGAGAACGAGCTGGACCAGCAGCACACGGCGGCGGCCGAGACCGCCCTTCGCCGCTCCCTCGTCATGTACGAGACCGCCCGGGCGCACCTGCTGCTCGGCAAGCTCGCGCTTGCGCGCAACGACATGGAGAGCGCGACGCGCGAGCTGGACCGCTCGCGCGCCATGGATCCCACCGACCCCGAGCTCATCGAGCTCTACGACAGCCTCGGCAAGGCCCGCTGAGGAAGCGGGGGCCGGCTAGAAGGGGTACGCCTCCTCGCCGCGGTCGAGCATCCGGATCTGCCTCTCCCACTGCAGCTTCAGGATCAGCACCACGCGGAAGGTCAGGTCCGCGGAGCGGCGGATCGGCGAGCGCCAGTCCGCGTCGAGGCGGAGAAGGCGCGAGGCGCGCTCGTCGCGGCCGAGCGCCTTGGTCGGGAGGTTCCACCGCCCGTCCTTCTCCTGCTGGTTGATGAGCCAGTCGATGTAGCCCATCAGGAGCGGATACCGGTTGATGAGCCCCAGCCGCGCGAAGCACTCGAGCACCGTGAGCAGATAGTCGAGCGTCCCCGTCTTGACGTAGTGGTCGATCTCGCGCAGCTCGATCCCGAACCGCTTGGGGAAGGTCCCGCGCGCGGTCTTGATCAGACCGAGCTGCGGACAGAGCGCCTGGTAGTAGTCCCCGATGATGTAGTCGCAAATCTTCTTGAGGCGGCGCTTCAGCTCGTCGCTCTCCAGAAGTCGCGGCGCGTGCGCGAAGGCGTGCAGCAGGTAGAGATCCGGGATGAAGACGTAGTAGTCCCGCATCGCCTCACGGCGGAAGACGGTCAGGCGCGGCGGCAGACCCTCCGTCGGATGCTTGGAGATCGGGTTGTCCACGAAGTGTCCGACCTTCTCCACGAGCGAGAGGAGGCTGCCGAACACCTTGTCGTCGCTGCCGTATCCCGAGCGCATGAGCAGGCCCGTCGCGGCGATCCGCAGGAACCAGCGGTAGTAGCGCTGGCGCATGTCGTCGGCCTTCACCTGCGACTGGTACTCGAAGAGCCCGACGTCCTTACGCTCGGTCAGGAAGGTCTTGAGCAGCTTCGCGGCCTTCTTGATGGGGATGGCGTTACGGTCCCAGCCGTACTCGAACAGCATGTCGAGGCTGAACTCGGTCGACAGGAACGGGTTCGGCGAGCCCGCCATCGAGATGGTGCCGCCCCAGCTACCGTCCTTTCGCTGCTTGCGGACGATCTTCACCGCGGGGGGGTATTCGGCGATCTCCCGCCGGGCGCCTTCGCGGCGAATGTCGGTCTCCGGCTGAACGAGGACCTCGGACAGCATCCGGAATACGATCGGAGGCGATCCGTTGTCCAGCAGGAACTCCGTGGGGTCGGCGCGTAGCGACGACTTCCAGTCCGTCATCTCCCTCCTCGTGCACGCGGACGCTCGCCCCGCGACTCGATCATCGCGATGAACTGGTCGAACAGGTAGAGCGAATCGTGGGGTCCCGGCGACGACTCCGGATGGTACTGGACCGAGAAGATCGCTTCGTCCCGGTGCCTGAACCCTTCGATCGTCCCGTCGTTCAGATTGACGTGGGTGACCTCCGCCGTGGAGGGAAGGTTCCTTTCGTCGATGGCGTATCCATGGTTCTGCGAGGTGATCGCGATGCGTCCGTCGCGCATGTCCTTGACTGGCTGATTCGCGCCGCGATGACCGAACTTGAGCTTGAACGTCGTCGCGCCCATCGCGATGCCGAGGATCTGGTGCCCCAGGCAGATCCCGAAGATCGGGACCTTTCCCACGAGGCCCTTCACGGACTCGATCGCATAGGTGGCGCTTGCCGGATCACCGGGCCCGTTGGAGAGAAAGACCCCGTCGGGCGCGAGAGCGAGTGTGTCGGCGGCGGAGGTGGCGGCCGGCACCACCGTGACGCGCGTCCCCGCATCCCGCAGACAGCGAAGGATGTTCTGCTTGACGCCGTAGTCGTAGGCGATGATGTGGAGCGGCGCGGTCTGCGCATCCCCGCTCACCGCAGGGGCGGCGGCCCCGCCGTCCTTCGCCCCGGGCCTCTCCGCCGCCCGCGGCCAGCGCCCGGCGGGCGCGTCCTGCCAGGCATAGGGGCGCGGACAGGTGACCTCGCCGACGAGGTCGACGCGCGACAGGTCGGGGGACGCCTTGGCCTTCGCCACGAGAGTGTCGACGTCGGCCCCCGAAGTGGACAGGCAGCCGCGCAGGACGCCGCGCGAGCGCAGGTGGCGGGTCAGCGCGCGGGTGTCGATCTCCGCGATTCCCACGACCTTGTTCTCGCGCAGGTACTGGTTGAGGTCCTTCGAGGCGCGCCAGTTCGAGTGCAGCTCGCTGAGCTGGCGCACCACGAACCCGGAGACCTGCGGATGGCTCGACTCGATGTCGAGCTCGTTGACCCCGTAGTTGCCGATCTCGGTGTAGGTCATCGTGACGATCTGCCCGCGATAGGACGGATCGGTGAGGACCTCCTGATAGCCCACCATGGAGGTGTTGAACACGACCTCCCCCGTCCGCTCGCCGGCCGCGCCGATCGAGCGTCCTCGGAAGATCCGTCCGTCCTCCAACGCCAGAACCGCTTCCATCGTGTGTTTCAGCGCTCCATGGCTCGCCCGACCAGGGGCGCCATCCGCCCCAGGTCGCGCATGAGGTCCGCGAACATTCCGGGGAGCAGGGACTGCGGACCGTCCGAGAGTGCCGCGTCCGGATCCGGATGAACCTCGATGATCACGCCGTCCGCGCCGACCGCAAGTGCGGCGCGCGCCAGGGGGCCGACCTTTTCGCGGATACCGGTCCCGTGGCTCGGATCCACGAAGATCGGCAGGTGGCTCCGCTTCTTCACCGCGGGCACGACGGACAGATCCAGGGTGTTGCGCGCATGGTCCGCGAAGGTGCGCACGCCGCGCTCGCAGAGGACGACGTTGTAGTTCCCTTCCGAGAGGATGTACTCGGCCGACATCAGGAGCTCGTCGAGCGTCGCCGACATCCCGCGCTTGAGGAGCACGGGCCTCTTCGAGCGCCCGGCGCGCTTGAGGAGCTGGAAGTTCTGCATGTTGCGCGCGCCGATCTGGATCATGTCGGCATATTCCTCGACGAGTCCGACGCTCTCGTCGTCCACCGCCTCGGTCACGATGGGGAGCCCCGTTTCGCGGCGCGCCAGGGCCAGGATCTTGAGGCCCTCGAGCCCGAGCCCCTGGAAGGAGTAGGGCGAGGTCCGCGGCTTGAACGCTCCACCGCGCAGCATGTGTGCGCCGGCGTCCTTCACGGCGAGGGCGGCTTCGAGCGTCTGCTTTTCGGACTCGACGGCGCACGGCCCCGCGATCGCCACGAAGCCGGTCCCCCCGATCGTCACGGGTCCGACGCAGATCCGGGAGTCCTCCTGCTTCACCTCCCGGCTGACGAGCTTGTAGGGCTTGGTGACCGCGATCGCGCTCTCGACGCCGGAAAGCGTTTCGAACTCGGCCGGGTCGAGGGGGGTCCGATTCCCCGTGACACCGATGGCGGTGCGCACCTCTCCGGGGATGGGATGAGCCTTAAACCCCATCTTCTGAATCTTTTCGACGACTTTTTGGAGCTGCTCGGCGGAGCAGTCGCGCTCCATGACGATGAGCATTCAGGCTGTCTCCGAAGTCCTCTCGGGCTCTGCCCCACGACCTGCCCGCATGGGGGGATCGGGGACGCGCCGCGGGCTCGCGGGCGCAAGCATGCGTATTCTAGCTGAATGGGCGGGCTCCTTCAAGATCTCGGCCATTCCGGCACTATTTTCCAACAGACGGAATAGACTGGGCCCTCAGAATTCGAGCATGTCGGGGCCAAAGCCCCGAAAACACTCTCGCTCGGGCTCCGGAGCATACGTCTCCTCCTCGCGGTCTTGTGAACCGTGGATCAGGAAGCTAGTATGTCCGCCCATGTCCCGACCCCTGATCGATCCTGCGAAGCGTGTCTTGTCGGCTTTGGGCATCTCCGTCCGGCATTCCTTCACCAAATTCGTCGGTGAAATACCTCACTCCACGGTCAACGCCCTCGCCAGCTACTCACCCTGGCTCGCCGATGCCGCATTTCAACGGACCTGGGAGACGATCCGCCACAACACCTTGGTGGACATCTACCGATGCTACGAGCTGTGGCACCTCGCTGGGCAGGTCGGTCATCTCCAGGGAGAAGTCATCGAAGTCGGCGTATGGCGCGGCGGCACCGGCTGTCTCGTGGCAAAACGGCTGCAGTCGGACCATATCCCGGCCCGAGTCTTCCTCTGCGACACCTTCGAGGGTGTGGTCAAGGCCGGGGAGCGGGACCCCACCTATCGCGGTGGCGAGCACGCCGACACCTCGACTGCGGTCGTCCAGAGTCTGGTGGCGAGCCTCGGCCTCGACAACGTGACCATCTCCAAGGGCATTTTCCCCGACCAGACGGGCTCAGTCGTGGCGGGGGCTTCCTTCCGGTTCGCCCACGTGGACGTGGACACGTTCGAGTCGGCGAAAGGCGTCGTCGATTTCATCTGGCCGCGCCTCGTCCCGCAGGGACTTCTCGTTTTTGACGATTACGGCTTCATCGAGTGCGAAGGAATTACACGCTACGTCAACGAGCACATGCTCCGGCCGGATCGCGTGATGATCCAGAACCTGAACGGACATGCCGTAGTGGTCAAATTGGCCTAGCGAGAAACCTCCGGGCAGCACCGAGGGGTCGGTCGGAGACCCGGACAACCGATCCAGGCTCTCTTCGGGTGGTTCCGTCGGAACGCCGAGGGGGATTCGCGTTGACACGACCTTCCGGCACTTGCTATAGTTCAACGTTTTTAGGGGTTTACGCGAAGCGAAGGCGCGTAGCTCAGGGGGAGAGCGCTACCTTGACACGGTAGAGGTCCGCGGTTCGATACCGCGCGCGCCTACCATCCCCCGCCACGCGGATCCTTGCGTGGCGCGAGCTTCGCCAGCCCCTGGGAGAGAGACGAAAGGCGTGTCCGAAGGCACACAGAGTCCCGTAACGGCGGCCGGATCCACGATCCAGGTCACCCTTCCGGACGGCAAGGCGTTGACGCTGCCGCGGGGGAGCACCCTCGCCGACGTCGCGAAAGCCATCGGTCCGCGCCTCGCCAAGGACGCGATCGCGGGCAAGGTGGACGGCCGTCTGGTCGACCTCGCCAAGCCCCTGGACGCCGACTGCGCCGTACAGATCGTCACCCCGAACTCCGGGGAAGAGGCCCTCGAGATCCTGCGCCATTCCACCTCGCACGCGCTGGCCCAGGCGGTGAAGGAGCTGTGGCCGCAGACGAAGATCGCCCAGGGGCCCTCCATCGAGAACGGCTTCTACTACGATTTCGACCGCGAGGATCCCTTCACGGACGACGACCTGCGAACGATCGAGCGCCGCATGGCGGAGATCGCCGCGCGGGACATGAAGATCGAGCGCCTCGAGATGCCGAAGGCGGATGCCATCCGCTACTTCGAGTCGGAGAACGAGCCCTACAAGACCTACTTTGCGCGCGAAAAGGGCGGGGACATCGTGAGCGCGTACAAGCAGGAGGGGTTCACCGACTTCTGCCGCGGCCCTCACCTGCCCTCCACGGGGAAGCTTCGCGCCTTCAAGCTCCTGAACGCGGCCGGCGCGTACTGGCTCGGCAGCGAGAACAACCAGATGCTGCAGCGCATCTACGGAACTGCGTTCTTCTCGGACAAGGAGCTCGCGGAGCACCTCGAGCGGCTCGAGGAGGCGAAGCGGCGCGACCACCGCAAGCTCGGCAAGGAGCTCGACCTCTTCTCCTTCCACCCGGAGGCTCCGGCCAGCCCCTTCTTCCATCCGAAGGGCGCGATCGTCTACAACCTCCTCGTCGATTTCGTACGCGAGGCGTATCGCCGCTACGGCTATCAGGAAGTCATCACCCCGCAGATCTTCGACGCGGTGCTCTGGAAGCGGTCGGGCCACTACGACAACTACAAAGAGAACATGTTCTTCCTCGAGGCCGACGAGCGGGAGTACGCCGTCAAGCCGATGAACTGCCCGTCCCATTGCCTGATCTACCGCTCGGCGCGGCACTCGTACCGCGAGCTTCCGCTGCGCCTGGCCGACTTCGGACGGCTCCACCGCTACGAGCGCTCCGGTGTGACCGCGGGTCTGACCCGCGTGCGGAGCTTCGCGCAGGACGACGCGCACATCTTCCTCGCCCCCGAGCAGATCCGGGACGAGGTCGGTCGCTTCATCGCGATGCTCCTCGAGGCGTACGGGCTCTTCGGTCTCACGGACGTCCGCATGCGGCTCGGCACGCGCCCCGAGAACTCGATCGGGAGCCCCGAG
>Ga0207644_10000240_pt1 | contig 37642 bp, 39 predicted proteins | sample KBSS73metaG_FD_184326 | JGI IMG/M metagenome (GOLD analysis project Ga0207644, IMG submission 184326) | Switchgrass rhizosphere microbial communities from Kellogg Biological Station, Michigan, USA - KBS S7-3 metaG (SPAdes) (version 2) | ecosystem: Host-associated > Plants > Roots > Rhizosphere... | reverse complement strand
CTGGGGAGGCATTCCGCCACCGCCGCCGCCGCGAAAACCGCCGCCACCGCCGCCGCCGCGGAATCCACCGCCGCCGCCGCCGAAGCCGCCGCGATCGCCGTATCCGCCACCGCCGCCGCCATAGCCGCCACCGCCGCCATAGCCACCGCGACCTCCTCCTCCGCCGCCGCCGTAGCCGCCGCGCTCCTGGAAGCCGCCTCCGAATTCACCTGCGAAACTGTCTTCGCCGCCGAAACTGTCGCGCTTGTCGCGGCCGCGCCCGCCGCGGTCCCCCTTGCGCCCTCTATCGAAACCCATGCACCGTCCGAACTTAAAAGAGCCCGCCTTACCCCTGAAACCAGCGCGCTCGGGCCAAATGGCGCACAGGTCATTGTGCGTAAAACCACTCACGCACGGCAGACGCCCTTACAAGAAAAATGGCGTCGGCTCTAGTGACTCAGAATCGGACAGGGCTGGCAAGGCAGGCATCAGCCGGACTAAAGCGGTTCGGAGCCTGCGCGAGGAGAGACAATTGGCGGTCCATCTGCATTACGACGACCTCGCCACAGAGGCAAAATTCGCCGACGGACCGATCGCCGTCGATACCGAAGCCATGGGGCTTGATCCCCGCCGTGACCGGCTCTGCGTCGTGCAACTATCCGACGGCAAGGGCGACGAACATCTCGTCCATTTCCGGCGGGGAAGCGATTATTCGGCCCCGAATCTCAAGGCGATTCTGTCCGATTCGAACCGGCTGAAGCTCTATCATTTCGCGCGCTTCGATATCGGAATCATGCGGGCTTATCTGGGGATCATGGCGAGCCCCGTTTACTGCACCCGGACCGCCTCCCGGCTGGTGCGTACCTATACCGACCGCCACGGGCTCAAGGACCTGGTCAAAGAACTGCTCAATATCGACGTGTCGAAGCAGCAGCAGACCAGCGACTGGGGCGCCGATGAATTGACCGAAGCCCAGCGCGAATACGCCGCGGGCGACGTTCGCTACCTGCACCAGCTTAAGGAGAAGCTCGACGAGCGACTGGCGCGGGAGGATCGAACGGCCCTCGCCCAGGCGTGCTTCGACTTCCTGCCGACCCGCGCCCTGCTCGATCTTGCCGGCTGGCCCGAGCAGGACATCTTTGCCCATGACGGCTAAGGGCCAAAGCTAATGGCCAATGGGGCAAGCCGGCAGCGTGCGGCCAACCAGCGCTGGGCACAGCCCGGCAGCGCTCACGACCGGCTGGTCAAATGGACCAAGATCCTCCTGCCGAGCGCGGCGGGCGTGCTGCTCATCATCCTGGCGATCGCGCCGCTCGACAAGAAGGGCGATGTCAGCTTCATCCTCGACAAGAAAAAGGTCGACAGCGCGCCGGAGCGGATGCGGGTCGAGGAAGCGCGCTACACCGGCACCGACGACAAGGGACAGCAGTTCACGATGACGGCGGGCCGGGCGTTGCAGCGGAGCTCCAACACGCCGCTGGTCGATATCGACGGCATGTTCGCGCGGCTCAACCTGGACCAGGGACCACTGCTGATCGCTGCAGACCAGGGCCGCTACAATCTCGACACGCAACAGGTGGCGGTAGTCGGGCCGATCAACGTCAACGGTGCGGACGGATGGCACTTGCAGACCCGCGACGTGCTGGTCGACCTAAAACAGCGCAAGCTCGCCAGCCGGGGGCCTGCCGAGGGCCAGATGCGCCTCGGCCAGTTCCGCGCCAACCAGATTCGCGCCGATCTTGGCACTCATACTGTCGTACTCGATGGCGGTGCTCGCTTGAAAATCGTGCAAGGGGCGGTCAGATGATGGGCGTGCGCTCCATTGGCATCATCCTTGCAATGCTGGTTCTGTCGGGCAGCGCGATTGCGCAGGTTCGGCAGGAACAGCCGACGTCGGCCCTCAAGGGCCACAACAGCAACGCGCCAGTCGACGTCACCGCTGACCGGATCGAGGTCCAGGACCGCTCTGACCGCGCGATCTTCGCGGGCAACGTCCATGTGACGCAGGCCGAGCTATCGCTCGAGACGCCGCGACTGACGGTGGCATATTCGGGAGGGCAAGGTAGCGGCACCAACGTCCAGATCCGCCGCCTCGATGCTGCTGGCGGAGTCGTCGTCAAGAGCCCGTCGGAGACGGCTCGCGGTGACTTCGGGATCTACGACCTCGACCGGAAGCTGATCACGCTCATCGGCAATGTCGAACTGACTCGGCAGAACGACCGGGTCAGTGGCGCGCGCCTGGTCATCGACCTCGATTCTGGTCGAGCCGTGGTCGACGGCGGGCCGCCGGGGGTCAATCAGAGCGGCGGACGCGTCACCGGCCACTTCACTGTGCCGCAAAACCAGAAATCGAAGTGAACGAGCCAGCCGCCATCGCGCGTCCGTCGGCCTCCAACCGGCAGACGCACGACGGGCTCGAGGTGCGCTCGATCGCCAAGTCGTACGACAAGCGTGCCGTCCTCCATGACGTTAGTCTTGACGTTCATCGGGGCGAGGTCGTCGGGCTGCTCGGTCCCAACGGCGCCGGCAAGACGACCTGCTTTTATTCCGTAATGGGGCTGGTGAAGCCGGACAGCGGCCGCATCTACCTCGACGGAAACGACATCACCGGCCTGCCGATGTACCGTCGCGCGATTCTCGGTCTCGGTTATCTGCCGCAGGAAACGTCGATCTTCCGTGGCATGACGGTCGAGGAGAACATCCTCGCGGTGCTCGAAGCCGCCGAGCCGGACAAGGACGTTCGGTTGGCTCGGCTCGAACAGCTGCTTGGCGAGTTTGGCCTCACCGCCTTGCGAGACTCACCAGCGATGGCCCTGTCCGGCGGCGAGCGCCGTCGCTGCGAGATCGCGCGCGCGCTCGCGGCCGATCCCTCGATCATGCTGCTCGACGAGCCCTTCGCGGGCATCGACCCGATCTCGATCTCCGACATTCGCGAGCTGGTACGCGAGCTCAAGAAGCGCGAGATCGGCGTGCTCATCACCGACCATAACGTCCGTGAGACGCTCGATATCGTCGACCGCGCCTGCATCATTTATGACGGGCAGGTCCTGTTTGCTGGTACTCCCGAAGCGTTGGTCGCCGACCAAGAGGTGCGGCGCCTCTACCTCGGCGAGAGCTTCGCGCTGTAGCGGATCGGACCCGTGGGACTCGGGCCCTCACTCCATATCCGCCAGTCGCAGCAGCTGGTCCTCACGCCCCAGCTGCGCCAGGCGATCCAGCTCTTGCAGCTAAGCAACCTCGAGCTCGATGCTTATCTGGCCGAGGAGCTGGCAAAGAACCCGTTGCTGGAAGCGCGACCGGACGAGGGCGGCGAGGAGCAGCCTGCCGGGGATTTCGTAGCGGACGAAACGGACAGCGACGAAGCGCCCGACGATCCGGGCGCCGATAATCTGATCCTTGGACAAGCGGAGGACGACCGGCCGCTCGACGTGGACTGGCAGTCTGAAGCGCTGGAGACGGACAGCTTCTCCGACGTCGTGACGTCAAGCGGGGGCGAGGAAGCCTTTGATTTTGACCGCGTTCAATATTCGGCCGCATCGCTTGCCGAGCACCTGATCGACCAGCTGCACGGTGCATCCGGCGACGTCGGCGACCTTGCGCGAATCATCGCCGAAACGCTCGAAGAGACCGGCTATCTGACGGTGCCCCTGGAGCAGATCGCCGAGCTGACCGGGGCGCCGATAGCGAAAGTGGAGAAGGCGCTGGAAGTCGTTCAAGGTCTGGAGCCAGCCGGTGTCGGCGCGCGATCGCTGGCCGAATGCCTCGCGCTGCAGGCCAGGGCCGCGGACCGCTACGATCCGGCAATGGCGCGACTGATCGACAATCTCGACTTGCTGTCCAGGGGCCGCACCGTGGACCTCAAGCGCATTTGCGGGGTCGATGACGAAGACCTTGCCGACATGATTCGCGAGCTTCGCGCCTATGACCCAAAGCCGGGCTGCCAGTTCTCACCAAGTGGTACGGAAGATGTCACGCCGGACGTGTTCGTGCGGGAGACGCGCGGCGGTTACGCGGTAGAATTGAACCAGGCGACGCTGCCGCGGCTGCTGGTCAACCGTCGCTACTACCAAGAGCTGAAGTCAGGGCCGCAGGACAAGGCGTCGCGCGCCTGGCTAAGCGAGTGCCTCCAGAATGCGAGCTGGCTGGTCAAGGCGCTCGATCAGCGCGCGCGGACGATCGTCAAGGTCGTGAGCGAAATCGTGAAGCGCCAGCAGGGGTTCTTCGAGCGCGGTGTCGCGGCGATGAAGCCAATGACCCTCCGCGAGGTCGCCGAGGCGATCGGAATGCACGAGTCGACGGTGAGCCGAGTCACCTCAAACAAATATATGCTGTGCGACCGCGGCCTGTTCGAGCTTAAATATTTCTTCGGCTCTGGCGTCTCTTCGGCCGAGGGTGAGGGCGCGGCGGCAGAGGCGGTCAAGGCCGCAATCCGCGAAATCATCGAAGCAGAGGCCGACGTGCTCAGCGACGACGCCATTGCCGCTCTGTTAAAGCAACGCGGCTTCGAATGCGCCCGGCGAACGGTGGTCAAATATCGCGAGGCGATGGGGATCGGCTCGTCGATCCAGCGGCGCCGTATGAAGAAGATCGCCGGCTAAGCCGAAACTCTCGCCCAAATCGGGAGGTGGTCGGACGCGCGTCGAGCCGCGGGACTCATGTGAACGCCGGCCGCCTCGATATTTAAATCCTTGTGGACGATGATTCGATCGAGCGCGGCGACCGGATGGCGGGCGTGGAAGCTGGGCCCGGTCGGAGCCAGATGGAACTCCGGCTCGATCTCGCGGAGACAGCCGGCCTCGGTGCGCCATTCGTTGGTGTCGCCCATCAGGACCGTCGGCATCTTGTTCGGCCGGCGCGCGATCGCATCGAGGATCGAACGCATCTGCCGTTTCCGCCAGAGGCCGGAGAGGTCGAGGTGCATGCCGACGACCCGAAGCGGCTTCTCGCCGATCATCAGCTCGGCGATTACGGCGCCGCGCGGCTCGAGCGTCGGCAAGTCCAGCGCCGCGCAATCGAGCACACCAATGTGCGGCTTCACCAGGATCGCATTGCCATGCCAGCCGATGTTGCGGGTGTTGACCTTAAGCAGCCGGTCCGTGTGTTTGCGAACGCTCTCCAGCCTGCGCTTGTGCCGGACGCCCAAGTGCACCGGCTTGTACATCCCGTGGCTGTCGATCAGCTCATGCGGGACGGTCGAGCCGCGGCCGCCGATGCGTTTGTCCGCTTCCTGGAGAGCGACAATGTCGGCGTCGATTTCCTGAAGCACCTTCAACACACGATGAGGGTCACGGCGGCCGTCGAGCCCGACTGCCTTGTGCATGTTGTAGCTGGCGAGGGTGATGCAGCTGCTCACGTGAGCGCCAATAGCCGTTGCTGCTATATGGTTCCTAGACGTCCAGGTTTGCGACGCTCAGCGCATTGTCCTGGATGAACTCGCGCCGGGGTTCGACGACGTCGCCCATCAGACGCGTGAAAATCTCGTCGGCGACATCGGCCTGAGCGACTTCGACGCGAAGCAGCGAGCGATTGGCAGGGTCCAGCGTCGTTTCCCACAATTGCTCTGCGTTCATCTCGCCAAGGCCCTTGTAGCGCTGGATCGATAGGCCCTTGCGGCCCGCGGCAAGCACCGCGTCGAGCAGCTCGGACGGACGCGTAACCGCTACCGGCTTACCCTTGGTATCGGCTTCGGCCTGCTCGACCGCCTCTTCACCCTCGCCCGTTCCGACAGTTGGCTCGGCCTCGACCTGCGTGCCCTTCTTGAGCGTGCGCAGCGTGGACGGCTTGGCATAGGCCGCGGCCTGTTCCTTCGCGAGCGTGTCGAGCTTGCGGGCTTCCGCAGAGACGAGAAAGCTCGGCTCGATGATGTAGGCGTCAGTGACGCCGCGCCACAGCCGCTTGAGGAGATAGCCGCCCTCGGCCGCGATCTCACCAGACCAGCTGGCTTCCGTATCAGCCGCGCCAAGCCACTCGGCGACACGAGCGATCGCCTTCGCCTTGCCGTCGGTATCGAGGTTGGGCTTGAGCGCGCCGTTGATCGCCAGCGCCTCGACGATCGCGGGATCATATTTGCGCGGAGCGTAGCGCATCAGCGTCCGCATCCGCCGGGCATGGTCGACCAGGTGCTTTAGATCGTTGCCGCTGCGCTGGCCTTCCGGTGTATCCAGCACGAGACCTTCGAGGCCCGCTTCCTCGAGATAATCGTCGAGCGCGGCGTCGTCCTTCAGATACACTTCGGACCGGCCGCGGCTCACCTTGTAGAGCGGAGGCTGGGCAATGAAGAGGTGCCCGTTTTCGATCAGCTGCGGCATCTGCCGGTAGAAGAAGGTCAGCAGCAAAGTGCGGATGTGGGCGCCGTCGACGTCGGCGTCCGTCATGATCACGATCTTGTGATAGCGCAGCTTCTCGAGGTTGAATTCCTCGTGGCCGATCGAGGTGCCGAGCGCCTGGATCAGCGTCCCGATTTCCTTCGAGCCTAACATGCGGTCGAAACGCGCGCGTTCGACGTTGAGGATCTTGCCCTTCAACGGCAGGATCGCCTGGTTTTGGCGGTTGCGGCCCTGCTTGGCGGAGCCGCCGGCGCTGTCACCCTCGACCAGGAAAAGCTCGGACAGGGCCGGGTCGCGCTCCTGGCAGTCAGCCAGCTTGCCCGGCAGCGACGCGATCCCAAGGACGGACTTGCGGCTGGCCTCGCGTGCCTTGCGCGCGGCTTCGCGCGCCGCTGCAGCATCGATGACCTTCTGGATGATCGAGCGCGCATCACCGGGATGCTCCTCGAGCCATTCGCTCATCTTGTCGCTCATCAGGCTTTCGAGGGGCTGGCGGACTTCGGAGCTGACCAGCTTGTCCTTCGTCTGGCTGCTGAACTTCGGATCCGGGAGCTTTACAGAGACGATCGCAGTCAGGCCTTCGCGCATGTCCTCGCCCGTCAGCGTGACCTTCTCGCGCTTCAGCATCCCCGACTTCTCGGCATAGTTGTTGATCGTGCGGGTCAGGGCCGCGCGGAAGGCTGCCATGTGCGTGCCGCCATCGCGCTGGGGAATGTTGTTCGTGAACGGAAGGACATTCTCGTAGTAACTGTCGTTCCATTCGAGAGCGACGTCGATGCCGATGCCGTCGCGCACCGCGGAAATCGCGATCGGCTCGGGAAACAGCGCCGTCTTGGCGCGATCCAGCCACTTCACGAACGCCGCGATGCCGCCCTCATAGTAAAGCTCATGCTCAACGCGCTCGTCATGGCGAGCGTCGATCAGGATCAGGCGAACGCCAGAGTTCAGGAACGCGAGCTCGCGATAGCGGTGCTCGAGCTGCTCGAAATCGAAGTCGGTGATCTTGAAGGTCTCGGGGCTGGGCAGGAAAGTGACGCGCGTCCCCTTCTTGCCCTCCGGGGCAGGGCCGACGACCTTCAGGGGCGCTTCGGCGTCGCCGTGACGGAAGCGCATGAAATGCTCTTCGCCGTCACGCCAGATGGTGAGGTCGAGCCATTCGCTGAGCGCGTTGACGACCGACACCCCGACGCCGTGGAGGCCGCCGGAAACTTTGTAGGCATTGTCGTCACTCGTGTTCTCGAACTTACCGCCAGCGTGGAGCTGGGTCATGATGACCTCGGCAGCCGAGACCCCCTCTTCCTTATGGATGTCGGTCGGAATGCCGCGGCCATTATCTTCGACCGAGACCGACCCGTCGGGATTCAGCTGGATGATGATGCGGTCGCAGTGGCCGGCTAGGGCCTCGTCGATCGCATTGTCCGAGACTTCGAAAACCATGTGGTGGAGACCCGATCCATCGTCGGTATCGCCAATGTACATGCCGGGGCGTTTGCGCACGGCGTCGAGGCCCTTGAGGACCTTGATGCTCTCTGCGCCGTAGGTGTTCTGATTGGGGTCGGTTGCCATAGTCCAGATATAGGGATTTTCCGGTGGAAGTCACGCGCGCGCGTGCACGCGCATACGTGCGCGTGCGCATGAGTCGTCGCCGCCAAGGGCAGAGCAGGTCCCGGCTCAATGCCGGGATGACGGAAAAGCGATCGAGAGCCTAGGCGGCGCGCGAGCCGCCGAACCGGCGGCGGCCGCGGAACTTGCGATTAGGCTGCCCGCCACTGGGCCGGTAGCCACCACGACCCTCGCTGGGTTGCAACTGACGCTGTCCGCCTTCCGGACGCCGCTCGGCTCCGGCCTCGCGGTAGGCCTCGGGCCGGTAGGATGAACGGGGGCCGTCATTGCGCTGGGCGTCGCGACGTTGACCGTCACGATCCTGCGCGCCGGAGCGGTGCGCGGCGTGGCCGTCAGTCCGCTGGGGATGACGCTGCCCCCCACCGTTGCGGTTACGGCGCTGCTGGCCATCGTGGCGGCGGTCGCTCTTGGTATGAGGCCGCTCCGGCCGAGCTTCGACCGGCGGCTTCAGCCGCTTGAACGCGTCCGCATTCGCCATGAAGTTCTCGGGCAGCGGCAGCAGCGGAATGCGCTGGCGCGTGGTGCGCTCAATGTCACGCAGATTGCCGCGCTCGTCGGGGCTGCAAAAGGCGATCGCGATGCCGTCGGCTCCGGCGCGCGCCGTGCGGCCAATGCGATGGACGTATTGCTCGGGAACGTCGGGCAGGTCGAAGTTGACGACATGGCTGACGCCCGGGATGTCGATCCCGCGCGCCGCGATGTCGGTCGCAACCAGCACCGGCATGTCGCCGGACTTGAATCCGGCGAGCGCGCGCTCGCGCTGGGCCTGACTCTTGTTGCCGTGGATCGCGCCGGCGGGGATGTTGGCAGCGGCGAGCTGCTTAACGATCTTGTCGGCGCCATGCTTGGTGCGGCTGAAGACAAGAGCCCGCTCAACCCCTTCGCGCTGGAGGATCATGGCCAGCAACGCCGCCTTCTCGGCCTGGTTGACCATAGTGACGCTCTGCTCGATCCGGTCGACCGTGGTCGCCGTCGGAGTCACCGACACCTCGGCCGGGTTGGTGAGATACTTGTCGGCGAGTTCCTTGATCGCCCTCGGCATGGTCGCCGAGAAGAACAGGGTCTGCCGCTTAGGCGGTACCAGGGCAACGATCCGCTTCAACGCATGGATGAAGCCGAGGTCGAGCATCTGGTCGGCCTCATCGAGTACTAGGATCTCGAGTTCGCGAAGCGACAGCGCGCGCTGGTCGATAAGGTCGAGCAGGCGGCCCGGAGTGGCGACAAGGACGTCCAGCCCGCGCGCAACGGTGCGAACGCTCTTGCTGTTCGGAACGCCACCGAAGATGACCCCGACCGACAGGCGCATGAACTTGCCGTACGCCTCCGCGCTGGCCGCGATCTGCGAGGCGAGTTCGCGCGTGGGCGCAAGGACGAGCATCCGGATCTGGCCCGGCTTGGGAATGTTGCGCACAGCGGCGAGCCGGTCGAGCGACGGCAGCATGAACGCCGCGGTCTTGCCGGTGCCGGTCTGGGCGATGCCCAGAAGGTCGCGACCGGTGAGGACCGTCGGAATGGCCTGGCGCTGGATCGGCGTCGCCTGCGAATAATCCTTCGCGGCGAGCGCATCGAGAAGGGGCTTGGACAGCCCCAGGGAATGAAATGACAATGAAAATACCTTGAATAAGCCGGGACGCGCGCAGGATTGCGTGCGTCGGCGGCGGGGAAAAGCACCCCCGCGTGAATTGGGATGAAGTTGGGAGGCGCGGGCTCGATCCTTGTGCGGATCGATCACGCCGCTTGTTAAAAGCGCCTCGTGTTGCAGTGCAATATATGGGGAAAGCTTAAAAATGTCCACCCGCCGCTCAGGCCCGGCTGATTTCGCCCGGCTGGACGTGGAAGCGGGAGGGCTCGCCAATGCCGTCGAACAGCGCCGCCTCGGTCGCCGTCATCCACACCTGGCCCCGCCCTTCCAGACGGGCGAACAGGGCCGCGCGCCGCCGGGGATCGAGGTGGGCGGCAACCTCGTCGAGGAGCAAGAGTGGTGGCTCTCCGCGGCGCTCCGCGACCAGGTCGGAGTGGGCGAGCACCAGGCCCAGCAGCAGAGCCTTCTGTTCGCCCGTGGAGGATTGAGCAGCCGCCGTGCCCTTGGCGCGATGGTGGGCAGCAAGATCCTGACGATGAGGCCCCTCAGTGGTTCGGCCCGCGGCGGCGTCGCGCGAGCGGTTTGCCAGGAGAGTCGCCAAAAGGTCTCCGCCGACCCACCCTTCGAGCGCGATCGCGGCGCTGGCGAAGTCGTCGTTTGGAGCGGCTGCGAGCTGGGCATCGAGAGCAGTTACCGTCCGAGAACGGGCGGCGGCCAATTCGGCGCCATGGTCTGCCATGGCCAGCTCCAAGGAGGCGAGCCAGGCATCGTCCCAGCCCTCGCCCGCGAGGAGCTTGTTGCGGGCGCGCATCGCCGCCTCGTAGCGCGACGCATGGTGCGCATGCGCCGGCTCCAACGCGAGCACCAGACGATCGAGAAAGCGCCGCCGGTCGCCAGCACTGCCGGTGAAGAGGCGATCCATCGCGGGCGTCAGCCACAGGACGCTCAGCCATTCGCTAAGCAAGTTCACGGACGCAGGCGCACCGTTGATGCGGACCTGCCGCCGCTCGGGCGCACTGGCTTGGGTACCGGTTCCAATGTCGACTTCGTCGAGCTTGGCGGCGACGGCCCACGAGCCGCTCCCGTCCTGCCGCGCCATCTCGGACAGCGCTGCGCCGCGTAAACCTCGCCCGGGCGTTAGCATCGACACGGCTTCGAGCAGGTTCGTCTTGCCCGCTCCATTCTCGCCGTAAAGCAGGACGAAGCCCGGTTCAGGCTCAACAGTCGCCGAGGAGTAGGAACGAAAGTCCGCGAGGCTCAGGCGCGTAATGACAGCCATTCGCGCTCGACTAGCAGGTCAGGCCGCGGCTCACACCCTCATGGGCATGAGTACGTACAGCGCATTTGACTTGTCGTTCTCGCGCAGCAGCGTCGGGGCCGCGGCATCAGCCAGGTGAACCTCGACCGTATCGCCGTCGATCTCGCCGAGGATGTCCATCAAGTACCGGGCGTTGAACCCGATCTCGAGCCCGTCCGAACCGTAATCGGCGGGGACTTCCTCGGTCGCAACGCCATTCTCGGGCGAGGTTACCGACAGGGTCACCTTGTCCCGGTCGACGCTCATCTTCACCGCTCGGGTCTTTTCCGAAGCAATGGTCGAAACGCGATCGACACCGGCCGAAAAGCTCTTCGGATCGAGCTTCAGCAACTTGTCGTTCGCGGTCGGGATGACGCGATTGTAGTCGGGGAAGGTTCCGTCAATCAGCTTGCTGGTCAGGATCGCGGTGCCGAGTCCGAAGCGGACCTTCGTCGGCGAAAGCGAGATCTCGACCGTGCCTTCCAGCTCTTCGAGCAGGCGATAGAGCTCGGTGACAGCTTTGCGCGGCACGATCACGTCAGGCATGCCCTCGGCGCCATCCGGACGGGCGACCGTCACGCGCGCCAGGCGATGTCCGTCGGTCGCCGCAGCGCGCAGCTGCTCGTCGACGACATGCAGGAAGATCCCCATCAGATAGTAGCGCGTCTCTTCGCTGGAGATGGCGAAGCGCGTTTTCTCGATGATCTCGCGCAGAGTCGCGGCGGGAAGCTCAAACTTAGTGGGCAGTTCGCCCTCGGCGATTACCGGGAAATCGTCTCGTGGGAGCGTCGAGAGATTGAACCGCGCGCGGCCGGCGACGACCTGCATCTTGCCTTCCGCAGCGCTCAGTTCGACCTGGCTGCCTTCTGGAAGCTTGCGGACGATATCGAAGAAGGTGTGAGCGGAAACGGTAATTGCGCCCGGCTGGCTAACATTCGCCGGCACGGTCTCGTCGACCTGGAGGTCGAGGTCTGTCGCCATCAGGCGAAGCGAGCCGTCCTCACGAGCCTCCATCAATACGTTGGACAGGATCGGGATAGTGTTCCGGCGTTCCACGACCGATTGGACGTGGCCCAGGCTCTTGAGGAGAGTCGCCCGCTCAATCGTCGCTTTCATGTTGCCTAGGCCCCATCGCTGCCGTGCTTATGAACGCACTATAGCGAGCCGATTGGCGCGCGGAAGCATTATGATGCGCGAAGCCTATCTGGGGTCAGCAATTAAGCTAGACGCAAGATGTAGCGGCTATTTGCCCGCCTTCTGCCCGACCGCCGGACCACTTGCAGCTTTGGCGGGCATCAGAAGCGCATCGATGTGGTGGACGACGCCGTTTGTATAGATCTCATCACCCTGAGTGATCGTCGCCTTGTGGCCCGCAGAATCGGAGAGGACGGTCTTGCCGCCGTCCTTGGTCGCGGTGAGCGTGCTGCCCCCCATGGTCGCGAGCACGGTCTTGCCCTTGCCGCTGTCGATCGCCTTGTCGATGTCGGCGACCATCACCGTGCCCGGCAGGATGAGGTTGGTCAGCACCCCGGTCAGCTGCGCACGGTTCTGCGGCTTGGGATCGAAGGTGCCGGCGGGAGCGCTGTTAAACGCCGCATCGTCGGGAACGAAGACCGTATACGGCCCGGGTCCGGCGAGCGTCTGGTCGAGACCTGCCGTCTTGGCCGCTGTCATGAACCGGCCGTCGGCTGCGAGGCCCGCACCAATCGTCTTGGTGCCGGCGACCTTCTGGGCCCTTTCGGTCTGGGCCTGCGGAGCGCCGGTCGCGCCGTTTGTACTCTCCTTTTTACACCCGCCGAGCGCGAGCAGCGCGGCGGTGGCAACTCCCAGCGCGAACGCATGGGTCCTCATATTCACTCTCCCTTTCGTTCTAGGTGCGAAATGGCCCGGCGTGGATTGGGTTCCAACAGCCGGGCCATTCCCAAGTTGCGGTTACGTCAGGAGCGAAGCGACGATCGCCGTCACCAGCTGGGTCGTCGGGTCGACCTGGTAGATGTAACCGTTGTTGTAGCGGTACCAGGCTGTCGGGGTGTCGTAGTAAGTCGCCCGATAGTCGTACGGCACATTGTATGCGCCGTAGCCGATCGGAAGCGGCTGACCGACCGAGAAGCCCGGTGACATCAACGTGGCCACCGAGGTGATCACGCTGCTGCGCGGATCATATTGGTAGATCGCACCCGGAGCGTACCAGTAACCCGCATCGGCAGTGTTGTAGTACATGCTGCGGTACTGCGTCGGCACGTTGTACGTCCGGTACGCAGTCGGCAGGAGCTGCCCGACGCCATAGCCGCCGGCGTAAACCGGGATGACGTTTTCGACCATGCCGTCGTAGCAATCGACCTGGTAGATCACGCCATATTCGTAACGGTTGCACAGATCGCCATAACCGTAGTCGGCCGGATAAAAGGCATCATATCCGTAATAGTCGGGCGCATAGCTCGTCATATACGACTGGGGCAGATACTGGCCCGGCAGGAAGCCGCCCCCGAGGAGCGGGATCAGCGCCGCAATCAGATTGTCCGTCCGGTCCACCTGATACAGGTACCCGCCGCCATACTGGTAATAATAGTCGGGCGTCGACGGATACAGATACTGCAGGGTCGAGGGCAGCGGACTCAGCGCAACGTACGAAGGCACGACGCTGATCGGCTGGCCGACAAACTGGGCGACCTGGGTCACCGGCAGAACCTGGCCGTTGTTGCCGTAGCTCAGCATGGCATAGGGCCTGGCGTTCTGCTGGATGAACTCCTGGTTCGCAAACTGAGCTGTCCTACCGCCGGCGAGTTCCTGACCGGTGATCGCGCCGTTGAACTGCGGACCCGCGAGAGCTCTCAGCCCCTTCATCCCGGGGCCGCGGAGCTGCTCGCCCTGTGCGACCTGCGCCTGCTGGCGCTCGAAGCCGCGAACCTGCTGCTGCGCGAAGCCGTTGACCTGCTGGCCGCGACCGTGACCGCCGCCGTTGTTGGCAAAGGTGCGAACCTGCTGATCGTGTCCATGGCCACCGCCGCCGCCCTGCTGGGCGAAGGCTCGCGACTGTTGGTTTCCGCCGCCGTGCCCGTGACCACCGCCTTGCTGGACGAAGGTGCGAGCCTGCTGGTTTCCGCCACCGTGACCGTGACCGCCGCCGTCGAACGCGCGAGCCTGTTGCTGGCCGCCGCCATGGCCGTGGCCGCCCCCGCCAAAGGCGCGGGCTTGCTGGCGCTCGACACGCATCTGCGGAGCCTGGAATTGCTGACGGTCGACCCGCTGCGGAGCGGCGAAGCCGCCGCCACCGTGGCCATGGCCACCACCGCCGCCGAAGCTGAAGGCGGGTTGTCCGCCGCCTCCGCCGCCGTGCCCGTGGCCACCGCCACCGCCACCGCCAGGATTGAAAGCAGGAGCAGCGCCGCCGCCGCCACCACCGCCGTGCGGATTGCCGCCGCCACCACCACCGTGGTTGCCGCCATTGTCCCCGTGCGGGTTGCCGCCACCGCCGCCGCCGCCGGGCTTTGCTGCGGCCGGGGTCGCGATCGCCAAAGCGGCGACGCCCGCGGCGAGAAACAGCCTGGTCATGGAAAATCTCCTTCCGAACGGAGGAAAACGGCCCGTTCGTCACACCGTTCCATCGCCTGAACGGATGGAACTCGCGCTTTAGCGCATTAGCATGAACGTCAAATGTCGAAGCTATTCAGATAGTTAGGCTGGCTGCTAGTGGGCGGAATCCTCGACCCAGTTTGACCTCAATCTGGGGACTGCAAACAGCATCAGCAACGCTGCAACGATGTAGAAGACCGTGCACGCGCAAGCGGCGTAGCGGAGCGATTCGGTGCCATAGGTCTGTTTCAGCGCCGTCGAGATCGCCCCGATCAGATAGGGCCCAACGCCGAGCCCGATCAGGTTGTTGATGAGCAGGAAGCTCGCCGAGGCCGTCGAGCGCATCCGCTGCGGAACGAGGTGCTGGACTGCGGTGACGACAGGGCCAAGCCAGAGAATATTGAGCGCATTGGGGATTAGCAGCAGCGGCCAGGCGATCCACAGGCTCGGTGCGAAGAAGCCGAGCACGAAGGTCGGCGCGGTAATAGCCCAGGCGATTGCCGCGAGCCTGGCGTACCAACCGCGATCGAGGTGGCCGAGCCGGTCGGCGAGCCAGCCGCCCGCAAACACGCCCGTGCATCCGCCGATCAGCACGATCGAGCCCATGAACTGGCCCCGCTCGATGAGGCTGAGGTGGAAGCTCCGCTCGAGGATCGAAGGCGTCCAGGTCGCGAGGCCATAGCCGCACAGCGAACTCGACGAAGCGGCGAAGGCCATCAGCCAGAAGACCGGCTTCCTGGCGAGCATCGGGAACACCTGGCCGAGCGGCGCGGCGCTTGGATGCTGCGCTTTCGGGACATCGCGGACGACGATCAGCATGATCGGGGCGAGCAGAACGCCGGCGATGCCCATCGTGTAGAAAGCCGCGCGCCAGCTGATCGCCTGCGCGATATAGGCCCCGAGCAGCGTGCCCAGTGAAAGCCCGATCGGCACGCCCAGCGAGAAGATGGCGAGAGCACGCGACCGACGGCGCGGCTCGAAATAATCCGCGATAAGCGCATAGGACGGTGCGACGCCGCCCGCCTCGCCCACGCCGACACCCATCCGAAAGAGAAAGAACTGCCAGAAGGAGGTGGCCGTGCCGCACAGCGCGGTGAAGGCGCTCCAAAAAGCCACGGCCGCGGCAATGACGCGGCTTCGGCTGGTGCGGTCGGCAAGGAAGGCGAAGGGGATGCCGAGCACGGAATAGAGGATCGCGAAGGGCGGCCCGCTAAGCAGGCCGAACTGGCGGTCGTTGAGGTGGAGCTCCCCGATGATCGGTCCGGCAAGGATGCCGAGGATCTGCCGGTCGAGATAGTTGAAGATGTAGGCGACGAGCAGCAGGAAGAGGACGACCGACGCGCTGCGCCGGCTGGTGCTTGTGACGGTCATGGCTGCAACTCCCCCAACAGCCGGACGAGCTGATCGACATCATCCTCGTCCTGGTAGATTCCAAAGCCAATCCGAAGCACATCGCCGCGGACATCGGTGATGACGTTCTGCGCTTTCAACTCAGCGTACCAGCGCTGTGCGCTCGGGCTGCGGAAGGCGAGGAAACGCGCATGTGGCTTACTGTCGAGCGGATTGAGTAGCTCTGCGGAGCCCAGCGGCGTCGCGGCGATTGCATCCAAGAGCCGCCGCTGCAGTCCTTCGACATGCGCGGAAATGCGCGCAGTGGTGAGTCCGTTGTCGGACAGCATTCGCCGCACGGCGGTGAAGCGATACAGCGCGGACGGATCGAAAGTCGCGCCCATGAAGCGGCTCGCGTCTTTCGCATAGCCGACGCTTCCGGGGGGCAGGGTCAAGTCCTCGAACTCGGCGAACCAGCCGGTGATCCGGGGGCGCGGACCGTAGCCCGGCGGCGCATGCATGAATGCGCAGCCCTCTCCTGACATTGCATATTTGTACCCGCCCCCGAGGTAGAAGGCGGAGGTCGGCGCACTCCCCGCAAAGGGCCGGTCGAGCGCCATGAAGGCGTGATAACCGTCAACGACCACCCATGGTCCGCCGGGCTTCGCAAGCGACGCCAGTTCCTCGACCCGCTCGAACGTCCGCCCGCTGCCGAACATTACGTGGCTGACGAAAATGAGGTCGTACTCGCCGCCCTGCGCCGCGGCGAAGAAGCGATCGGAGAAGCTGTCGAACGGCTCGACCGCAATTCGCTCGAAGGTCGCCGCACCGGATTCTTCCCAGCGTGCAAACTGGCGGCGGGCGCTATGGAACTCGCTGTCACTGGTGAGCACCCGGATCGGCCAGGTTTCGGACGCGGCAGCCATCAGGCGGAGCAGGAAGTCGTGAGTGTTCGGCGCGAAGACGACGTCGTCCGGCTGGTCCGTGCCAAGCTCGGCCGCGACCTCGGCCTGGGCGGCGGGCCAGACCTCGTCCATGACCTTGTCCCACTTGCGGTCGGCAAGGCGCGCGGCATCCTCCCAGGCCTGCATATGGCCGTCGAAGCTGGCGTCGGGCCACAGGTGGTGGCTGTGCGCGGCGAAGTGCAGCCGGGTCGGATCGGCGCCGAGGCTCCGCTCGAACAGCCGTTTTAAACTCAAAGTTCGGTCCTCAGCGCCCACAGCTCGGGGAACAGCCGCTTTTCGAGCGTGGCGCGCAGGTAAGGCGCCCCGGCCGAGCCGCCGGTACCGCGCTTGAGGCCGATGATCCGTTCGACCGTCAGCACATGCTTCTGCCGCCAGGCGACCATCGCGTCGTCGATGTCGAGGAGCTTCTCGGCCAGTTCGTAGAGCTCGAACCAGCGATCCGGGTCGCGATAGACCTGGAGCCAGGCTCCGGCGAGCGCCTCCGTCGACTTGTCGCCGACATCGAAACCCGCGCCCTCGAGGGCGCCCAGCGCGGCTTCGCGCAGGCTGGGCTCCGCCAACGCCTGCTCCAGGGCTTTTCGCTCGGCGGAGCCGTCGGGATATTGGTTGACGAAGTTCGGCTCCTTGAGGCCGAGGCGGAATTCGATCTCGCGGAACTGCGCCGATTGGAAGCCCGAGGCGGTTCCGAGCACGTGCCGGAACTTCAGGTAGTCGACGGGGGTCAGCGTCGAGAGCACGTCCCATGACAGCGTCATCACCGCCTGAATGCGGCTGATGCGCGCCATCGCCTTATAGGCTTCGGCATAGCGGCCCTCCCCGATCAGGCGGACGGCGAACTTCAGCTCGTGCAGCAGCTCCTTCATCCACAGCTCTTTGGTCTGATGGATGACGATGAACAGCATCTCGTCGTGATGGTCTGAGCGCGGCTTCTGCGCGCCAAGCAAGGCCTTCAGCTCGAGATAGTCGGCATAGCTCATGCCGTCTGGCGCGTCGCTCATGGACGACGGCTTAGGCGAAACGACAGCTACGCGGAAGCGAGCCTATTGCGGCGTCTGGCCCTGGCCAGGCAGGCCCGGCGCACCGACGCTGCCGATATTGTTGAACAGCTCTTCGAAGAAGCTACGCTTGCGCCCGAGTACCGCAGTCTGCCGGCCGCTCGGCTTGACGTTCATCACCAGCTCCTTGCCGGTGTTCTGGACGGCCGTGACATTGCCCTTCTGGTCGAAGCGGACGAGCAGCACGGTCTGGCGCGTGACGTGCGGATTGCGGAACGCGACCTGGTTCACGTCGCGCGAGACGTAGTACCAGTCGTTCGGCGTGAATTGGCCGATGAAGCTCGGGCGCCCGAGGGTCTTCTCGACCGAATCCTTATTGTCGACGCCCGGCTGGATGCCGGAGGCGAGCTGCGAATCGAGCACCACGCCCTTGTGCTGGCGGATCTGCGCGCAGCCGCCGAGGATCAGCGCCGCCACAACCGTGCCCAGAATCGCAAGCTTCATTCGTCTTTGACCTTCGAACTTGGCGCTTCCTCGCGCCGGTGATTGCCGCCTTGCCAGCGGGCCTTAGCGCCTCAATATGCGGGTGGCGAGCGGGCGCGCAACTCCCGCCTGCCAGAGTTAGGGACTATGCTCAACTTCCTGTTCCGGGGATTAACCGCGCAAGACGCGCGAGGCACGGCGCTGTTCGACGCGGTGACAGCCGAAGCGAGGCGGCCGAGCTGGTTTGTCCAGGGCGAAGTCCCCGATACGCTCGACGGGCGGTTTGCGGTCCTGGCGACGCTCGCGGCGCTGGTGCTGGTGCGGCTCGAGCGCGAGGGTGAAGGCGGCGATGCCGTGTCCGTGGCGCTGACGGAGCGCTTCATCGAAGTGATGGAGAGCGAGCATCGGGAGCTCGGTCTCGGCGACCCTACGCTGGGTAAGACCGTTCGCAAGCTCGTGGGCATGCTGGCGAAGCGCGTCGAGCTGTGGCGGGGCGCGCAGGCGCACTGGATCGAAGCGACGCGCGAGAGCCTGTACAGGGGCGAGGCCGGCGACGATGCGTTGCGGCATGGCGCGCCCGCGGTGAAGGAATGGGCGCGCCGGCTGGATGAGACGCCGCTGGCCGACCTCGAGCAGGGGAAGTTCGCATGACCACCCGCTTCGCGCATCATCTCCGGCTCGACCAGGTCCGCGACGGCGAGCGGCTCGCGCTGGTCGCCGACGATCAGGAGCGTATGGCGATCGCCAAGCGGCTGGACTTGGCGTCGCTGGATCGGCTCGAAGCGCACGTCTGCCTTGAGTGTACGGGCGACGTCGTGCGAGCGAAGGGGCGGCTGGTCGCTTCACTCGACCAGAGCTGCGTCGTCACCGGTGAGCCGGTCACCGCGCTTGTCGACGAGCCTTTCGCGCTGATCTTCGTGCCCGAGCCGCCGGCGCCGGGCCCGGACGATGAAATCGAGCTGGGCGAAGCGGACCTCGACGTCGTCTTCCACGATGGATCGGCAATCGACCTCGGCGGTGCGCTGGCGGACACGCTGGCGCTAAGTCTCGATCCCTACCCGCGAAGTGCGGGCGCGGATGCAGCGCTCAAGGAAGCGGGAGTGCTGACGGAAGAGCAGGCGAGCCCGTTCGCGGTGCTCGCCAAGCTCAGGAAGGACGAACCCTAGAAGGGGACGTCGTCGTCCAAGTCGGTGTCGAAGGCCGCCGGTTGCGGACGCGACTGGGTGCGCGATGACCCGCCGCTTGGGGCGCCACCGCCGAAATCGTCGCCGCCGAAATCCTCGTTGAACGCGCCGCGGCCGGCACCACCGCCGCCGTCGCGGCTGTCGAGCAGCACGAGTTCGCCACGGAATTTCTGCAATACGATCTCGGTCGTGTAGCGGTCGTTGCCGGACTGATCCTGCCACTTGCGGGTCTGGATCTGGCCCTCGAGATAGACCTTCGAGCCCTTGCGGAGATAGCTCTTCGCGACGCGGCCCAGATTCTCGTTGAAGATGGCGACGCTATGCCACTCGGTCTTTTCCTGGCGGTTGCCGTCGCGGTCCTTCCAGGTTTCGCTTGTGGCCACGCGCAGGTTCACCACCTCACCGCCATTTTGGAAGCTGCGTGACTCCGGATCCGCTCCCAGATTGCCGACCAGGATCACCTTGTTCACGCCCGCCATGTCGCTTCACTCCTCTGCTTGAAGAGTCGCTATAAACCCAGTGCGACCGCCGTCCAGTAGGTGAGGCCGGCGAACACGTAGGCCAGCACGAAAAGATAGCTGACCATGAACAGCGGCCACTTCCAGCCGTTGGTCTCGCGCCGGGTCACGGCGATGGTCGAGATGCACTGCGGCGCGAACACGAACCACGCGAGGAAGGCGAGCGCGGTCGCGAGGCTCCAACGGTGCTGGAGCTTCTCCTGCAGGCTCGTCGCGCCGGACTGCTGGTCGGGCGAATCGATCGAGTAGACGGTGGCGATCGCGCTGACCGCGACCTCGCGCGCCGCCATGGCCGGAAGGAGCGCCATGCTGATGTCGCGATTGAAGCCGATCGGCCGGACCACGGTCTCAATCGCCCCGCCAATCTTCCCAGCGATCGAGACGTCGCTCTGCTTCTGCCCCGGACCGGCCTGCGGGAAGCTGGCCAGCGCCCAGAGAATGATCGTCGTGCCGAGGATGATGGTACCGGCGCGCTTCAGGAAAATCTGGCAGCGGGTCAGAAGGCCGATCACCACGTCCGTGAGCGGCGGCCACTGATACTTCGGCAGCTCCATCATGAACCCGCTGCCACCGCCCTTCAGCACTCCGCGGCGAAGCACGTAGGCTGCGAGCAGCGCGCCGCAGACACCGGTCATATAAAGGCCGAACATCACCACGCCCTGCAGGCCAACGCCCCAGGCCAGCCGGGTATTCGGAATGAACGCGGCGATGATCAACGTGTAGACCGGGAGCCGCGCCGAGCAGGTCATCAGCGGCGCGACGAGGATCGTCGTCAGCCGGTCCTTGGGATCATCGATCGTCCTCGTCGCCATAATCCCCGGCACGGCGCAGGCGAAGCTCGACAACAAAGGAATGAACGCGCGCCCGGACAGGCCGACGTTGTGCATTAGCCGGTCCATGAGGAAGGCTGCGCGGACCATATAGCCCGTGCCCTCGAGCAGCAGGATGAAGAAGAACAGGATCAGGATCTGCGGCAGGAAGGTGATGACCGCCCCGACCCCGGCGATGGCTCCGTCAACGATCAGCGACCGCAGCAGCCCGGCCGGCAATGCAGTAGCCGCCTGCACCCCCAGCCAATCGATGCCGTCCTGGATCCAGCCTTTGGGAGTCTCGCTCCAGGCAAACACCGCCTGGAACATGACGAACATGATCGCGGCGAGAATCAGAGGGCCGAACAAGGGGTGGAGCAGCACGGCGTCGAGACGGTGGGTCCATCGGCGAACCGGAGTCTCGCTGACGACCGCCGCGGCAGAGATTTCGCGGGCGCGGCGCTGGAGATGGATGAGGTCGCTCTTCACATGCTCGTGGACGCCGCAGAAGGGCGCGGAAAGCATATCGTCGAGAGCCTGGCTAAGCTCGGCGACGCCGCGGCGGCGCACGGCAACGGTCTCAATCACCGGTACGCCGAGTTCGCGCTCGAGGACCTTGGCATCGAGCTCGAGCCCGTCGCGCTTGGCAAGGTCGACCATGTTCAGCGCGACGATCGTCGGCAGGCCGAGCTCGATCAGCTGGAGGCAGAAGCGGAGGTGGTTGTCGAGGTTGGAGGCGTCGAGCACGACGACCAGCGCATCGGGCTGGCGCTCCCCCTTTTGCCTGCCGAGCAGGACGTCCCGCGTGACGGCTTCGTCGGGACTCGAAGGGTCGAGGCTGTAGGAGCCCGGCAGGTCGACGACCTCGACAGGACGGCCGTCGGCGAGGGTCAGCCGCCCCGAATGCCGCTCGACCGTAACCCCCGGATAATTGGCGACCTTCTGGCGCGCGCCCGTTAGCGCGTTGAACAGCGCGCTCTTGCCCGCATTGGGATTGCCGGCGACGGCGACGAGCGGGAGCGGGGTCACTTCCCGATGAGCGTGACGCGGACGGCGCCTGCGTGCTTTCGCCTGATGGCGACCGTCATTCGGCCGACGCGAATCGCAATCGGATCGCGGCCGAACGGACCCAGGTGGAGTGGCTCGACCGTCACGCCTTCGTCGAAGCCGAACTGGCGCAGGCGGTTCGCTTCGCCTTCGTCAAGCGCATCCCAGTCGACGGACGTCACTCGCGCCCGCGAGCCAACGGGCAGGCGGTCGAGGCGAATCGCATCAGGCTGAAAGTGCGCGTTCATTGTTGCGACTGATTATCATTAACGTCGTCGCGAGGGAAGTAGCTTTGCCGGCTACCTCGGCGGGTAGCGAAGGCGGCCGAGAAAACGCGACAGGCTGAGGTGCTCCGAACCGCGCCATTCAGCCTTCAATTTCTCGAACCGCATGACGTCGTCGATTCGGCGGTCGAGGAAGGCGGCGGTGTCGGCCCAGCCTTCGCTCTGATCGTCGAGCCAGACGAGCAGGGTCGCGCCATAGACCGCGCCGAGCGTCATCCGCTTGGTGTAATGGTTGAAGTCGGTACTGGTGTCGCCGGCCAGCCGCCACATGAGGTCGGCGCTGCGCCATGAAATGCGCAGCGCGAGCGGCAGGTTTTGCGGCATGGCCAGAACCGCCAACGCCCGGCGGACGGCTTCGCGGGCAGGGCCCATGATCTCGAGCCGGTGCCAGATCAGCGCGCGGATCTTCTCGCGGATCTTCATCGCCGCGAGACGCTTGGGCGTGAAACTCGCCTCCAAGCCTCGATCCACCTCCTGGATGTAGACGTCGATCATGCCCGGCTGCGTCTTGGGCATCGCCAGCCGCGCCTGGACGGGATCGAGCCCCAGCTGGGCCGCGGCCGAATCGACGGCCTTCTGGGTCCAGCCGTCGAACACCGCATTCTCACCGACCGCTAGCGCTAGCTCGCGCCGTAGGCGTTCAAGCGGGCTTGGCTTGGTCTTGTCCGACTCCATGCCGGGTCAACTGGGCTGGACGGCGACCCGGCGCAACCCCCGCTCCGGTAGGCGCACCAGCACCAGCGCGGTGCCGATCGCCGCGGCCCCCAGCCAGTCGGCCGGCGAAAGCCTCTCGCCGTAGGCGCTCCAGCCGACGAAGGCGGAGATTGCGGGCTGGGTCAGCAGGACCAGGCCGACGACGAGGGGCGGTACGTGGCCGATGCCGTAGACCAGGAGCCCCTGGCCGAGCACCTGACTGGCGAGCGCGAGCAGCAGGACATAGGTCCAGTCCTGAGGAATTATCTGCTCGCCGAGAGCCAGCGACAGAGGCAGCAGCATGGCGGCGCCGAATGCGCTCGACACGAACAGCAGCGGCAGCGGCTTCAACGACCCGCGGCCATGCTGCACGGCAATCAGGTAGCCGGCGTAAAGGAGGCCGGCGAAGAGGCAGAGCAGGTCGCCCGCGAAGTTCCTCGACGACAGCTCGAAGCTGCTGCCCATCAGCAAGGCGGCACCGAGCGCGGCCAGCCCCAACGAAAGCCCCTGCATTCTCGACGGCGGGCGCCGCGCCAGCCACAGCCCCCAGCCGGCGAAGGCGAAGCTCGACACATTACCAAAGAGGGTCGCGTTACCGAGCTTCGTCATGTGGATGCCGGCGTGCCACGCAGCGAGGTCGGCGGCGAAGAAGAAGGCGGCGAACGCGACGAGGGTCGCCAGCTTGCGTCCGGGCCAGTGGACAGGCTGGCGCGTCAGTGCCGCGATCACGAACAGGAAGGGTAGGGCAAGCGCCAGGCGCCAGAAGCCTGCCGCGACCGGACCGACGCCCGAAAGCCGCACAAGCCACGGCCCGAAGGCAAGCGCGCTGCTGCCGATCAGGACGGCCGGGAACGCCAGCGGGTGGTCACTATCGCGCATGGCGATCCGTTAGGGGCTGAGTGCGGCAGGGAAAAGGCGGAACTCGGGCCGCTGCAATAAGCCAGACTTATCGGGACTCATGATCAAACGAGGTTGTCGGGTTTCGCTTCGAAACTATTTTTCGAGGCTACTGTGAGGCGTCACCTGAAGGACCGTGAGATGGCCGCGTTGTTCGAATCCCTGAAGCTCGGTTCCCTTGAGCTCCCCAACCGCATCCTGATGGCTCCGCTGACCCGCGCCCGCGCGGGCCGCGAAGGCGTGCCCAACGAGCTGATGGCGGCTTATTACGCCCAGCGCGCGGGCGCAGGCCTGATCATTTCCGAAGCGACTGGCATCAGCCGCGAGGGCCTCGGCTGGCCCGGCGCTCCCGGGCTTTGGAACGAGGCGCAGGTCGAGGGATGGAAGAAGGTCACCGACGCAGTCCACCGCAATCAGGGCCGAATCGTCGCCCAGCTGTGGCATATGGGCCGGCTCGTGCATCCGCTGGTGAGCGGAATGGAGCCGGTGTCATCGTCGGCCGTGACCGCACCCGATTATGCCCACACCTATGAGGGCAAGAAGCCTTACGTCGAGCCGCGCGCGGCAACGACGCACGATATCGAGCGGATCGTCGGCGACTATGCCGGTGCTGCACGCAACGCGATTGCCGCCGGCTTCGACGGCGTCCAGGTCCACGGCGCCAACGGCTATCTCGTCGACCAATTCCTGCGCGATGGCGGCAACTTCAGGTCCGACGATTATGGCGGTCCCATTCCGAACCGGCTGCGCTTCATGAGTGAGGTGCTGGGAGCCGTCGGGGCCGAGATCGGTATCGAGCGCGTCGGAATCCGCTTCTCGCCGAACATCCATTCGCAGGGCGTCGAGGACGCGTTCCCCGAGCGCCTGTTCGCGGACGTCGGTCGGCGCCTGGAGGAGCTGAAGGTGCCCTGGATCGAGCTCCGCGAGCCCAGGCGGCCGACGTCCGCGGGTGCGATTCCGACCGACCCTGTCAGCCCGGTCGTGCGAGCCAATTATTCGGGCAGAATCGTCATCAACAGCGATTATGACTGGCGCGACGCGCGTGAGCGGATCTGCGCCGGCCACGCCGACGCAGTCAGCATCGGGCGGCTGTTCATCGCGAACCCGGACCTGGTGAAACGGCTTGCGACCGGCGCCCCGCTCAACGAGGGCGATCCGACGACCTTCTATGCCGGCGGAGCGCAGGGCTACGTGGACTATCCGACGCTGGAGCAGGCCGAGGCGGCCTAAGGGGCGTATTGTTCCCGAAGATCGAACAGGGCGAGCGCGGCCTTTGCAGCGCCGCCGCCCTTGTCCGACTGGCTGGGATCGCAACGGACGACCGCCTGCGCTTCGTTTTCAACGGTGAGAATGCCGTTGCCGATCGCGAAGCCCTGCAGCGTCAGGTCCATGATTCCCCGCGCGCTTTCGTTCGACACCACCTCAAAATGGTAGGTCTCGCCGCGGATGATCACTCCGAGGCCGACGAAGGCGCAGAAGCGGCCGCTGCGCGCCGCGAGCGCAATCGCACCGGGGATCTCGAGGGCGCCGGGAACGGTCAGCGTCTCATGCTTGTGCCCGGCGGCTTCGATCGCGGCGCGGGCGCCGGCGAGCAGCATGTCGTTGAGGTGCGGATAGAATCGTGCCTCGACCAGCAGGATGGTGGACATCAGGCGGCAACCTCGATCGGGCGCTCTTCGACAATCGCGAGGCCGTAGCCGGACAGGCCGACCGGCGAATGGTGGGTGTTCGATAGAAGGATCATGTCGTGCACGCCGAGCGCGGCGAGGATCTGCGCGCCGGTGCCGTAGCTCCGCACCGCGTCGCCACCGTCGACCGGTTTCCCCGCCCGAAGGTCGATAGAACGCGAGAGGGAGCCCGGCGCCGCAGCGTGGAGCGTGACGACTACGCCTGAACCCTGGTCCTCGATCATCCGCATCGCGCCCTGAAGGACGCCCGAGCGTGGACAGGATTCGCCGATGACGTCGGCAAACAGGTCCAGGCTGTGCATGCGCACGAGGACTGGCTCTTCGGGGTTGATGCTGCCGTGGACCAGCGCGAGCTGCTCCTCGCCGCTCGCCTTGTCGCGGAACACCTGCGCCTGCCAGGGCGCGCCGCTGCTTGCGGTGAAGGGCGCGGTCGCGACCTTCTCGACGAGGTGGTCCTTCTTGAGCCGATAGGCGATGAGGTCGCGGATCGTCCCGATCTTGAGGCCGTGCGAGCGCGCGAAATCCATCAAATCGTCGAGGCGGGCCATGGTCCCGTCCTCGCGCATGATCTCGCAGATCACGCCGCTGGGGTTGAGGCCCGCAAGGCGCGAGACATCGACCGCGGCCTCGGTGTGGCCAGCGCGGACCAGGACTCCGCCGGGTCGGGCGACCAGGGGAAAGACGTGGCCGGGGGAGACGATGGCCTCGGGACCGTAGGTCGCGTCGATGGCGACAGCGATGGTGCGCGCACGGTCAGCAGCACTGATCCCGGTGGTGATCCCCTCGACGGCCTCGATCGACACAGTGAAGGCGGTCTCGTTGCGGCTGCGGTTGGTGCGCGTCATCGGCTCGAGGCCGAGTGCGTCGGCACGCTCCTTGGTCAGCGCCAGGCAGATGAGGCCGCGCCCGTGGCGGGCCATGAAATTGACCGCTTCCGGCGTCGCCATCTGCGCCGGAATGACGAGATCGCCCTCATTCTCGCGGCTTTCGTCGTCGACAAGGATGAACATGCGGCCGTTCCGGGCCTCGTTGATGATCTCCTCGGGGCCGACCAGGACGTCGGCAGAGCCGCGCTGGATCAGCTTCTCCAGGCGTCCGAGCGTGTCCGCGGTCGGATTCCAGTCGGCCGCGCCAAGCTTGCGCAAGGAGTTGGGGTGAAGGCCGGCGGCTCTCGCAAGGCCGGCGCGGCTGACCTCGCCGGTGGCGATGATCTCGTTCAGCCGCTCGATCAGAGTCGTGCTCATTCGCGCCAAATATCACATTATGATGTGATTGAAAGAAGGAACAGCAATGTTTCTAATGTGCGCGAGCGGCGAGCATACGATCGATGTAGCGGGCGAGCACGTCGATCTCGACATTGAGCTGTTGCCCTTGGGCAAGATCCCCGAGAGTGGTGTGGTGGGCGGTGTGGGGGATGATATTCACCGAGAAATGCGTGCTCCCGTCCTCCGCGTCGCGCACGTCGTTCACGGTCAGCGAAACGCCATCAAGTGTGATGGACCCTTTGGGCGCTATCATTGGCGCCAAGCTCGTCGGAACGCTGACGCCAACGCGGGTCGAATCCCCATCAGGGCAGGTGCCGACCACTGAGGCCACAGCGTCGACATGGCCGGTGACGATATGGCCCCCAAGCTCGTCGCCCAGACGGAGAGCGCGTTCAAGGTTGAGCTTCGCTCGCTCACGCCAGCGTCCGGCGGCGGTTTTGGAAATTGTCTCGCCCGACACGTCGACCGCGAACCAGTCGTCGCCCTTGTCGACCACGGTCAGACAGACGCCCGAGCAGGAGATCGACGCGCCGAGGTCGACGGTATCGAGGTCGTAACCGGTGCCAATGACCAGCCGGAGATCGCCGCGTTGCTCGGCGCTCCGGACGGTGCCGACGTCGGTGACGATCCCGGTGAACATCCGCCGCGCTTAATCCCGCGCCGCGCGCTCGTAAACTTCGAGCCGGTCGACACCGAGACGCTGATCGTCGACGAGCCGCCAGCGGTCGTGCGCATCGGCGATGGCATCGAGGCCGACATAACCGAAGCTCGACTTGCCCTCTCCGACGATGATTGGCGCGCGATAGATCAGGATCCGGTCGACCAGATCTTCGCTGAGGAAGGCGGTTGCGGTGGCCGACCCGCCTTCGACCAGGAGGTCGTTGACGTCATGAAGTCGATACACATCCGTCGGATTTCGAATGATTTCCCACCCATCGACGGCTTCCCCGCGAGTCAGCAACGCCCGCCTGGGCGAAACATGCTCGAGCCCGGGCAGGCGCACATCGAGCCGCGGCTGGTCGGCCTGGTAAGTTCCTCGGCCGACGAGGATCATGTCGCTCCGCGCCCGCTCGAGATGGACGTGAGCCCGCGCATCCTCGCCAGTGATCCATTTGGATTCGCCCGACGGCAGCGCGATCTTGCCGTCGATCGACAGCGCGAGCTTCAGCGTGATCCGCGGTCGGCCTAGCTCCAGCCGCGTCAGCCATCCCGCCAGCGAGCGCTTCGCAGCGTCGCGGCCGAGGCCGAGGTCGACCTCGATCCCGGCACGGCGGAGCCGGCGTATGCCCTTGCCCGATGTCCGGGGGTCGGGGTCCTTGAGGGCGATCACCACGCGTGCCGGCCTCGCGGCCAGCAGCAGGTCGGTGCAGGCAGGGCCTCGGGCGCTTTCGTGCGCGCAGGGCTCCAGCGTCACACAAACGGTCGCATCCCTCGCGCGCTTGCCAGCCTGAGCGAGCGCCACGGCTTCAGCGTGAGGGCGGCCACCCTCGGCAGTCGCGCCCCGGCCGACGATCCGTCCGGCCGAAGAAACGATCACGCAACCGACATTGGGATTGGGCGCGCTTCGGCCACGCGCGGCCTCAGCCAGGCGCAGCGCTTCGTCCATGAAGCGCCGGTCAGCGTCCCGCGCGGCTGCGGCTACATCCCGAGCTTGTTCTCGATTTCCTGGAATTGCCGTTGCTTTTCTTTCTTGAACGCAGCCCGTGCAGCCGCGTCCTTTTTCTGATCCGCGATGATCTGAGCGTCCGTGCGGTTCGCCGGATAGATGTCGGCATAGGTTATCTGTTCCGGCGGCGCCGTGTTCACCTTCGGATCGATCAGGAAAATAAGCAGGATGATCAGCGTCACGAGGAAGGCGAGCGACGCACCGATCACGTGCTCACGCTCGCGCTGACGGACGAACGACAGGAAATCGCGAAAAACGGCGCGCGGGCTCGACGGCTTGGGTAGCCAGGACATGCCGGGAATGTAGGGCTAGCGGGGGGCTGCCGCTAGCCCGCCACCAATCAGCCGTCGAGCCGGAAGCTGAGGCTGATCGTGACCGACGAAGCGACCGCGCTGCCGTCGACTGTTGCCGGCTGATACCGCCAGTGCGCGATGAGGTAGCGCCGCGCCGCTTCGAGGAAGACGCGGTCCGCGGATCCCACGGCGTCGACAGCCGTCACTCGCCCGCTCTCACTGATCGTCAGGCGAAGCTGCAGCGTCGCTTCCTCTTCGCTCAGGATCTTCGATTCGGGATAGGGCGGCTTGAGCTCATTGGGATTGGTCAGCAGCCGCGGCTCGTGACGAACAGGCGCGGCGAACGGCTTAGGCGAGAAGCCCGGGAAACTGTTCGGACCTCCGGTAACAATCGGCCCGGGATCGACGTTTGGACCAGGGTCCAGCGTCACCGGCTTAGGATCAGGGAGCGGCACGTAGGGATGCGGGTCGCTGATGGGCCGGGGCTGCGGATGCTGCGGACGCACCGTCGTTCCGGCGGGCGGTGGATCGGGCGGGACCGGGATGTTGATGATCGGACCGTCCTTTGGCTGGTGTCGCGTCATTTCCATCTTCGCACTCATCACCAGTGCAATCAGCGCGACATGGGCGCTGATGATCAGCAACATGGCGGGTGGGCTCGAGGGCGCTTTTCCGGCGACCGGGCGGTTTGCAGCGTAGGCCAACATCAGAACCTCCTCTCCCAAAGCGGTTCGTGCGTTGCATGTTACAACATTACATAAGTCGGTGGAAGAGGTTTTGTTGCAGAATCGGTGAACGGAAATTTAGCGCCGTGCCGCGGCTTCGAGGCGGCGGACGGCGAGGTCACGCCCCATCGCGGCGACCAGCCCCGCCATCTCCGGACCGCTTTCGCGGCCCGTGAGCGCCAGCCGAAGCGGATGAAACAGCTCGCGGCCTTTCTTGCCCGTTGAGGCCTTCACTTCATCGGCGAGAGCGCGCCAGGGCTCGGCGGTCCAATCGAGCTTTTCCGCGATCCCAGCGGCGTCCTTCACCAGCAGCCGCTCTTCATGAGAGAGCTCCGGGGGGTCGATCTCGCCATGGAGGACTGCGTACCATCCGGCAAAGTCGGACAGGCGCTCAAGATTGGGTCGGAGTAGCAGCCAATCCTGCTCGGTCGCGCACTCAGGCAGCCGGTCCACGACGGCCGCATAGTCAAGCTTGTGGAGCAGCCGCGCATTGACGAGCGCAACTTCGTTCGGATCGAAATGCGCAGGCGCACGACCGAAGGTCGCGAAGTCGAAACCCTCAGCCAGTTCGTCCAGGCTCGCGACCGGCTCGACCGGCTGCGACGTGCCGATCCGCGCCAGCACGGACAGCATTGCCATCGGCTCGACCCCCTCGGCGCGGACATGCTCGGCACCATAGGAACCCAGCCGTTTCGACAACTTGCCTTCGGCCGCAACCAGCAACGCTTCGTGCGCGAACCGCGGCGGCTCGGAGCCTAGAGCTTCAAACATCTGCGTCTGCACGGCGCTGTTCGTCACATGGTCCTCACCCCGGACAACGTCGGTAATGTCGAGGTCAATGTCGTCGATTACGCTGGGCAAAAGGTACAGCCAGCTTCCATCCTCGCGCCGGATGACCGGATCGCTCAGTAGTTTGGGATCGAAGCGCTGCTCCCCGCGGATCAGGTCGTTAACGATGATCGGAACGTCATGGTCCAACTTGAAGCGCCAGTGCGGCGCGCGGCCTTCGGGGATCGGAGCGTCGCCGGGCTTGCGTTCGTAGACCGGCGGCAGCCCGCGCCCGAGCAGGACCTTGCGGCGCAGCTCCAGCTCCTCCGGCGTTTCGTAGCAGGCGTAGACGCGTCCAGCGTCCTTCAGCCGCTGGAACTCGCGCTCGTAAACGTCGAACCGCTCCGACTGGCGAACGACGCTGTCGGGGTTGAGCCCCATCCAATCGAGGTCGTCGCGGATCGCCTGATCGAACTCGGCGGTCGACCGTTCGCGGTCCGTGTCGTCGATCCTGAGGACGAAGGTGCCGCCATGCTTCTTGGCGTAGAGGTAGTTGTGCAGCGCGGTGCGAATATTGCCGACGTGAAGACGGCCCGTCGGGGACGGCGCGAAGCGCGTGACGATATTCATCGCGGCGTCTTCACCCGCGGCCCGGTGTGGAAGAAATTGCTGATCGGGTATCGGCGGTCGCGGCCGAAGTTGCGGGTGCCGATCTTGACGCCCGGCGGCGCCTGGCGACGCTTGTATTCGGCCTTCAGCAGCTTGGATTCGATGTCGGCGACCAGCGCCACGTCCTCGCCGGTCGCATTGGCGACCTCATTCACGGACATTTCCTTGTCCACCAGTCCCTCGAGGATCCGATCGAGCGCCGAGTAGGGCGGAAGGCTATCCTCATCCTTCTGGTCCGGGCGAAGCTCCGCAGTCGGCGGCTTGGTGATCACGCGTGCCGGCATCACCGGTCCGTCCGGCCCCAGCGCATCGTCGGGCTTGTAGGCGTTGCGCCAGCGCGAGAGCGCGAACACCGTCGTCTTGTAGGCGTCCTTCAACACCGAATAGCCGCCCGCCATGTCGCCATAGAGCGTTGCATAACCGACGCTCATCTCGCTCTTGTTCCCCGTGGTCAGGAGCATCTGCCCCTCGGCGTTGCTGAGCGCCATCAAGGTCACCATCCGGAGGCGCGCCTGCACGTTCTCGGCGGCAGGCCCGGTCAGCTGGGGAAGCATTCCGTCAATCGCGTCGACGCCGGGAGCAATCGAAATGACGTCATGGCGGCACCCTAGCAGGCGCGCACACTCGCGCGCGTCCTCGAGGCTTTCGTCGCTGGTATATTTCGAGGGGAGCATCACACCCCAAACCCTGCTCGGCCCAAGCGCGTCTACCGCAACCGCAGCCGAAAGTGCGCTATCGATGCCGCCGGACAGGCCCAAGATTAGGCCCTTGAAGCCGTTGCGATCCACGTAATCGCGGAGCGCGACCATCATCGCCCGGTATACGTCGGCCGGAAAGCTATCGAGTTCGTGCTGGACACGCGTCTCGCAGCGCCAGCCGTCCGCCGTCCTCATCCAATCGGTGATCAGCAGGTCTTCGTCCCAGTCGGCCAGCTGGACGACGATCTCTCCGTCCGGGTGCATGATGAAGGACGAGCCGTCGAACGCCAGCTCGTCTTGCCCCCCGACGCGGTTGAGGAAGACGAGGGGCAACCCGGTGCTAGTTGTCCGCGCCCGCACCAGCCGCTCGCGGGTCTGGTTCTTGTCGAGCTCGTAAGGGCTACCGTGCGGAACGATGAAAAGCTCGGCGCCACGCTCCGCGAGATGAGCGCAGACCGGCTCCAGCCACATATCTTCGCAAACCGGCAGGCCAAGCTTCAGCCCGCGCCACTCGACGGGATCCGGCAGCGGGCCGGGGGTAAAGATGCGCTTCTCGTCAAAGGTGCCGTAGTTGGGCAGCTCATGCTTGAAGGTGCGCCCGACGACCTTGCCCGCTTCCGCCAGAAGCAGGGTGTTGAAGTTCTGACCGCCGATCTGCGTTATTGTGCCGATCAGCAGCGCAGGGCCTGGCTCGACTGTCGCCTCGACCAGCTCGTCGGTGCATTCGTGGACCCGGCGAATGAACTCGGGTTTCAGCACCAGGTCCTCGGGCGGATATCCAACCAGCTGAAGCTCCGGGCAGACGACCAGGTCCGCGCCGTGGGCGGCCGCCTTGCGCCGCATCTCGAGCATCGCCTCAGCGTTGCCCTCGAGGTCGCCGACGCGCTGGTTCATCTGCGCGAGCGCAATCTTGAGGCGGTCGGTCATGGACGGCGATTTAGCGACGATCCTCCGGCGGGCAACCTTTACGGGAGAGGCAATCGCTCGCTAAAGCCCTGCCACGCCGCCGCTCGGGGAACGACGCACATGAAATTGCTCGCGGGAAACAGCAACCTGCCGCTCGCGCGGTCGATTGCCGATTATCTCGAAATGCCCCTGACAGACGCCAGCGTCCGGCGCTTCGCCGACGAGGAGATTTTCGTCGAGGTCAATGAGAACGTCCGCGGCGAAGACGTCTTTGTGGTGCAGTCGACCAGCTACCCGGCGAACGACAACCTCATGGAGCTGTTGATCTGTATCGATGCGCTGCGGCGCGCGTCGGCCAAGCGGATCACCGCCGTCCTCCCCTATTTCGGCTACGCCCGACAGGACCGGAAGCCCGGGCCCCGCACCCCGATCTCGGCCAAGCTGGTCGCGAACCTGATCACGACCGCAGGCGCCAACCGCGTGCTCTCGATCGACCTCCACGCCGGGCAGATCCAGGGCTTCTTCGACATCCCGACGGACAACCTCTTCGCCTCGCCCGTGATCGCGACCGACATCCACGCGCGCTTCGGTAACCGCGAGCTGATCGTCGTTTCGCCGGACGTCGGCGGCGTGGTCAGGGCGCGAGGGCTCGCAAAACGGCTGAACAACGCCCCGCTCGTGATCGTCGACAAGCGCCGCGAGCGAGCCGGCGAATCCGAGGTGATGAACATCATCGGCGACGTCGACGGGCGGACCTGCATTCTGATCGATGACATCGTCGATTCGGCTGGGACGCTCTGCAATGCCGCGGCGGCGCTGAAGCAGCAGGGCGCGACCGAGGTCTTCGCTTACTGCACCCACGGTGTGTTGTCGGGCGGAGCCGCGGCACGGGTGGCGAAGTCCGAGCTCAGCGAGCTCGTCGTCACCGACACCATCTGGACCGGCGAGGCGGACCCCAAGGGCGCGAAGATCCGGCGCTTGACCATGGCGCCGCTGCTGGCCGAAGCGATCAAGCGGATTTCGGACGAGGCTTCGGTGTCGAGCCTGTTCGATTGAGGAACCTCCGCGCTGCGGAGCGTTGAGCTAATATGCCTACAGTCCTCATCACCGGCGCCAATCGAGGGATTGGCCTAGAGTTCGCGCGGCAATATTCGGAGGCAGGCTGGAACGTGATCGCGACGGCGCGGCAGTCGAGCCCCGAGCTCGATGCGCTTGGCGTCACCGTAAGGCCGCTCGACCTCTCCGATCCCGATGCGGTCGCGGCGTTCAGCGTCGACCACCAGCTCGACGTGTTCATCGCCAACGCCGGCACCAACCATCCGATGAATCCGGAAGGACCGGAGAACGCCCGCGCCTGGCAGACGATGATGATGATCAACGTCATCGCGCCCTACCAACTCGGCAAGGCGCTGCTCCCCCGGATGGCCGACGGCGGCAAGATGATCGCCATTTCCAGCGGCATGGGCAGTATCGGTGACAATGGCGGCGGCTGGGTTGCCTATCGCACCTCCAAGGCCGCACTGAACATGGCCTGGAGATGCCTCGCGCTCGACGCACGAAGTCGCAACATTGCGTGCGTCCTATTCAGCCCCGGCTGGGTTAAGACGCGCATGGGCGGCGCGGGCGCGGAGATCACGAGCGAAGAGAGCGTCTCCTCGATGCGTGCCCTGATCGAGGGGCTGACGATCGAGGACAGCGGCAAATTCCTCCGCCGCGACGGCTCGGAGCTGCCGTGGTAGGTTGCGTGAACGAACTTCCGCCTCTATAGGCGCGCGCTTCCAAGTCATTGGAAACAACGAGAACGGCCCGGCCGAAAGGGCTGCCGTGGCGGTTCTAAAACTCGCTCGCCAGTCGAGCAAAGGAGAGAAAATGCCCAAGCTGAAGACCAAGAGCGGCGTCAAAAAGCGCTTCAAGCTCACGGCGACCGGCAAGATCAAGATGGGGGTCGCGGGCAAGCGCCACCGGCTGATCAGCCACAACGCCAAATATATCCGCCAGAACCGCGGCACCAAGATCCTCGCTGACGCCGACACGGCGCGCGTGAAGGCTTGGGCCCCGTACGGCCTGAAGTAAGGAGGCCGAGACATGGCACGCATCAAACGCGGCGTAACCACACGCGCCAAGCACAAGCGACTCCTGGAGCAGGCGAAGGGCTATTACGGCCGCCGCAAGAACACGATCCGGGTCGCCCGCCAGGCGGTCGAGAAGGCAGGGCAGTACGCTTACCGCGACCGCAAGGTGAAGAAGCGGAGCTTCCGCGCCCTCTGGATCCAGCGCATCAACGCCGCGGTCCGAGCGGAAGGGTTGACCTACGGCCAGTTCATCCACGCGCTGAACCTCGCCGGAATCACCCTCGACCGGAAGGTGCTCGCCGACATCGCGATGCACGAGGCCGAGGCGTTCTCTGCAATCATCGCCCAGGCGAAGGGCGCGCTGGAGAAGAAGGCGGCTTAAGCTTTCTTAGCTAAGAACAAGGAAGGGCGTCGGAAGCGATTCCGGCGCCCTTTTCTCTTTACTTGGGCCGACAGCGACGGGATTGGCCGTCCTGATGCTGGACCAGATCGAAACCGGCTATGAAGCGAAGTTCGACTTTCCGCTTCGCAAGGAAGGCCCGTCCGTTCCTTACCTCCTCGCGTCGATACCTCGTGCGGGAAGCACCTATTTCAGCCACCTTCTATGGAAGACTGGGTGTCTCGGAGCGCCGCTCGAATATCTGAACTTCCTGCCTCTCAGCCCATATGGAGCCGCGGCCAACTCGCCGTCGCTCCAGAACCAGATATGGGAGTCCGTGCTGCACCGCCGCTGCTCGCCGAACGGCGTTTTCGGGCTGAAGGCGTTCCCGCAGCAATTCGATGAGCTTCAGCGCAAGAATCCTCCCCTGCTCGGCGAGGTCCTGGCGACCATCCTGCCCCGCGACCGCCCGCGACGCATCGTATACCTGCGGCGCCGGGACCGAGTGGCCCACGCCGTATCCTACGCGCGAGCAAACAGTTCCGGTGTGTGGCGGCGAGAACAGGAAAGCGAGGCAGCGCCAGCTCCGGAATATTCGCAGGAAGCCGTTGAAGCTGCCGAGCGCGGCATAATGGTCGTCGAGAACATCTGGGGCAGGATGTTCAGCGATCTTCGGATAACGCCGCTCAGCGTGTGGCATGAGGACGTTCTCGCCGACCCAACAGGGGTTACCCAGCGCGTCGCGGATTATCTCGGCGTAACGATCGATCCGACCTTCGAAATCGAGATCCCGGAGATCCGCAAGCAATCCGAAGGCGATGCGCGAGTTTGGATCGAGAAGTACTCGAACTCCCGACCCGCGTAAGTCAGTCCAGCAATTCGTAGGCCGGGAGCGTCAGGAACTCGACCAAGTCGTCGGCGACGATCATGTTGTGCATCAGCCGCGCGGCTTCTGCGATGTTGGGCACTTCGGCGAGCAGTCCGAGCTCCTCGTCGAACCATTGCTCGAACAAGTCGAGGGTAAGTTTGCGGCCGTCGTCGAGCGGAGCTTCGAACCTCAGCCATTGCCATAGCTGCGTGCGGCAGATCTCCGCCGTCGCCGCGTCCTCCATCAGATTGTAGAGCGGCACGGCGCCCTTCCCGCCGAGCCAGGCGGCAAGATACTGGACGCCGACGCGGATATTCTCCCGCGCTCCGGTTTCCGTGCGGACACCCTCGTGGAGCTTCAGCATCTCCTCGCGGCCCGGGATATTGGACGGTACATTAGACAGCTGATTGGGCGCGACTGAGGCGAACACCTCCGCCGCGACCGGCACCAGCGCCGGGTGGGCGACCCAAGTTCCGTCATGACCGTTGCCGACCTCGCGGAGCTTGTCGGCGCGGACTTTTTGCAGCGCGTCGGCGTTCGCGGCCTCGTCGCCCTTCACCGGAATGAAGGCGGACATACCGCCCATCGCGAAGGCGCCGCGGCGATGACAGGTCGCAACCAGCCGCAGCGAGTAAGCGGCGAGGAAAGCCTTATCCATCGTCATCTGGCCGCGGTCGGGTGTCAGCCGGTCGGCCGAGCGGCCGCAGCGCTTTATGGTCGAGAAGATGTAATCCCAGCGGCCGCAGTTGAGGCCGACGATATTCTCACGAAGCGCGTAGAGGATCTCGTCCATCTCGAACGCCGCCGGCAGCGTCTCGATCAGCACGGTCGCCTTGATCGTCCCGCGCTCGAGCCGGAGCTTGGCCTCGGCGAAGGCGAAGACGTCGTTCCACAGCGCAGCCTCCTCCATGCTCTCCAGCTTGGGGAGGTAGAAATAAGGGCCGGAGCCTTTGGTGAGCGCCGCGCGAGCGTTGTTCCAGAAATAGATGGCGAAATCGAACAGTCCGCCGGCGACTACCTCGCCGTGCACGGTCACATGATCTTCGGGAAGGTGCCAGCCGCGGGGGCGAACCATAAGCACCGCCGGATGGTCGCCGACCGCATAATGCTTGCCGCTGTCAGGATCGGTGTAGTGGAGACGACTATGCCAGTAATCGCGGAGGTTTACCTGGCCCTGGAGCAGCTCGTCCCAAGTCGGGCTGGTCGCGTCCTCGAAATCGGCCATGAATGCCTGCGCGCCCGAGTTCAGCGCGTTGATCAGCATCTTGGCGTTGGTCGGGCCGGTGATCTCGACGCGACGGTCGAGCAGGTCGGCCGGGATGCGGCCGATGGACCAGTCGGCTTCGCGGATGTCGCGCGTGTCATCCCGGAAGTCGGGAAGCTCACCGTCATCGAACCGCGATTGCCGCTCCTGCCGTGCCCCGAGCAAAGCACGGCGGCGCAGCTCGAACCGCTCGTGCAACTCGGCGAGGAATTCGAGCGCGGATTCGCTCAGCACCTCGTCGGCGCTACGGATGCTGGAGGGTTCGGCAATGATTCGTGGACGATCGAGCACTTTGGCCGCCTTTGGAGTCACTGTAGCACGGGCTCCACGCAGATCGAGTAACGTTCGGTAGCGGCGCAGCGATCCCGAAAGGTCAACCGCTGCCACTCCATTCGCGCCTTCAGCTCATCGACGAAGGGGCCGGAGATGACCTCGGTGCCCGGCTCGAGCTCACGGAATCGGCAATCCTGGTAGTGGCCACCGACGACCCAGTAACGCTGTCCCATTGTCCTACTCCCTCAATGTGCCGCGGCGAATTGCGCGGCTTCGGTCGATTCGCTGAGAGCGACGGTCGAGCTGTTTCCTCCTGCGACCGCGGTTGCGATCGCGTCGAAATAGCCGGTCCCGACTTCGCGCTGATGGCGGGTCGCGGTGTAGCCAGCCGCCTCGCTGGCGAATTCGGCCTGCTGCAGCTCGGAATAAGCCGCCATGCCGCGGTCGCGGTAGTCGCTCGCCAGTTCGAACATCGCATGGTTGAGGCTGTGGAAGCCGGCCAGCGTGACGAACTGGAACTTGTA
>Ga0207644_10000239_pt1 | contig 37746 bp, 35 predicted proteins | sample KBSS73metaG_FD_184326 | JGI IMG/M metagenome (GOLD analysis project Ga0207644, IMG submission 184326) | Switchgrass rhizosphere microbial communities from Kellogg Biological Station, Michigan, USA - KBS S7-3 metaG (SPAdes) (version 2) | ecosystem: Host-associated > Plants > Roots > Rhizosphere... | reverse complement strand
GGCGGGCAGGAGTGAAGAGCTCACCCGGCTGGCGGTCGAGATGTACGCCCGGGGGCTCTCCGTGCGCGACATCGAGGCGACCTTCACCGACGAGACCGGACGGTGCGTTCTCACCAAGTCGGCGGCTGATGCGGGCTCGCCAGGGTTGGCGCAACGTCGTCGTCACCTCATTCGAGGTCAAACAGATCCAGAGCCTGCGCGATCATCTCAACGACGAATTCGAGCAGCCACATGCATCGCCGCTCAAGAGCACGTCCCGCTCACGAATTCACAGCACACATGGGACTTGACCCCTAGCACTGGCCCTCGGCCTGCCCGTGACTGGCGCGTCCTGCCCGCGCTGCGCCGCTGTGGAGTTCAGAGAGCGGCCAAAAACGGGGGGCAAAAGCTGCCGCAGCGAGACGATGACCAGCCTCTGGTCAGGGGGCTGGCATCGCATCACTATCCGGGCCACCATCGAGAATGCAGACGGCTCGTCCCCGCCACAGGTGATTCAAGTTGGCGAGGTCAAGCGCGACGCCGACGTCGATCCAGCGTCGGGTCTCGGGCTGTTCGTCCGAGAGGCGAACGCCCTGCTCCTCTGCGCCCTCCGACGAGACAACGAGGTTGAGCGCGCGGCGCCGTGCATAGTTGACCAGGAGGGTCGAGCCCGTTAAGGACGTCACACCGGACCTGCAGCAACGAGTTGGCGCCCTCCCCAGTCCGAGCATGTGGCCGTCTCGTTTTAGGCGCTAGCCGATTAGATAGGCAAGGGCGCACACTTCAAGCGCTGGTACCCGCCAGGCAAGAAATTCGCGCCGCTTCAGAGGGCTCGTCTGCTCTCGCAGGAGAGGCCCACAAATTTGGCCACTCCCGGGACCCGCGGCTGATGCCCTGGTGAATCTGAATCTGGGCTGAAATCGGGAAGGACCAGCGAAGGTTCTCCGACTTCTCGATCATGTACGACCATTGGGGTGGAGGCTAGCAAGATGCTGCGGGGCATTGCCGCCAAGGGCGCATTCACGTTGCGGCGTTGCCCGGCCGCATACCGCCGTTCCCTAAACCGCAGGATGTTCAACGACGCCACGGCTGGATAGACTGCCACCATCGTCGCGGGCACGGGCCAACCTATGTCTTCCTTCGACAAACACGCGTTTATCAGCTACGCCCACATTGACAACCAGCCCCTGACGGTGCATGAACAGGGCTGGGTCACGCAGTTCCACGCGACGCTCGCCACGATGCTCAGCCAGCGCCTGGGCAAGGATGCGCAGATCTGGCGCGACCCTCAACTCAGCGGCAACGACCTGTTCGCCAACGAGATCATCGACCAGTTCGCGCGCACCGCGACACTGATCTCGATAGTCAGCCCGCGCTACCTGACCTCGGAATGGTGCCGGCGCGAGCTCGACGCCTTCTGCGCCGCAGCCGGGCACTCGATCGGGGTGGTCGTGGGCAACAAGAGCCGCGTGTTCAAGGTTGTCAAGACGCCCGTCGACAAAAGTGTGCCGCTGCCCCCGTCGATGCAGGAGACGCTCGGCTACGATTTCTATGCCGACGACGCTGGCTACCCGCAGGAGCTCGATCCGGCCTACGGCGAGCAGGCGAAACAGCAATTCCTGCGGGCGCTCGGCAAGCTCGCCTACGACCTTTCGAAGAGTCTGCACCAGCTCGCCAACGCCCAAACGGCCGCGGCCGCGCCCGCACCGGCCAACTCTGCCACCTCGACGGCGCGGCCGCCGATCTTCCTCGCCAGTTGCGGCCAGGACCTGCGACGCGCTCGCGAAGAGCTCGCAACGGCGCTCGAGATGCACGGTTTCGAGGTGCTGCCGAACAGCATACTGTCCTCGAGCGAGGATGAGTTGGTGCCTGAGCTCGAGCGCCTACTCGCACGGTGCAACTTGTCGATTCATCTTGTCGGCGGCAGCGTCGGCCCGGTCCCAGACGGCGACAGCGGCCAATCGCTCCTCATGCTCGAGAATCGCGTGGCCGCTTCGCAAAGCAGCGTGGCGAGCCCCAGCGGCGGCCAGCGCTGCTTGCGCCGGCTCATCTGGTTGCCGGCCGGAGTTAGCAGCGCGCGTCCGGAGCAGCAGGCCTTCATCGACGCATTGCAGCGCGACGCCGATCTGCAGCGTGGCGCCGACCTGCTGCGCGGCGACATCGAGGAGCTCAAAGGTGCGATGTTCGCCGCGTTGCAAAGTGCCGCGGTGCCGGTTCGCGAATCGGTTGACAACGCAGAAGGAGTGCGCGGTGGGCACGTCGTGCATGTGCTAATGAACGAGGCCGACCGTGCTGCCGCGCTGCCGCTAATAAAGCTTCTGCGCGGACGGGGCGTACAGGTCACCATCCCAGTCTTCGCCGGGGACGCCGCGTCGCTGCGCGAAGCGAATTCGCAACTGCAGTCCTCTTGTGACGCGGTGATCCTGTTCTTCGGCAGCGGCGATGGCGTTTGGAAGCACTACAAGCAGACGGAGCTGCGCAAGCATGCGCCAGCTGTGAGCGACCGAAACCGCACCGACTGGACGTTGCTGGCGCAGCCTGTAAGCGCCGACAAGGAAACGCTGCTGCTAATCGACGAGCCGAACGTTATCGACGCACTGGGCGGCATCACTGAGGGCGTGCTGGAGCCGCTGCTGACGACGCTTGTGCGGGCTAGAGGCGGGCTTGCGTGAATCGCGCCGACCCGTCCAACCCGTTCCCGGGGCTCCGGCCATTTCGGGAGGACGAAGAGACCCTGTTCTTCGGCCGTGAGGCGCGCGTCGATGCGATCGTCGACCAGCTCGCGTCGACACGCTTCTTGGCGGTAGTCGGGACATCCGGGTCGGGCAAGTCGTCGCTCGTGAATTGCGGCCTCGTGCCGGCGCTGCACCGTGGGCTAATGAGCGCGGCCGGCAGCGCGTGGCGAGTGGCGATGCTGCGCCCTGGCAACAGCCCGCTGCGTGCGCTCGGCGAAAGCCTGGCCCGCCCGGAGGTGCTCGCACCACGGGCCGACGAAACATCCGGCTTCACTGCTGCCGAGATGACCGAGGCAACACTTCGCCTCAGCAAGCTCGGGCTGGTCGACGCGTACGAACAGGCGCATCTCGGCGCGAGGCAGAACCTGCTCGTCGTGGTCGACCAGTTCGAAGAGCTGTTCCGCTATCAAGATCTGGCCACGGCCGCGTCGAGCCCTGCCGACGACGCACCGCAGCGCAGTCTCGAAGATGCGACCGTATTCGTAAACCTGTTGCTTGAGGTACTTGAGCATCCCGGGGTCCCGATCTTCGTCGTGCTGACGATGCGCTCCGACTTTCTCGGCGAGTGCGCGCGTTTTTTTGGTCTGCCCGAGGCTGTCAGCCGCGGCCAGTATTTGGTGCCGCGTATGACGCGCGACGAACGCCGCGCTGCAATCGCCGAGCCGCTGCGGATCAGCGGTGCGGCGATTGATCCGGTGCTGTTGACGCGCCTAGTCAACGATGTCGGCGACAACCCGGACCAGTTGTCAATCCTGCAGCACGCGCTCAACCGCACCTGGACCTGCTGGCGGCAAGCAGGCGGACAAGGCCCCTTGACTCTCGCCAACTACGAGCGGGCCGGCACTATGGCAGACGCGCTGAACCAGCACGCCGAAGAGGCGTTCGGCTCCCTCGCCGGCGGGCGGCCCCAGGTCCTGGCGGTGGCGCTGTTCAAAGCCATCACCGACAAGGTCACCGATGCTCGCGGCACGCGCCGACCCACGCGTCTGGACGTGCTCTGCGCGATTACCGAAGCCGGTGTGGACGAACTGAGAGCGATCATCGAGGTGTTCCGTGATCCGGCGCGCTCGTTTCTGATGCCGCCGACAGGCGCCGAGCTGCGCGGCGAGACACCGATCGACATCTCTCACGAGACGCTGATGCGCATTTGGACGCGGCTGCGTGACTGGGCCGAAGACGAGAGCAAGTCGGCCGCAACCTACCGGGGCCTGGCGGAAACGGCCCAGCGCCATGCCGTCGGCAAGGCGTCGCTGCTGTCCCACACCGACCTGCAATTCGCGCTCGACTGGGAACAGCACCAGCGCCCGAACGCCGCTTGGGCGGCACGCTATGGCACAGGTTTCGACACGCTGCTGGCCTTCCTGCGGGCGAGCCAGGAGGCCGACGTGCAGAAGCAGCGCGCGAAGAAGGCGCGCGCTCGGCGCAATCGGCTGCTGTCCACCGCGGTGGTCGTTGCGTCGGTGATTGTCGCTGTCGCGATGGTGCTGCTGAACCAACGCATGGAAAACCAGCGCAGCGCGGCGCATGAGGCGCAGCGCCGGGCCGAGCAGAGCCGTGCCGATGCCGAGCGCTTGGTGGGCTTCCTGATCGGGGAGAAGTTCCTTGAGAAATTGCGACCGGTCGGCAGCAACGCGTTGCTCGCGGCGGTGCAGAGCGAGGTCCGTAGCTACCTCCAAGCGGCCAGTGCCGGCGGGGCGGGCCTCACATCGCTTACCGAGCGCAATCGCGCGCTGGCCGTGCGCAACGAAGGCGACATGCTGGTCTCGCAAGGCAAGTCGGTGCAGGCGATCGCCCGGTTCGCCGATGCGGCCGCTGCGTTCGAAAAGCTGGCGGCGAGCGCGGATGCAAACGCCGAGGACGTACTCGAGCAGGCGCGAGCGATGGAACGCATGGGCACCGCGCTGCTCGAAACCGGCCGGATCACGCAGGCTTTCGAAAGGCAGCGTGGTGCGCTCGCTCTGCGCCAAGCCGCACACGACCGCGGTGTCGTCGATGAGGACCACGAACTCGAGCTGTCGCTGTCTCATACCGCAGTCGCACGCGTGCTCAATCGGCTAGGGCGCCCACGCGAGGCGCTAGTGCAGCACCTGGAGCCGGCAAAGAATGTGATCAACGCGGCAGCGCAGGCGGCGCAGGCGCCAGCCAATCGGTTTAAGGCGCTGGTCGAGGCCGAGGACAACCTTGCCGAGTCGCGTTCACTGATGGCTGATGACGCCGGCTCGAGCGCAGCGTACCGGCGCTCGCTTGACGCCGCGAAGCGTTGGGTTCTGGCGCGGCCGCTGGCCACGGACGCACAGGAGAGTTATGTGACGGCCCTGTCCCGCACCTACCGTGAACTTGGGCAGCGCGCGCGCAAGACCGAGGTAGAGCAGCGGAAACCGCGCAGCGCCGCGGCGACGTCGCGGGGCGCACCGTCCGACCAAGCGAAGAGCGGCGAGGCCGACATCACGCAGGAAAGGAGGGAGGCGCGCGACGATGAACCCGTAGGCGGGGACCCGGTGCTGCGCGGGGTCGTGCGCGATTCCAACGAGCTGCTGAAGAACATCGCCGAAGCGATGCGTCAGCTGGTGGCTTGGGACCCGTCCAATGCGACTTGGAAACGCAACGTCCCCGCCATCCAACTCCTGCGCGCCGAGGAGCTGATGGGACGCGGCCGCCTAGATGAGGCCGAGCATGAGATCGATGTAGCGCAGAGGCTGTTTGAGGAACTGAGCCAGCTCGGGATGAACGATGCGTTGGGCACGACCGATCTTGGATGGCTCTACCAGCTTCGCGGCCGCCTCGCTGCAGAACGCAAGCGCTGGCCGCAAGCGCTCGAAGAGTATCGAAAGTCAGAGCAGTTCTATGCCTCGGCGATGACGGTCGATGCGGCAGACGTCACCCGACAGCGCGAATGGTGCTGGGCGGCGCTCTTGGTGGCCGACGTCGCGACCAAGTCAGGCCAAGCCGACGAAGCCATCGTCCAATCGCGACGTGTCCGGGCCAAGTTGACCGGATTGATGGCGCTGGCTCCGGAAAGTGCTGCACTCGAGGCCGACTTGATGAATGCTTACGACCTGGAGGTCAGAGCGTTCGACAAGAAGCCAGACACTGCCAGGGCCGACGTCGTCGCGAGCGAGTGGCGCCAGTACCTAACGCAACTCATTGGCCGCCTGCCAAACAACCCAAACCAATGGGCTTATCTGCAGCGCCTGCAACACCGCGAGGGTAATGCCCATTCGGACGTTAAACGATGGACGGCGGCAGAGAAATCGTTCCGAGATGCCCTGGAGTCAGCCCAGCGTGCGTTTGCGATCGACTCGAGCGCCGTGCGCGCGAACCAGATCTATCTGGAGCGGTACGCCCTTAGCGAGACGCTCAGGCAGAGTGGCAATCTGACTGCGGCGATCGCAGAGCTCGAGCGCGCCCTCGAAGCGAATGAAAAGTCAGTGAGTCTGGACCCGAGCGTGGTTGTCTACTGGAGTAATCGGGCATTGGCGTGGAGCCGCATCGCCGAGCTCAGAGCAGCGAACAAGGATCGGCCGGGCGCTCTAGCAGACTACGGACGCGCGGTCGGACCGGGCTCGCAAGCGGTCGGTTTGACGAGCACGCCTGAAGAGCGCGCCGAGCGCTCCAATTCCGTGTATTTGGTGGAGGTCGCAGCGGGCGACTTGAGCAATACTCCCCCGAAGGATGCGGCGCAGGCGCTGCGACACTTCCGGCTTGCGCGGCCCTGGATCGAACGTGCCATCGCTGCTGCGCCCACCAAGTCGTTGTACTTCCAAAATCTAAGCGTCCTGCAGCGTCGTATCGGCACCGTACTGCAAGGGCTGAACGATGTGGAAGGCGAGGAGACCGCGTGGCGTTCCGGGTTCCAGGAGGCCGAGCGCGGTGTGCGAGTCGCGAGCGTGCACGAGGATGTAGCGGGCCGCGTCGCGCGACTCGACGCACTGCGGCTGGCGGGCCTCGACTTGGGCGAGTTCTATGTTCGGCGCAAGGAGACTGGGCCGGCGCTGGGCGCCTTTCAGAGTGCTTTGCGAGCTTCGCAGCAAGCGGTGGAGTTGGAGCCAGCGCAAGCGACCTGCTTTGCCGGACTACGACTGACCCATAAGCGTATGGCGGAATTCTTGATTGACCCCGTCGCTCAAGGCGAGCATCGACGTCGCTCCGCCGAGGCCGCCATTCGAGCGGCCGATATCAGCAAAACGGCGAAATCCTATAACGAGGCGACGCACGCGCTGGTTGAATTGGGCGAACACAATGCTGAGGTGCTGGCATGGGACGACGCGCTCGTTGCCTACGGCAAGGCGGCTCGACAGGCGGGTTTGGCTATCCGGTCGGAGCCCCGCAACGAGCAACATCATGTCGGCCGGTCGGTCTCAGAACGCGGCATCGCCGAGATTCTGGAGAAGCACGATCGAGTGGCTGCAGCGGTGCACTATGAAACTGCCATTGTCGCCGGCCAGCGCGCAGTCGAATTGCAACCGAGCAAGGATGTGACGCTTTGGGCGCTGTATATCGCGCAGTGGAAAGCGGGCGGCAACCTAATGAGCGTGGGACAGAAGGCGCAGGGGTCGCTGCTCCGCCAAGCCGCTCTGGACAACGCGCGACGGGCGCTGGCCGCGGCACCGACCAGTGAGCTATATAAGTCGGACGTTGCTGAGCTCCAGAACCAAATTGACGCACCTCAACCCTGAGGCCGGTGCTCGCGGCAACGAGACGCCGGGCCTCGAGACGTCTACCTACAGATGGAGCGCCCGAATGCTGCATCGCTGGCGCTGCTCCTCACGCGCGTCGCTACCGAAGGCGCCCTGGCTAGCCTCGGTGGATCTCGGCGACGTCGACTGGCCGATGGCAGGCATTCCTGGGACGCTGCACCTCGACAACGCTGCCGAATTCAAGAGCAAGGCGCTGCGAAGCGGCTGCCGCGAGTACGGCATCGAGCTCACCTACCGGCCTCCGCACCGTCCCCAGTTCGGCGGCCATGTCGAGCGAATGAACCGCACCCTGATGGAGCGGCTGCGAGGGCTGCCAGGCGCGACAGTGACAATCGAAGCGACGCGCAAGAAGAAGGTCGCCCATCCGGAGAGCACCGCGCAGCTGACGCTGCGCGAGCTCGAGCGCTGGCTCGTGCTCGAAATCGCCAACCACTACCACCGAAGCGAACACCGCGGCCTCATGGGCGCTACACCGCAAGCGCCTGGTCGGCCCTGACGGCCGCGACTCCAGTGCGTGTCTTGCCGGGTGATCCATCCAAACAGCTGCGTTTCCTAGTCACTTTCTTGCCGATGGTCACGCGCTCGATCCAGAACGACGGGCCGACGCTCGTCTACCTCCGCTACTGGTACCCGATCTTCGCCCCCTGGCGCGAGACCGGCCGGAGGGTGAGCGTTCGGTATCACCCGGAGGAACTGTCGCGCGACATCAGCGGAGAGCTGATTTTTCGGACAATCGAACGCCATCGCCAGATCGTGAGGCAAGCGGCGTCAGAGACGCGGCGCGTCAGGAGCACCGAGGCTTCGCCGGCGCGGCGATCGCCACGCGACATCCCCTGGCCCGAGGAGGCGGCGGCGCGCGCGCAACCGTCGCCTGCCGACGTCGACTACACCAAGACACCGGAAGTCGTACATGTCGAAGTCTGGTAACGGTCACCTGGCACCCGGCGTCCGGGAGCACCTGCAGCTCGGCGACGACGCCAGGATCGTCTCCATGCAGCGCGATCGTTGGATCGGCTATGCCCGCGCCGGCGCGGTCCTCGAGCGGCTCGGGCGTCTTCTGGCCACGCCGAGCGCGACCGCATGCCCTGTCTTGTCCTGCATGGCGCTTCGAACATCGGCAAGACGCAGATCGTTCGCAAGTTCGTTCGTGATCATCCGCCGGCCTTCGATGAAGTGCGGGGCGTGGAGCACCACCAGGTGATCAGCATGCAGATGCCCTCCCTTCTGGACCAGAAGCGCTTCTATGGCGCCCTACTCTTCCAGATCGGCGCGCCCCACAACCCGAAGTCAGGCGCTGCCCGGGGATCATTGCTTGAGCGAGCACCTGTGGCAGGTCAGTTCTATCCGGCGCGGACTCTCCATTCCGCTCAGAGTGCCGCCGGGTGCCAGATTGGGCAAGAGCAAGCGCAAACCCGAACTCGCGCTCCCGTCTCCTGGGTTACAAGTTCAGGCCAAGTCCGAGTTACATGAATGGTGCGTCAGGATGTGGTGTCTGGCGGTTCGTTGAAAAGAGCTCTGGTAAACCGGGTGCCGATTGCACTGAGTTCGGGTGACCGCGTGGATTCGGGTTCATTGGGGTGGCTCGCGCTACGTCGGCGCGCCCGGACGTATGGCGTGATCGCAATCGCTCCGACGAGCGAGGGGGGTACGATGGCTGTGCGCTTCACGGCGGAGTCGACCGGTCGGCCGATCTCCGAGTTGGGCGTATATGTGGATGGACTTCCGGTCCTGCGCGCCGCCGAGCGCAGGGTGCTCGGCGCAGAGGGGTCAAGCCTCACCCGCACCGTCAACGTACCCTCGGGCGGAGGCGCCATCCGGGTCGAAGCTGAGAGTGCCCAAGCACTTGGCGTGGACGAGTCACTGGCGCTGGCATGGCGCGAAAGCGGCAACCCTCGCCCGCCCGGGACCCTATGGGTGGTGGCGATTGGCGTTGGCCATTTCGAGAACGCGTCCGGCGCGTTGCGCGCGCTTCCCTTTGCGACCAACGATGCCAGTGAACTGGCGAAGGCGATTGCTGCTCAGAAAGGCAAGGTATTCGCCGATACGCGCACCATCGTGCTGGTCGACAACTCCCGAAGTCCCTCGCTCCGGCCAAGCAAGGCGAACATCCTTGCACAGCTGCGCCAACTTGAGCAGATGAATCCCGAGGACACGGTCATCGTCTTTCTTGCCTCGCATGGACTGACCGGCACCGCCGAGTACTACTTTGTGACGCAGGATGCCGCGGCCAGCGACGTCCGCAAGGTCGTTGCCGCACAGTCCGGTCGAACCCGACTGCCTATGGGCGCTGTTCCCTCGCTGCTCTCTAGCACGGAAGTAATTGCGGTGCTTCGCCGGTTGCCCGGCCGACGCGTCCTGATCCTCGACACCTGCCACGCCGCAGCGTTGGCCAGCAGCGACCCGTATTCACTCATCAAGCGCAGCGCATCGGCGGAGCTCGCGGTCGTCTCGGCGGCGCGCGGCGACCAGTCGTCCTACGACGCACCGAACCAGCCGCATGGAATCTTCACCCTCGCGATGATCCACGCTTTGACGGATCCCGCGCTCGCACCGCGCGGCAGGGTGACGCTGCGTGGCGCGTTCGAATCTGCGCTGCCGGAGGTCGAGGCGATGCTGCGACAGTTGAGAGAGCACACGCGCGATCCCGTCCGTCGCGCGGGCATCAAACAGACGCCGGTGATTTCGGCTCCCGGCGTGCTCGAGTCGTCCGTGTTGGGGATGAAATGAAGCGCTCCTTGAGTTATCCGTTTGTGTCCTGGCGAGGCGCACAAACGAACCGTCGATCTTAGGAGGCCGGCCAAGATCAGCACTCAAGCCACCTGACGCTAGAGCACCGGAACCGCTGACGAGACTTGACGGACGAATCGGCATCGGCAACAACCTGGACACCGCATACTCGGCCATGCGTCAGCAGGCTTGCGAAGTGGGATGATGATTTCTCCAGCCCCAGCCGTTCCCGAGCGCAGGCAGTTGACGGTGATGTTCTGCGACCTGGTCGGCTCGACCGAGATGGCGCAGCGGCTCGACCCGGAGGACCTGCGTGCCCTGATCCTGCGCTTCCAGCAGCTGGTGCGCGAGCACGTCGCGCGCTACGAGGGCTTTGTCGCTCGTTACATGGGCGACGGGGTGCTGGTCTACTTCGGCTACCCGGCGGCCCACGAAGACGACGCCGCGCGCGCCATCCACGCCGGTCTCGACATCGTCCGCGCTGCGCAGTTGCTGGACCCGCCGCTCGATCCTTCCGGGCACGCGGCGCTGCTGCGCGTCGGCATTGCGACTGGCGTGGTCGTCGTAGGTGATCGCATTGGTGCGGGCGCTGCCGAGGAAGCGGCCGCCGTCGGCCAGGCGCCCAATCTCGCGTCTCGACTCCAGTCGCGGGCCGAACCCCAGACCGTGCTGGTTGCGGATCGAACCCAGCAACTCGCCGGATCACGCTTCGTGTACGCACCGCCCCGCGAGCTCACACTCAACGGCTATTTGCAGCCGGTGCGTGCTTGGACCGTTTTGCGTCCCAACCCCGAGCGCAGCCGCTTCGACCAAACCCATCCAGCGGCTCTAACGCCTTGGGTGGGCCGTTCCGACGAACTCTCGCGGCTGCTCGATCTATGGTGCTGCGCGACGCGGGGCGTCGGGCAGCTCGTACTCATCGCGGGCGAGGCGGGCGTCGGTAAGTCGCGCCTCGTGCAAACGTTGGGCGACCGGATCGTGGGCGCACCGTTCTATCGCATTTGCTATCAGTGCTCGCCATACCACGTCAACAGCGCGTTTCATCCGTTTGTCCACCAACTCGAGAAGGCGGCCGGGTTTGCTGCCGGTGAAGCGACGTCCAGCCGCCTTGACAAGCTGCGCCGGCTGCTCGGTGGTGCTTCGCCGGCGCTCGCCAGCGCGATCCCGCTGTTTGCCGAGCTGCTCTCGCTGCCCATCGACGGGCCGCCGCAGTTCTGGCCACCCGAGCAGCGCCGCCAGCAGACGATGGTTGCCATCCTCGGTCGCCTCCGTGAGCTTGCCCTGCAGCGCCCCGTGTTGCTGGTGCTCGAAGATGCCCATTGGATCGATCCATCGACGCTGGCCCTGCTCGACCTCGTGGCCCAGACGTTGCCAACGCTGCCCCTGCTGCTGGTCGTAACCTCGCGAGTGGCAGATACAACCCAAGCCTGGTCACAAGGCCCGCAGGCGAACGTACTACGCCTCCAGAGGCTGGCGACGCAAGAGGCAGCGGAATTGGCCAGCCAGGTCGCGATGCCGACGCCGGCGGCATCTGAGCAACTGCTGCGGGTGGTCGAGCGTGCCGATGGCGTCCCTTTATTCATCGAAGAACTTGCGAAGGCGATTGGCGCAGGCTTGCCTATCGCGGAGATCCCGGAGACGCTGCACGATCTCCTCATGGCGCGCCTCGACCACTTGGGCACTGCAAAGGAGGTCGCGCAGGTCGCGGCCGTCATCGGGCGCGAGTTCTCGCGCGAGTTCCTGGAAGTGCTGCTACCGCTGCCCGGGACCGAACTCGACACCGCATTGGCAACGATGGTCTCGAGCTCGATCGTGCAGCAGCGACCGGAGCAGCGGGTCTTCGTGTTTCGTCATGCCCTAATCCAGGACGCCGCCTACGGCAGCCTGCTGCGCACCCGGCGCCTCGAGCTTCACGGTGCCATCGCCGATGCCTTCGAGCGGCTCGACCCCTCGCGCGCCCACACTGAGCCGGAGCTGCTGGCCCAGCACTACGCGCTGGCAGGCCGGCCCTTACAGGCGGCGCGATGGTGGGCTCAGGCAGCGCTACGCGCCCTCGGGCGCTCGGCGAACATCGAAGCGTTGCGCCATAGCGAGCGCGGCAACGAGCTCTTGCCGACGGTAGCCGAGAGCGTCGAGCGCGCGCGCTCGGAGTTGATGTTGGCGATGCTCGGCGGCGCCGCTCACCGTGCCGTCGACGGCTTTGCATCGGTCGACGCCGAACGTTGCTTTGCGCGTGCACTCGAACTGAGCGAGAAGCTCGGCGACGCCGTGACGGAGATCGACGTACGCCGCGGCCTCTTCTCATGGCATTACGCGCGAGGCGAGCTCGCTCTCGCGCGTGCGCAGGGCCAGCGGGTGGCCGAAATCGGCGATAGAAACGGTGACCGTGCCGCACGCATGCTCGGCCAGTGGATGCTCGGCGCGATGTCGATGTGGCAGGCAGACTTCGCCGCAGCACGCCGCGAGCTCGAGCTCGCGGTCTCGCTGTATCACCCCGAGGAGCATCGCTTGAAGACGCTGGCGGCGCAAATTGACCCGGGCGTCAACGCAATGGCACACCTGAGCTGGGTCTGCTGGATTGGCGGCGACATCGACGTCGCAGTGGACATTGCCGCGCGTGCCGTCGAGACAGCGCGCAGCCTCGCTCAGCCCTATGCACTCGCCTTGGCGCTCTTTTTTGCCTGCGCCGTGCGTGCCTGTCGTGGCGAGCACGATCAGGCCGAACCGCTTCTCCGGGAGCTCTTCGCGGTCACCGACGAGCACCGTCTAAGCTTCCTTTGCGCATGCGCCTGGGTTTTGCGCGGCCAGGCGTCGATTGCCGACGGCCGCTACGAGGACGGACTGACGGAGGTCGAGCGCGCGCTGAGCGAGTTCGACGTGCTTCGCGCCGGGCTGGGCCAACCGTGGGCCTTGGCGATCGCGGCGTGGGGCTGTGCGCGTCTGGGCCGGCGCGATGAAGGGCTGCAGAAGATCGCCGCCGCGTTCGCCGCGATTGAGCGTCATGGTGAACGCCACTGGGAGGCCGAGGTCTGGCGCGCCAAAGGCGAGTTGCTCTGGCCAGGCGCAGAAGCGAGCCGCTGCCTGCAGCGTGCGGCCGAGGTCGCAGCGCGGCAGTCCGCCGGCGCGCTGCGGGCAAGGGCGCTGGCCAGCATGGCGAGTCTTGAGAATGAGCAGAAGGAGGCGCCATGACAGCCGGAGCGAGATTCAAGGAACCGATCACGATCCACAACGTCAGCTTCAGCAACCGTCTCCTGCGATCGTCGGTCGGTGGCCGCACCTGCAACTACGACGGCACGGTCACGGACATCTGGAAGAATTTCGAGAAGCGATTTGCCGACGGCGGCGTCGGCGGCATCATTTCGACCACCTTTCACGTCCACGAGAAGCGCCTGTCGCCGCCGCAGTACCCGTCGCTCGCGACCAGGCGGCACATGCTGCACCTGAAGCAGCGGCTGCCTGCGATTCAACAGGGTGGCCGCTGCCGTTACATCGTGCAGATCGGCGACCCGGGCTACGTTACATACAGCAGCCTGTTCGCCGAAGACGAGGATGGCCTGAGTTCGTCGAACGGGCGAGACTTCGGGTTCGGCTACAACAACCGCCGCCGGGCAATGAGCACGAAGCAGATCGAGCAATCGATCGCCGAGCACGCCGCCGCGGCGCTCCGCGCGCGTCTGGCAGGTGCCGACGGCATCGAGATCACTGCCGGCAAGGGCTACCTGATTCACCAATTCCTGAATCCGGCGATCAACCGGCGCCAAGACGACTGGGGTGGCAGCGAGGACGCTCGCTTCCGGTTGCTCGCAGAGATCCTGAAGGCAGTTCGGGCTGCTGTGGGAAATGACTTCCTCCTCGGCGTGCGGCTGTCGGGCGCCGACTTCAACGCCAGCCCACTGCTGCTCGCGGCCGGGCGCTGGCCCTCACCGCTGGTTTCCGCGACTTTGCGCCGCGGCAATGATGTCAACCAGATGGCGCGTTATGCGAAGCGGATGCAGGGGGTTGACTACCTGCATGTGGTGGCCGGGTATGGCTTTCCCAACCCACACGACGTCGCAGGAGCATTTCCGTTCGAAGAGATCCGCATTTTTTTCGACTCGGTGCGTCATCTGAGCTGCAAGGCCAGGTGGCGCGCTGCACTCGCGCATTTCCCGCTGCCCCTACGCGTCCTCCATTGGTTGACGAACCTCGGCTGGGATCCCGCGTTCAGGAGCCTGGGCCTGGCCAACGAGATCAAGAAGCAGGTGCCGGGCATGACGGTGATTACTAACGGCACTTACGAGACCCGGGACTCGATCGACAGGGGGCTCGAGAACTGCGACATGGTCTCCATGGCGCGCGCCCTGATTGCCAATCCGACGCTGGTCAGTGGCTATCTCAACAACGATAAGGACGTCCCCGAAAAGGAACGCTGCACGCGCTGCAATCGCTGTGTCGGCCGCACCACCACCGGCCCGCTCGGTTGCTACGACGTCTCGCGTTTCGGTGGCTCGTATTCGCGCATGTTCCACGAGATCATGAAGTGGAACCAACCCGATGGAGTCCCCGGCGAGCACGACGAACTCGCCTCCGAACGGCAGTTCGATGCTTGAGTGCCCTTCACGCGCCTCAACCCACAGCCCACTTTGGGTGTCCACATTTCCACTGGATACGACCACGACCGTCATATAGTCAGATTCAGCGTCAATGCCAAACCCAGGTTGCGACCGGCGCTGGACAGCTTGCTGTTGCTTCGGGTGCCACGCGCCGCGCCGGATTGGAGAGCACATCCGGCTTGATCTGCCGGTCGGTCGTCCCCTCTCTTGAGGACAAGCACGAGCTCCACGCGCAACTTCCTACTGATATTGCCGCGGCGAGCCTGCGCGGCCGCTCGTGCCACGCTACCGATTCCGGTGGGCATGCCCTCGCTAGCGGGACCGATTGCAACGGCAGGCGGACTGGTGTTCTACGCCGGCACCCAGGACTACTACCTGCGGGCCTTCGACAGTGCTACCGGAAAGGAGATCTGGAGCGCTCGGCTGCCGGTCGGCGCGCAGGCAACTCCGATGACCTACCTGTCTCCAGAGAGTGGCCGCCAGTTCGTCCTGGTCTCGGCCGGCGGCGCGCGGATGATGCCCGATCGCGGCGACTACGTGATTGCCTATGCGCTTCCGAGAAAATAGTGATGGCAAGCAGCGTCGACCTTCGTCGACTGTGCTCGGCGAAGAGCGCGACTTGCAATCACCTTGCGCGCTTTGCCGATATCGTTGTCTCGGCGATGGTCCCGGCATAAAATTCATGCATGTTCACGTCGATTTGGACCCTGACTTCTCAGCTTCGACGTCCCCTCCTCGGGAACGCCGATGGCTGTGGATGCTCGTGGCTGTATCAATCGCCTGCACATACAGGACTTCCCTGTCCTGCGCTCGCCGCACATTCCTGAGCCCGACGATCTCCTTCATTCCAGCGCATTGAGGTCGTCGGGCACGAAGCCCGCGCGACATGCGACGCCCCTCAATCGGGTTTCGCACACATGCAAGGATTGCAAATGAACGTTCTGGCGCGTGAGCGTGTTCTCACGGAGTTGGATCACGTGCGGCTGGCGATGCTCTCCAATCGAGGTTTGCGAGCTCGCTTGCCCAACTCCCTGGGCATCGATGCATTGCTCGACGACGCTCGTGTCGTACCCTCTCGGAGGGTCGCCTCGGATATCGTGACGATGTACTCGCAGGTGCTTCTGCGCTTTGCTGACGATGGGAGCAAACGCAAGCTGACCTTGTGCTATCCGCAGGACGCCGAGCCTCGGTTCGGCTTCGTGTCTGTCCTGTCGCCGATCGGCATGAGCCTCCTGGGCCAGCCGGTCGGCGCGATGGTCTGCTGGCGCTCCCCGGATGGCAGCGAGCGGGCGGGCCACGTGGACGCGGTCCTTTACCAGCCCGAGGCCAGCGGCGACTACACGACGTAGTAGTCGACCTGCATCGACTGCGGCACCTTGGTGCCGCAGTCGCCGACACAAGCACCGCGAAGCCCGGCGTCTGGCCGGCAAGCATCGCGTGCGCTGACCTTCTCTCAGCGTGCGTCCAAGGGAGTATCAATGACCATCGACAGAATCCTCGTGGCCGTCTCCTTCTCCGAGCGGTCCATCGACGCGGTACGAAAGGCCGCTCGTCTGGCGGCCGACCGCAATTCAACCCTCACTTTGTTGCATGTCGTCGAACCTGTGAAGCGGCGCAGCGTCCGGCGTCTGCCTACGCAGCAGACGTTGGTCCGGGCGCGGGTGACCGACGCCAGAAAGGAACTGGCTCGGTATGCCGGCGAGATCGCCGCGAAGGATCGACTGGCGGTCGACTTCCGCATCGAGATCGGAGAGAAGGTGACTTCAATCCTGCGCGCCTGCAAGGACGCCGATGTGCTGTTCATTGGTGGAACCAACATGAGCGGTCTGGCAGCGGCGTTTCACATGACAACCCCAGAGCGCCTCATCCGCAGGTGCGGCATACCGGTCCTGGTGGTGAACGGACCCCGTCAGATCCGTCACGCACGCGCCCTCGTGCCCGTGGATGGCACTGACCAATCGGTCGCCGCCGTGAGTGCGGCGGTGCGGTTGTGGCCGGACGCGGAGTTGACCTTGTTTCACGCAATCGATAGCCGGCTTGAGCGGTCGATGCGAATCCACGAAGTACCGTTGCGGCCGGCGCGGGAGCGACAGTCCCTGCGAATGGCCAAAGGTCAGAGGTATCTAGAGGCTCTTGCGGTACGCGCCCAGGTCTCCGCGAAGAACGTCGCGTTTCGCATAGCGTATGGCGACGCTTGCCGCGCTGTTCTGTCGATTCAGGACGAAGTGGACGCTCAGGTCGTCGTGATGATGAAGCGCAAGGCCGCGTCGCTCACGGAATTTATTCTTGGACGGACGGTTCGACGTCTGCTCACGAAGCTGCGATGCGATGTCCTGGTAACGCCTGAGCAATCGCTGACAACCTGACCGACAAGCTTGTCTGGCTGCGTATCGTCGAACACTTCACTGCGGTCCGGCCTCCGAGGGGGTGAGGGTCGTCGTGGTCTGCTCAGTGCACAGCGCGCGCAAGTGCCCCGCAGCTTCGAGAAGACGGCGCATCTTCGCCGCCGCGCGGGCCGACGGCAGATGAGGCGTGAGCCCAGGATTGGCAGCGACGTGGGCGGCCATGTCCCGGACGACGTCGAGCTGCCGGTCCGACGATTGCGCCAGCAGGACCGTCACGAGGTTCTCGAGGGCGAGGACCCGGAATTGCAATTGCACGAATTCCGCGCTTCCCAGCGGCGCCGCGGAGGAGGTGTCGGCCGACGCCGCATCCAATGGCCCAACTCCCAGGACGGCACCTCCCTCGTTTTCCCAACGGGACACCGCCCTCTCGAAAAGGCGATCGCGATCCGATGTGTCCGAGATCTGGTCATTCATGGCAGGCCCCTACGGTGTTCTCACGTGTTTGTCTGCTCCGGCGGCACCGAGATTGCGAAGTCTGGAGAGCGCCGACCTCGAAGAGCTCCCTCATCGCCGAGGTCACGATCCGCTTCACTTCAGCGTCAAGGCGCTCTGCCCAATCGTGGGCGCCGGCGGGCCCAACCCAATCGATCCGGCGCAAGTTGTCAACGACGTTGCCGCTGCCGAGGACGAAAATGTCGCGCTCGCGCAAGGCGGCCAGATTTCTACCCAACTTGAGGGTATTTATCGGGCTGCCGTAACCGGTGAGTGCCGCCGGCATGACTGTCCTCTCGTTCATGAAAGATTCCCATCGGCAAGCGGTGACCGCGATGAGTGCGGGGATGTTTGCTGATCAGATCGAGGCCCGCGATAGAGTGTCGAGTCTCGGCCGGGGTTATCCCGCCGTCAATAGCCCAAGCTTCGGTTTGCAACGTGCGCTTTGCCCAGGCAGCTGCACGAGGCGTTCCGGCGGTCCGCGTGGCGCTCGCGAGCGAGGGCGCCATTTGAGCAAAGGCGGCATCGCCTTCCTCGCCCGCTTCCGCAAAAGCGACCGGGACGCTCGCTCAGGCCGCCCGGAAGGCCGACATCGTTGCTACGGGCTCTTCCTCCGCAGCATCTTGGGCGCAGGGCTGTTGCGCAGGAGGATGTTGATCGTCTCGGCGGCAAGCGAGAACGCCATCGCGAAGTACATGTAGCCCTTAGGCAGGTGCGTCTCGAAGGCTACAAGGTGAGGTGGCTGCCTTATGCTGCGGCAAGAAGCGGTATGACCAGCACGTCGCACCGCGAGTCGAGTAGAACCCGCTTGGTCGTGCTGCCAAGAAGCGCGTCTTCGACCTTTGACCTGCTTCGCTTGCTCATCACGATCAGGTCTGCATGAAATCGCGCTTCGCTAGCGAGGGTCAGTCGCACCGGGTGGTCCCGTCTGAGGTGGGAAAGGAAACGTGGCGTGCCTTGCTCGACGCGTGCGAGAGCGGAGAGCAGGCGAGATTGGGCCTTGACTTTCGCAATGCGCCGAAATTTCTGCAGCGTCTCTTTGGCGACATCAGCCCTGCGGAACATCCCTTCATGCTCGACCCGATAGGCGTGCAGCACATGCAGTTGCGCAGCGGGGGCTAGCGCTAGAGCAGCCTGCAAGGTCTTGCTTGCGTCATCCTGCAAGTCAATGGGGATGAGGACCTGCCCATAGGGATCGGTCCTGTCTTGCTTGACCACAAGCATCGGTCGCTCGCACCTCGTCAGGAGGCGGGTAGCGGTGCTGCCCAGCAGCACGCTTTTGACAGGGCTTGACCCGCGTGCACCCAGTACCAGCAGGCCCCCCTGGTCGGCGACACCGAGGATTTCCTCGACCACGACGCCGACGAGCACTTGCGCGCCGACCCGGCTATCGCATCCATTCAAGGATCGGACGTGCTCGGACAAGTTGGTCTTGGCCGACGCTATCCGCCTCCGCCCTTCGGGGGAGCCGGCCCAGTCGTCCCGCATTGTCAGCAGCGGCGGCTCGACGACATGCACGACACGCAGCAGGGCGCGGTGTTGATCGGCCAGCTGCGCAGCACGCCGAACCGCGGCGGTGGCTTGCGCGGAGAAATCGGTGAACGCGAGGACGGTTTGGATGCCTCTAACCGATCGTCTCTCGTCCACAGCCGAAGCAGGATCCGAGGGGGACTCGACCATGCACGCGATCGTATGCGACATTGTGCATCGATGTCCGTCTTCCTCGTCATCCTCCTGCCGATGCTCGGCAGCGCCGTCGGCTCCGTGTTGCCGACCCACGCTCGCAACGCGGGATCGATGCTGGCCGCCGTTGTCGCGCTCGTCGGCGCGGTTCGAATGGCGCTTCTCTTCCCGCTGGTGCGTGGGGGCGGCGTCATCCGCGAGGAGGTTCTGTGGCTGCCCTCCCTTGGTATCAACCTTGTGGCGCGTGTCGATGGCTTTGCGTGGACGTTCTCGATGCTCGTGCTCGTGATCGGCCTGCTCGTGGTCCTGTATTCGCGCTACTACATGTCGTCGGCGGATCCGATGCCTCGCTTCTACTCGAGCTTCCTCGGCTTCATGGGGGCGATGCTTGGAATAGTGCTGTCGGGCAACTTGATCCAGATGGTTTTCTTCTGGGAGCTCACCAGCCTGTTCTCGTTCGTCCTGATCGGTTACTGGAACCATCGCGCCGACGCGCGCCGAGGCGCACGCATGGCGCTCATCGTGACCGGCGCGGGCGGCCTGTGCCTGTTGTCCGGAGTGCTGCTGATCGGACGCATCGTCGGCAGTTACGACTTGGATGCGGTGCTCGCTGCGGGTGCCGTTGTGCGCGGCCACGCGCTCTATCCCGCTGCTCTCGTGCTAGTCCTACTGGGCGCAATGACCAAGAGCGCGCAGTTTCCGTTCCACTTTTGGCTACCGCACGCGATGGCGGCCCCGACGCCCGTCTCCGCCTACCTGCACTCGGCGACCATGGTCAAAGCCGGGGTCTTCCTGATGGCACGTCTCTGGCCCGTCCTTTCGGGTACCGAGGCCTGGTTCTGGATTGTGGGCGGGGCTGGCCTTTGCACGTTGTTGCTCGGCGCCTACGCAGCGATGTTCCAGAAGGACCTCAAGGCGCTGCTCGCGTACTCGACGATCAGCCACCTGGGCCTGATCACACTCCTGCTCGGCCTGAACAGCTCGCTTGCGGCCGTCGCCGCGGTCTTTCACATGATGAACCACGCGACGTTCAAGGCTTCGCTCTTCATGGCGGCAGGGATCATCGACCACGAAACCGGCACCCGCGACATCGGCCGCCTCGACGGCCTCTTCAAAGTGATGCCGATCACTGGGACCTTGGCGCTCGTTGCGAGCGCAGCGATGGCGGGAGTGCCGTTGCTCAATGGCTTCTTGTCGAAGGAAATGTTTTTTGCGCAGACGATCTACATCGAGTCGCTGCCAATGATCGAATTCGGCTTGCCTCTGGCCGCGACCGTCGCGGGCGTCTTCGCGGTTGTCTATTCCCTCCGCTTCAGTGTCGACATCTTCTTCGGGCCGCTGTCGAAGGACCTGCCGCGGCGTCCCCAGGATCCGGTGATCTGGATGCGGATACCCGTCGAGCTCTTGGTGCTGGGATGCCTGATCGTTGGCATTCTTCCCGCGTGGTCGATCGGGCCGGTGCTCGCGTCGGCGGCGCGCCCCGTGGTTGGCGGAACCTTGCCCGCGTACAGCCTGGCCCTGTGGCACGGGTTCAACTTGCCGCTGCTGATGAGCCTCGTGGCCCTGACAGGCGGAGTCCTGCTCTACGCAGTCCTGCGACGCCATCTTGAACGTGGGGCGCTCAAGGGTGCGCCCCTGATCGACCGCCTTGACGGACGCCGTCTGTTCGAGGGTGCGCTTGCCGGATCTACGCGACTCGTGCGACGCGCGACGACCCTCTTGAGTACACGGCGGTTGCAGCCGCAGCTCCTCTGTCTCGTCGTTGCCAGCTTGATCGCCGCCATGCTCTCGCTGAGCGGCCCGGGGGCGCTCTCATGGGGAGATCGGCCGCGGGTTCCGGCGACGCCGGCGTTCATCCTGCTATGGCTGGTCGGCTGCGTTTGCGCGCTCGGAACTGTCGCGTGGGCGAAGTTCCATCGGCTTGCAGCACTGACGTCGACGAGCGTTGCCGGTCTTGTCACCTGCTTGACGTTCGTCTGGTTCTCCGCGCCCGATCTGGCGCTGACGCAACTCGTGGTCGAGGTCGTCACGACCGTGCTCTTCTTGCTTGGATTGCGGTGGCTGCCGAAGCGAATTCCGCGGCCCGACGACGCCGGTCGGCCCGTGACGCTGCGACGTGCCCGAGATGCTGCGATCGCTCTGCTCGCCGGCGCCGGGCTCGCTGGCTTGGCGTTTGCCATGCTGACCCGGCCTGCCCCGCAGAGCATCTCGCCGTTCTACCTCGAGAAGGCCCTCAGCGAGGGCGGCGGTCGCAATGTCGTCAACGTCATGCTGGTCGACTTCCGGGGCTTCGACACGATGGGCGAGATCACGGTGCTCGGCATCGTCGCGCTGACCGTGTACGCCCTCCTCCGTCGATTTCGGCCTGCGCGCGAGAGCATCGCGATTCCGGCGCAGCAGCACCTGTTGCAACGCCGCTTTCCTGGGACGACGGGAGACGGCACCGATACACCGGCCGCGGGGGCCGAAGACATGGTCAGGAGCTCGGCAGTGGTTCCCATCGTGCTGGCGCGACTTGTATTGCCGATCGGCCTCGTCGTTGCAATTCACCTCCTGATGCGAGGACACAACGAGCCAGGCGGCGGCTTTGTCGCCGGCCTAGCGGTCGCCGTTGCGCTTATCACCCAGTACATGGCCGCCGGCACGACCTGGGTCGAGGCGCAGGTCAGGCCCTATCCGGCCCGGTGGATCGCAGCAGGTCTTTTGCTGGCGCTGGCCACCGGCCTCGGGTCTCTTTTGTTCGGTTATCCGTTCCTCACCACGCACACCGTCCATTTGCAGCTTCCACTGCTTGGGGGAATTCACATCCCGAGCGCGATGTTCTTCGACTTCGGCGTTTTTGCAACCGTCGTCGGCGCGACGCTGCTGATCCTCACCTCGATCGCCCACCAATCGTTGCGCGGCCCGCGCGCCGCCGTTGCCGGCGGCGAGGCGCAATCCGGCTCGGGTCCGAGTCCAAGCTGATGGAAGTCATCGTCTCCATTGCCATCGGCGTACTGGGGGGCTCGGGCGTTTGGCTGCTGCTCCGGCCGCGCACGTTCCAGGTTCTGCTGGGCCTGTCGCTTCTCTCTTACGCCGTCAATCTCTTCATCTTCGCGATGGGAAGCCTGTCGATCCGCGCTGAGCCGATCATCGTGGCGGGCCGGCCGGCCGACCTCCTTCACTACACCGATCCGATGCCGCAAGCCCTGGTGCTGACGGCGATCGTCATCGGTTTCGCGACGACGGCGCTGTTCCTGGTGATTCTGCTTGCGTTACGCGGGCTCAGTGGAACCGATCACGTCGATGGACGCGACGAGGAGGCACGATGAGGGCTGCCTGCCGAGACCGTTGCCGCGCGCACCCCTCGCCGGCGGAGCGTCTTGCATGAGCGGGATCGTGGCCGATGCGCCCTCACATCTCATCGCCGCGCCGATCCTGCTGCCACTGCTCAGCGCTGCGCTGATGCTGCTAGGTGGCGCACGTTGGCGCCGCTGGAAGGCAACGCTGAACGTGGCGAGTTGCGTGGTCGGCGCCGGCATCTGCACGAGCCTCCTCGTCGCCGTAGACGCCGCGGCGGCGCCAGCGGTCGGCGTCTATCTGCCGTCGAATTGGCCCGCGCCCTTCGGCATCGTGCTGGTTCTCGACCGCCTTTCGGCACTCATGCTCGTGCTGACTGCGTTCATTGGCCTCACCTCGCTGCTGTTTGCGCTGAGCCGCTGGCAACGCGCCGGCGTGCACTTCCACTCTTTGTTCCAGCTCCAGTTGATGGGGTTGAACGGTGCCTTCCTGACCGGCGATCTCTTCAACCTCTTCGTCTTCTTTGAAGTCATGCTCGTGGCCTCCTACGGTCTTCTGCTGCACGGCTCGGGTGAAAGGCGGGTACACGCCGGACTGCACTACATCGCCGTCAACCTGCTGGCCTCGTCGCTGTTCCTGATCGGCGCGGCCATGCTGTACGGCGTGACCGGAACGCTCAACCTGGCGGACATGGCGCGCAAGCTCGTGGAAATACCGTCAGCCGATCGCGGTCTGCTGCACGTCGGGGTTGGGATCCTGGGCATCGCGTTCGTCGCGAAAGCTGCGGTGTGGCCTCTCAATTTCTGGTTGCTGCCGGCTTATACGGCGGCGAGCCCGCCCGCCGCCGCGCTCTTTGCGGTCATGACGAAGGTCGGCTTCTATGCGGTACTGCGGATCTGGACCCTCTTCTTCCCGTCGGGCAATAGCGACAACTTTCTCTTCGGCGCCGATGCGCTGATCTGGATCGGGCTGGCGACACTCGCCTTCGGCACGATCGGCGTATGGGGTGCGCAGCGTCTGGACCGCCTGGTCGCGTTCAGCCTCATCGTCTCGAGCGGTACGTTGCTCGCCGCGGCTGGCTTCGACGTGCCCGCTCTGACAGGAGGGGCCCTTTACTATCTGCTGGGCTCGACAGTGGCGGCAAGCGCACTCTTCTTGCTGATCGAGTTGCTCGAACGATCACGACTCCTCGCGGACGACCCGGCACTTGTTGAGATTCCCCGCGAAGGAGCGCCGTTCATGGAGCCGCCCGGGCTTCCGCTGGATGCCAACCTCGACGACGACGAACGAGCGCTGATCGGGCGTGCGGTTCCGGCCGCGCTCGTATTCCTGAGCGTCGCCTTCGCCTGCTGCGCGCTGGTAACGGCCGGGCTGCCGCCGTTCTCTGGATTTCTTGCGAAGGTTGTCATGCTCACCGCCCTCCTAAATCCCGGCAGCCTCGGAAGAGAGTCGGCAGCAGCGGGGCTCGCCGCGTGGAGCCTCCTGACATTGCTGATCGTTTCTGGATTGGCATCAATGATCGCTGCGGTACGCCTCGGAATTCGCTACCTGTGGGCTCCGGCGGGGCGGCCCGCACCGATGCTGCGCTTGATCGAGTGCATACCCGTCGCAATCCTGGTGACACTCTGCGTTGGCCTGCTCATCGGCGCGAGCCCGGTCCTTCACTTCACGCAAGCCGCCGCTGAGACGCTGCTCGAGCCCCAGCGCTACATCGAGGCCGTGATGTCGGCGCGCCCGGTCATGCCCCCGACCGGTGGGAACGCCGCACCATGAAGCGGCTCCTCCCGGCGCCCTTGCTGTCACTCGCCTCGGCGGTGCTTTGGCTCCTGCTCAGTGCATCCGCGAGCGCTGGCACTTGGCTGATGGCGGCCATCGTGGGCGTTGCGGTCCCGCTGCTCACGGCGTCTTTGCGGCCGGATCGGGCAAAGCTGGCCAATCCGCAGGTCCTACTCCGCCTGGTCGGTGTCGTGATGGTGGATGTGCTTTCCGCGACGATGCAGGTGGCCTGGCGAGTGCTGCGTTCGCGAGCCCACGCGCCCCGCAGCGCCTTTGTCGCAATACCGCTCGACCTTCAAGACGTGCATGGGCTGGCCGCACTCGCGCTCATCACCACGGTAGTTCCAGGCACGGTTTGGTCCGAACTGACTGGGGATCGTCGCTCCGTTGTACTGCACGTGTTCGATGTCGCCAACGAGGCCGCCTTCATCGAGCACTACAAGCAGCGATACGAACGCCCGCTGATGGAGATATTCGTATGACTTCCGTGCTGTCCTTGGTGATCTCGGCGACGCTTGTCTGTTTCTGCCTGGCGATCGCGCTCGCAACGCTGCGCCTGTTGCGTGGACCTTCCGCCCAGGATCGCATCCAGGCACTCGATTTCATCTACGTCAACGGGATGCTCATCGTCCTGGTCCTCGGCATCCGGTATGCGAGCGGTATGTATTTCGAAGCCGCTCTGCTGATGGCGCTGTTCGGCTTCGTCAGCTCGACAGCTCTGGCGAAGTTCCTGTTTCGCGGCGAGGTCATCGAATGAGAACACCTCGCTCGACGATGCCGACTAAAGAGATCGCATGATGGAACCCATCCGCATCTTTGAAGCGACGGTCGCCGCGCTTCTGCTCACCAGTGGTGCGCTCTCCCTCATCGCTGCGCTCGGACTCTTGCGTCTGCCAGACTTCTTTCAGCGTATGCACGCGCCGGCGCTGGCCTCAACGCTCGGCACCTGGTGTGTCGCGCTTGCGTCGATTGTCAATTTCTCGGTTGGTGCGACCATCGACCTGCGCGGGACGGTCGTCATCATCCTGCTGGCAGTAACCGCACCGATCACGACGACGTTGCTAGCGCGCGCGACCGTGTTTAGGCAACGTTCCTCGGCCTTTATCGATCAGGAACAGCGTTCCTGGGACGAACACGGTGCAGGTCTGCACAACGGCCAACAAGGCGAGAAAGCGTGAATGCACATACCAACTCCGACACCGGTAGGATGGCCCAGCACGTCATCCATTCGGCGCTCAGCGACGTCCTGGTGGATCCGTAAGCCCGATCACATGGGCTCCGTCGCAACGCCGAGCTCGCCAGTGTCGCGTCTGACCACTGGCGTGCTTCATCGACGCGTGTCAGGTGGCCAGCCGGACGGCAAGCATCGCGAGACCAATCAGCGCGGCGACGAATAGCAGCGCCAGGACTAGACCGGTTGCGATGAGCAGGATGGGGCTGCCGGTCCGATGCAGTTCCGACATGTCTTCGCGCCGACCAAGGCCGATGAAGCCCCAGAGCACGGCACGAATATGGCGCAACAGGTTCAAAGGAACAGGGCCGTGCAACGCTGCGGAAGGCGGTGGTGCAAAGCGTACCATCGCTCGGGAAGAAGGTGAACTTTGTGAACCGCAAGGTCGTCTGGTGGCTGTGCGCCCTGGCGCTGACCGCTATCGTCGCGCCCGTTCGCGCAGCCGAGAGCGCGACCGTGCCGCCCGTGTTCGTGCTGCGCATCGCCGGCGCAATCGGGCCGGCGAGCGCCGAGTACGTGTCCCGCTCGCTCGAGCGCGCCGCCCGCCAGGGTGCCCAACTCGTCGTCCTGCAGATCGACACCCCGGGCGGGCTCGACACCTCGATGCGCAGCATGATCAAGGACATCGTCGCCTCGCCGGTGCCCGTGGCCGCCTACGTCTCCCCGCAAGGCGCACGCGCGGCGAGCGCCGGCACCTACATCCTCTACGCGGCGCATATCGCCGCGATGGCACCTGCGACCAACGTCGGCGCTGCGACGCCGGTCGCGATCGGCATGCCAACGCCCGGACGCGAGCCGGAACCTGCGGGCCGCGCCGCGAGTGCCGCCTCCGCGGCCGACGGTGGCCACGACACAATGAGCGCCAAACGCATCAACGACGCTTCGGCGTACATCCGCAGCCTCGCGCAGCTGCGCGGCCGCGACGCGGCGTGGGCCGAGCTAGCGGTGCGCGAGTCGGTCAGCCTGAGCGCGACCGACGCGCTCGCGCGCAAGGTCATCGACGTGGTCGCCGGCGACGTGAGCGATCTGTTGAAGAAGATCGACGGTCGGGTGCTGCCGCTCGGCGATTCGCGCGCCGGCAGCGTGAAGCTCGCCACCGCGAAGGCCGCGGTCGTGACGCTCGAGCCCGATTGGCGCGATCGGCTGCTCGGCGTGGTCAGCGACCCGAGCCTCGTGCTGATCCTGATGATGATCGGCGTCTACGGCCTGCTGTTCGAGTTCATGAACCCGGGCTTTGTCGCGCCAGGCGTGATCGGCGCCGTCGCGCTCCTGCTGGCGCTCTGGGGGCTGCAGATGCTGCCGGTGAACTACGCGGGGCTGGCGCTGATCCTGCTCGGCATTGCGTTCTTCGTGGCCGAGGCGTTCGTGCCCAGCTACGGCGCGCTCGGCATCGGCGGCGTCGCGGCGTTCGCGTTCGGCGCGCTTCTCTTGATCGACAGCAACGTGCCGGGGTTCGGTATCCCGATGTCGCTCGTCGCCGTCGTGACGCTCGTCTCCGCCGGCTTCGTCATCGGCGTCGCCGGCATGGCGGCAAAGGCGCGGCGGCGGCCGGTCGTGAGCGGCACGCCGCACATGATCGGCAGCGTCGGCGAAGTCATCGCGTTCGACGCCGGCGAAGGGTGGGCCACGGTCGAGGGCGAGCGCTGGCAGGTGCGCGCCCCCGAGCCGCTGCGGGCCGGCCAGCGCGTTCGCATCGACAAGGTCGAGGGCCTCACGCTCGAGGTGAGCCCGATCGCCGAAGCAGCAACCTCGAAAGGAGTCTCGCGATGATCGCAGTCCCGATCGGAATCTCGGTCCTGTTCATCCTGCTCCTTTTGCTCGCCAGCTCGCTGCGCATCCTGCGCGAGTACCAGCGCGGCGTCGTCTTCCAGCTCGGGCGCTTCTGGCGCGTCAAGGGCCCCGGCCTCGTGATCCTGATTCCCGGCATCCAGCAGATGGTGCGGATCGACCTGCGCATCGTCGTCGTCGACGTACCGAGCCAGGATGTGATCTCGCGCGACAACGTCACGTTGAAGGTCAACGCGGTGCTCTACTTTCGGGTCGTCGACCCACAACGCGCCGTGATCCAGGTCGAGAACTTTCTCGCCGCGACCAGCCAGCTCGCACAGACGACGCTGCGCACCGTGCTCGGCAAGCACACGCTCGACGAGATGCTTTCCGAGCGCGAGCGGCTCAACCTCGACCTGCAGAAGATCCTCGACAGCCAGACCGACGCCTGGGGCATCAAGGTGACCAACGTCGAGATCAAGCACGTCGACCTCAACGAAAGCATGATCCGGGCGATCGCGCGGCAGGCGGAGGCCGAGCGCGAGCGGCGCGCCAAGGTCATCCACGCCGAGGGCGAGCTGCAGGCTGCAGAGAAGCTCGCGCAGGCCGCGGAGATCCTCGCGCGCCAGCCGCAGGCGATTCAGCTGCGCTATCTAGAGACCCTGACGGTGATCGCGGCCGACAAGAACTCGACCATCGTCTTCCCGCTGCCGATGGACATCGTCGCGCCGCTGCTCGATGCGGCGAAGCGAATCGCGCCCGCCGCGTGACCGCACCCTGGCGGGGCTTCGAAATCCCACGCCTCGGGTGCCGACCTATTGCTCCTCGTCTCGACTGCCGCACTCGCGCTCGAGATGGCTGCGATCCATGGCCGGATCGCGCCCGACTGGCCGTCTTCAGTCGGCGTCGCCGACTTCTTGCTTCGCGTAGCCGGCGCCGAGTCGATCGTTCGCATCCGCCGCAGCGAGCTCATGTTCTGCGCAGACAGCGGCGTCGATAAACGCCCATTCGCACGCCGCACACGCCTCAGGCAAGCCAGCGGAAGACGAGCGGCATCAGGATCGACGCGAGCAGCACCTGGAGGCCTAGGGCGATGCCGGCGTAGGCGCCGGCATCCTCGTCCACCTGGATCGCGCGCGCCGCGCCAATGCCGTGCGACGACGTGCCAAGCGCGAAGCCGCGCACCGCGTATGAACCGATGCGCAAGCCGTCGAACAGATACTTCGCCGACAGCGCGCCGACCATCCCCGTGAGAACGGCGAACACCGCCGACAAGGCCGGCACGCCGCCGATGCGCTCGGCGATCCCCATTGCCACGGGCGCCGTCACCGACTTCGGCGCGAGGGAGCGGATGATCTCGAGCGGCATCCCCAGCCACGTCGCGAGGAGCACCGCGCTGCCCGCGGCGGCGCCGCCGCCAAGTAGAGCGGCGATCGTCAGCGCGACGCCGCGTCGGCGCACCTCGCCGCCGCGCAGCCAGAGCGGCCACGCGAGGGCAACGACCGCTGGCCCCAGCAGGAAATGGATGAACTGCGCGCCGGCGAAGTAGGTGGGGTACGGCGTTCGCGTCGCGACCAAGAAGACGCCGATCGCCGCCACCGACCAGAGGACAGGGTTTGCCCACGGCGCGCCGCCGACGCGCTCATAGGCGAGCTGGGCGACGACGTAAGTGGCGATCGTCGCAGTCAGGCCGAACAGCGGCGTCGACGAGAGATAGATCCAGAGCTGGACGAAGTCAGCCATTGCGCGGCTCCGTTGCGGGCTCGCGGCCCAGCATCGCGCGCAGGACGAGGCCCGTCACGGCCATGCCGATCCACGTCGAGACGGCGACCACCGCAAGGAGGCGCACACCGTGATGGGTGAGGACGTCAAGGTGGGTAACGACGCCGACGCCGACCGGAACGAAGAGGAGTGATAGGTGCGCGAGCAACAGCTCGGCGGCGGCGCCTATCGGCTCGCGCAGGGGCGGCCAGCGCAAGGCGACGAGCAGCAGCCCCATGCCGACAACTGGCCCAGGAAACGGCAGCCGAAGGGCATGCGTCAGCATTTCGCCGAGCGCCTCGAGCAGGAGCAGGATGGCGAGCCCGCGTAGGGCGCTCACCGCCCCGCCCCCGCGTGCGCAGCGCGCGACTGTCGAACCTCGACGAGGCGCTGGCTCGCCGCGCGCAGCCCCGCGAGCTCGCGAAAGCAGTGCGCGAGGCCGCGCTCGGCCCAGGCGTCGCCGACGGCGGTCGTGCGCAGGTCGAGGGCGCTGCGCCGGCCGACCTCCAGCGCAAAGACGCTCACGCAGATTCCCGGCGACCACGCGAAGGCGGCGAACCGCGGTGCTTGTCTTCGCAACGCTTGAAGAGAAGCGCCCGAATGTCGGCGGCCGCGTTCCCTTATCAGACCCATGTCGGGTGTCGCTAAGCTGCAGACGGCAGGCCGCGTTACAGCGGCGGAAGCCCGCTTACGAGCTTGTCGAGCGTCATCGGAGCGTCACGCACCGGTGCGCCGATGGCGTCGTAGAGCTCGTTCGAAACGGCAGCGGTGCGCCACAAACGCGAGCTCACTGATACCTTTGGCCTTCATGGGCGACGAGATGGGGGCGGTCTCATCCGGGAAGATCACGCGTGGACGGGCAACTCGTATCCGGCCAGGTCGTGGTTGCTGACCAAGCCGCGGCGCGCAGCGACAGCGAGCCTGAAGCGGGCGACTCGAACGCTCGCGCCGCGGCTCATACGTACCCTCCCGGCGCGAGCGAAAGCGTTCGTTTGTCCTCAACACCGCGCACGCCGGCGATCTTCTCCGCAGCCACCCGGGTCGCCACCTGATCCTGCGGAGTATCGAACAGCCCGGAGACATGCACGATTCCGTCTCGGACCTCGACCCGGCTCCGATCCGGACGCCACCAGCTGTGGGATTCCAGTTCCTCGAGCAGCGCGCGATGAATCGACTCGTCACTCTTCGGACGGGGATCACGTCGAGGGTCTGACCGCGCCACGAGTGCGCGGACGAAGTCCGCACGGCTGACGAGTCCGACCATGGCTCCGGCCCTCAGGACGGGGGCTCGGCGTATGTGTTGGGACTCGAAGAGCGCCGCGACGTCGCCGACCGACGCGCCCTCCTCGACCGAAACCACCGGTGTCGTCATGATGTCCTTCACCGTCATCGCGTGCGCTTGCACGTAGCTCCACGGCGCCTCCTCGTCGGCGAAAAGGCGTCTCCACCATGGTCGCACCACTGCATCGCGCTGCGTGCCGAGCTCGTATCTGCGCAATAGGTCGGCTTCGCTGACGATTCCCACGACGGAGCCATCGCTGATGACGGGGATGGCGCTGACGCGGTTCTCGAGCATCAGCGTCGCCAAATCCAAGATGTTGGTTTCAGGCGCCGCGCTGACTACCGTTGTGGTCATGATGTCTTCGACCCGCATTTGCTTCTCCTTATCCGTTGCGGCCAGACTCAACGGATTCGATGACACGGCGACCACTGCGATCAGTTGAAGGTGCACCCCTGAGGCGCGCCGCGCGCCCGTGCAGATGTCTTGTTGTTTGAAGACGAGTGTTCCGTCAGCGCGGCGTCGCCGTACTCGCCGCGCCGCTACTTGCTGCCCCTCGAGCGACGGGCGTGACCCGCCAGATCGTGTTCGACAGGTCGTCAGCGACGATGAGGGCCCCGCGAGGGTCGACAGTCACCCCGACCGGCCTGCCATGGGTCTTGCCGTCCGCTCCCATGAAGCCGGTGACGACATCGATCGGTGAGCCTGCCGGGTGGCTGCCGCGAAACGGGACGAAGACGACCCTGTAGCCGACCGGTGGGCTGCGGTTCCAGCTACCGTGCTCGCCGACGAATAGGCCGTCGGCGAACTGCGCTCCCATGGCGGGCGTCGAGAATGCCAGTCCAAGCGTCGCGACGTGCGATCCCACAGCGTAGTCGGGCCGGATGGCCGACGCCACCTTTTGTGGGTCCTGCGGCTGCACGCGCGTGTCCACGTTCTGACCCCAATAGCTGTATGGCCAGCCGTAGAAGCCGCCGTCCCGAACCGAGGTGACGTAGTCGGGGACGAGGTTCGGCCCGATCTCATCGCGCTCGTTCACCGCCGCCCAGAGTTCGCCGGTCCCGGGCTGGATCGTCAGGGCCGTCGGGTTGCGCATGCCGGTGGCGTACGGCCGATGCGCGCCCGTTTGGGCGTCGATCTGCCAAACCCTGGCGCGATCGACCTCGGCCGGCATCCCTCGTTCCGTGATGTTGCTGTTCGAGCCAATTCCCACGTATAGGAAGCGCCCATCGGGACTAGCCGCGAGCGCCTTCGTCCAGTGATGGTTGAGCGCCGACGGTAGATCGGCTACCTTGACCGGCGGGCCGCTCGCCGTTGTTTGACCGGGTTGGTAGTCGAATCGGACCAGCGCATCCTGGTTCGCGACGTAGATGCGGCCGTTGACGAACGCGAGCCCGTACGGGGCGTTGAGATTGGAGGCAAAGACGGTCCGCGTTTCAAAGACACCGTCACCATCGGCGTCGCGCAACAAGGTCAAGCGATCGCCGCCGTCGACCGAACTCGTGCCGCGAGCCTTGATGATTCCGGCGATGACGTCTTTGGGCGTCAGTGCCGGCGCCCCGCCGCCCCTGCCTTCGGCAACCAAGATGTCGCCGTTCGGAAGGGCCAGTGTCTGTCGCGGGATCCGAAGGTCCGTGGCGATGGCGGCGATCGCGTAGCCCTGCGGCACCGCCGGACGCTGCTCACCCCATGGCGCAGGGCTCGCGATCTCCATCGAGGGCAGGAGGCCGCGCTGCGGATCTGGAAGTGGCGGCTCCGAGCCGTACCGCTGCGTTTCCGGTTCGCCACCGCAGGCCGCGAGGAAGAGCAGCGGCACGGCAAGCGACGTTATCAGCCGGTGCTTCATGACGCCGCTTGCGCTCGCAGGCTCACGAAGCCGCGCCAAGTCGCCGCGCCCGCGAGCGCGACGACGATCACCGACAGAACGGTTGCCGTCGGCATGCTCGCCCACGCGTCCTTGGCGTGGATCAGGGCGTTCCCAAATCCAAAGATCCAACTCGCTACGAGTAGAAGCACGTAAACGACTGGCGATCCCGATCGCCCATCCGCGCGCAGCAGCATGATCAGCGCCCACAGCAACGTCAACCCGCCGACCAACAAGCCACCAACGATCAGCCAGGACGCGAAGTTCTTCCACTGCACCTCGTAGCTCTGGCCGTACGCGACATCGCTGAGCAGGACGCCGAGGAACAACGTGACAGTCGCTCCGAGCAGCATGCGGTGGAGCGGATGAAGCGGCACTGCTATCACCCTTGACGAGCGATGCTCATGACCGTACTCCGTTTTCAAGCCATATCGAGCACCTACGCCTCTGCGGCAGCGGTGCTGCTGGCGTATCGACCTCGTGTTGGCCACCGTCCAAATCGACCTCTTCTCGGGCTGATTGTTGTGATCAACCGGACAGGTCGTCAAGCAAAACGTTCGCAGGTCGGATTTGGGTCGGAGCGCCGCCAGCGAGGAATGGTGGCATGGGTGCGGGTCGCTTCGGAATCAACTTAAACTGTGTCGAGATGAGCACCGCACTGATCGCGATCGACGACTCGGAGGCTGCAATCCGCGCGTTGCAATACGCCATGGCCGCTTACGACGCCATCCAGATCATCAACGTGCAAATAAAGGCCGAGGTCCCGATCGCGGTGCTGCGAATTGGGCAGGACGAGCTCGACAACATGCAACTTGAACATGGTCGATCGCAACTCGTACCCGCACGCAAGCTCCTCGTCGATGCCGGGCGCCCGTATCGAGAGCACGTGACGATCGGCGATCCTGCAGCGAAGATCGTCGAGGTCGCCAAGGCTGAAGGTGTGGACGCCATCGTGATGGGCACCCGCGGCATGCGAGCCCTTGGGAATCTAGCCCTGGGATCGACGTCGACCAAGGTGATCCATTTGGCCGACGTCCCGGTTACCCTCGTGAAGTAGCGGACCTGTCCAAGACAGCACCTAAGCCAGGCCAAGGAGTCGCGCCGCCTTTCTTTGCCCAGTGCGCTTCAGCCTGTCCGAGTGGTCTAGGATGCGCTCGTGACCGCCGCCTTGATGCCTGCCGCGTTCATTGGGCATGGAAGTCCGATGAACACCCTTGAACGCAATCGGTACACCTCGGCTTGGCGTGCGCTTGGCCGGGCGCTGCCCCTGCCCCGGGCCGTGCTAGCGATCTCGGCCCACTGGTATGTGAATGGCACCGCCGTGACTGCGATGCAGCAGCCTCGGGTCATCCACGATTTCTACGGGTTCCCGCGGGAGCTGTTCGAGTTCGACTATCCCGCGCCCGGCTCACTCGAGGTGGCCCAGGAGATCGCCGACGTGCTGCAGCCAACCTATGTCGGGCTTGACCACGACAGCTGGGGACTGGATCACGGCACGTGGTCAGTGCTGGCGCACATCTTCCCCGAGGCCAACGTGCCGGTTGTGCAGCTGTCCATCAACGCCGACGAGGAGATCGGCTACCACTTCGAGCTGGGCCAACGACTGGCAGCGTTGCGCGAACGTGGCGTCTTCATCCTGGGCAGCGGAAATGTGGTGCACAACCTGCGACTGATCGACTGGAAGCGCGCTGACGGCGCCTTTGATTGGGGGCTTCGTTTCGATGCCGAAATCCAGCGGATCATGAGCTCGCGGCCAAAGGACATCCTTGCCATTTCGGGACACTCGGACCATGCACTGGCGGTCCCAACGCCGGAGCACTTCCTGCCGCTGCCCTACCTGGCCGGCCTGTGCCACCAAGCGGGCGAGGCGGCTGAGGTGCTGATCGAAGGCGGCGCGCTGGGCTCGATCACCATGACCAGCTATTTGCTAGGCTGCCAAGGATTGCCGCACCGGACCGCGGATCATGGGCCCGCGGCTGGGCTGCCCCACCCGGACGTTGTGCCGCCAGAGAACACGAACACCTGATCGCCTCAATAGAAGGCGGGACAGACGCTAGACGGCTTGCTCGCGGTCGCTTCCTTGCTATACGTCATTTCGCTCGTGGGATCACTGCCGCGAGCGTGTCCCACCCTGCCGGCCGGCTCTTCGCCGCGTTCGAGCGCCAGAAGGGCTCGAAGCGATGCCGGGAAAGTGACTGTGGCCAGCGACTTGAACTATCTGCAACTATTCTCGTCCTGCTGTCACGCGAGAAGCGCCGCTCCTGACGCAGTCGACATAACGCCTCATGTGCTAGGCGCAACGGGTGTTCGCGACGCGAGTCGCTCGGCATGCACGGCGATCAGACTTCCAGTTGATATGGCTTCATTTGTCAAGTGTGGTCGATTGAGGGCGCATGCGTTCCTCTGCGACGCAGATCTGGATTGATAGCCGTTGCCGGACGGGGAACGCGACGGAGCCTTTGGTTGGCACCCGTGAAGGGATGTGCGACGGTTGTTCATGCTGATATTCGAGGGTTGATTACCTCAAGACAGATTTACGTCGCGGGGCTGCCTTCGCTCTAGCGACTGAGATCGCGTTGCAAGCGACTGGCGCCTGCAAGGCCCACCAATAACTGGATCGAGGATTCCCCAGTGGCCGAGGCTGCGCCGCGTTCCCCCTCCGGCATCTGATGCAATTGCAGAGTTGGCTGGCCTCCTTTCGGGTGGTGTCCGGCGATGCGGTACTTGTGTTCCGTAATTCGGTGGTCAGCTCGCTGCTGCGGTTGTGGGCTCGACCGCGATACCTTGCCAGCCTGAGGTCTGGACCTGGCAGCCGATGGCCCAGACGAAGCCCGCGAGCTCGCGTGCCACGGCCACCACGGCTTTGTTCTTCATGACTCGGCGCGCCAGCAGGCGCTTGAACTTCGAGTGCAGCCGCAGCTGCGCAGCCCAGGCGATGTCGGTGATGGCGGGCGGAAGTTGATCTTGGCGGGTGGCAATGACGGGGCTCACGCGCGCGCTGTGCTGGTAGTGCCAGGCGATCTCGACCATCATGCGCCGCGCGGCGCTGTTGCCGGCCTTGGTATGCTGCCCTGGCGCCGCTTGGGGCCCGAGGAGTGCTCGCCAGGGACCAGGCCTACGAAGGCCATGAGCTTGCGGGGCGAATCGAAGCGCAAGAAGTCCTGCAGCTCGGCCACCAGTGTCATCGCTGCGATCAGCTGCACGCCGCGCAGGCTCATCAGCGCCTGCACGAGCGGCTTCGAGCTCCAGTCGGCCAGCGTGTCGCGCATGGCCTGCTCGAGCCGTGCGATGCGCGTGGTGGCCTCGGTGATCGAGTGCAGGTATTCCTGGAACCCGATTTGCTGAGCCGCGTGCTCCATCTTCATCGTGGCCAGCCAGCGCAGGTGCGCTGCCGTCCAGGCGCTCTTACCAGCGTAGGTGATGCCGTTGCGCAGCAGCAGCGCTTTGAGCCGGTGGCGGGCGTTACGACACTCGCGCACAGCGTCATCGCGAGCACGCACCAGATCACGCACGGCCTCGTCGGCCGCACCGGGCACCCGCACCGCGGTGAGTTCGCCAGACCGATCCAGTCGCGCCAGCAACATGGCATCACGCCGGTCGGTCTTAATGCGATCGCCTGAACGCTTCGGGATCGACGACGGCGCCACCACCTCGCAGTCAATGCCGTGTGCGCTCAGGTGGCGCCAGATCACGAACCCACATGGTCCGGCTTCGTTGACCACGTGCAGCCGGTGGCCTCGGCTGACGAGCTTGCGCAGCGCCTTGTCCAGCGAAGTCAGCTCCCTGCCGGTGCTGGCCACGTGACGCACCTCGCCGTCGCGCCCTGGAGCAGCGGTGGCGATATCGATGCTGTCCTTGTGCACGTCCAAACCGACGTGCAGAGTGATAGATTTATCCATGGCCCGTCTCCTCGTGAATTCGCAACGACCTGACCGTCCATCGGTCCGGTGCATTGATGTAGCTCGGCTCGCCCCTGGCGCGCAACCTACGTTGTTGCGAGGGACGGGCCGACCGAATTCACGCAGCCATTCTGTCTAGCTGCCGGTCGTGAATACCGGCAGCCCGCAAGATGTAGCTGATCTCCTTCAGCTTCAACGCGCCCTCGAGCGCGACCGGGTAGTGCATGCCACGACCGAGGAACAGCGCGTTCTCCTTCGACGCGAACTCCTCGCTCCAGGCGATGATCTGCGGCTCGTGCGCGAGGACCGCCTGCACCCCGACGAGCAACTGGCCAGCGACTTCACGGTTCGCAATCGAGCTGCTGGCGGCCAGCCATTTGCTGACGACGCTCGCGAACGTGAGGGTGTCGGCGCACTCGGGCTTTCGCACGCCCGAGGCGAACGAGCGGCTGATCGATGCGGCGTTCGCGCACTGCGCGGGCATCGTTTCGGGTTCGCAGGCGCGATTGCGGCAATCGCCCTGTTGACTCCGCCTTCGCTGGCGTTGAATATCGGCCTGACCCGGCCGGCAACACCTCAGCATCAGGAGCGAAAAGGCATGCAACCCTGCATCTATGGGCCGAAGTTTATGTGGAATCTGGATTGTTCCGTCGGCAAGGGCGGGGCCAACAGCATCGCCAGCGACGTGTCCTTCATTCAGTGGTACTACACGCACGCCGCGAATTTCGGGCTGACAGAACCGGCAAACAGGGAGATCTACCGCAAGGTTTCGATCACTGGGCACTGCAACGGCAGCGACAGCGACCCGCTGGTGGCGGCGATCATGGCCCAGCAACGCGCCATGAACCATCCGAACGTCGACGGAAAGGTGAGCGTCCCCGCAGGGGGCGGCAAGGTTGGCCCGGTCGCATACTTTCTCTTCCGGCTCGAGGCCCGCTTCGCGATCATGTTCCCGGATGCCTGGCCGAGGCTGGATCGGATTCCAAACTGCCCTGCCAGCATCGCTCAGGTGTCGCGTGGCGCCGTGCCCAACATGGCCGAATTGACACATTGAAGGGTGGCCGCGCCCGAATCTCGGTCGGGCGGCGCCCCTGTTCACTGCGTGCGGCGCCGCGACGGGGATCCGTTTCTGATCCACCGATCGGTCTCTCGATACAAACATGAAGGCGCGGTGATCGCATTGGGAAAAACTGTCAGCGACGCCCCTAGCAGTTACAACATTTCCAACAGGCTGTAAACCGCTCCGTTGGCGCGCAGTTGGCCGATCGGTGGGAGAGAAAGACTGTAAGCCGATGCACACGGAGCGAGAGGTCGTTCGTTTGCGCATGCGGGGCGCACGCCTGCGCTCCTTCGGCCGAGTCGCGTGCCGGTTGTCGAGTTTTACTGAATTTCGAATTCCCTTGGCTCAGTTTTGAACAGAACCTGGCCGGATTCGTATCGGACGCGCTGCGGGGAGCTCCGCCGCGGCCTCACGCTGCTGCGACGGCGGTGCTCTGGCCGTGGTTCGCCGGACAGCTGACGTTCGTGTACGCCCGGACCCGGCCCAATAGCGGGCGCTCGCCGACGACCGGTTTCGGGCAGCACACTTTGCATGCGCCGCGTGTCGGGTCCGCAACGCACCCTAGTTCCTTCCGATGCTC
>Ga0207644_10000238_pt1 | contig 37789 bp, 30 predicted proteins | sample KBSS73metaG_FD_184326 | JGI IMG/M metagenome (GOLD analysis project Ga0207644, IMG submission 184326) | Switchgrass rhizosphere microbial communities from Kellogg Biological Station, Michigan, USA - KBS S7-3 metaG (SPAdes) (version 2) | ecosystem: Host-associated > Plants > Roots > Rhizosphere... | reverse complement strand
CATGGTCGCCGCCTACGCGCTGGCATTGCAGGGCATTTCGGTGCGCGTCCTCGAGGAAGCGCCCACTTGCCTGGAGGACATGCGCGCATCGACGCTGCATCCGCCCACGCTCGAGATGCTGGAGACGCTCGGCCTGCGCGCCGCCCTGGAGGAACAGGGCCTGCGCGCGCCGGTCTATCAATACGCGAACCGCACCACCGGGCGGCACTATTCGCTCGATATGAGCGAGATTGGCGACGTCACCCCGTTCGCCTATCGCCTGCAGTGCGAGCAGTTCAAGCTGACGCGGCTGATCGCCGCCCGGCTTGCCGAGATGCCGAACGCCGAGGTGCTGTTCTCGCACCGCATCGCGCGCATCGAGCAAGGCGCGAACAGCGTGCAAGTCTCGGTCGAGACGCCGTTCGACATCCGCTTGTACCAGGCCGACTACCTGATCGGCGCGGATGGCGGCAATTCCACCGTGCGCAAGTGGCTGGGCATCGGCTTCGACGGCTTCACCTATCCCGAGACCTTCCTGACGCTTTCGACGCACTATCCGATCGAGCAGCACCTGCCCTGGCTCAAGGAAGTGAACTACGTGGTGGGCGATCCGACGTGGTGCGTGCTGCTGCGCGTACCCGAACAATGGCGCGTGCTGGTGCCGGTCAAGGACAGCCTGAGCGACGAAGACGTCACCAGCGAGGAGCGCAAGGACGCGGTCTTCTCCGAACTGCTCGGCGCCAACGTGCCGATCGAGACGACGCACCGCACGCGCTATCGGGTGCACCAGCGGGTTGCGACCTCGTTCCGCCGGGGCCGCGTGCTGCTGGCGGGCGATTCCGCCCATCTCAACAACCCGCTTGGCGGCTTCGGCATGAACTCGGGCATCCACGACGCCGTGAACCTGGCCGACAAGCTCTCGCGCGTGATCCTGGAAGGCGCGGACGCCGATGCCGAGCTCGACCTCTACGATCGCCAGCGCCGCACCGTGACGCGCGAGTTCGTCCAGGCGCAGACGATCGCCAACAAGAAGGCGTTCGAGGATACCGCTTCCAGCCGGGAAGCGCTGCTGGCCGCGCTCGAACGCGACCCCGCGCGGCGCCACGCCTACATTCTCGAGCAGGCCATGTTCAAGAGCCTGGAGCGCGCCGCCGAAATCGTGTGACGGCCCAGAGCGGCGGCGCGCGGCGGGGCGCGCCGGGGCCGGGCGGCCCCGCCTCGGGTGTGCAGCAATCGCGCGATCCAGCCTCAGGTCATCGGCACGCGTCGCCACAGCCGCCGGCCGATAGTGCCGCTCAGCCGCACGCACCCGTCAGATAGGCCCAGGGACGCGCGCGCCGGTCGCCCTCGCGCCACGCATCGATGCGATCGGCCTGGACGAGCGTGAAATCGATCTCGTCCCGCCCGGTCAGGAGCATCTCGGCCGCGTCGTCCTCGATCGTGAAGGACCATGCCTGGCCGCCCTGCACCATGATCGACCGCGCGGCGAGATCGACCGTCACGACGTCGCCGCAAGCCGCGATCGCCGCGGCATCGGCCGTCGCGGGCAGGAGGAAGTTGCGCACGCAATTGCGCTTGAAGATCGGATTGAACGAAGGAGCGACGACGACCCGGAAGCCGTACTCCTTGAGTGCCCAGACGGCGGCCTCGCGGCTCGAGCCGCACCCGAAGTTGGCGCCGCCCAGCAGGATCGGCGAACCCGCGTAGCGCGGATCGTTCAGCACGAAGCCTGGCTCGGGCTCGCGCGCCCCGCGATAGCGGCGCCCTGCGAACAGGCCATCCGCCAGCCCCTCCTTGCCGACCGAACGGATCTCACGCGAGGGGATGATCACGTCGGTATCGACGTTGTCCTCGATCAGGGGAACCGGCAAGCCGCGCGCCGTGACGAAGGCCTTCATGCCGCGACTCCTTTCGTGGGGGACAACTCGCCGACACCGGCGATGCGGCCGAGCACGGCCGATGCGGCCACGGTCGCGGGCGATGCGATGTGCGTGCGCGTGCCCGGGCCCTGCCGGTTCTCGAAATTGCGGTTGGTGGAGGAGACCACGCGCTGCGAGGGGCCAAAGCTCTCGCCGCCCACGAAGAAGCACATCGAACAGCCCGGCTCGCGCCACTCGAAGCCGGCCTCGACGAACACGCGGTCGAGGCCTTCCGGTCCTGCGCGGGCCTTCACTTGTCCCGAGCTGGGCACGCAGATCGCCCGCACGTTGCGCGCGACCTTGCGCCCGCGCAGGACGGCGGCCGCTTCGCGCAAATCCTCGATCCGCGCATTGGTGCACGAGCCGATGAAGGCGGCATCGATCGGCAGCCCGGAGACGCTCGCGGCGCCTTCCAGGCCCATGTAGTCACGCACCCGCTGGGGCATGCCCGCAGGGACGCTGGCTAGGGCATCGAGCGGAGCCGACTGCTCGGGATTGGTCCCCCAGCTGATCATCGGCGAGACCGCGCCCGCGTCGAACCGGTGCTCGGCGTCGAAGCGCGCGGCGGGGTCGCTCGCAAGCGCGCGCCAGTCCGCCAGCGCTTGGTCCCATCGCTCGCCCGCCGGCGCGAAGGGCCTTCCCTGCAAGTAGGCGAAGACCTTCTCGTCGGGCGCGATCAGGGCCGAAAAGGCGCCGAGTTCGGCCGCCATGTTGCACAAGGTCATGCGGGCCTCGAGCGAGAGCGCCGCGATGGCGCTGCCGGCGAACTCCACCACATGCCCCTTGGCGCCGGCCGAGCCGAGCTCGCGGACCAGGTACAGCGCCAGGTCCTTGGCGAACACGCCCTCGGCAAGCGTGCCGTCGACGACGATCCGCATGGCGCGCGGACGCTCGAGCCGCAGCGTCATCGTCGCCAGCGCATGCTCCGCCTCGGTCGAGCCGATCCCCCAGGCGAGACAGCCGAGCGCGCCTTGCGTCGAGGTGTGGCTGTCGGGGCAGACGAGCGTGACGCCGGGCAGCGCGACGCCCTGCTCGACCGAGATGGTATGTACGATCCCTTGCCGCTCGTCGCCGATGTCGAACAGCGTCAGCCCCGCCCGGCGCGCCGCATCGCGGGTGGTGCGGATGAAGTCGCGGCCGGTCGGCATCAGCGTGTCGTCGTCGCGGCCCGGGAACGTGTCGACGACATGGTCCATGGTGACGAAGACATGCGCGGGCTCGCACACGGCCCGGCCTGCCCGATCGAGCTCCGCCAGCGCGACCCCGCCCGTCCGCTCGTGCAGCCAGATCCGGTCGAGAGCCACCAGCGCACTCGCGCCGCTCTCGGCGATGCAGTGGCGGTCCCAGATCTTGGCGAACAACGTTCGCGGGCTTCGGGCCATCGCCTCGGTCATTGGAATTGGATACTCATCTGGCAGATCAACACAGTGCTCAACCTTCCGCCACGCTCGCGAGGTCGCGCCGCAGCGGCATGCGTTCGCCCTCGAAGGTGAGCGGCAGCGCCGGAAGCCGGGTCTTGTCGCCCGAGGGCAGCGTCACTTCGACCAGCCCTCCGGCGGCGAGCTGCGGATCGTCGAACAAGTCCTCGGGCCGCGCGATCTGCGCGAACGGCAAGCCGATGCGCTCGAGACGGGGCAGCAGGTCGGCGCGGTCCATCGCGGCGATCATCGCGCGGATACGCGGGAGGAAGCTGTCGCGCGCCTCGACCCGGCCGTTGTTGGTCGCCAGCGCGGGATCGCCGAGCAGCGCATCCAGCCCGAACTCGCCGCAGAACGACCGCCATTGCGCGTCGCTGACCACGCCGATGAAGACCTGCTCGCCCTCGCGCGCGGTCTCGAACACGTCGTAGATGGCCCAGGCCGAGACACGCACGGGCATCGGCGCGGCGGGCGAGCCGGTCACCGCCTTTTGCGCCATGTGCTGGCCCACGAGAAACGCGGTCGTCTCGAACAGCGCGCATTGCACATGCGCGCCCCCGCCGTCGCGGTGGCGGCGCTCCAGCGCGGCGAGGATGCCGATCACGCCGAACATGCCGCCGGTCACGTCGATCACCGAGGCTCCGGCGCGCAGCGGCCGACCCGGAGGGCCCGTCATGTAGGCAAGGCCGCCCATCATCTGCGTCACTTCGTCGAGCGCGGCGCGGTTCTCGTAGGGGCCGTTCAGGAAGCCCTTCGCCGAGCAGTAGATCAACCGGGGGTTCCGCGCGCTCAGCGCTTCGTAGGACAGGCCGAGACGGTCGAGCGTGCCGGGCCGGAAGTTCTCGATGACGATGTCCGCATCGGCGCACAGCGCGAGCGCGCGGGCGAAGTCGTCGCCGTCCTTCAGGTCGAGGAACACGCTGTCCTTGTTGCGGTTGTACATCGGGAAGTAGCCCGCGCCCGAACCCAGCAGGTTGCGCGTGCGATCGCCGCCCGGCGGCTCGATGCGAGTCACGTCCGCACCGAGGTCGCCCAGGATGACGCCGATCGCCGGCCCCATCACCATGTGCGTGAATTCAACGACTTTGAGCCCCGCCAACGGGAGCGCGCGGTCCGACATCATGTTCTCCGAATGGCTGGACATGCCCGGCCCATTTGATATATATTCATAACAAATAAGCCAAGAGGGAATGTCGCGAGTGTCTGTCCTGATCAGCGAAGTGGGTCCGCGCGACGGTCTGCAGAACGTGTCCGCAGTGATGCCGACCGAGGCCAAGAAAGCCTGGATCGCGGCGGAAGCGGCCGCCGGCGTGCGCGAGATCGAGGTGGGAAGCTTCGTGCCGGCCAAGCTGCTGCCCCAGCTTGCCGACACGGCGGAAATCGTCCGCTACGCCTGCACGATCCCGGGCCTGACGGTCGCCGTCCTGGTCCCGAATGTTCGCGGTGCGGCCAACGCGATCGAGGCGGGCGCCCACAAGCTGACGCTGCCGCTCTCGGTCTCCGAGACCCACTCCCTGCGCAACCTCAACCGCACGCACGAGCAAGTGATCGGCGAGGCCCGTTGCATCGCCGACATGATCGCGGAACTGCCGCGAGAGCGCCGTCCGCACTTCGAAGGAAGCTTGTCGACGGCGTTCGGCTGCACGATCGAAGGCCGGGTGCCGGACGCCACGATCTTGCGCTGCGCCGAGCAACTGATGGCCGCCGGCTGCGACGAAGTCGGCCTCTCGGACACCACCGGCTATGCCGATCCCGCCGCGGTCAAGCGGCTGATCGGGCTGGTGCGCGGCGTGGTGGGAGAGCGGGCGCTGACCGGCATCCACTTGCACAACACGCGCGGCCTGGGCCTCGCCAACGCGCTGGCGGCGCTCGAGGCCGGGCTCGACACGCTCGATGCCTCGCTCGGCGGGCTCGGCGGCTGCCCCTTCGCGCCGGGCGCGAGCGGGAATATCGTGACCGAGGACCTCGTCTTCATGCTCGACGCCATGGGGATCGAGACCGGCATCGACTTGGACAAGCTGTTCGCGGTTCGGTCAATCGTCGCCCAGGCCCTACCCAGCGAGCCGCTCTACGGGTTCGTTACCGATGCCGGCCTGCCGCTGGGCTACAAGACCTCTCCACTTCAAAGCGAGCTTGCCGCATGACGATCGGGACCCGGATGATCTGCGAGGACAAGACCGCCCGCCAGCTTTTCGAAGAGGTGATGGCGAACCCGGCGCGCACCAAGTTCGGCTTTGGCGAGAAGCTGGCGATCGTCAATGTCGACTTCCAGAACGCCTATACCCGGATCGACAAGTACAAGACCGCCTACGAGACCGATCCGCGCCAGATCGAGCACGTCAACACGATCTCCGCGCTCGCCCGGGCCAAGGGCATGCCGGTGATCTGGACCCACGTCGCCTACATGGACGACGCGTCCGACGCCGGCGTCTGGGGCACGCGCACTAACACCCCGGATTCGCTCCAAAACATCAAATACGACTCCGACCGCCACGCCTTCGACGAGCGCTGCGAGATCGGGGCCAACGACGCGATCTACACCAAGCGCATGCCGTCCGCCTTCTTCGAGACGCCGCTGCAGAGCCTGCTGGTGTGGCACAAAGTGGACACGGTGGTGATCACCGGCGGCTCGACTTCCGGCTGCATTCGCGCCACGGCAGTGGACAGCCTCAGCCGCGGCTACCGCACGATCGTGCCGATCGAGACCTGCGCCGACAAGCACGAGTCCTACCACTTCGCCAACCTCACCGACCTCCAGCTCAAGTATGCCGATGTCGAGCCGGTGCAGACCGTGATCGACTGGCTGGAGGCGCGCTGATGCAGGAAGGTTCCGGCGACCCCGAGCTCTACGGCTTCCGCGGCTGGCGCGACCGTGCGCCGATCCGCTGGCCGGGCGACAAGCAAGTCGCGGTCTGGGTCTCGCCCAACCTCGAATTCTACGAGCTCGATCCGCCGGTAAACCCGAACCGCAAGGCCTGGGCCAAGCCTCACCCGGACGTGGTCGGCTATTCGCACCGGGACCACGCCAACCGCGTCGGCCACTGGCGCATGGCCGAGGTGATGACCAAGCACGGCTTCCCCGGCTCGGTCAGCCTCTCGGTCGCGCTGTGCGACCACATCCCCGAAGTGGTCGAGGACGCCAACGCGCGCGGCTGGGAGTTCTTCAGCCACGGCATCTACAACACCCGCTACACCTACGGCATGGACGAGGCGCAGGAGCGCGCGATCATTGAGGATTCGATCCGCACCGTGCGCGACCTCACCGGCCAGACGATCAAGGGCTGGCTCGCTCCCGCCCTCACCCACACGCCGCGCACGCTCGACCTCATCGCCGAGTACGGCCTGACCTACACTTGCGACCTCTATCACGACGACCAGCCGGGCGAAGTCGCGGTCCAGTCCGGCCGGCTGATCTCAATGCCCTACAGCCTGGAGGTCAACGACCACTACGGCTTTTTCGTCTACAACATGAGCCCGCGCGAATACGCCGACACGCTGATCCGCCAATACGAGCGGCTCGCGGCCGAAGGCGAACAGGGCGGTACGGTGATGTGCATCCCGCTGCACTCCTACCTCATCGGCCAGCCGCACCGGATCGGCCCGTTCGAGGAGGTGCTGCGCCACATCGCCGCCGACGGCCGCGCCTGGATCACCCGCTCCGGCGACATCGCCGAGCACTATCTCGCGACCACGCAACTCGCGCCAGGGGAGGCCGCGCCATGAGCCTCGATCCCGCTTACCTCGAATATCCCAAGCGCCGCCGCGGCATGGACCATGACCGCTACGCGTACAGCAACTTGTTCCAGCGCCCGGCTCTCAGCTGGCCGCAGGGCCAGGTGGCGGTGGCGATCGTCGTCAGCCTGGAGTGGTTCCCGATCGTGCCGGAGGACAAGCCGTTCCGCGCACCCGGGCACATGCAGACCGCCTATCCGGACTTCCGCCACTACACCTCGCGCGAATACGGCACGCGCGTCGGTCTCTACCGCATGCTCGACGCATTCAAGGCGCGTGGCATCCCGGTCAGCGTCGCCACCAACGCCGCGATCGCCGAGCGCTATCCCCAGATCGTCGCCGACCTCGTCGCCGAGGGTCACGAGATCGTGGCGCACGGCACCGACATGAACGGCACCATCGCGTCGGGCATGGACCAGGCGCGGCACGAGGCGATCGTGGCCGACAGCCTCGCGACGCTGGAGCAGGCGACCGGCGCCATGCCCAAGGGCTGGCTTTCGATCGCGCGCTCGCAGGCGATGGACACGCCCGAGGTGCTGGCGGCAAACGGCGTCGAATACATGCTCGACTGGGTGAACGACGAGCTGCCCTACCGGTTCGAGACCGCCAGCGGCCCCATGCTCAATGTGCCGCTCAACCACGAGATCTCGGACCGGCAAGTGATCACCGTGCAGCAGCAGTCGATGGACAGCTATGCCCAGCAGCTCGAGGACGCTTGCGACTGGCTGCTGGCCGAGGCGGCGCAATACGGCGGCCGCATGCTGCCGATCCACCTGACGCCCTACATCTCGGGCCTGCCCTACCGCATCGGCGCACTGGAAGCCCTGCTCGACCGGCTCGCGGCGCGCGAGGGCGTGTGGTTCGCCACGACCGGACAGATCGCCCGAGCCGCCGCGCCGCAGCTCGGCCTGGCAGAAAGCCTGGCATGACCCGCAAGGCCCTTCCCCGCACGCCCAATCGCCTCGACCCGATCGAGGGCAGCCGCGACCTGGACGAGCAGTTCATGGGCATGATCGTGGCGCTCGCCTCCGAAGTCACGGTGCTGCGCGCGCGCCTCGATGCCGCCGAACGGCTGCTGATCGAGAACGGAGCGCTCCAGGCCGGCGCGATCGACGGCTACGAGCCTGACGAGGCGGCGCAGAAGGAGCGCGAGGCGCTGCGCCAGGCGAGCGTCAACAAGGTGTTCCGCCCCTTGCGCGAAGCGGCGCAGAAGGACCTTGCAACCGTGCAGGAGACGTCCGGCCGATGATCGAAATCTCCGAACAGCGCGCCCAGCTCGACCATCCGCTGATCGCGGTGCCGAGCCATGACGAACTCGTCGAGCAGCTCTTCGTGCGCGACCTCAAGATGTTCGTCGGCGGCCAGCTCGAGCCGGTGCAGGCGCAGATCGCCCGCGTCGAGGATCAGGCGCTTCCGGCAACCGTGTCGAACAACCGGGCTGACGCACTGCGCAAGCGCATGGCGCGCCGCGAGAGCTTCCGCACCTGGCTGGCGATGAAGCGCGAGAGCCAGCGTCATCTGTGGTCCACCGTCGCCGACAGCGTCGAGCGCCAGGCCGGCGAGCTGGAGCGCTTGGCGCAAGTCGAAGCCCCGCTCGGCTCGGTGCGGACGGACGAGACCTTCGACGTGCCGGCCTATATTCAGCGCGGCGACATCCACCTGATGCCCGGCGGCAACGCCCACGACGACGGCTCGCTGCTCCAGGGCGCGGTGATGGACCGCGGCGGCGCGGTCTACATGCTGGGCCGCAACGGCGGCATGCTCAACGACCTGCGGGGCCAGACCGCCGTGGCGCATGTCCTCACCCGCTTTCCCGACTTCGCGCCCACGCGCATCCTCGACATGGGCTGCGGCATCGGCACCAGCACCGTGCCGGCCGCCACCGCGTTCCCCGAGGCCGAAGTGCACGGCATCGATGTCGGCGCCTCGATCCTGCGTTACGCGCACGCCCGCGCCGAGCACCTGCGGGCGGCGGTCCACTTCTCGCAGCAGAGCGCCGAGAGGACCGATTTCGCCGACGCCAGCTTCGATCTGGTCTACAGCTGCGTGCTGTTCCACGAGACCTCGCAGGCCGCGACGCTCAACATCATGGCCGAGTGCAAGCGCCTGCTGCGGCCCGGCGGGCTGATGGTGCACCTCGAAGTGCCGCTGCTGCACGACAACACCGACACCTGGACCGAGCTCAACGGCGCCCTCGAAGCGCAGTACAACAACGAGCCCAACTGGCGCGGCGCGCTGACCGCCGACTACCAGGGGTTGATGGCAGGGGCCGGGTTCAAGGACCTGATGATCGGCTATCAGCCCACCAGCCAGGCTGCGCGCCAAGGTCCATTCCGCTTCGGGCCGGACAGCGAGGGTGTGTTCCGCTCCTGGTTCATCGCCTCGGGCGTGGCTTGATCCGTTTGGCGCCGGCCGCCGCCATGGCGGGTGCCGTTCCCCAACTCGCCTGAAGCCGCGCCTCGTCGAATAGCAACAGACACACTTGCGCGCGCGTGAGCCCGCCGACACGCGCTAACGGCAGCCAGGAGCGAGGCCTTCGCCCCGCCCCTGCCTTGCTCCTGCCCCGCTCAGTTCAGCAGGATGACGTCCTGCATGTCCGCAAGGTCGCTCGCGGCCAGTTCGCCGGAGATCGCCTCGGCGGTGGTCATGAGGTCCGAGAGGTAGCGTTCGACGGCCTCTCCCTGCTTCATGGCGGCAGCGAAGTAGATCAGCGTCAGCGAAGCCTCGAAACGGCCGTCGCGGAAGATCGGCACCGCGATCGACGAGGTCTTGCCAGGCGTGAGGTTGTGCTGGCCCCAGCCGATGGCGGCGTACCCTTCCTCGCGGATCTTGTTGAGCGTGTTGACCGAGACATAGGCGGTCTGGTCCTGCTCGGCAGGCGCGCCGACCAGCGAGATCCAGCCCATCACCCGGTCGAGTTCCTCGGGCGTCATGTGCGCGAGGCAGACTCGGCCCGAAGCGCAATCCATCAGCGGCAGCCGGAAACCCGGATAATACCGCTCGAAGGTCAGCGAGGTATCGGCATGGGTCGAATCGCGCACCACCATGTGCGTGCCGATGCGGACCGTCAGCGAAACCGGCCAGCCGACCTTCTGTGTCAGGGCGCGGATATGCCGCCGTCCGCGCTCGACCAGCAGGCTGTCCGCCTGGAAGCCTTGGGAGAGCGACTGCACCATCGCCGTGGGGCGATAGTACTTGCGCGCGGGCTCCTGCTCGATCAGCCCTTCGTGGATCAGCGTCTGCACGATACGGCAGGCGGTCGGGTAAGGGATGCCGCCGCGTTTCGCGATCTGCATCATCGTTAGCGATCCCATCTGGTTAATTTCCTGAAGGATCGAAATCGCACGGCAAACCGCGCGGATCGGAACACCTCTTTCCATCTAAGCGTAACCCCTTGGTCTCGGCATTTGCCGTTGATTGGATTTCCGCTCCTCCTGAGTCGGCACTGTACGTCTGGCGGCCATTGTATCCGCTAGGCGACCGCACGCCTATCCACCTGGCGATCAAAAGCGTCATGTTCCTGACTTGAAAGCCGGCATCGCGCGAAGGCGACGCGTCCGATCTTTGCGCGATCCGGATCCGGCTGCGGCGAGACTATCCGTACTACGGACATAGGCTTGCGCGAGATCGAAACCGGGCCGCGCCGAGCCCATGGGATGTCCGATCATGTCGCGATCCACAACCCTCTATGACCGCATCTGGGACGAGCACGTCGTCGTTCCCGCCAGCGAGCCCGGTGCGCCGGACTTGCTCTATATCGACCGCCACCTGCTGCACGAGGTGAGCACGCCGCAGTCTTTCGAGCTGCTGCGCGAGAACGGGCTGACCGTCCGCCGCCCCGCGACTCAGCTCGCGGTACCCGATCACGCGGTGCCCACCCGTACGCGCGACGGCACCATCCGCGACGAAATGGCGAGGAAGCAAGTCGCGCTGCTCGAGCGCAACTGCGCCGAGTTCGGCATCGAGCTGCTGCCGCTCACCGATGCTCGCCAGGGCATCGTCCACGTCATGTCGCCCGAGCAGGGCTTCACCCTGCCAGGCCTGACGTTCGTCTGCGGTGACAGCCACACCGCCACCCACGGGGCCTTCGGCGCGCTGGCGTTCGGCATCGGCGCCAGCGAGTGCGGCACTGTCATGGCCACGCAATGCTTGTGGCAGACACGCGCCCGGAACCTTCGCGTGACCTATCGAGGCCAGCTTTCGCCCCACGTCACGACGAAAGACATGATCCTGGCCCTCATCGCCAAGATCGGCGCTTCGGGCGGCGTCGGCCATGCCATCGAGTTCGCAGGCGAGGCCGTCCGAAGCGCTTCGATGGAAGCGCGCATGACGCTGTGCAACATGGCGATCGAGGCGGGCTCGCGCGTCGGCATGGTGGCGCCGGACGACACGACATTCGCCTACCTCGCCGACCGTCCGCGTGCCCCCAAGGGCGCGATGTGGGACGCGGCGCTGGCGCACTGGCGCACGCTGAACTCCGGCGACGCGGTATTCGAGCGCGAAGTCACGATCGACGCCGCCGCGCTCGCCCCGCAAGTCAGCTTCGGCACCTCGCCCGACCAGACCGTCGGCATCGACGCGGTCGTGCCAGAGGCCCCTGCCCGCACGCTCGAGTACATGGGCCTCAGCACGGGTCAGCCCTTGGCCGGACTGCCGATCGACTACGCCTTCATCGGCAGTTGCACCAACAGCCGGATCGAGGACTTGCGCGCCGCCGTCGGGGTGATCCGCGGGCGCCACGTCGCGCCGGGCGTGACCGCGATGGTCGTGCCCGGCTCGACCCAGGTGAAGAAGCAGGCCGAAGCCGAAGGCCTCGACCGGCTGTTCCTCGCCGCCGGGTTCGAGTGGCACAATGCCGGCTGCTCGCTGTGCGTCGCGATGAACGGCGACCGGGTGCCGGAGGGCAAGCGATCGGTCTCCACCTCCAACCGCAACTTCGAAGGACGGCAGGGAGCCGGCGCGCGCACCCACCTCGCCAGCCCGGCGATGGTCGCCGCCGCCGCGCTCAACGGCAAGCTGGTCGACGTGCGGGAGGATCAAGCAGCCAAGGAGCTGGTGGGATGAGCGGCGTCAAGCAAGTCACCGGACAGGCCTTCGCGCTGCCGCTGGAGGACGTCGATACCGATGTCATCTACCCCGCGTTGTTCCTGCTCCACACCGAGAAGCGCGGCCTCGGCCGCTTCGCGTTCCATGACCGCCCGGCCATCCGCGAGGCCTATGGCGCGGCCGGCTCGCCGCCGATCCTGGTCGCGGGCGCCAACTTCGGCTGCGGATCGAGCCGCGAACATGCGGTCTGGGCGCTTGCGGACTTCGGCCTCAAGGCGATCGTCGCGCCCTCCTTCGGCGAGATCTTCCGCTCCAACTGCGCCAACAACGGCCTGATCGCCGCGCAAGTGGACGAGGCCGCTCTCGCCCCGCTGCTCTGCGCCGCCGAGGCGCATGCGGCGTTCACCGTCGACTTGCGCTCCACCGAAGTGATCGTCGGCGACACTCGCACCCCCTTCGCCGTGCCGGAAGCCGACCGCGAACTGGTGCTGGAAGGCTGGAACACCACCACCCGCATGCTGGCGCTCCACGGCGCCCAGATCGCCCAATTCGAAGACCGCCAGCGCGCCTGTGAGCCCTGGCTCTGGACCGAGGAATAGCCATGACCAATGATACCCGCCTGAAAGACAAGCTCGCCTCCAAGGAGTTCTTCGTCGTCCCCGGCGTGCACGACATGATCGCCGCGGTCATGGCCGAGCGCGCCGGGTTCGAGATCGTCTACGGCTCGGGCTACTGGACCACCGCCAGCGCCTATGGCCTGCCCGACACCGGCATCGTCACCTACACCCAGATGCTGGACCGCATGGCGACGATCAAGAAGACGATCTCGTCCGCGCTCATCGCCGACGCCGACACCGGTTTCGGCGGCCTGCTCAACGTGCACCACACGGTGAAGGGCTACGAGGCGGCCGGGATCAGCGCGATCCAGCTGGAGGACCAGGAGTTCCCCAAGAAGTGCGGCCACACGCCGGGCAAGCGCGTCGTCGCTGCCGAGGACATGGTCGAGAAGATCAAGGTCGCGGCCGAAGCGCGCGAGGAGATGCTGATCATCGCCCGCACCGACGCTTACCAGACCTATGGCCTCGACGAGACGCTGCGCCGCCTGGAGGCCTACGACAAGGCCGGCGCCGACATCCTCTTCCCCGAGGCGATCACCACCGAGGAGGAGATGCGCAAGGTCTGCGAGACCTTCGACAAGCCGATCATGGTCAATGTCGCCAACGGCGGCGTCACTCCGCCGCTGACGGCCCGCGAGTTCGCCGAGATCGGCTTCGCCTTCTCGATCTACCCCTCGCTCTCCAGCCTGGTCTCGGCCGCGGCGATGGAGAAGGCCTACGCGCTGCTGCGCGACGAGGGCATCGGCGAGCCCAGCGAGCCGCCGCTGTTCGACTTCAAGGAGTTCTGCTCGCTGATCGGCTTCGAGGAAGTCTGGGCCTTCGACAAGAAGTGGGCGCGTTGACGAAACCTAAGCCCCTCCCCTTCAGGGGAGGGGTCGGGGGTGGGGGATCGCGTCCTCACCCGACCTCGCGTAATAGGCACGCCCCCACCCCAACCCCTCCCCTGAAGGGGAGGGGCTAAAGAGAGGGACAAATTGTGAAAATCCGCTCCGCCGTGCTCGATCGTTCGGGCGACAATCCCACGCCCTACGCCGACAACAAGCCGATGCGCTTCGCCGAGCTGGAGCTCGACCCGCCCGGCCCGGGCGAAGTGCTGGTGCGGATCGAGGCGGCGGGGCTGTGCCACTCCGACCTGTCGGTGGTGAACGGCGACCGCGTGCGCCCGATGCCGATGGCGCTCGGCCACGAAGGCACCGGCATCGTCGAGGCGCTTGGTCCGGGCGTCGGCGGCTTGGTGGAAGGCGATCGCGTAGTCCTGGTCTTCCTGCCCTCCTGCGGGCGCTGCGTGCAGTGCCTGTCGGGCGAAGGCTACCTCTGCGCCAACGGTGCCGCCGCCAACGGCAAGGGCGAGCTGATCGGCGGCGGCCGGCGCCTGCACGAGTGCGGGCACGAGGTACACCACCACCTCGGCGTCTCGGCTTTCGCCAACTACGCGGTGGTCGACCAGCGCTCCACCGTGAAGGTCGACCGCGACATTCCGCCCGAGATCGCCGCAGTGTTCGGCTGCGCGGTGCTGACCGGCGTGGGGGCGGTGATCAATTCGGCGCGCGTGATGCCGGGGGAGACGGCCATCGTGTTCGGCCTGGGCGGGGTCGGCCTTGCCGCCACCATGGGCGCGCTGGGCAGCGGGGCGGCGAAAGTCATCGCGGTCGACATGATCGATGCCAAGATCGCGCTCGCCAACGAGCTGGGCGCCATCGCCGTCAAGCCCGACCAGCTCGCCGAGACGATCGCGGCGCACTTGCCCGCAGGCGGCGCCGATGCGGTGATCGAGACGGTGGGCAATGCCCGCGTGCTGGCGCAGGCCTATGCCTCGGCGCGGCGGGGCGGACGCATCGTCACTGTCGGCCTGCCCCCGCCCGAGCAGACCTTCGCGCTCAGCCCGCTCTCGCTGGTGGGGGACGGCAAGACGCTGATCGGCTCGTACATGGGCTCGGCGATCCCGGCGCGCGACATCCCGCGCTACATCGGCATGTGGCAGGCGGGCAAGCTCCCGGTCGAGAAGCTGATCAGCTCGACACACCAGCTGGAAGACTTGAACGCGATGATGGACGCCATGCACCGTGGCGAGGCGATCCGGCAGATCATCCGGTTTTGAGCACCTGAGTTCCTCCCCTGCAAGGGGAGGTGGCAGTCCGCAGGACTGACGGAGGGGTGCAACCCTTTCGTTGGCGCACTCCGCTCGCGGCGACACCCCTCCACCACCGCCTGCGACGTCGATCCCGCGAAAAAGCGCCGGCGCCCAGCCGGCACCGGCGCTCCTCCTGCGAACCCGTTTTCGGGCTTACCTGAGTAAGGCGATCGCCTGATCCTCGCTGAGGACCTCGGCGTATTTCTTGGAGAGATCGAACAGGTTGCTGTCGTGCGGGCGCGCGTCGCGGTCGCCGCAGGCATCGGCGACGACCAGCGGCACGAACCCGCTCTGCAGCGCGTCGAGCGCAGAGGCGCGCACGCAGCCGCTCGTGGAGAATCCGGTGATCAGCAGCGTGTCCACGCCCATGGCGGTCAGCGTCGAGGCGAGCGAGGTGCCGAAGAACGCCGAGGCGTACTGCTTGGTGACGATTACGTCCTGCGGCTCTGGCTGCAGGCTGGGCGGAAAGGCGCCGAGCGGAGAGCCTTCCAGGAACGCCTCCAGCGCCGGCACTTTCTGGAAGAAAAGGCCGCCGTTCGCCCCACCCGCGCCGTAGGACACGTTGGTGAACACCACCGGCGTGCCCGACGCGCGCGCCGCCGCGGTCAGCCGCTCGCACGAAGCCAGCGCCGCCTCGAAGCGCGGCGAGTAGAGGCCGCAGTCCGGCGTCAGGTAGGCCATCACCACGTCCACCAGCAGCAGCGCCGGCCGCTTGCCCGGCTGCAGCGCGCCGCCGAAGCCGCCGGCGGCGTAGTCGCTCAGCAGATCGTCGCTCACTCCGCAGCCTCGGCCAGTTCGGTGGCTTCGTCGTAGCCCCAGCTGGGCGCCTGGGGAGCGGGCAGACCGGTCTCGGCCAGGCAGTTGGCGCGCAAGCTTTCGATGTCCGGGCCGAAGTTGAACACCGAGACTTCGCCCCGCTCGGCGCGCATCTTGTCGCGCAGCGCCGTCGTGGCCGCCTCGTCGACCGCGCCGTCCTTGATCACCACGCCATAGCGCAGCGCGCCCTGTTCGGTGACCAGGCCCTGCCCGATCTCCTTGACCAGCAGCGCCGGCTCGCGGTCGAGCGGGTCGCCCCAGCCGCCGCCGCCCCAGGTGATGAAGTGCAGCTGGTCGCCGGCCTCGACCGGATAGTCCTCCAGCTTGTTGCCGACGACGATCTCGGTGCCGTCCGCCTTGACCAGCACCTTGCGCGCCCGCGCACCCGGCTCGCCGCCGTTGACGCCCCAGGGCGGCACGAACCAGCGGTCGTCGTGGATGGCGATGACGCCGGGCTCCAGGAAGCGATACACCATGTCGATGCCGTTGCCGCCGCGGTGCAGGCCCGCGCCGCCCGAGTCCGGCACCGTCTCGTAGCGCTCGATGACGAGCGGGAAGTAGCGCTCCAGGAACTCGTTGGGCACGTTGGTGAAGCCGGGGAACAGCGAGTGCCCGTCCGGCCCGTCGCCCAGCGGACGACCGGGAATGCCGCCAAAGCCGATCTGGAACAGCTGGAACCACTTACCCTGCTTATCGGTCCCGGCGTAGAACAAGTGCGGCGAGGACGAGAAGCCGGCGGCGTTCAGGAACTCGGGCGTCTTCTGGCCGAGCAGGCCGCCCAGGATGTCGAACAGGCGCCCCAGCACATGGGTGCGGCCCGAGAGCGCGGCGGGAAAGTTGGGCTTCAGCAGCGAGCCCTTGGGAATGCGCACGTCGATCAGCGGATAATAGCCGTCGTTGAACAGGATCTGCGGATCGAAGACCATGATCATGTAGATGCCGAAGAACATGCGCATCATGTTCTCGTTGAGGAACATGTTGATCGAGGCCTTGGACTGCGGATCGGTACCGTCGAAGTCCAGCACCACGCGCCCGTCTTCGCGCCACATGGTGCACTTGATCTTGTAGGGCCCGAAACCCATGCCGTCGTCGCAGATGTAGTCCTCGAAGCTGACCTTCTCCTCGCCGATCGAGCTTTCGATCAGCTGCTTCATCGCGCGATAGTTGCGGTCGAGCAGCAGGTCGGTGGCCGAGACGAACACGTCGTCGCCGAAGCGGCCCGCCATCTCGATCACGCGGTTGGCGGCGACGCGGCACGAGGCGATCAGGGCGTTGAGGTCCGCCCGGCACCACGCTGGCGTGCGCGACTGGTGCATGACGAGGTTGACGAGGTCCTCGTTGTACTCGCCCTTCTTCCAGATCTTGACGGGCGGGATGCGCACGCCTTCCTGGAAGATCGAGGTCGCGTGGATCGGCATCGATCCCGGCACCATGCCGCCGATGTCGGACTGGTGGCCGAACATCGAGGTATAGGCGATCAGGCGGCCGTCCTTGAACACCGGCAGCAGCACCAGCCAGTCGTTCGAGTGGCTGATCGCGCCGCCGACCGAGTAGGGGTCGGACAGGAAGATCATGTCGCCATCCTCGACCGTGCCCTCGTAGCCTTCCAAGAACGGGCCGATGTAGCTGCCGAACTGGCCGACGATCATGCGGCCCTGGTGGTCGGCGATCAGCGGGAAGGCGTCGCCCTGCTCGCGAATGCCGGGCGACATCGCGGTGCGCACCAGCGTCGCGTCCATCTCGATCCGCGCGTTGCGCAGCGCATTCTCGATGACTTCGAGAGTGACCGGGTCGATCTCGACCGTGTTGAAGGGCGTGTCGTTCGCCTGGATGATCCGTGCGGGCATGTCAGTTGCTCCCCTGCGAGAGGGTGATGAGGATGTTGCCGACGGCATCGACCTTGCCGACGCAATCGCCTTCGATCAGCGTGGTCGAGTCCATCTCGGTGACAATCGCCGGGCCGGGGATCACGTCGCCGGCCTTGAGCTTGGAGCGGTCGTAGATCGCCGCCGGCGCCATGGCACCGTCGAACCACAGCTCGTGGTCGCGGACCTTGGCCTCGGCCGGATCGCCGTTGCCTTCGGGCAGCTTGCGCGCCTCCAGTTCCAGCAGCGGACCCAATGCGACGGCGCGCAAGTTCACCAGCTCGTGCTCGGTGTCCATGTTGAAGGTGAACAGCCGCTCGTGCTCGGTGTCGAAGCGGGCCTTCACGCCGGCGAGGCCATCGGCCTTGAGCACCTCCGGGCTGATCGAGAGCGGCACTTCGAAGGCCTGGCCCTCGTAGCGCACGTCGAGTTCGAACTGCACGGTGATGTCGGCGTCGGCGATGCCCTCCGCCTTCAGCTCCTCGCGGGTCTGCGCGGCCATCTCCTCCAGCACGGTGAGGACTTCGGCCTCTTCCGTCTCGCTGAAGCGCTTGGAGAACGAGCGCGCAGTCTCGGTGCGCATGCGGGTGGTCGCATCGCCCAGCGCGCACAGCACGCCCGGCGAGACCGGCGACACGGCCGGCCAGCTACCCATCAGCTTGGCGACGGCATTGACGTGCAAGGGTCCGGCGCCGCCGAAGCCCATCACCGCGAAGTGGCGCGGATCGTAGCCCTGCTGCACCGAGATCATGCGCAGCGCGCCGAACATGTTCTCGTTGACGATGTCGATGATGCCGCGGGCCGCTTCCATCAGGCCGATGCCCAGCTTGTCGGCAATGGTCTGCACCGCCTTCTTCGCGCCCTCGCGGTCGAGCTTGAACGCGCCGCCCAGCAGGTTCTCGGGCAGGTAGCCGAGCACCACGTTGGCGTCGGTCACGGTCGGCAGCTCGCCGCCCTTGCCGTAAGCCACCGGCCCCGGCACCGCGCCCGCAGACTGCGGGCCGACGCGCAGCGCGCCGGTCAGCTCGGGCACATAGGCGATCGAGCCGCCGCCCGCGCCCACTGTCTTCACGTCGAGCGCCGAGGCGCGCACCGACAAGTGGCCGACCTCGGTGGTGCGCACGCGGCGCGCCTCCAGGTTCTCGATCAGCGCGACGTCGGTCGAGGTGCCGCCCACGTCCAGCGTCAGGATGTTCTTGATGCCCGCATTCTTGCCGACCCACAGCGCGCCGGTGACGCCGCCCGCCGGGCCGCTCATCAGCAGCGCGACCGGATGCTCCTCCGACTTCTCCGATGACATCAGCCCGCCGTCCGAGCGCAGCAGCGAGAGCGAGCCCGCCATCTCGGCGCCGCGCAGCTTGTCGCGCAAGTTGCGCACGTACTTGCCCACCACCGGCCGCACCGCGGCGTTGGCGACGGTCGTCAGGGTCCGCTCGTACTCCTGCATCTCGGGCAGGACCTCGTGGCTGAGCGAGACCGGCACGCCGGGCAGGATCTGTGCCGCCAATTCGCCGACGCGCTTCTCGTGCGCGCCGTTGAGGTAGCCGTTCATCAGGCTGACCGTCAGCGCCTCGATGCCCTGGCTCTTCAGCTTCTCCAGCGCGACCCGGATCGCGTCGTCGTCGACGGGACGCAGTTCGTTGCCTTGCGCGTCCATGCGGCCGGGGATCTCGACGGTGTCCTCCAGCGCGGCGAGCGGCTCGGGCTTGGGCCAGACGATCCAGCCGGCGAGACCGCCGGGCACGAACGAGCGCGCGATCTGCATGACCTGGCGATAGCCCTCGGACACCACCAGGCCGACGCGGCTGCCCTTGCCCTCGAGCACGGCGTTGGTGGCGACAGTGGTGCCGTGCAGGAAGAACTCGACGTCGGCCGGGGTGATCCCCGCCGTCTCGCAGATCGCGGTGACGCCGTTCAGGATGCCCTCGGAGCTGTCATGCGGCGTCGAGGGCGTCTTGTGACGCCAGAACGCGCCGTTCTCGGGATCGAGCAGGAGAAGGTCGGTAAAGGTGCCACCGACGTCCACCCCCAGGCGATAGGACATTCAGATATCTCCGCAAGCTGTGCGCGCAGCACACACGGGGGAGCCTGCTTTGGCGAGGCGGCGAAAGGCGAATGGCCAACTGGCGAACACGGCTTGCCGCACAGCGGAGAGAAGCGAGGGCACTAGCCTCAGGCAAGCGGCGCTCTCCGCCAGCCGGATAGCCGGGTCTCGCCCCTCGCGCCGAACGCGAGCGTCCTTAGCCTGCGCCGGGACGACACGCGCGACACGATCGCGAGGGGAGACATCCGATGAACGCCATCTCGCCCAGCAAGCCGCCGTACCCCCGCCGGCACTACGCCGACGGCCCGTTCGGCCAAGTGCACTTCCAGGTCCTGGGTCCCGATGGCGACGAGGCCGGCATGCCGCTGGTGCTGCTGCACCAGGCGCCGATGACCTCCGGCCAGTTCGACGCGGTCTATGCCCCCCTTGCCGAGCGCGGCTTCCGGGCGATCGGCGTCGACATGCCCGGCTTCGGCATGTCCGATCCCTCACCCGGCGTGCCGACCGTCGCCGACTTCGCGCAAGTGGTGCCGGCCGTGCTCGACGCGCTCGGCATCGGCCGGGCCGCCCTGCTCGGCCACCACACCGGCGCGCTGGCGGCGAACGAGGCGGCGATCCTGTTCCCCGAGCGGATCCACGCGCTGATCCTCAACGGCCCGCTCCTCATCGACGAGGACGCGCGCGCCCAGTTCCTCGCCCCGGGCGGCTTGAGGGCGTGGGAACAGGGACTTGGCGGACGCGAGCATGCCGCGCACATGGCCGAACTGTTCGACATCCGCGATCGCATGGCCGGCGGATCGATCGGCTACGACCGGCTCAGCGACTACGTGGTGCAGGCCTTCATCGGCCGCGGCGCGTTCTGGCACGGTCACAACGCCGCCTTCCTGTACGACCAGGAACCGCGGCTGAAGCTGATCACCCAGCCCACGCTGATCCTCTCCAACACCGGCGATGAAATCTACCCCCATGCCCTGCGCGCGCACGACGTACGGCCCGACTTCGCCTTCGCCGCGCTCGAAGGCGGCGGCGTCGACATCTGCGACCAGCAGCCCGAGGCCTGGGCCGACATCGTCGCCGGGTTCCTCAACTCGGTCCGCGTGCGCGAAACGGCCGAGACTTGACGGCTTCGGCGGAAAACGCTTGACAATTAGTGCCAATTCGGTTATACGCTCCAGCACACGGCGGGTGTGGAGGGGCTGAGACGTCGGCCCTACCAACCCCGCACCATGCGGCCGGCGGCTCCGACGGGACCACCATACCGTAGCGATGAGTCTAGAAAAGTCCGGCGGCAAGCTGCGAGCCCGTCCCGCCGGGTGCTCATCGTGACAGGGCCGAGTTGGACCACGCTTATGCTTTCCTTGGTCCAGCCGTTCGCAAACCGTGGAAGGCCAGCCAAGCCTGTCGTGCCCAGGCAAACACCGGCCGTAAACGCCGTGTTCCTCCTCTTGGCGTAACCCCGCACTCGCCAGCGGGTGTGAAGCTGTGCGCTCCTTCCCCCTCGATGGGGGAAGGATACGAAGGCTTGTGAGCGTCAGCGAGCTAGCCGCAGTTGGATGAGGGTGATGGTGCGGCGTCAGGCGTCGCGTAAACCGAGAGCACACCCTCATCCAAGCTTCGCTAGCGTCCTTCGGCCGCAAGCTCTCGCTATCCTTCCCCCATCGAGGGGGAAGGAGGATTGCGCCCCGCCATCAAGCCTCGCCGGCGGCGTCCACCATCGCGGCGGCCAGGGCCTCGCTCGGCGACTTGTCCCCCCACAAGATGAACTGGAACACCGGGTAGAAGCGGTCGCATTCCTCGATCGCGGTCTCGACCACGGTCTGCGCCTGCGAGGGGCCGAGCAGGCCGTCCTCGCCCAGCATCAAGCCGTGACGGAACAGCACCACGCCGCCGTTCGACCACATGTCGAAGTGGCCCAGCCAGAGCTGCTCGTTGATCAGCGACAAGGCCTCGAACATCGGCGCGCGCTTGTTGTCGGGCACCCGGATCTCCGGGAGGCAGAGCAGTTGCAACACCCGGTCCTCGGGCCGCCAGATCGCCTGGAGCTGGTAGGCGGCCCAGGCGCCCTTCACTTCGGCCGAGATCTCGTCCTCGCCGGAATATTCGAACGGCCAGTCGCGCGCCTCGAAGAGGGCGGCCAGCATCTCCACCGGCGCCGAATCCTCCTCGCGCTCGATGTCATCTCCAACGCTTCTCATAAACCCGGTCATTTTCCCTCCGCGTCGAGACGGGGATGCTTCGGCAAGCGCTCAGGGCACAATGAAGGCGCGCTTTACCACTGCGCATAACTGCATAAGCCTGTTCACAGCGTGTGGATAAGCCGGAGCGCGCGCCCGCCCCTTACTTCACCGGGAGCGGATCGACAACCTGCCCGGCCTGGCTCGTCCAAACGAAGGCGCCGCCGAAGTCGGCCTTCTTCGCCTGGGCCACGAATGCGGACGCCGCCTTCTGGCTCTCGAATGGGCCGACGAGGACCCGGTTGGTGCGTCCCATGTCGCTCACAAAGGGCGTGCGGCCCTTGAGCGCGACCGGCGCCTGCTTGACGGACTTGCGCCAGTCGAACGCGATCGCATCGGTGCTGCGCCCCACTCCGACCTGCACCCAGATACGGCTCGGATGGCTGGGCGCCTTCTTGGCCTCAGCCTTCTTCTTGGCGTCGGCAGCCTTCTTGGCACTGGCGGTCTTGCCGCCGGCAGCGGCGTCGGCCTCGGCATCCTTGGCGGCGAGCTTCCTGACGTCCGCCTTGGTCTTGGCCGTGCCCTTCTTGGCATCCGCCGCGTCCGCCGATTCGGCGTCCTCCCCCTTCTTGGCGAGAGCCGCCTTCTCGGCCGGCGTCTTGGCCACGCCCTTCGCGGCGAGCGCCGCCTTCCTGCCGGCGGGCGTCTTCGGCTCGTCCTCCGCTGCCTCTTCGGCTTTGGCGGCGGTGACTTCGGGCAGTCGCACCTTGGGCTGCGGCTTCACAGGCAGCTTCACGGGCGGCTGCGGCTTGACGGCCGCAATCGTGCGGATGTCCACCGCGCCGGCGACCGGTGCCGCCGCGACCGTCGGCGTGCCGAGGTCGGCGAAGATCTGCGCAAGCGTCGCCGGAGGCGGGGGCGCTTCGTTGCGTGCCGGCGCCGGAGGTGTCGTGGCGGACGAAGCCGGGGTGCTCGCCGCTGACGGCGCAGGCGTGGCGGCGGGGGGCCTGGTGGCGGCGGGCGTGGTGGCGGCGGGCGTGGCGGCGGCGGGCGTGGCGGCGGCGGGCGTGGCGGCGGCGGGCGTGGTGGCGGCACCCGCACCAAGCCGCGTCAGATCGAAGCCGGGCGACGGCACGGAGGACGGGGCGGACGACGGCACGGAGGACGGGGCGGACGACGCCACGGACGAGGGCGGCGTCGCACTCGCGAGTGCCGATGCGCGCGAAGGAGTCGCGGTGCCAGCCTCCTGCGGCAACACCACCGACGGACGCGATGCCGGAGCCGGGGTGCGGGAGGCCGCGCTGGCCGGCAGCGGCTGCACCAGCGAGGTCTGGGCCTGCGTACGCTGGGTCTGAGCCGGCTGCCAACCGCCGGCGATCGGCTCGAGCGCGGCCAGTGCGCTGCGCTGCGGAGGAGCCTGCACCGTCGGGCCGGCAACCGCCTGAGCCGGCCGCGAAGTGGGCCGCACCTGGGCATAGGACGGAGTCGAGGCCGGAGCTGAAGCCGGAACCGCAGCGGGCGCGCCGCCGATCGGCGGCAGCTCGCCCGCGCTGTCGGCGCTCGTGTCGCGCGCGATCGCCGGGACCGGGTCCGGCGGGGCCATGCGGGTGTTCGCCGCCAGGCGCGCCGCCTCCGCCTTGATCTCGGCGCGCGAACGCCGGGTGGAACGCGAGTCGGTCGGCGTCGCCGCGGTGTCTGCGCGGCTGCCTCGCGCGCGGCCCGAACCGAGCGGCTTGCCCTGCGGGATCAGCGCCGCGTCGGCCGATGCCAGCCGGGCTCCGCCCACGGGCGCGAACGCGGCGATCGCGGGATCGTCGTGGCCGATCTCGGAGGCACGGGGGAATTTGCCCAAGTTCGCCGCCGCCGCCTGCTGCGCCGCGGTGAGGCGGGGCATGTAGCGCAAGTAAGGCGACACACTCTGCGCCAGCGTGCCGGGCAGGATCGCGTTGACGGTGCTCACCGCCTCGGTCGTCTTGCCCGCGATCGCCTGGGCGAAGGCATGCGCGCGCCAGGCCGGCTTGTCCTGCTTGCGCAGCAGCGGCATCAGCATCGCCTCGGAACCCGCCTCGTCGCCGGCAATCGCCAGGCTGATGCCCAGGCGCCGGCGCGCCTCGTCGTCGTCGCGCTGCGCCAGGACCGAGCGGTAGTAGCGCTGCGCCGTCGCGGTGTCGCCGACGAGGTCGTAGGCCAGACCGCGATCGGCGGCGATGGCGCTCCCGGCGCCGCCCACATCCGCCTGCGCGAACAAGGGGATGGCATCGGCCGGCTTGCCTTGCAGCACGAGGGCATGCGCGAGGCCCGCCTTCACGCGCGGATCGCTGGCGGCGAACTGCTCGGCGCGGCGGTAGAAGCCCACCGCCGCCTCGAGGTCGCCCATCGCGCTCGCGGCATCCCCCGCGTCGACGAAGGCCGACACGTCGCGCGGATCGCGCGCCAACCGGGCGAGCGCGGCGTTGAGCTTCTGCGATGCCGCGCTCGGCAGCGACTGGACCACCGGGCGCGCCACGATCGGAGCCGATTGCGCCAGCACGGTCGCGGGCGTCAGCGCGAACAGGCCCGCACCGGCTAGGCAAATGCCAAGGCTGCGCCTGTACTGCACGATCCCGCTGCTTTCCTTCCCGACGGCGAGCGCTCGATCAACGGCCCGCTTGTCGCCCCATGGCGTGTCGAAGCTGAACCGGCAAGGAACGACCGGCCGGCCGTTCCTTGCGCGGCATCACTGGTTGTTCTGCCGTCCCAGGAAGCGCGGGATGCTGATCGACCCGGCGTCGTCCTCTTCCGGCTCCGCCTGCGGCGCGGGCTTGGCGCCGCGCGAGAGATTGGTCATCCGCTCGAACAGCGTCGTCCCCGTGGCGGCGGGCCGCGCCGCCGGTGCCTGTGCAGGTGCCGATGCGGGCGCGGGAGCCGCCGTGGCCGGAGCCACCAGCGGCCGCCGCCGCGCGCCCAACCCGGGCTCCTGCTGCGCGGCAAGGTCGAGCTCGTCCTGACGGCGCGATGCCGGAGTGGGCTGGGCCGAAGCGGGCGATGCTGGAGCCGGCTGGGCCGCCGGGGCCTCGGGCGCAGGCGTGCCCAGATCCAGCGGCTCGCGCCCCTGGCGATTGCCGCTGAGGCTGGTGTAGCTGCCGGAGGTGGCCGTCTCGTCCTCTTCCTCGATCAGCTCCTCGCTGCCCAGTTCGAGCGCGTCGTCATCGGGCAAGGCCTCCTGCGAGAGATCGTACCGCTCCGGTGCGACCGGCTGCGCGGGCGCAGGCGCCGGCTGCGCGAACGGAGCGGCGGGCACGCGCGGTGCGCCCGCCGCGCTGTACTGCACCGTCTGCGTCGCCATCGGCCGCACGGGACCGCGCGAGGCGCCCAGGTTCACCGGGCGCGAGGCGATCTCCGCCTGCTCGGCCGATTGCTCGATGCCGGTGGCGACCACCGAGACGCGGATCTTGCCTTGCAGGTCCGGGTTGAAGGCCGAACCCCAGATGATGTTGGCGTCGCTGTCGACCAGTTCGCGGATGTGGTTGGCGGCCTCGTCGACTTCGAGCAGCTTCATGTCGTCGCCGCCGATGATCGAGATGATCACGCCCTTGGCGCCCTGCATCGACACGCCGTCGAGCAGCGGGTTGGCGATGGCCCGTTCGGCCGCCTCGAGCGCGCGGTTGGGGCCTTCGCCCTCACCGGTGCCCATCATCGCCTTGCCCATCTCGCCCATGACCGAGCGCACGTCGGCGAAGTCGAGGTTGATGAGGCCGGGCATGACCATGAGGTCGGTGATCGAGCGCACGCCCTGCTGCAGCACCTCGTCGGCGAGCATGAAGGCTTCCTTGAAGGTCGTCTCGGCCTTCGCCACCAGGAACAGGTTCTGGTTGGGAATGACGATCAGCGTGTCGACGTGCTTTTGCAGCTCGTCGATGCCCGCCTCGGCCGAGCGCATGCGGCGCGTGCCTTCGAACAGGAACGGCTTGGTCACGACGCCGACGGTCAGCACGCCCTTCTCGCGCGCGGCGCGGGCGATGATCGGCGCGGCGCCGGTGCCGGTGCCGCCGCCCATGCCGGCGGCGATGAAGCACATGTGCACGCCTTCGAGCAGGCGATCGATCTCCTCGATCGTCTCCTCGGCAGCGGCGCGGCCGACCTCGGGACGCGAACCGGCGCCCAGCCCTTGCGTGATGTCGGGCCCGAGCTGGATGCGATTCTCCGCGATCGAGCTGTTGAGCGCCTGCGCGTCGGTGTTGGCGACGATGAAGTCGACACCCTCGATCTGCGCGTTGATCATGTTGGCGATGGCATTGCCGCCGGCCCCGCCGACGCCGATCACGAGGATGCGCGGGCGCAGTTCTTCGATGGCCGGCGGTCCGATATTGATGCTCATGTCACTCTCCTGGCGGGCACGCGCAGACGATTAATCTTGACCAAGCCTGATGGCACAGCTGCTCTCACGCAAGCAAAGTGCGACAGGCCTTTGTCCACAGCGGACGAACGCACGCCAGGCACATTCCGTCTCCAAGTGCCCGCGCCGTCATCAGAAATATTCGCGGAAGGCGCGGTACACGCGATTCACCATGCCGATGCTGCCCGGCCGCACCGTCAGCTGGCGGCTTCGGCCGAAGGTGCGGATGTCGACCGGATCGGCCGAAGCGTAGAGCACGAGGCCGGCGAGCGTCGAGAAGCCGGGCTTCACGTGCGCTTCCGCCAAGCCCGTCAGGTGCGGCACGCGGCCCACGCGCACCGGCTTGCCGAGCGCGGCCTGGGCATAGTCGGCCAGTCCCACCAGCTCCGCGCCGCCACCGGTGAACACCACCTGCTTGCCGCGCTGGCCGTTGAACCGCATGGCCTTCAGCGCCTTGCCCACGTCCTCCATCAGCACGCCCAGCTGCCCGGTGATCACCGCGATCAGCTCGGCGCGAGGGATGCGGTTCTTGTCGTCGGCATGGCGGGCGAGCGGGCCGGTCTCTTCCTCGCCCGGCGCGTTGATCGGGATCATCTCGCGATGGTCGGCCGGGCTGGCGATGGCGGAACCGTTGACGCACTTCAGCCGCTCGGCCTGGTACCGGCGAATCCCGAAGTGCGAGGCGATCGCGTCGGTAATGTCGGCCGAACCCACCGGAATCGAGGTCATGCCGGTCAGCAGCCCGTTCGAGTAGACCGCGACGTTGGTCACTTCGGCGCCGAACTCGACCAGCGCGACGCCCAGATCCCGCTCCTCGGGCGAGAGGCAGGCGAAGCCCGCCGCGATCGGCGAGCCGACCACCGCCTCGACCTCCAGGTGCGCGGACTGCACCGCCTCGGTCAGGTTGCGGATCGGCGCGCCGTCGGCCAGCATGATATGGATGTCGACGCCCAGGCGCTCGGCATGCAGGCCCTTGGGGTTGCCGACGCCATGGGCGCCGTCGAGGCGGTATTGCGCCGGCTGCGCGTGCAGCACCATGCGCCCGTCGGGCCGGATCACGTCGCGGGCCGAAACCAGCAACTGGTCGATGTCCTCCTGCTCGATGCGCCGCCCGCCAATCTCGGCGTCGACTTCGGCGATCTGGCTGGCGAGCCCCGCGCCCGAGCAGCCGATCCAGACCTTCTGCACCGAGGTGTCGGCCATCTTCTCGGCCCGGTCGATCGCGTCGCGCACCGCATAGGTCGCCGCGGTCATGTCGGTCACGTAGCCGCGCTTCACGCCCTGGCTCGCCCGGTGGCCCGAGCCGAGCACGACCATGTCGCCCACTTCGGTGATGCCCGCGACGATCGCGGAGATGCGGAACGAGCCGATGTTGACCGCGCCGAACACCCGGCTGATGCGCGGCTGGGACATGCGGGCGCCGGAAGTTCGGGGACCTGCCATCAGTTCTCCTCCGTCTTGCGGACCGCGCCGGCGGCGATCGCGTCCTGCTGCGCCTCGCGCCCCGGGATGCGCAGGTAGATGCGGTCCGGCGCGCGCATGTCGAAGATCGTCACTTTGCCGCCGAGCAGCCGGTTGGTGCCGTCGAGCCGCGCGAACGAGACCAGCGCCCCGGCCGACGCTTCGTCGCCCTCGGGCAGCGCCAGCACCTGGCCGGTCTTGAAGGTGAGGTTCCACCGGCGGTTGCCGATCCACTCCGCCTCCTGCACCCGCGGCTTGAGCGCGGGCGCGGCATCGAGCAACTGGTTGAGCGCCAGCACCTGCTGGCCGGCGCCCAGGCCCGAGACGATCAGCTTGCCCTGCGCCCGGCCGCGCGCGACCGTCTCCAGCTCATGCCCGGTCTCGTCGATCAGCACGAAGCGGTCGGCCTTGCGCAGCACGGCATGCGGCTCGCGCTCGACGATGTCGATCACCAGCGTGTCGGGCAGCTGGCGCGAGACGCGCGCGTCCTTCACCCACGAGAGCCCGAGCAGGTCCTGGCGCAAGGTGGCCAGGTCGACCAGCGGCATCGCCAGGTCGCGCTGCGCCAGCGCGCGCTCGTAGACCTTGAGCTCGTTCAAGTTGTGCACCCCGCGCACGTCGACGTGCTTCACTTCGAAGCCCGCCGCCTTCGCCACTTGCGCGAACTGGAGGCTGGCCAGCGCCGGCACGCCCGCGACCACCGCGACGAAGCAGGCCAGCGCCGCCGCGCCGCCCAGGATCGCGAACAGGAACAGCCGATGCAGCTGCGCCTCGCTGAACGGCAACCAGGCCATCGCCATGTCGAGCAGCGAGCCGGTGCGGGCCTTCGCCTCGCGCACTTTCGCCTGCTTGCCCCGGGTGGCGGCGACCTTGCGGGCGTTGCTCGCCTTGCGGCGGATCGTCTGGCTCATGCCGCCTCCTCGCGCTGGCGCGCGTCCGCCAGGGCCTCGGCGATGATCGCCTCGACCAGCTCGGGATAGTCCATGCCGCACGCCTTCGCCTGCTCGGGCACGAGGCTGAGCGGGGTCATGCCCGGCTGGGTGTTGACCTCCAGCAGGAAGAGGCCCTCGATGCCCTGGTCGTCGTCCCAGCGGAAATCCGAGCGACTGGTGCCCCGGCAGCCGAGCAGGCGATGCGCGCGCAAGGCGATGTCCTTGCAGGCGGCGGCGATCTCGTCGGGAATCTGCGCGGGGCAGACGTGCTCGGTCATGCCGTCGGTGTACTTGGCGTCGAAGTCGTAGAAGCCGGACTTGGGCTTCAATTCGGTGACGAGCAGCGCCCGGTCGGCGATGACGGCGGTGGTCAGCTCGCGGCCGCGGATGAAGGGTTCGGCCAGCAGCCGCTCGAAGTCCTGCCAGGGCCCCTTCGCCGCGCGCGCGATCGGGTTGCCGTAGTTGCCCTCGGCCGTGACGATCGCGACGCCCACCGATGAGCCCTCGTTGACCGGCTTCAGGACGTAGGGGCGGGGCAGCGGATCGCGCTCGAAGATCTCCTCGCATTCGACGATGCGGCCGCCGGGCATCGGAATGCCGTGCGGCACCAGCGCCTGCTTGGTCAGCTCCTTGTCGATCGCGATCACCGAGGTGGCGAGGCCCGAGTGCGTGTAGGTGAGGCCCATCAGGTCCATCATACCCTGCACCGTGCCATCCTCGCCCGGCGCGCCGTGCAGCGCGTTGAACACGACGTCGGGCTTCGCCTCGGCAAGCTTGAGCGCGATATCGCGGCCCATGTCGAGGCGCGTGACGCGATGGCCCTTGGACTCGAGCGCCTTGGCGACGCCCTCGCCGCTCATCAGCGATACGGGGCGCTCGGACGACCAGCCGCCCATAAGCACCGCGACGTGGAGGCGGGGGAGAGTCATCAGATCCTCCCCTGCAAGGGGAGGTGGCAGACGCGAAGCGGCTGACGGAGGGGTGTAACCGCCCGAGACGCGCGCGACCGAGACGGTGACACCCCTCCACCACCTGCGGCGGTCCCCCTCCCCTTGCAGGGGAGGATCCTGGCTGCCGTCCCGCTCACTTCACACCCACCCTTTGTATTTCCCACTCGAGCTCCACGCCGGAGCTTTCCTTCACGCGCCGCCGCACTTCCTCTCCCAGCGCCTCGATCTCGGCGCTGGTCGCCGCGCCGGTGTTGATGAGGAAGTTGGTGTGCTTCTCGCTCACTTGCGCACCGCCCAGGGTCAGGCCGCGACAGCCCGCGCGGTCGACCAGTTCCCAGGCCTTTTCGCCGCCAGAAATTTCAGGGGCCGGGTTCTTGAAGGTCGAGCCGCCGGTCTTGGAGCGCAGCGGCTGGCTCGCCTCGCGGCTGGCGGAGATACGGTCCATCTCCGCCTGGATCGCCGCCGGCTCGCCGGGACGCCCCCGGAACCGCGCGGCGACGACGACGGCGCCTTCGGGCAGTTCGGAATGGCGGTAGGTATAACCCAGATCGGCAGCGCTCAGCGTGACCAGCTCGCCCGAACGCAGCACCACGTCGCAGTCGACCAGGATGTCCTTGACCTCGCCGCCATAAGCGCCGCCGTTCATCCGCACGAAGCCGCCGACCGTGCCCGGGATCGAGCGCAGGAATTCGACACCGGCGATCCCGGCATCGCGCGCGGTCGAGGATACGAGGATGCCCGAGGCCCCGCCGCCGCATTCGAGCGTCACGTCATCCAGCTTGCGCACTTGCGCGAAGGCCTTGCCGAGCCGGACCACCACGCCCGGCACGCCGCCGTCGCGCACGATCATGTTGGAGCCCAGACCGAGCGCCATCAAGTTCACTTGAGGTTCGAGATTGCGGACGAAATTCCGCAGGTCTTCCAGGTCCTTGGGCTCGAACAGCCACTCAGCCGCGCCGCCCGACTTGAACCAGACGAGCGGCGCCAGCGGCGCGCTCGCGGTCAGCTTGCCGGCGACCTTGGCGCCGGAAAGCTGGGGAAGCGTCTCAGCCATCACGCGGCGATCTTTCCGCGAATGCCGTCGGCCAATCCGGCGGCCCACTTGGTGATGTCGCCCGCGCCCAGGCACACGACCATGTCGCCCGGCAGGGCCGTCTCGGCCAGCGTCGCGGCGAGTTCGTCCGAGCCGCCGACGACGTGCGCGTCGCGGTGGCCACGCGCCTTGAGCCCGGCGACCAGCGCGGCGGCATCGACGCCCTCGATCGGCGCTTCGCCCGCCGGGTAGACCGGGGTGACGTAGACCGCGTCGGCATCGTTGAAGGCGGTCTGGAATTCCTCCATCAGGTCGCGCAGCCGGGTAAAGCGATGCGGCTGGACGACCGCGAGCACCCTGCCCCTCACCCCCTCGCGCGCGGCGGCAAGCACAGCGCGGATTTCGACCGGGTGATGTCCGTAATCGTCGATCACGGTCACGCCGTTGACTTCGCCGACCTTGGTGAAGCGGCGCTTGACCCCGCCGAAGCCGGCGAAACCGTCGCGGATGATCGCGTCCCCGCAGCCCATCTCCAGCGCCACGGCGATCGCGGCCAGCGCGTTCTGAACGTTGTGGCGGCCCGGCATCGGCAGCTCGATGCCCTCGATCCGGCGCTGCCCGCCCTCGCGGTCGCGGATCACGACATCGAAGCGGTTGCCGCCCGGCACCGGCGTCACATGCTCGCCGCGCACATCGGCCTGGGCGGAAAAGCCGTACGTGATGACCCGGCGGTCGCGGACCTTGGAGATCACCGCCTGCACTTCGGGATGATCGACGCACAGCACCGCCGCGCCGTAAAACGGCACGTTCTCGATGAACTCGACGAACGCGTCCTTCACCTTCTCGAAGCTGCCGTAGTGGTCGAGGTGCTCGGGATCGATGTTGGTGACGACGGCGATGGTGCCGTCCAGGCGCAGGAACGAGCCGTCGCTCTCGTCGGCCTCGACCACCATCCACTCGCTGGCGCCGAGGCGCGCGTTCGAGCCGTAGGAGTTGATGATGCCGCCGTTGATCACGGTCGGATCGACCCCGCCCGCCTCCAGCAGGCAGGCGACCATCGAGGTGGTCGTGGTCTTGCCGTGGGTCCCGGCGACCGCGACCGTGCTCTTGAGCCGCATCAGCTCGGCCAACATCTCGGCCCGGCGCACCACCGGGATGCGGTGTTCCAGCGCGTAGACCACTTCGGGATTGTCGCGCTTCACCGCCGTCGAGGTGACGACGACCGCGCAGCCGGCGACGTTCTGCGCCGCGTGGCCGATCATGACCGTGATCCCGCGCGCGCGCAGGCCCTCGATCACGTAGCCCTCGGCGATGTCGGAGCCCTGCACCGTGTAGCCGAGGTTGTGCATGACCTCGGCGATGCCGGACATGCCGATGCCGCCGATGCCGACGAAGTGCACGGTACCGATATCGGTCGCGACGCCCTTCATTCCGCGCGCTCCAGCGCCAGCGCTTCCTTCGGTTTGACCGAGGCGGGCTTCGCCCCGACCCGGATGACGTCCATCAACGGCGCGGCGCCGAAGCTCTCGACGAGGTCGGCCAGGTCGGACGCGGCATTGGGATAGCCGCAGTTCCACGCTGCGTGCGCCGCGTTGGCAAGCGTCTCGGGATGCTGGGCCATCGCCTGGATCTGCTTGGCGAGCTCGGTCGCGGTGAACTTGTCCTGCCGGATCGAGCGAGCGCCGCCGGCGCCGACCATCTCGCGGGCGTTGGCGGCCTGGTGGTCGTCGGTCGCGATCGGCAGCGGCACCAGGATCGCGGGACGGCCCACAACAGTGAGCTCGGCGATGGTGGAAGCGCCGGCGCGGCCGATGAACAAGTGCGCGCGAGCCAAGCGCTCGGCCATGTTCTCGAAGTAGGTGGCGAGCTCGGCGGGGATGCCGTGCCCGGCGTAGCGCGCGCGCACCGCCTCGATGTCCTCGGGCCGGCACTGCTGGATCACCTGCAGGCGCGAACGCAGCGCCGGGGGCAGCATGGCAAGGCCGTCGGGCACCACTTCGGACAGCACCCGCGCGCCCTGGCTGCCGCCGGTGACGAGAATGCGCAGCAGGCTCTCGGCCGTGAACGCCGGAAACGGCGCCTCGCGCAACGCCAGCACGTCTTCGCGCACCGGGTTACCGACCAGCGTGACCTTGCCGTCGAGCTTGGGATCGAGCCGGTCGATCCGCTCGTAGGCAGTGGCGATCGCATCGACGCGCGGCGCGAAGAAGCGGTTGACCCGGCCGAGCACCGCGTTCTGCTCGTGCAGGATCGTCGGAATCTTCGCCGATCGCGCAGCCAGCAACGTCGGCAGCGCCGGGTAGCCCCCGAAGCCGATCACGGCGGTGGGCTCGAAGCTCTCGAACAGGCGCAGCGCCATGCGCCGCCCCTCGAGCACGCCCTTGATGCCCTTGAGCCAGCCCAGCGGATTCTTGCCGGCGATGCGTCCGGGCGGAAGGATGTGCGCGGGCAGCGAGGACGGCTTGCCGGGAATCTGCGCCCCGCGCTCGTCGGTGATCAGCGCGACGTGGTGGCCGCGCCGCTCCAGCTCGATCGCGAGTGCGAAGGCGGGAATCAGATGACCGCCGGTGCCCCCGGCGGCCAGGACATAGTGACGGCTCACGCCGGTCATGATGCGTCTCCGACGTCGCTCAGCGAGAAGCGCGGGCGATCGATGAACGGGTTTCTACGCGTGATCGCCAGCATCAGTCCAATGCAGGTACACATCGCGACGGTGGACGAACCGCCATACGAGACCAGCGGCAGGGTCATGCCCTTGGACGGGAACAGCTGCAGGTTGACCAGGATGTTGATGAAGGCCTGCCCGCCGAACTGCGCGGCAAGTCCGGTGCCGGCGAGCACGGTGAACAAGTCGTCCTCGCGGATCTGGCGCAGGATCGCCTGCACCATGATGGCGATGTAGAGCATGATCACGACCGCGCAGGCGGCGAGCCCGAACTCCTCGCCGATGACCGAGAAGATGTAGTCGGTATGCGCCTCGGGCAGCGCCATCTTGCGCGTGCCCATCCAGAACCCCGCGCCGAGCCACCCGCCATTGAGCAAGGTGCGCTCGGCAAGGTCGACCTGGTCGTAGGCGCTGCCGCCGCCCAGGAACGCGTCGATGCGGTGGCGGGCGTTGTCGTAGAGGAAGTAGGCCGCGGTGATGCCGACGAGGCCCGCCGCGCCGGCCGCGGCGATGCGGCGCACGTCGAGGCCCGCGAGCAGCAGCAGCACGAACCAGGTCGCGCCGAACAGCATCGTCGAGCCGAAGTCGGGCTGCATCATCAGCAGCACCGCGATCATGCCCATCAGCGCGATCGAGATCTGCATCACCGGCAGGTTCTTGTCGCGCACGCGCCACGAGAGAATCCAGGCGAGCAGGATCGGGAAGCCGCACTTGAGGAACTCGGAAGGCTGGATCGAGACGCCGAAGTTCAGCCAGCGCCGGGCGCCGTTCACTTCGCCGCCGACGAACGGCACCAGCACGAGCGCGGCGAGCATGGCGCCGGCGATCAGGATGCCGAGGCGCCGGGCGCTCTCCTTCGAAAGCGTCGAGGTGCCGAACAGCGCGATCAGCCCCAAGGCCTGCCAGCGCAAGTGGATCACGAAGAAGTGCAGATCGCCGAGCGTCTTGGCCGAGGTCGAGAGCCGGCGCGAGCTGGCCGGCGAGGCGGCGGCGACCGCGACGGCGCCGATCGCCATCAGGATCAGCACAAGGCCGAGCACCACCCGGTCGATCTCCTGCCACCAGATCGCCAGGCTGCCCCGGCGGCTGCGGTTGTAGCGGGCGACGGCGGTGCCCGGCACGGTGGGCGCGACGGGCGTGTGTGCTTGCGTGGCCATCAGCCGGCCTCCACCGATGTGCTGTCAGGAGCGATGTCGGGCGCGATCAGCGCGGCGACGATCTGGCGGAAGGCATTGCCGCGCGCCTCGTAGTCGCGGAACTGGTCGAAGCTGGCGCATGCCGGGGAGAGCATCACGACGTGCCCGGGGGTCGCATCGGCGATCGCCCGGCGGATCGCTTCGGCCATCATCTCGCTGCGGCGCACTTGCATGTAGGGGCTGAGCAATTCAGCGAACATCGGGCCGGCATCGCCGATCGTATAAGCCGCCGCGATGTTGCCGAAGTAAGGCTTGCACTCGTCGAGGTCCTCGCCCTTGGGCAGGCCGCCCACGATCCAGTGGATGCGCCGCTCGGGGCCGTTGGGACCTTCGGTGGGCGGGAACGCGGCGAGCGCCGGGGCGGCCGAGGCCGGGTTGGTCGCCTTGCTGTCGTTGATGAACAGCACGCCGCGCGCTTCGGCGACGCGCTCCATGCGGTGCGGCAGCCCCCGGAACGTCGGCAGCGCCGGCTCCCACTGCTCGCGCGTGAGGCCGAGCGCCTCGACGATGGCGATGGCGACGGCCGCGTTCTGGAGATTGTGTGGCCCCTGCAGCGAAGGCCAGTCCTTCTGCAGGTCGGCCAAGTTGCGCCCGTCGGCCAAGTGCACGTGGCCCGGCGCGTGGCGCATGAACTGCATGCCGGCGATCGCGGCGGTCTCGTCGTCGCCGATGCCGAACACCGCGTGGTGCTCCTCGCTCTGCATCGCGAAGAGCCGCGCCTTCGACGCCACATAGCCGGCGAAGCCATCGTAGCGGTCGAGGTGATCCGGGGTGATGTTGAGCAGCGCGGCGACATCGCAGTCGAGGCTCTGGGTCAAGTCGATCTGGTAGCTTGACAGCTCGAGCACGTAGACCCCGCCGTCGGGCAGCGGCGCCTCGCCCAGGATCGGCACGCCGATGTTGCCGCCCATGCGCGCGGACCGGCCGGCGCTTTCGAGCAGGTGGTGGACCAGCGAGGTCGTCGTCGACTTGCCGTTGGTGCCGGTGATGCCCACGACTTGGTGCGGCGGCAGCGTGGGGCGCAGCAGCGCGAACAGCTCGATGTCGCCGATCACCGGCACGCCCGCGCGCGCGGCGGCTTCGGCGATCGGGTGGTGGTTGAGCGGAATGCCCGGGGACACCACGACGCCGTCGTAGCCGGTGAGGTCGGCGGTGACCGGATCGGCAAGCTCCACCCGCTCGGCCAGCGCGGCGCGCGGCTCCTCGCGGTTGTCCCAGGCCATCACGTGCGCCCCGCTCGCCAGCAGCGTCTCGACGACGGCCAGCCCCGAGCGCGCGAGCCCGAGGACCGCGTAGCGCTTGCCGGCGAAGACGGGCGAGACGAGCACCGGCCCGTTACCGCAGTTTCAGCGTCGAGAGGCCCAGCAGCGCGAGCACGATCGAGATGATCCAGAAGCGGATGACCACGGTCGACTCTGCCCAGCCGAGTTGCTCGAAGTGATGATGGATAGGCGCCATGCGGAACACGCGGCGCCCGGTACGCTTGAAGAAGAAGACCTGGATGATGACCGAAAGCGCCTCCAGCACGAACAGCCCGCCGACGACGCCGAGCACGATCTCATGGTGCGCCGCGACCGCGATGGCGCCCAGCGCGCCGCCGAGCGCGAGGCTGCCGGTGTCGCCCATGAACACGGCCGCCGGCGGCGCGTTGAACCACAGGAAGGCGAGCCCCGCCCCCATGATCGCGGTGCACAGGATGGCGAGCTCACCCGCGCGCGGCACGTGGGGGATGCCCAGGTACGTCGCGTAGTCGATGCGGCCGGCGAGGTAGGCGATGATCGCGAAAGTGCCCGCGGCGATGATCACCGGCATCGTCGCCAGGCCATCGAGCCCATCGGTCAGGTTCACCGCGTTGCCCGCGCCCACGATCACCACCGCCGCGAAGACGTAGTAGAACGGCCCCAGCGGAATGTACCGGCCCGAGAGGAACGGCACGTAGAGGTTGGTGTTGAGCTGGCTGACGATGATGAACGCGGCGATGCCGGCGACCACGAACTCCAGCAGCAGCCTTATCTTGCTCGACAGGCCGGCATGGTGGCGCTTGGTCACCTTGTCGTAGTCGTCCATGAAACCGATCGCGCCGAAGCCGACCGTCACGGCCAGGCACGCCCACACGAACGGGCTCGTCAGGTCCATCCACAGGACCATCGAGATCACCAGCGCCGTCAGGATCATCAGCCCGCCCATCGTGGGCGTGCCGCGCTTGGCCAGGTGCGTCTTGGGGCCGTCCTCGCGGATCGGCTGGCCCTTGCCCTGGCGTACGCGAAGGATGCTGATGAAACGGGGGCCGATGATGAGACCGATGACCAGCGCCGTCATCAGGGCGGCGCCGGCGCGGAACGACTGGTACCGGAAGAGGTTCGCGAGCCCTTCGAAGTGGAACCATTCTGCTATGATATAAAGCATTGGGGGGGGCGGAACCTACCCTTCGCGTTCGCTGAGAGCGGAGACAAGGGAAGCGAGCCCGACCGAGTTCGACCCCTTGACGAGGATCGCATCGTCGCGCTCCAGCCCGAAGGCGCGCAAGGTGTCCACGGCTTCCCGCACCGACGCGCAATGCGCGAAGGCCACCGGTTTGCCAAGCGCGTTAACCCCGCCTTTCCCCAGTTCGTCGGCAAGCGCCTGCATCTCCGGGCCGACGAGCAGCGCGTAGTCGACACCCGCCTCGCGCAAGGGCTGCGCGAGCTTGGCGTGGAAGTCGGGACCGTGACTGCCCAGCTCCTTCATCGCGCCCAGCACCGCGATGCGCCGCTGCGCCGGCGTGCGCCCGAGCTGCGCCAGGGTGGCGCGCATCGAGGCGGGATTGGCGTTGTAGCTCTCGTCGATCAGCAGCGCCTGGCCGCCTCCCCTGTCCTCGCTCACGTCGATCGGGAGGCGGGCGCCGCGCCCGGGGAGACCCTCCATCTCCGCCAGCGCGACGCCCGCGGCGCCGAGGTCCGCGCCCACTGCGCGGACCGCGGCCATAACCGCGAGAGAGTTCATCACCCAATGCTCGCCGGGCGCCGCCACGGTGTAGCAGACCCGGCGGTCGCCCATGTCGGCGGTCACCAGCGAGCCGCCGCCGATCGCGGCCACGGCATCGAGCAGGCGCACGTCGGCATGCGCCGACTTGCCGAACGAAATGGTCGCGAAGCCCAGCTCGGCCGCCGCGCCGCGCAGCCGCTCGAAGTGCGGGCTGTCGGCGGGGATCACTGCCGTGCCGCCTTCCTCCAGCCCTTCGAAGATCTCGGCCTTGGCATCGGCGATCGCCTCTTCGGAGCCGAGGTTCTCGATGTGCGCGGGGGCGATGGTGGTGATCACCGCCACGTGCGGGCGCACCTGGCGGGTCAGCGCGGCGATCTCGCCGGCGTGGTTCATGCCCATCTCGAACACGCCGAAGCGGGCGCGGGCGGGCATGCGCGCCAGGCTGAGCGGCACGCCGACGTGATTGTTGTAG
>Ga0207644_10000236_pt1 | contig 37953 bp, 36 predicted proteins | sample KBSS73metaG_FD_184326 | JGI IMG/M metagenome (GOLD analysis project Ga0207644, IMG submission 184326) | Switchgrass rhizosphere microbial communities from Kellogg Biological Station, Michigan, USA - KBS S7-3 metaG (SPAdes) (version 2) | ecosystem: Host-associated > Plants > Roots > Rhizosphere... | reverse complement strand
GCCGCCGCCTACGCCAAGGACGAGCCTGTCCGCGCCGCGATCGGCCTCGCCGCGGCGGGCGCGATCATCGCCGGCCTGATCGCCCTGACACGTCAATCGGACGACGACGACCCGTACCGCTGAGTCAACGTCCTGCCGCCGAGGCCCGCCTCTGCGGCGGGCTCGTCGCGGCACATCGTTTGCCGACCCGCTGCATCCAACTTCACAGGAGCAGCGCATGTCGCCTCGTCAGAACCCTCGCCTTTCGATCCTCTCGCTCGCCCTCGGCCTGGGCATGCTCGTCGCCGCGGGAGCGTCGGCCCAGCCCGCGGGGACGTCGTCGTCCTCCGGGATGAAGGCGGGCAGCGCGGGCGCAGCGGTGCCTGCGGCCGACAAGTCCTGGGCGCAGAAGGCCGCCATCGGTGGCCTGGCCGAGGTCGAGATGGGCAAGCTCGCGCAGCAGAAGGCGTCGAACGATCAGGTCAAGCAGTTCGGCACGCACATGGTCGACGACCACTCGAAGGCCAACGACGAGCTGAAGCAGTTGGCGAGCTCGAAGGGCCTGACGCTGCCGACCGATCTCGACGCCACCCACAAGAACAAGATGGCCAAGCTCGAGAAGCTCTCCGGCGCGCAGTTCGACCGCGCCTACATGGACGAGATGGTCGCCGACCACAAGAAGGACGTCGCCGAGTTCAAGAAGCAGTCGACGTCCGGGAAGGACAGTGACCTGAAGGCATTCGCGGCGAAGACGCTGCCGACGCTCGAGGACCATCTCAAGATGGCGCAGTCGACCGACGCCGCCGTCAAGGGCGCCAAGACGACCGCGTCGCGCTGAGGCCGTCCGAGCCCGAGCGGCGCGGCGCCGATGCGTCCGGGGCCGGCTAGCGAAGCTTCGTCCGACCGAGGCGCTTGGCGTTGGCGACGGCCTTGCGATGCACCGGGTCGAGCCCCTTGCCGAGAACGCCGAGCGCGGCGCGGTGCAGCTGCGCCGCCGACCGCGCCGGCGACGGCTTCTTGCCGCGCGCCAGGGCGATGAACGACTTGTAGAACGACGTGGCGAGGTCGCGCTGGGCGAGCGCGGCGTGCGCGGCCATCGCGTTCCATGATTCGCCGAAGGCGGCGTGCTTCTCGGCGACCATGAGCTCGAATTCCTTGCGATCGCGAGCGGAAAGCTTCGGCCCCGAGATCGCCATTCGCGCCACCCGGTGCGCGACGACCTGCGGCACCGCGACGGCGAGCTCCGCCGCCTTCACGGCGAGTGACTGGTTGGCGCGTCTGCGTGGTGTGACCATGTGCCTTCTCCTCGTCATCGCTGCAAACGCGACTGTAGGCTCGTCCCGCCTTGGCCCTCAGCCGCGCGTCGCCAGGTCGCGGCGGTATAAGCAGTGCAACGCCGCGCAGGTGCGGCGCGGGAGGGAACCATGTACGTCCGCAACGCCTGGTACGTCGCCGCCACCGTCGACGAGATCGCCACCGGTCCGCTCGGCCGGACGATCTGCGGCAACCGCATGGTCCTGTTCCGCAGCGAAGGCGGCGCGGTCTCCGCGCTCGAGGATTTCTGCCCGCATCGCGGCGCGCCGCTCTCGCTCGGCAGCGTTCGCGACGATGGCCGCATCGTCTGCGGCTACCACGGTCTGGTCATGGGCGGCGACGGCCGCTGCGTCAGCATGCCGGGGCAGCGCGTCAGGCCGACGATCAAGTCGTACCCGGCGCTCGAGCGGCACGGCTTCGTCTGGGTCTGGCCGGGCGAGAAGAGCGCGGCCGATCCGGCGCGAATGCATCCGCTGCCGTGGGCGGGAAGCCCCGACTGGGCGTATGGCGGCGGCCTCTATCACGTCAAGTGCGACTACCGGCTGATGATCGACAACCTGATGGACCTGACGCACGAGACCTACGTGCACGCGACCAGCATCGGCCAGCCCGAGATCGAGGAGGCGGCACCCGTGACACGCGTCGAAGGCGACTCGGCGATCACCAGCCGCTTCATGACGAACATCGCGGCGCCGCCGTTCTGGCGCGCGGCGCTGCGCGGCAACCACCTCGCCGACGACGTCCCCGTCGACCGCTGGCAGATCTGCCGCTTCGCGCCGCCGAGCCACGTGATGATCGAGGTCGGCGTCGCCCACGCCGGCCACGGCGGCTACGACGCGCCGGCCGACCGCAAGGTCTCGAGCGTGGTCGTCGACTTCATCACCCCCGAGACCGACACGTCGATCTGGTATTTCTGGGGAATGGCACGCAACTTCAATGTCGGCGACGCGGCTCTGACGAAGACCATTCGCGAGGGCCAGGCGGCGATCTTCGGCGAGGACGTCGGCATCCTCGAAGCGCAGCAGAGGAACCTCTCCGAGCAGCCGAGCCGACACCTGATGCGGCTCAACATCGACATGGGCGGATTCGAGGCGCGCCGGATCCTCGAGCGGCTCGTCGCCGAGGAGCAGAACGACCTGCTGAAGGGCTGATCCGCACGCCGGCGCGCGCCTCGCACCCCTCGTCTGCCCGGGGTTCTTCTCGATACGGCCGCTGCTAGGATCGCTCGCCGGTGGGGGGATGCGTCGTCCCTGCCCGCGTCCCAAGTCATCGGAGAGCCTCATGCACCGTCGTACCCTTTCCCTGCTCGTCGCTGCGGCCTTCGCGGCCGGCGCTGCGAGTCTGGCCTCGGCGCAGAACAGCGCGCCCTTCAAGATCGGCTTCATCCTGCCGATGACCGGCCAGTCGGCGTCGACCGGCAAGCAGATCGAGGCCGCGATCAAGCTGTGGCAGGCGCAGAACGGAACGACGGTCGCCGGGCGCAAGGTCGAGGTCATCGTCAAGGACGACGCCGGCGTTGCCGACACGACGCGCCGGATCGCGCAGGAGATGGTCGTCAACGACAAGGTCGACGTCCTCGCCGGCTTCGGCCTGACGCCGCTCGCCCTCGCCACCGCGCCGATCGCGACGCAAAGCAAGACGCCGATGGTCGTGACGGCGGCGGCGACGTCGATCATCACGGCGCAGTCGCCGTACATCGTTCGCACCAGCTTCACGCTGCCGCAGGTGACGGTGCCGATCGCCGACTGGGCGGCCAAGAACGGCATCAAGAAAGTCGTCACCTTCGTCGCCGACTACGGCCCGGGCCTCGACGCGGAGAAGTTCTTCAAGAGCCAGTTCCAGCTCAACGGCGGCCAGATCACGGGCGAGATCCGCTCGCCGCTCAGAAGCCCCGACTTCGCGCCGTTCCTGCAGAAGGTTGCCGACCTGAAGCCCGACGCGGTGTTCTGCTTCCTGCCGTCGGGGCAAGGCGCGGCGTTCATGAAGCAGTTCGGCGAGCGCGGCCTCGACAAGTCGGGGATCAGACTGATCGCCACCGGCGACGTCACCGACGACGACCAGCTCAACGACATGGGCGACGTCGCGATGGGCGTCGTCAACTCGCATCACTACTCGGCGGCGCACCCGTCGCCGACGAACAAGAAGTTCGTGCAGGCGTTCGAGGCGGCCAACAAGTTCCGCCCCAACTTCATGGCCGTCGCCGGCTACGACGGCATGCACGTGATCTACAACGCGCTCGCGGCGACCAAGGGCGCCGGCGGCGGCGACGCGCTTCTCGCGGCCATGAAGGGCCAGATCTTCGAGAGCCCGCGCGGGCCCATCCTGATCGACGCGCAGACGCGCGACATCGTCCAGGACGTCTACATCCGCAAGGTCGAGAAGCAGAACGGCCAGCTCTACAACGTCGAGTTCGACGTCCAGAAGGCCGTCAAGGATCCGGCGAAGACGAAGTAGCCGCGCGCGGCGAGGCTCGGCGCTCGCGTCCGGGCCTGCCGCACCGGATGAGGGTTTTCCCAGCGCTCTTCCGCCGGCCCACGCGGCGCTGCCGAGCGGGCCACGCGATCTTCGGAAAAGCCGATAGTGGCCATAGGCGCCGGGCCGCTTGCTGCCCCCAAATAACGATCTGAAACTCACTCCGCGCAGCGCGTTCGCGTTGCGTCCACGAGTGACGGAGGAGACGTTATGTCGATGAATCGGTCCCGCGGCAGGGCGGGGATGCTGTGCGTGTCATCGCTCAGCGCGGCGGCCCTCGTCGCCTGCGGCGGCGGAGGCTCGTCGGGAACCAACGACGTCGTCGTCAGCAGCGCCGACGAAAGCCGGTCCGCGGCGCAGGCGGCGCCGGTCAACAGCACGCCGATCCTGACGTGCGATACGGCGGGGATCGGCAGCGTGTCGCTCCTGTCGGATCTTCCGACATTGCCGACGACCAACCCGCCGAACAGCTCGGCCGCGACCATCACGTCGGTCTCGACGGGAACGACCGGAGGCGTGGCCTACTGCCTGGTGAAGGTGCTCGTGCCGCCGGCGATCAACATCTGGGTCGGCCTGCCCACCGACGGCAAATGGAACGGACGCCTGCAGTCGGAAGGCGGCGGCGGCTATGCGGGAAGCGTCGGCGTGCCGACGGGCTCGATCGCCGGCGGATACGTCGGCGTGCAGACCGACACGGGCCACACCGGCGGCAGCGGCACCTTCGGCATGCTCACTCCGGTGCCGAACGGCGCGCCCGACGTCCAGCTGCAGACCGACTTCGCGTACCGCTCGGAGCACGAGATGGCGGTGATCGGCAAGCAGCTCGCGCAGGCCTTCTACGGCCAGTTGCCGCAGTTCTCGTACTGGAACGGCTGCTCGACCGGTGGGCGCCAGGGCATGCGCATGGCGCAGGACTTCCCGGCCGACTACAACGGCATCCTCGCCGGCGCCCCCGCGTTCCACTGGGACCGTTTCCAGGCGTACCAGATCTGGCCCCAGATGGTCATGCGACTGGAAAACGGCGGACCGGTCTCGGCGGCAAAGCAGAACCTCGCGACCAACGCCGCGGTCGCGGCCTGCGATCCGGCCGATGGCGTGACCGACGGCGTCATCCGGGATCCTCGCGTGTGCACCTACAACCCGGTCACGGACGCGAGCATCACGCGCGCGTCGTGCACCGCCGCGGACAACACCTGCCTGACCCCCGGCGAGGCGAGCGCCGTCCAGAAGATCTGGGGCGGCGCTCGTACCGCGAGCGGCAAGCTTCTCTGGCCAGGCGTCGAGCGGGGTGCCGCCCTCAGCGGCCTGGCGGGAACCAATCCGTTCGCCATCGCCGTGGCGCAGCCGCAGTTCTGGGTGTACTTCGACCCGACCTGGGACTGGAGGACCCTGACCTATTCGAACTACGAAGCGTTCTTCAAGGACACCATGCGGATGGTGAACCCCATGATGGCGAGCGAGAACCCGGACCTCAGCGCGTTCCGCAACAGCGGCGGCAAGATCGTCATGTGGCAGGGCTGGGCCGATCAGCTCATCATGCCGCAGGGCAGCGTCATGTACTACGACGCCGTCGCCAACGTGATGGGCGGCTACTCGGCCCTGCAGCCGTGGTTCCGCCACTTCTTGGCGCCCGGCGTGGGCCACTGCGGCGGCGGCAACGGGCCGCAGCCGCAGAACCTCCTGCAATCCGTGGTCGACTGGGTCGAGAACGGCGTCGCGCCCGATCGAATCCTCGCGAGCAAGAGCGTCACCGGCGGGACGCAGACGCGCCCTCTCTGCCCGTACCCCACGTTGGCGAAATACATCGGCTCGGGAAGCACCGACGACGCGAACAACTTCGTGTGCGCCGCACCTTGACGTCTTTCTGGAGAACAAGCATGAACATCCGAAACGTTCTCGCCGGCGTCGCGTTAACCGCCGCGACGGTCGTCGCGGGCGCCGCGCCCGTGGTCTACGAAGGCGTTCTCGTCCCGTCCGTTCCCGACACGGGCAGCGTCGGCGGCTTCAGCTGGTTCCTCGAGACCGGCGCGCAGATCGATTTCTGGCGCTTCGCCGGAGTCGCCGGTCAGACCGTGACCTTCGACGTGAGCCGACTGAACGGCAATCTCGACCCGGCGATGTCGTTCTACTCGGGGATCACCTCCGCCGACACGTCGCTCTTCAAGGCGGGCAGCAGCTGGGGCGGGATGACGTTCATCGGCAGCCTCGACGACGAGCATCCTCCGGCGCTGACCCCCGGGCCAGGCGGCGATCCGTTCGGCAGTTTCGTGCTCCCGACCACCGGCAACTACACGATCGCGATCGGCGGATTCGACAGCACCGACGCGGGGTCCTATCCCTATCGCGTAACGCTGACGACGACTGCCGTGGTGGCCGTGCCCGAGCCGTCGACATGGGCGATGTTCACGATCGGCCTGGCCGGCGTGGGCTACCTGCGCCGCCGCAAGCGCGCTTGATCCGATCGCGATCGCCTCGGCGGCAAGTCAGCCGGGGCGGTCGCGATCAGGCGGCCGCCGCCGGCTCGCGCGCTTTCTCGCTGGCCGATTGCCACTCGTCGGTCGAGGCGTTGAACAGCTCGCTGACGATGCCGCGCAGCCAGACGTTGCGCGCGTCCTTGTGGAACTTGGTGTGCCAGTGCTGTCGCAGCTGGATCCGCGGCGACTCGAACGGAAGCTGTATCACGCGCAGGCCGAACGCAGCCTTGCCGTACGCGATGCCCATCGCGTGAGGAACCGTGACAACCATGTCCGAGCGCGCGACCAGCGCCGGGATGCTCAGGAAATGTGGCGTGTAGATCGCGACGCGGCGGACGAGGGCGAGCTCCTTCAGGTGCTCTTCGAAGATTTCCTGGCTCCGGCCTTCGGAGAGAACGACCGCATGCGGCAGATCGACGAACTGCTCGAGCGTGAGAGCGTTTCCCCTGACCGGATGCTCGTTGCGCAGGAGACAGAGAAAGTGATGGGTGAAGAGGCGCTTCTGATAGAAGTCGCCGCCCTTCAGGTCGGGGAAATAGCCGACGGCGAGGTCGACGTCGCCGTCCTCCATCGCCTTGGCGAGCTGCTGGGGCGGCATGCTGACCGAGCGAACCGGCGTCTCCGGCGAGGCCTTGGCGAGAGCTCGCGAGAGCTTGGGAAGGAACACCGTCTCGCCGACGTCGGACATCGCGAACGTGAAGGGTCGATGTGGCCGCCCGGGATCGAAGGGAGCGCGCGCGCCGAGCTTCTGCTCGACGTGCAGCAGGATCTCGCGCGCCGCGTTCGCGATCTCCGCGCCGCGCGGCGTCGGCGCCATGCCCTTGCGGGAGCGGACGAACAGGGCGTCGTCGAAGTGATCGCGCAGCTTGGCCAGGCTTTCGCTCACCGAGGGCTGGCTGATGCCGAGGACCTTCGCAGCCTGGCTCACGGTTCCCGCGTCGAGCACCGTCACGGCGACGCGAAGCAGGTTCAGGTCGAGTTTGCTGCGCACGACGCGAGGTGTCCGGACGACGGGAACATTCGGCTCGAAATGCTGGCACAAGGAGCTAACCCATGACGACGACATCCCTCGCCAGGCGGTGAAGGGGAATCACGGTCCATGAGCCCGGGCGCGGTTCCTGCCCGCACGCAGGTCGTCATCATCGGCGCCGGACCGGCGGGATTGCTCCTGGGCGCACTGTTGCACCAGGCCGGCGTCGAGGCGGTCGTTCTCGAGCAGCGCAGCGCCGACTACGTTCTCGGCCGGATTCGCGCCGGCGTGCTCGAGCAGGTCACCGTCGATCTGCTCGAGGCCGCCGGCGTCGACGCGCGCCTGCGCGCGGAGGGCCTGGTCCACGAGGGAATCGAGCTTTCGTTCGGCGGCGGTCGGCACCGCATCGACATGGCCCGGCTCACCGGCGGCAAGCACGTCGTCGTCTACGGCCAGACCGAGGTGACGCGCGATCTCATGCAGGCGCGTCTCGATGCCGGCCTGGCGATCGTCTACGAGGCGGCCGACGTCGAGCCGATCGCTTTCGACAGCGACCGGCCTTCGGTCGCCTGCACCAAGGACGGCGTTCGCCACGTCATCGCCTGCGAATTCATCGCCGGCTGCGACGGCTACCACGGGATCAGCCGGCAAAGCGTTCCGGAACGCGCGCTCACGAGCTTCGAGCGCGTGTACCCCTTCGGCTGGCTCGGCGTCCTGTCGGAAACGCCGCCCGTGTCGCACGAGCTGATCTACTCGAACCACGAACGCGGCTTCGCGCTCTGCAGCATGCGATCGGAGCGGCGCAGCCGCTACTACGTGCAATGCCAACTCGACGACCGAGTCGACGACTGGAGCGACGACAGGTTCTGGGACGAGCTGCGGCGCCGGCTCGATGGCGCCGCCGCCGCGGCGCTCGTGACCGGTCCGTCGATCGAGAAGAGCATCGCGCCGCTGCGCAGCTTCGTGGCCGAGCCGATGCGATTCGGGCGCCTGTTCCTCGCCGGCGACGCCGCCCACATCGTCCCGCCGACCGGAGCGAAGGGACTCAATCTCGCCGCCGGCGACGTCGGCCTCCTTGCCCGGGCGCTGGCCGAGCACTTCCACGAACGCAGCGACGCCGGCATCGACACGTACTCGCAGCGCTGCCTGCGCCGGGTCTGGCGCGCCGAGCGGTTCTCCTGGTGGTTCACCTCGCTGATGCACAAGTTTCCCGAGACGGGTCCCTTCGGACAGAGAATCCAGGCCGCGGAGCTCGACTACCTCGTTCATTCGGAGGCGGCGGCCACCGCGCTCGCCGAGAATTACGTCGGGCTGCCCTTGATCTTCCAATGACCCTTCTCTTCGACGGCATCGCCTACGGCATGCTGCTCTTCATCCTGGCCGTCGGCCTCGCCGTCACGCTCGGGCTGATGAACTTCATCAACCTCGCGCACGGCGCGTTCGCGATGGCGGGCGGCTACATCACGGTGCTGCTGATGAACCGGCTCGGCGTTCCGTTCCTGGCCTGCCTGCCGATCGCCTTCCTCGGCACCGCGCTCCTCGGCGCGCTGCTCGAGCGAACGCTCTACCGGCCGATGTACTCGCGCCCGCACCTCGACCAGGTGCTGTTCTCGATCGGCCTGGTGTTCATGGCAGTCACCGCCGTCGACTACGTCGTCGGCTCGATGCAGCAGAACATCCACCTGCCCGACTGGCTGCAGGGGCGCCTCCCGATCGAGGCGGTCGGCATCGGCAAGTACCGGCTCTTCATCGTCGTCACCTGCGCGCTGCTGACGATCGCGCTGCAGTGGGTGCTGTCGCGGACTCGCTTCGGCAGCCGCCTGCGCGCCTCGGTCGACGACCCGCGCGTCGCCGGCGGCCTCGGCCTCGACGTCAACCGGATCTTCCTTCTCACCTTCGCGGTCGGCTCGGGGCTCGCCGGCCTCGGCGGCGCGCTCGGCGCCGAGGTGCTCGGGCTCGATCCGACGTTCCCGCTCAAGTTCATGATCTATTTCCTGATCGTCGTCTCGGTCGGCGGGACGACGACGATCACCGGACCGCTCCTGGCCGCGCTCCTGCTCGGCATCGCCGACGTCGCCGGCAAGTACTACGTTCCCAAGCTCGGCGCCTTCATCGTCTACACGCTGATGATCGCGATCCTGGTCTGGCGGCCGCAGGGCCTGTTCGCGCGGGCGAGCGCGCGATGAGCGACACGCCCGTCGCCGGCGCGTCGCCGCTGCCTCCGCCCGCGTCGGCGTCGGCGTCGGCCGCCGCGGCGTCGTCGCCGGTGGCGCGCTCGCTGCGCGGTTACTCGCGCTGGCGCTGGTGGGAACTCGTCCTCTTCGCCGCCCTGCCGCTCTCGTGGCTGCTACTGCCGGGCCAGGCGCTGCTCCTCAACGAGATCGCGATCGTCGCGCTGTTCGCGATCTCGCTCGACCTGATCCTCGGTTACGCGGGGATCGTCTCGCTCGGCCACGCCGCGTTCTTCGGCTTCGGCGCGTACACGGCGGCGCTGTTCGCCAAGAACGTGATGCCCGATCCGATCGTCGGCCTCGCCGTCGCGATCGCGGCGAGCGCCGCGCTCGGCCTCGCGACCAGCGTTCTCATCCTGCGCGGCAGCGACCTGACGCGGCTGATGGTGACGCTCGGCGTCGCCTCGATCCTGTACGAGCTCGCCAACAAGCTCGACTGGCTGACCGGCGGCGCCGACGGCCTGCAGGGCGTGGTGATGGGCCCGCTGACGGTTCCGTTCACGACGCTGAAGGGATTCGACTTCGACCTCTCGGGCAGGACGGCGTACGCCTACACACTCGTCGTCCTCGCGATCGTCCTCTTCGTCTCGCGAAGGCTCGTCCATTCGCCGTTCGGCACGTCGCTGCAGGCGCTTCGCGACAACCGCCTGCGCGCGGCGAGCATCGGCCTGTCGGTGCCGCTGCGCCTGGTCGCGGTCTACACGTATGCCGGCGCGATCGCAGGCGCCGCCGGCGCGCTGCTCGCGCAGACGACCGGATTCGCGTCGCTCGACGTCTTCGACTTCCACCGGAGCGCCGAGGTTTTGCTGGTGCTCGTCGTCGGCGGCACCGGCTATCTGTACGGCGGGATCTTCGGCGCGATCGTCTTCAAGCTGCTGCACGACCTGATCGCCGCGTGGACGCCGCAGTACTGGAACTTCTGGCTCGGCCTGTTCCTCGTCGTCCTCGTCCTCGTCGGCCGCGAGCGCTTCGTTCGCCCGTGGACGTGGTTTCGCGTGCAGCGAAAGCAATGAGCACGGTCCTCGCGACGCGCTCGCTCGTCAAGCGCTTCGGCGGCCTGGCGGCGACCAACGACGTCTCGCTCGCGGTCGAGCGAGGCGCGCGCCATGCGCTGATCGGCCCGAACGGCGCCGGCAAGACGACGCTGATCAACCTCCTGACCGGCGTCCTCGAGCCGACCTCGGGAACGATCACGCTCGACGGCACCGACATCACGTCGCTCGCCGCGCACCTGCGCGTCCGCCGCGGCGTCGTCCGCACGTTCCAGATCAACCAGCTGTTCAACGCGCTGACGCCGCTGTCGTCGCTCGCGCTCGCGGTCTCGGTGCACCAGGGAACGAGCACGCGCTGGTGGCGCGCGCTCGGCGCCGACGCCGCGGTCGCCGCCGAATGCGAGGTGCTGCTGGCGCGCTTCCGGCTCGCCGACGTCATCGACCAGCCGGTCCACTCGCTCGCCTACGGCAAGCGGCGCCTGCTCGAGATCGCGATGGCGTTCGCGTGCCGGCCGCGCGTGCTGCTTCTCGACGAGCCCGTCGCCGGCGTCCCCGAAGGCGAGCGCCAGGAGATCTTCGAGACCATCGACGCGCTGCCGGCCGACGTCTCGATCCTGCTGATCGAGCACGACATGGACCTGGTCTTCAACTTCGCGAAGACGGTGACCGTTCTCGTCAACGGCGCCGTCTTCGCCGAGGGCGACGTCGCGACGATCTCGCGCGATCCGCGCGTCAAGGCGGTCTACCTCGGCGAGGGCGACGGGAACGGCGCGGCCGGCGCGGGCGCTCATGGCTGAGCTCCTTCGCGTCGCCGGCCTGAGCGCCGGCTACGGCGAGGCGGTCGTCCTCGAGGGCGTCGGCTTCGCGCTCGAGGCCGGCCGATCGCTCGCCCTGCTCGGCCGCAACGGCACCGGCAAGACGACGCTCCTCAACACGCTGATCGGCGTGACGCGCCGGCACGGCGGGACGATCGCGCTCGCCGGCCGCGACGTCACGGCGCTCGCTTCGCACCAGCGCGCCGCCGCGGGGATCGGCTGGGTGCCGCAGGAGCGGAACATCTTCAAGTCGCTCACCGTCGACGAGAACCTGACCGCGGTGGCACGGCCGGGGCCGTGGACGCCGCAGCGCGCCTACGAGATGTTCCCGCGCCTCGAGGAGAGAAAGGCCAACCTGGGCAACCAGCTTTCCGGCGGCGAGCAGCAGATGCTGGCGGTGGCGCGCGCGCTCGTCCTCAACCCGAAGCTGCTCCTCCTCGACGAGCCGCTCGAAGGGCTGGCGCCGATCATCGTCCACGAGCTGCTGCGCTCGATCGAGCGGCTGGTGCTGAAGGAAGGCCTGTCGGCGATCATCGTCGAGCAGAACCCGCGCCTGATCCTGCCGATCACCCACGACGCGATCATCCTCGACCGCGGCCAGGTCGTTCACGCGGCGCCGAGCGCGCGGCTGCTCGAGGATCGCGAGCAGCTCGACCGCTGGCTGGCGGTCAGCTCGGGGCCGGCGTCCCAGGGCGTTTGACCCGGTGTCGTGAGCCCACGCGTTCAGGCCAAGACCCGCATCCAGTACACACCGCCCTTCGCATCGACGGCCATGACGCGCCGGCCGAGCGGCGACGCGTCGACGGCGGCCAGCGCCGCATCGGCCACGTGCACGGCCTCGCATCGGCCATCGAGCACTCGCCACAAGCGCACCGTCCCGTCCGCCCCGGCGGTGAAGAAACGGTCCGCGCCGAGGAACACGACGTCGACGACCTCGCCACGGTGCGCGGAGAAGCTCAGCAGAGGCGTTGCGTCGGCAAGTTTCCACAGAGACACGCTGCCGTCGAGCGCGCCGATGAGGATCCTCTCCGAGTCGTCGTCCTCCACGTACGCGGTCACCTTGGTGTCCGCACGCCCCACCAAGCGCGTTCTCCCGTCGACGACGAACTCGCGCACTTCGTTTCCCACCGCCAGCAGGACGCAATGCGGGCGCATTGAAAACTGGCACGGGCCGACCGATTCGTCCAGCGGCGTGGTGAACTTGACGGCGAGATAAGGCTTCGTGTGGGCGTCGTCGACAAACCAGAGCAGATCGAACTTGCGTTGCAACGCGCCCGCTTCGCGCACCATCGAGCCCCGCAGCAACGCGGTCGCGCGGCCGTCGATCGAACGCGCCCACGTCATGTTGTCGCTCGACCAGCGCTCGGGCGCGAGTTCGGGCAGGAAGAAGAACTCCGACGGCCCGAAACGCGAGGCTGAATGGATGATGGCGTGCGGGCCGTCGCTCGACACCGGCGCGCCGCGGTGCGCGGCCCGAGCCCCAGACCCGCCGATGTCGATCTCGAACACCTGGCGCGGCATCCCGGGATCGCGGCGCGAGATCGGCAGCTCATCGAGACGCCGGCTGCGCGGCAGCGCGTGCGGCTGCGAACCCGACGCGGCGCCGAATCGCTGGATCCGGACGCGCGCCAAGGGATGGTCCACGGTCGCGGTCAGGGCCCAGCCGTTCCGGCCCGAGCTGTCGAGGGCGCAATGAAGGCCGCGTTTGCCTTCGCCATCGCCCGCGTCGTCGCCGCTCCCGGCGAGCAGGCCGGCGACGCTCCAGATCCGGACTTTGCCGTCGAATGCCGCAGTGGCGAGCAGCACGCCGTCGGGCGACAGCGCGAGTCCGCGCAAGCCGTTGTCATGCGCGCGCACGCGCTGGATCAAGGCGCCGTCGGCGCTGCGGTGGACGCACAGGGTTCCGTCCAGAAGGCCGACGACCAGCGCGCGTTCGGAATCGACGAACATGCAGTTCATCGCCGGCGAGGCGTGGCGTTCGAGCTCGATCTCTTCTTCGACTTTTCCCGCGATGCCCCAGATGGCGGTTTCACCGAACGGCCTGCGACCGTCGTCGGGCGAAAAGCGGCCACCGGTCGCGAGCAGCCGCTTGCCGTCGGCTGACAGCGCCGAACCTTGCACGCGAACGACGTCACCGAGGTAGACGTGCTCGCGCGGCTTCCACGCCTTCAGGTCGAAGACGATGGCGCCACCGTCGCCATCCCCGAGCGTCACGAGGCTGCCCGGGCCGGGCGTGCAGTCGTTGAAGATCGCATCGTCGAGTCCTTGCTTGAGCAGGCGCCCGGTTTTCGCGTCGTACAGCCTGATCCCCCGATAGCCGACGGCGAGCAGCTCGCGGTCGCCGTTGACGAACCGGCAGCGGCGGGGATGACGCTCGAATGCGCCTTCGCACTCGAGCGCGGTGCGGCTCGCCAGATCGTGGATCCGCACCCGGCCGTCGTCGCAAGCGGTCGCGACACGGCGGCCGTCGGCAGACACCGCGACGCTGTCGGCGGAGCCCGGCAGCTCGGCGATCGTGTCTTCGAGGTCCCAGCCTCGCGCACGCCACGCCAGCACCTTGCCGTCCATGCCGGCTGTGAAAAGCCGGTTGCCCACGGCATCGAACCCGCAGTCGGTGACGCCTTTTGCGTGTCGCTCCAGCGTCGCCAGCGGTGCGGGCGCACGCGTGCGCATTTCGACATGCAAGGCGCACTGGTTGCGCTCGCGGCGCGGCAGCGCCTGCCACGCGCTCGCGATCACGCCGCCGGCGTTCAATGCCTGCTGTAGGACGAAGCCGTCGATCGCCGTGTGCGCCTCGAACGCGGCCCGTTCGCGAACGACGAACGATCGCCACTCGCCGAGAGCGCGGGTCGTGTCCGCCTGATCGGCGGCGGCGTCGAGCGCATCGAGTGCGCGCTCGTAGTCGCCGATCAAGTCTGCGGTCCGTCCGGCGTTGCACTTCGTGCGCACGAAGAGCAGGTCTTCCAGCGTCGCGCGCAGCTCGCGCCACGCGCCGGAGCGGGTTTGCTGGTAGGCGAGCTCGGCGAGCTTGCGCAGGTTGGGTCGTCGCGCACTCGAACGAGCCGGGGCGAAAAGGTGAGGCTGGGGTACCGCGGCGAACTTGCCGGCGAAGAAGCGCGCGAGGTTCGCGTGCGCCCGTGCCAGAGCGCCACGGACGGCAGTGAAATTCTCGGCTGCACGCTGGACTGCGCCGTGGAAAGGCGCCATCAACTCGGTCGCGTCGTCGGCGCGTTCGATCAGGTACGGCGCGAGATCGGCGCGGAGGCGGGCCCAGACGACAAACGGCAACTGGCCGTTGAGCGGCCAGTGCGGCGAGCGCCGGGCGAGCTCGGCCATCACGTCGGGATCGCCGCTGAGCAGCGACAGCATCTCGCTTTCGCTCAGTCCGTGCCGGGCGGCGCCGAGCAGGGCGAGAGAGCTGCGTACCATGGTCGCGCCGTGCTGCACCGGCATCGCGAGCTGCTCGAAACGGCGCGCCAGCAGCGTCTCGGTACTGGCGGGCAGCGGCTCGGCGTCGTCGAACGAGCGCCAGGCGGCCGCCTCGATCGTCGCGAGCCGCAGGTAGAGCGGCGTCGGGCAGCTCGCCGCGGCGGCGAGCACGGCCTCGGCTTGCGGAGGTTGCAACTTTCGTCCTGCGGCGGCGAGCCAGGTCCTGAGCAGCGCCCGGGTATCGCGACGGCCGAGGGGCCGCATCGGCACGAAGGCCGCGCGCGGCAGCAGCGCGCGCAGCGCACGCAACGTGTCGCCGGCAGCCCCGGCGTCCTCGAGGGCGCTTGCCAGCACCTGCACGTGCGCCGGAAGCTCCCGCGGCAACCACGCGATGCGTTCCCGGGCGCTCCGGCAATCGAGCTGGTCCAGCGCGTCGACGATCATGATCACCGGCCGCTCGGGGCGCGCGCAGAGCCGTTCGCGCAACGCCTTCGCGAGCGCGTCGACACCCGTCGGCAGCGTCTCGTCGCGCGCGTCGGCGCGGTCGATCTCCGCGCAAAGGCCAGTCAACAAGCCCTCGAGATGGCGTGACTCCGACGTGCTGCCGACGAAGCGCGCGAGGAGCAGCGTTTCCGGTGCGGTCGGCTCGGCGGCGGCAGCGCTCCAGGCGCGGGCAAGCAACGTCGACTTTCCGCTGCCGGAGACTCCCGTGACGACGATCGGGTCCCCCGGCACCGCGTCGGGCCGCCTTCGCACACGCGCGAGCAGTGCCTCGTGGCCGCGCGCGCCGGCGGCGAGACCCTGCGCGAAAGTCTGCTGCGCGTAGCGCTGGTCGGGATCCGATGGCGTCAGCGCCGGGCCCAGCGCGGCGCGAGCCCGTCGGATCAAGTCGCGTTCGATGCGTTCGCGCCATGTCTGCAGGTCCGCGGCCTCGTACCGGAACAACGCGCGCGCGCCGACCTTCGCTTGCACGTCGGCTTGCAGGGCCGCCAGGCCGGCGCGGTCGGCGGGTGCGATCTCGCCGGGTCGATGCGCCTCGCGAACGTAGAAAAGCGCAGAGCCCTTTGCCACCGTGCCGCCTGCATCGAGTGCGAAGCGTTCGGCGATCTCGAGGTGCGTGGCCGAAGCGCCGTAGCGCAAACGCCGACGGTCGGCGTCGGGCCATGCGTGCTCGAGCATTCGATCCAGGGCGGCGCGAACGGCCTGTTCGTCGGCGAGAAGCGCCGCAGCGCCCGCACGCGCGGCCTGCGCGCGCAGGACCCATCGCGCAGGCACGGCGTTGTCGTCGCGCCGGTACGCGCGCGCCAGCCGGCGCCGATCGGACGCGAGCGCGTCTGCGCGCAAGGCTTCGAAGTCGTTCGCGTCGATCTCGCTTGGCAACGGCCGCCATCCATACCGGCTGCCGATCAGGCCGATGAAATTCAGCAGCGGCGAAGCGCGACGGCATCGCCGCACCTCGGCCAGGCAGATCTCCATCGTGCGTCGGTCGCGAGCGGCCGCCGCGCTGATTCCCCAGCGCAGGTCGATGGCGCGGAACGCGGCACCGCGCGCGCGGCAATAGGCATCGACTCGAGGAAAGACTTCGTTCTGCAGCATGCTGCGTTCGGCGACCATGTCGCCGAACGTCGAGCTGACGAACACGCGGAGCTCGATGCTTCGGACCATCGTCCCGGCTCCGGCGCGGCCGGCGCGTCAGGCCCCCTGCCGCGCCCTCGCCGCCTTCAGCTTGCCGAAGTACTCGCGCATGACGCCGCGCAGGCGGTCGGCGCCCGGGCGGCCCCAGTCGCGCTGCAGCTCGCACGCCAGGCCGAGCACCGAGATCGGCGTCGCGCCCGCCTGGATCATTCGCTGCATGGCCGATTCGTGCGCGACCCGGCTGACGCCGCCGATCGCATCGGCGACGAAGTACACCTCGTAGCCGTCGCGCAGCGCGTCGAGCGTCGGGAAGGCGACGCAGACCTCGGTCCACAGGCCCGCGATGACCAGCTTCCTGCGTCCGGTTCGCTCGACCGCGGCCCGGAACTCCGGGTCCTCCCAGGAATTCATCGTCGTCCGGTCGATCTCCGGCACGCCCGGCAACGCCTCGCGCAGCTCGGGGTTGGTCCCCGACATGCCGTGCCGCACATACACCGTGCTCAGGACGACGGGCAGCTCGAACGCCGTCGCCACCCGCCCGAGCATCGTGACGTGGGCGATCAGCTCCTCATGGCCGACCGACGCCACGCCCGCGTACTGCTCGGGCTGGTAGTCGATCAGCGCGAGCACCGCGTTGTGCGGCGTGATCAACGCATCGGTCTTCGGGTCGCGGATGGGAGTGGTGTCCGACATGGTGCCTCAGTGGATGCCGCCCGGTTTACGCCCGGCCGATGCGCGACTCTATCCACTGCGCGATGTCGGCGATGACGAGCTCCCGGCCGAGATCGCGAAGCAGATCGTGGACGTGACCCTCGTAGAGCTTCAGCGTCTTGTCGAGCGAGCCGGCGCGCTCGTGGAACAGCCGGCTTCCTTCCGGCTTCGTCGCCTTGTCGGCGCTGCCGTGAAGAATCAGCAGCGGCAACGTGATGAGCGAGAACTCGTTCTCGAGGCGCTCGTCGGCACGAACCATCGCGGCGACCGTCTTCGTCGGCTGGGCTTCGTCGGCGATCAACGGATCGGCGTTCATGTCGGCGACGATCTTCGGGTCGCGCGAGAAGTCCTCGCTCTTCAGCCGCAGCACGTGGGCGTGCGGCGCGACGTGGCTGAGCCCCTTGAGGACGGCGAGCGCGAAGTCCGGCGCCGGCACGCGGAACGCGAAGCTCTCGCAGACGAGGCCGGCGAGCTCGGCTTGGTGCTCGACCGCGTAGAGACAGGCGACGACGCCGCCGGCGCTGTGGCCGAGCAGGAACACCGGCAGGCCCTTCTCCTCCGATCGCGCGACGCGGACGAGCGAGGCGACGTCACCGACGTAGTCGTCGAACTGGTCGACGTAGAACCGCTCGCCGTCGGACCGGCCGCGGCCGCGCAGGTCGACCGCGTAGACCGCGAGCCCGTGTGCCGTGAGCTGTTCCGCGGCCCACGCATAGTGGCCGCTGTGCGAGTTGAAGCCTGGGACGACGGCGACCAGGCCGCGGGTCGGCCCGCCGGGCCGCCAGGTCCGATAGAAGATGCGCCCCCCGCCGGCGCCCTCGATTCGCCCTTCGCTCGCGGTCCTGGATGTCGATGCCATCGAAGCTCTCCTGCGCTCAGCGGACGATGAAATCGCGAACCAGCTTGATCGTCGCGCGCGGGTTCTCTTCCATGATCCAGTGGCCTGAATCGGCGACGATGCCTTCGGTCACGTCGTCGCCGGCGGCGCGCATCACCGTCGCCATCGTCGCGCCGAACGACTTCTCGCCGCCGACCGCGAGGATCGGCATCCTGAGTCGGCCTTGCACCAGGAACGCGCGGTTGTCGATCGCGTCCTGGTCGAACGCCGCGAACTGCGCGAAGCCCGAGTGCATCGCGCCCGGCAGCGCGTACAGCCTGGCGTAGTGGCGTCGCGCGCCTTCGCTGAACCGCGCCGGCGACGCCGAGAACTCGTTCCAGAACCGGTCCAGGTAGATCCGCTCGCGGCCGGCGACGAGACGCTCCATGTCGGGTCCGCCGAAGCGGAAGTGCCAGAGCAGCGGATTCTTGAGGATCTCGTCCCACGGGCCGACGCCGGGCACCGGCGCGTCGATCAGCACCAGCCGCCGCACCCGCTCCGGATAGCGCGCCGCGAACTGGAACGCCACCATGTTGCCGATGTCGTGCGCGACGACGTCGGCCTGGACGACGTTCAGCGCGGTCATGACGCCGGCAACGTCGTCGGCCTGGGTCTTCTTGTCGAAGCCACCGGCCGGCTTCGACGACAGGCCGAGTCCGCGCAGGTCGGGAACGATCACGGTGTGGTCGCGCGCCAGCTCGACGGCGAGCGGCGCCCACATGTCGCCGGTCTCGCCGTAGCCGTGCAGCAGGACGACCGCGGGTCCGGCGCCGCCCGAGCGGACGTGGATCGTCGCGCCGTTGCCGACCACCTCGCGCACCGCGAAGCGCGGGAACGCGAAGTCCTCCGCCCACGACGGTACGGCCGCGACCAGCGACAGCAGGAAAGCGAGAAAGCATCGGGCAGACGCACGCATGGGACTTGTCTCCGGCGGGTTCGCGCTCGGGATGAACGCCGGCTGCGAGTGTGGAGATCCGCGTTCGCGGCGACTAGCCGGCAGCGCAGGCATTCAGCTTCAACCCGCGGTTTAAGATCTACGCGTGACGCACATGCAGCACCTGGTCTCGTTCGCGCAGACCGCCGAGCACGGCAGCTTCTCGGCGGCGGCCCGGGTCCTCGGCCTCACGCCGGCGGGCGTCAGCAAGAACGTGGCGCGCCTCGAGCGCGATCTCGGCGTTCGCCTGTTCCATCGAAGCACCCGCCGACTGCGCCTGACCGAAAGCGGCGAGCGCTTCCTGCAGCAGGTGGACGGCCCGCTCGCGTCGCTGCAGGCGGCTGTCGCCGGACTCGACGATCGCGGCACCGACCCTGCCGGCACGCTGAAGGTGAGCATGGGCCAGGCCTTCGGCCGCAACTTCCTGGTGCCGCTGCTGGGCGCGTTCCTCGAGCGCTATCCGCGCGTTCTGCCCGACTGGCACTTCGACAACCGCCAGGTCGACATCGTCGGCGAGGGCTTCGACGCCGCCGTCGGCGGCGGCTTTCCGCTCGCTTCCGGCGTCGTCGCGCGCGAGCTGGCGCCGGTGCACATCGTCGCGGTGGCATCGCCCGCCTACATGGCGGGACGGGCGATGCCGCGCAGCCCGGCCGATCTCGCCGGCCTCGACGGCATCATGCGGCGCTCCTCGCCGACCGGCCGCGTCCGGCCGTGGTCGCTGCGCTCGCGGCGCGCCGAGGAGCAGGCCGTCGAGTGCCGGCCGCGCCTCATCTTCAGCGACCCGGAGGCGATCGCGCACGCGGCGCGGCTCGGCCTCGGCGTCGCGCTCCTGCCGATGCCGTTCGCGTTCGCGCCCATCGCCGCCGGCGAACTGATCCGCCTCCTGCCCGGCTGGTACAGCGACGCCGGGCCGCTGTCGGTGTACTACCCGAGCCGGAGAATGCTGCCGGCGAAGACGCGGGCCTTCGTCGAGTTCGTGTCGGAGCGCTTTCGCGCCGCGGGATTCGATCGGCTGGTCGACGGCCGCTGAGGATCGCGCCGATGCAGACCCTCGTGACATTGCTCGAGCACTACGGCCTCTGGCTGGTGTTCGCCAACGTCCTCGCGCTGCAGTGCGGCCTGCCGGTGCCGGCCTATCCGACGCTGATCGTCGTCGGTGCCCTGACTGCGCGCGGTCAGGTCACCGTCGCGCAGGTGATCGCCGTCGCGACGGCGGCGAGCCTCATCGCCGACTTCGCCTGGTACTTCGCCGGCGCGCGCCACGGCCGCCGCGTGCTGCGCCTGATGTGCCGGCTGTCGCTGTCGCCCGACAGCTGCGTGCGCCAGACCGAGAACATCTACGAGCGATGGGGCGCGCCTTCGCTCGTCGTCGCCAAGTTCGTCCCCGGCTTCGCCGCGGTGGCGACCAGCATGGCCGGCATGGTGCGGACCCGGCTCTCGAGCTTCGCGCTGTTCGACACGATCGGCGCGCTGCTCTGGAGCACCGTCGCGGTCGCGCTCGGCTGGACCTTCCGCAACGCGGTCGGCGACGTGCTCGCCGTCCTCGCCGAGGCGGGCCACTGGGGGCTGATTGCGCTGATCGTCGCGCTCGCGCTCTTCATCGCGGTCAAGGCGCTGCAGCGCTACCAGCTGATCCGCTCGCTGCGCATGTCGCGCGTCAGCGTCGACGAGCTGAACGACCTGCTCGCCGAAGGCGCGCCGCCGCTGATCGTCGACGTGCGCTCGCTGTCGAGCCAGAAGCGCGGCCGCATCCCGGGCGCCGTCTGGATCGACAGCCATGCGTTCGACGAGAGCCTGCGCGCCCGCGGGCTGAACGATCGCGTCGGCCAGGACGTCATCGTCTACTGCGACTGCCCCAACGAGGCGAGCGCCGCCGCGGTCGCGAAGAAGCTCATGCGGGTCGGCTTCAAGCGCGTTCGCCCGCTGGGCGGCGGCATCGACGCCTGGATCGAGAAGGGCTACAGCGTGGAAGTTCCCGGATGAGTCGCGATGCCTGTCCCCGCGGCGGGAGCTCAGCGCTCGCCGGCCTGGGCCTGCGCGGCGAGCCGGGCCGGCGCGTTGAGGGCGCCGTAGCCGTCGTACCCGCCGATGCGCTGAACGATCTCGAAGAAGAATCGATCGGCGAACGTTTCGGTGTAGGCGTGAAGATAGTCGCCGTCGGCCGAGCGGTCGAACAGGATCCCGAGCTCGCGCAGCGAGGCCTGCAGCGCCGGGTCGAGGTCGATTCGGGCGGCGAGGTCGTCGTGGTAGTTGGCCGATATCGGCACGAACGGCACGCCGCGCGATCTCAGCGATGCGATGGTGGCGAAGATGTCATCGCACGCGAAGGCGATGTGCTGGACCGCGACGCCGCCGCTCGCGCTTGCCGTTCGCGCGATCCGGGTCATCCTGCTGCTCGAGCTGTTGAGCACGATGCGAACGCTGCGCTCGCGGTTGGCGATGCCGACGCTGCGAACCAGGCCGAACGGGTCGGCGAGCTCGAGGCTGGCTCCCGGCTCGAGCCCGAGCACGGCGCGGCCGAACAGCACCCAGCTGTCGAGCTGGTCGTTGGCGAGGCCGAGCGCGATGTGGTCGACGCTGCGCAGCCCGCCATCGGCCGCCGCGTCGGCTTCGTCGTCGGCGACGAAGTCCACCGCGAGCGGGCCGCCTTCGCGCGACGACCTGGCGACGAAGTGGACGAGGTTGCCCCCGGGCGAGATGATCGCCGGCATCGCCAGCTCGCGCGGCCCGCGCGGGCCGTCGTAGCGCGCCGATTGCAACGCGACGGCGCGGTTCACGGCGCGGTCGGGTTCGTCGGCGACGACGCCGATCGCGCAGACGCCGGGGCCGTTCGCCAGGAAGCGGCCCCGGGCGAACGATTCCGGCTCGGCGTTGACGATCAGGCGGATCGACCCCTGGCGGAACAGCGTGACCGCCTTCGAGCGATGCCGCCGCGCGCGCGCGAAGCCCATCCTGCCGAGCCAGACCGCGAGCTCGGCGGCCGCGGCGTCGTCGACGGCGAATTCGAGGAACGAATAGCCCCCGAGCAGTGGAACGGACGGCGGGTCGAACAGCTCGGTCCGCTCGCTCGCGAGCTTTGCCGCCGCGTCGCCGTCGCGCCGCGCCTCGCCCTCGAGACGGCGCCGGACCTGGCTCTCGAGCAGCAGCAGCGAACGCATCGCGTCGGTCGCGGTGCGCCGGTTCGGCCGTTCGCGAAAGACGTCGTTGAAGATCTCGAGCGACAGCGGGCCGGCGTAGCCGGCGCGAAGGACGAGCGCGAGGAAGCGCTCGAGGTCGAACTGGCCCTGCCCGGGGAAACAGCGGTGGTGGCGCGCCCACTGCACGACGTCCATCGCCAGGATCGGCGCGTCGGCCATCTGCAGGAAGAAGATCTTCTCGCCCGGGATCGATGCAATCGCCGACGGGTCGTCGCCGAGCGAGAGCGTGTGGAAGCTGTCGAGGATCAGCCCGAGGTGCGGATGGTCGGCGCGCTCGACGATGGCGGACGCTTGGCGGTAGCGGTTGACGTGGCGGCCCCAGGCCAGCGCCTCGTAGCCGATGCGGAGGTTCCGTCGCGCGGCTCGCTCCGCAAGCTCGTGAAGCTGCGCGGCGCTGCGCTCCGAGTCGCCGAGGCTCTGCTCCGACGTGTTCGAGCAGACCAGCATCGTCGGCGCCCCGAGCGCCTGCATCAGGTCGAACTTGCGCTCGGCACGATCGAGATTGCGCGCGTGCTCGGCGTCGGGCATGCCTTCGAAGTCGCGGAACGGCTGGTACAGGTCGATTGACAGGCCGAGGTCAGTCGCCATCGCGCGCAGGTCGGCGGCGCTGCCGGCGAAGTTGACGAAGTCGGCCTCGAACAGCTCGATGCCGTCGAAGCGGGCGGCGGCGATCGCCTGCAGCTTCTGGCGAAGCGTCCCGCTCATCGACACCGTCGCGATCGATCTGCGCATCGCCGGCCGGGCCTCCGCTCAGTCGCTGAGCCGCGCGAGCGAGCGCAGCTCGTCGGCGGTCGTGGTCGGAAAGCCGAAGAACTCGAGATACGCCGGGATCTGCTCGAACAGCATGTCGGCGCCGACCTGGAAGCGGCAGCCTCGGTCCGCCGCCGCCTTCAGGAACGCCGTCATCTCGCTCTTCATCACGACTTCGCCGACGAAGGCGGTCGGCGCGATCCGCGCCACGTCCATCGGCATCGCATCGCCGTCGGTCATCCCCAGCGGCGTCGCGTTGACGACGATGTCGACGCCGGCGGGATCGTTGGCGCCGCTCCTCACCTCGACCGCGGGGTAATGCGAGCGCAGCCGCGCCGCAAGCGCCTCGGCCGCGTCGGCGCGCGCGTCGAAGACGCCGATCGTCGCCGCGCCGGCCTGGGCGAGCGACGCCGCGATCGCCGAGCCGACGCCGCCGGCGCCGACGACCAGCGCGCGGGCGCCGGCGACGATGCAGGCCTTGCGGCGCAGGCCGCGGACGAACCCTTCGCCGTCGAACAGGTCGCCGACGAGCCGGCCGTCGCCGTCGCGGCGAACCGCATTGCACGCGCCGGCGATCTGCACCGCCGGCGATTGCACGTCGAGCAGCGCCACGGTGCTCGCCTTGTGCGGCATCGTGATCAGCGCGCCGCGGATGTTCTCGAGCGTGAACACCGCGCGCAGGAACGCCGGGTAGTGCTCGACCCGGCAGCCCATTGGAACGACCACTGCATCGATGCCGGTCCGCTCGAAGTACGGGTTGTAGATCAGCGGCGCCTTGAACGCGTGCGTCGGCCAGCCGATGTGGGCGAGCAGCGCCGTGGTTCCGCGAATCATTCGAAGGTCTCCATCGGCGTCGTTTGCTCGGGTCAACGCTTGATTGGCGGCGAGGGCAATCCGGACTCCTACCGACTCAGCCGAAAGGAAAAGTCATGGCCATTTTGTACCCTTGACCCCTAGAATCGAAATTCCGTTCTGTTCGGCAGAACATCAGGCGCGGGCGCGAAATTGCTGTCATCGCAAGGCCGACGCCCCGCGTTGTCTGCACTCGCCCTGGTGCCGCGTCCGGACCAGAGCCGATCATCAACTTGGTTCGAACTCAGGAGACAACATGAAATCGAAGCTGATCCAGCTCGCGGCGATGCTTTCGCTGCTCGCCGCAGGCAGTATGGCGCTGGCGCAGGACATCCAGGAGAGGACGATCCGGTTCGGCCACCTGAACAACCCCGACCACCCAACGAGCGCGGGCGTCAAGAAGTTCGCCGAACTGGTCGCGGCCAAGAGCGGCGGCAAGATCAAGGTACAGGAATACCCGAGCAGCCAGCTCGGCAACGAGCTGCAGCAGCAATCGGCGCTGCAGGGCGGCGTGCAGGAGATGCTGGTCGCGTCGACGACGTCGCTGGCCGGCATCGTCAAGGAATTCGGCCTGTTCGACTTCCCGTTCCTGTTCAGCAACGCGCGCCAGGCCGATGCCATGGTCGACGGCCCGCTCGGCAAGATGATCGGCGACAGGCTGGCGGAGAAGGGCGTCGTCGTCCTGGGCTTCTTCGACCTGGGCTTTCGCAACGTCACCAACAGCAAGCGCCCCATCACCAAGCCCGAGGATCTCGAAGGCCTCAAGCTGCGGGTGATCCCGAACCCGGTGTTCCTGGAGACCTTCAAGACCTTCAAGGCGAACCCGATCCCGATGCCGTTCGCCGAGCTGTACGGCGCGCTCGAAAGCAAGTCCGTCGATGGGCAGGAAAACCCGTACTCGGTGATCCTGTCGAGCAAGTTCTACGAAGTGAACAAGTACGTCAGCGGCACCAACCACGTGTACGCGACCAACCCGATCCAGGTCAGCAAGCGCTTCTGGGACAAGCTGTCGCCGGCCGAGCACAAGCTGCTGCAGGACGCCGCTATCGAAGCGCAGAACTACCAGCGCGTGGTGAGCCGCGAGGCCGCCGGCAAGGCCGTCGCCGAGCTCAAGGCCAAGGGCATGATCTACAACGACATCGCGCCCAACGAGCTGGCCCGCATGCGCGCCGAGGTCAAGCCGGTGCACGACAAGTTCGCCGCTTCCTACGATCCCGCGGTGGTGAACCTGTTCAAGAGTGAGCTGGAGCGCGTCTCCAAGCTCTGACGCTCGCCCGACCGCGAGGCCCGGCACGGGGCACGGCAGGCATCGCGCCGCCGTGCCCTTTTTGCTTCACAAGTCGGCGAGTCACGCTGGTTTCGGCGCCGTGGCGATCGGGGTCGATCCGATCGGAACGTAGAGAAGCGTCTTCTTCAGCCGCCAGCTCACCAGCCGCAGCTGGCCGGACGTGGAACGGCTCAACGTCACGAACGGGACCGGATCGTCGGCGTCCGACGGGATGAGGGTCGACAGCCTGAACTGCGTCGGCAGCTCGGTGCTCGCCTTCGAGGCGAGCACGGTTCGCGCCGCGCCGCCGGCGCCCGGCGCGGCAAGGCGCCATGCCGCCACCGCCAGGTGCCCATCGCCTGTCTTGTAGGCGACCGCGGCGTCGGTGCCGTAATGGCGCAGCCTTGCGAACACCGGGATCTGGTCGATCTCGGCGCTGGCATACGTCGTCATCGATCCGTTGGCCGCGAGCGAGAGCAGCTGCAGGCGCGACGTATCGTTCGACGCTCCGGGCCAGACGACGGTCGCGAAGACGTCGTTGCCCTGCGCGATCGACATGCCGTGGACGACGCCGATGCCGAGCGGCTTGGTTTCCGATGCGGTCGCGAGCGAGGTAACGCCGGCGCCGGCGACGCGCCAGCTTCGCGTCTTGATCTGGCCGGAATCGCGGCAGAGCGTCAGCGCCTTGCGCGGATGCGCGCCGTTGACGACCTCGTTGACGCTGGCGCACGACACGCTGACCTTGTCTCCGGGGCCGCCGAGCGCCACCGGACCGATCGATATCGCCGCGGAATCGAGGACCGAACCGAGGAAGAGCTTCCAGCCGCCGTTCGCGCTCAGCGTCGTCAGCGCGAAGTGTCGGTAGGCGTAGTAGACGGCGGTGTCGGGGTCCGCCTGCTGCACGCCCGTCGTGACGCCGACCGCGACGAGGTCGAAGTTCGTGATCGTCGTCTCCACTGTCACGCCTTCGCCCTCGATCATCCCGTTCGCGGTGCCCATGTAGCCGCGCGCGCACAGCGCCGACGCCTGGTTGAGCCAGACGACGACGATCCGGTGGTTGTCGAAGACGACGATCCGCGTCCGGCTGCCGCTGCCCACACGTGCTCGGTGCCGACGCTCGTGAACGAGCCGTCGGCTTCGAGCTTCCAGACCCGCAGGCGCACCGAGCCGTTGGTCGTCCGCGCGACGTAGACGAAGCGGGTGTACACGTGCGCGCCGACGTCGAACTCGTATTCGGCGCTGTTGCCGACCAGGTCGAGCGTTCCCTGCATGTCGATGGCATAGGACATGGCGATCCTTCGAGGATGGCGACGGCCGCATTGAAGCACCGGCGGCGGCCTCCCGCCATGGTCACAAGGGGCGATTGCCGGATGGCGACGCTGTTAGCCAGTACCATCCGGCAGCCGTGCTTGTACGGCCGTCTCCACGGCGTCGGCTGTCCCCATGGCTCCACCAGAGCAACAACCGGGAGATCACGATGGCAAGCGGACTGATGACGAAGAAGGCGGCATGGCTCGCCGGGGTCCTTGTGATGCTTGTGCTGGGCTTCACCTTCGCAGGTGCACCTCACGCACAGACACAGACGACGACCTCGGTGGCCGTCCGCAACTTCGAGGTGATCGCGGTCGATGGGAACCATCTCATCCTTCGCGACGAGAGGGGCACGAACGACTACTTCATGCCGAACGATTTCGTCTTCACGGTCGACGGCAAGAAGAAGACTCTTGCGGACCTGAAGGCGGGGATGAAGGGCACGGCGACGGTGACGACCACGACCACGGTCACTCCGGTCGTCGTCACCGAGCTGCGCAACGGCGTGGTGCTGAGCACGTGGGTGAATTCGGTGACGGTGCTCGATCGCAGCGACGGCGTGCGCAAGAAGTTCACGCAGGACCAGTTGAACGCGCGCGGCCTTCAGATCTTCAAGGACGGCCGGGTGGTTCCGGTCGCCCAGCTGAACAAGGGCGACGAGATCACGGCGACGGTCGTTTCGCAGCGTCCGCCGGAAGTCGTGACCGAGCAGGAAGTGCAGGCCACGCTGGCCCAGGCGCCGGCCATGAAGTCGGAGTCGACCGCTGCCAAGACGGACTCGACTGCGGCCAAGTCGGACTCGACTGCGGCCAAGTCGGAATCGACGGCGCCGGCGACGGCGGCACCGCCCGCCGCACCGGTCGCGACCGAGTCGACCGCCGCCCCGCCCGCTGCGGCCGAATCCTCCGGCCTGGGGACGGTGTGGTACGTGCTGATCGCGGTGGTCGTCATCGCGGTGCTGTTCCTGGTCATGCGCCGGCGCAACGACACGAGTCCGACTCCCTGACGACGTGTTAGCCCGGCCATGCAGTCGCGGCCGAACGTCGTCATCATCGGCGCCGGCATTGGCGGCCTGTTCGCCGCCAATGCCCTGATCGCGCAGGGACTGCGAGTGTCGGTCTACGAGCAGGCGTCCGCGCTGGGCGAGGTCGGCGCGGGCGTGTTCGTGACACCGAACGCGGTACGCCAGATGGAGCGCGTGGGTCTCGGTCCCGCGGTCGAGAAGTGGGGCGCGCGAGTCGGGCCGGGTTCGTCCTACTTTCGTCATGACGGGACGCCGATCGCCCCGGTCCAGGTGGCCGACGGCTCGGGCTGGAACGCCGCCTTCGGCATGCACCGCGCCGACTTCGTCGATCTCCTCGCCGCCCACCTGCCCGCCGGGATCGTGCACACCGGCCATCGTGCGATCCGATTCGAGCAGGACGGCGACAGGGCCCGCGTCGAATTCGCCAACGGCGCGACTGCCGAGGCCGAGGTCGTGGTCGCGGCGGACGGCATCCATTCCGAGCTCCGTTCGTACGTTTGTCCGCCCTCGAAGCCGGTCTTCCACGGCACGATCTCGTATCGAGGTCTGGTCGCGCGCGAGCGCCTGCCGCACTGGCCGATGGATCGCTGGCAGATGTGGGCCGGTCCATCCAGGCACTTCCTGGTCTTTCCCGTCCGTCACGGCGCGATGGTCAACTACGTCGGCTTCGTGCCGACGGACGAGGAAATGAAGGAGTCGTGGTCCGCGCCGGGCGATCCGACGGTGCTGCGTCGCGAGTTCGAAGGTTGGGACCCGCGCATCGGCGAGGTGCTGCGGCAAGTCGACAAGACCTTTCGCTGGGCGCTCTATGACCGCGAGCCGCTGGCGATCTGGAGCACCGGCCGGCTGACGCTGCTCGGTGACGCTGCGCATCCGATGCTGCCGCATCTCGGTCAGGGAGCCAACCAGTCGATCGAGGACGGCATGGCGCTGGCCACGATCCTTGCGCAGGCCGATGCATCGGCGGTGCCGGCATCGCTGCGCGCCTACGAGGGTTTGCGACGCGAGCGGGTCGCGCAGATTCAGCTCGGAGCCCGCCAGAACGGGCTGCGCCTCGATTCCGCCGCCGCCGATCTTTCCGTGCGCGATGCGCAGCTCGCCGCGCACGCCGAATTCCGGAAGCGCCTCTATTCCTATGACGTGGTGCCGGACGCGCGCGCCGCGGCGGCGGCCTTGCGGCAATGAAGCTCTGCCGGGGCCTGCACGGTCGACCTCACTTGATCACACCCGTCTTCCTGGCCATCTCGCCGACTCGCTTGAGTTCCGCGCGCATCTCGCTCGCGGTTTGCTCCGGCGTGGCGTAGCTCTGCAGGATGCCGAGCGAGGCCAGCCTGGCCGTGATCGCGGGTGCCTTGACCGCCTGCTCGATCGCGCCGACGAGGGCCTTTCTCGCATCTTCCGGGATCCCGGCAGGTGCGAGGAAGCTGAACCAGATGCCGAACAGCTCCTCCTGATAACCGAGCTCGCGCAGCGAGGGCACGTCGCCGGACTCCGCAGACCGACTCGAAGCGACGAGACTGCGGAACGTCCCCGCCTTGAGCTGGGCGCTCAGCGCCCCGAGCGACAGCACGACGCCTTCGATGTGCTCGCCGCGCAATGCGACGATGGCGGGGGCCGCGCCGGCGTAGGGAATCGGCACCAGCTCCGCACCCGTGAGTGCGTTGATCAACTGGATGCAGAAGTCGCCGACCGATCCCGAGCCCGGGTGGCCGATTCGCACCTGGCCCGGGTTCCTCTTCGCGTGCTCGATCAATTCCGAGAAAGTCCTGAACGGCGCCTCCCTGCGCACGACGAGGATGCTCGGCGTTCGCGATGCGGTGCCGAGCGGAACGAGGTCGCGAAGCGGATCGTAGGTGATCGATTGCGGGTCGAGGACGGCGCGAAAGGTGAGCGCGCTGTTCTGCGCGAACAGGATCGTGTGACCGTCCCTTTTCGCGAGCACGACGCTGCCGGCCCCGACCGCGCCGCCGGCGCCGGGCCGGTTGATTGCGAGCACCGGCGTCTTCAACAGCCTCGAGATCTCCTCGCCCAGGGCGCGCGCGGCGATGTCGGCGGCGTCGCCCGGAGCGAGCGGGATCACCACGGTGATCGGGCCGGCCGGGAACGGCTCGGCCGAGGCGGCGGCAGGCAGCCCGATTAGCGCGGACGCAAGAAGGGCCGAGGACAGAAGCCGCAAGGCGCTTACTCGGTCAGGGCCGCCAGGTTCAGCACGTGAGACCTGCCGAGCCAGAGCGCGCAGTCTCGATGGTCGCGCAGCTCGTCACCGGTGTTCGGATGGATGAACACGTCGAGACCACCGTGGTTCAGGGTGAGCCAGCCCACCACCTCGGCGAAGCGGGCCGGCGCGAACGCCAGCTGGTAGCTCCACATCGGATGCGGACCCACGGGCCTCTCGTGGAAGCGCCCGAGATCCGCCCGGCCCGCCATCTCCGCTGCGATGGTTTCGCGCAGGGCAAGCGCCGCGTCCCGGCTCGATGCATCGAAGTACACGTGGGCGTGCCAGCTGTCGATGATGGAAGGGTTCAGGGATGGCATTCGCGCTCGCTGCTCACTGACGGGCTCCGGATCAGAATCCGACCGACACGCCGACCATGCCCTCGGCCTGCCCCACCGTGGTCCCGCGGATCGAGACGACGCAGCCGCCGGAGCAGAAGAACTGGCCGCTCGAGTTGATCAGGCTGGCGTAGCCGCGCACCTCGGCGCGCACGGCGACGTTGCGCGCCAGCGGCCACTCCCAGCCGATGCCGACATTCGCCGAAGGCCGCACCTCGTCGGACAACCCACCGAGCCCGGGCGAGAAGAAGGTGGCGCCGATTCCGCCGACGACGTAGCCGCCTCCGCTTCTCGAATCGCCATCGAAGAAGACGCGGCCGCCGAGATGGAGGTAGCTGATGTTCACCGCCACGTCGGCCGGTTGCCCGAATGCCTTGCCGGGCAGCGCGCTGCGCTGGAACGAATAGAAGACCTGCGCCACCCGCCCGTCGTCGAGCTGCCAGTCGATGCTGGCCGATGCCGCCGCGCCGCTCTTCAGCTTGAAGATGTTGCCGTTGCCGCTCGCGTCCTCGAAGTCGCCGCCGCCGCGCGCGCCGCCGTAGATCGTCAGCGAGGTCTGCGCGACCGCGGCGCCGGCCGAGACGGCGATCGCAGCGACGAGGGCGGCACGGCCAACGAGGGCTGCGCAGGCGCACAGGCATCGCGCCGACGCGTCCCCGAAGACATACCCGGCGGCGCTTCTGGCTGTCGTCAAAGTCGGGCCAGCGCCTTCCTGGCGATCGCCTTGACCGCTTCCATCGACTGCGCGCCTTTGGGCATCGTCACTCGCAGGATCACGCCACCCTTTTTCGCATACAGATCCGCCCAGTTCTGGAAGTCCGGGTTGATGAAGGCGTCGGCTCCGAACTCGGGCACCGCCACGGGATTCGTTCCGCCGTTGCGCTTCTTCCATGCTGCGAGGTCGCCGTCATGCAACGTGACCTCGACAAAGCTCGGCCCCTTCGACGGCGTGTACGAGCAGCTGATCTCGCCGGACTTGGGGTCGGTGCCCGTCGGTGCGCCGTTCAAGGGCCCGATGATCTGCTGCATCTCGGCGACAGTGATGAGCTTGCAGGGATCCGGCGGCGGCGCGGCACGGGCAGCGCCAAAGGCGAGCGCGAGCGCAGCGGCGAGAAGTGCCAGCACGCGGCAAGAGCGCGCCATGAACGACCGTTGAGTCGATAACTTCATCGCTTCCGTCCTTCGAAACGCGGGCAGCCTGGGCGAGCCGGGCACTCATGACCTTCAGGACGATACCCGAAGGTACACGGCCAGATGAACCGGCAAGCGGATGTCGGCTTGGACCGCAACCCGGTTGTTGTATTGGACCAAAGGGCTATGTCTCGGCGCCTGGAGTCGAACTATGGTGATTCGTCGAGGTTCGACTGCCAGAGTTGCGCCCAATGAAAACGAAGCTCAGAGCCGGCTGCAGTTTGATCCTCGTGCTCCTCTCCAGCGGCTGCCTCTTCGCGAACGTCGCGCGCGCGCAAGATGACGCGCAGAAGGCGGCCTCGGAAGAGACCCCGGCCGCGACCGAAGAGAAGCAGAAGGCGCCCTCGCCCTGGCTGTTCCTGCCGACCTTCTCGAACAACCCGAAGCTCGGCACGTCGCTCGGCGCACTCGGGGGCTATGTCCGCAAGTTCGACCCGCAGTCGCAGGTGTCGATCTTCGGGGTCAGCGCGCAGTACACATCGACCGACTCCGCCACCGCGGTGGTGTTCGGCCGGACCTCGTTCGACGCCGACCAGCATCGGCTCAACGTCATCGCCATCGGCGGCCGGATCCGGAACGACTACGACGACTTCCTCGGCACCGGGGTACCGCTGAAGTCGGAGGATCACATCCGTGCCTTCGGTCTGCGCTACCTGTACCGGCTCCGCGATGACTGGTTCATCGGCGCGCAGGTGCTAGCGACGAATTACCAGATCGTCGGCCAGTCGGCGATGGATGACGACCTGATCGCGTTCCTCGGCCTGACGGGCTTCGAGGCGAGCGGCATCGGCCTCGTCGGCCAGCACGACTCGCGCGACCGCACCGACTCGCCCAGGAAAGGATGGCTTGTCAACTTCAACAACGTCGCCTACCGACCGAAAGCCGAGGGCGCCGACGACTTCTCCGTCTACCGGCTCGACTACCGGCATTTCTGGAGCCACGGAGAAGGACACGTTCTTGCGCTGCGCCAGAACAACCAGTGGACGCAGGACGCGCCGCCGGGGGCCTTCGCCCCGGTGCAGCTGCGCGGCTACACCGTCGGCGAGTACCTCGGCAAGTCGATGTCGTCGATCGAGGTCGAGGAACGATATCGGTTCGGAGAACGCTGGACCGCCACGGCCTTCGGCGGCGTGGCATGCCTCTACGGCGCCAATCGCAGCGGCTGCTCGAGCTCGGACCTCTTCCCGAGCGTCGGCCTCGGCGTGCAGTTCGTCCTCAAGCCGGCGCAGGGCATCGTCGCCAACCTCGAATTCGCGGCCGGAAAGGACGGCAACACCGCGCTGCTGTTCAAGATGGGATACGGCTGGTAGAGCGCGCGCGCTTCGGCAACGCTGTTCCCATCTACGGCACGGGCCTTGCCGTTGCATTCGCATCCAGCATCTGGAGCTGACCATGAACCCACTCGACCGCCGCACCTTCATTCTCTGCGCAAGCGCCTGCACGGCAGCCCTGGCGACGAACGCGGGTGCCCAGACCGGCGCCAAGGTCGACGAGAACGAGCCCCAGGCCGTCGCCCTCGGCTACAAGCACGACACCACGAAGGTCGACGCGAAGAAGTTTCCCAAGCACACCAACGACCAGCGCTGCGGCAACTGCCAACTATTCATGGCCAAGCCGACCGAGCCGTGGGGCCCCTGCCCGATCTTCCAGTCGAAGAACGTCAGCGTGAACGGCTGGTGCAACTCCTGGGTCAAGAAAGCCGGCTGACCTCGCCGGCATGGCGACGCGACGGAACCGCTCGGCTCTGCGGCGCGCAACGAGAGGCTAGATCGCCAGCGTCGCCCGACCGCGAAGAGTCGCGCGGACTGAGCAGCGCACTCAGAAGCCTGAACGCGGTCGCAGGTGCGCCTCTCAAGAGTTCACTGGACATCACGAAGGCCGCGCCGCACCATCGAGGGGGAGCGTCAAGGAGCCGATATGAAAGCTCGCCTTGCGGCTGGACTTCTGTTGGGGGGAGTGACGGCCTTATCGGCGTGGCAGGCGAGCGCGCAAGCTCCAGCCGCCTGGCCCAGCAAGCCGGTTCGCGTCGTCGTCCCGTTCCCGGCAGGCGGCCCCACCGATATCACTGCGCGGGTCGTGGGACAGGCGCTGTCCGCCAAGCTCGGCGTTCCATTCATCGTCGAGAACAAAGCCGGTGGCCGCGGATTCGTCGGCACGTCCGATGCTGCCAAGGCACCGGCCGACGGATACACGCTGCTCGTGAGCAGCATCGGTGCCATGGCCATCAATCCGCGGCTGTACGAGAAGCTTCCTTACGACAGCGTCAAAGACTTCGCGCCCGTCTCGCTGCTCGTCACCGTGCCGATCGTGGTCGTCGTCAATCCGGAGGTGCTGCCCGTCCGCGACGCCCAGGATCTGGTGAGATTCCTCAAGGCGAATCCGGGCAAAGTCAACTATGCGTCAGCAGGCAGCGGCGGGTCCTCTCATCTGGTGGCCGAGTACTTCAAGTTCCGGACCGGCACATTCATGACCCAGATCCCGTATCGGGGGACCGGCCCGGCGGCATCCGATCTGGTCGCCGGACACGTCCACATCATGTTCGACACCTTGTTGACAAGCACTCCCTTCGTCAAGAGCGGGAAGCTGCGCATGCTCGCGGTGACCACGACGACGCGCCTGTCGGATTACCCCGACGTGCCCACGGTCGCCGAGGCCCTCCGGATGAAAGACTTCGAGGCCTCGTCCTGGTTTGCCATGTGGGCGCCGGCGGGGACGCCTGCCGAAATTGTCAGGCGCCTGTCTTCGGAGGCCGCTATCGCGCTGAAGCAGCCGGAGGTCGCGCAACGGCTCACCGAGCTCGGCGCCGTACCGGTCGGCAGTTCGCCGCAAGAGCTGGCCAGCTTTCAGAGCGCCGAACAGGACAAGTGGGGAAAAGTCATCCAGCGAGCGAACATCAAGCCGGATTGAGCTGCCGGCGCCCTACTTGACGGTAAAGAAGTCCTTCGGCACGTTGAGGAACCAGTCATCGCTGTCGGCGCGGGCCGACGAACCGCGCTGCAGCGCCGCGCGGTACTTGCCGGGCGCGACGGTATTGAAGAACAGTCCCGAACGGCTGTCGAAGATCTTCTTCTCGTCGCCGTTGAACCCGGGATCGCCGATCTTCGCCTGCGCATCGAACTTGATGCTCGACGCGTTGCGGACGATCGGGGTGCCGTTCGCGTACTTCACGTCGAACCGGTACTTCAGCTGCCAGCGAAAGCTGGCGAGCGCCTGGACCTTGAGGGTCTTCTTCTCGAACTGCGCCAGCACCGTGATGAAGTCCATGTTGTGGCTGATCAGCTGAACGTGGTTGTCGATCGCCGTGCTGTTGGCGAAGCTGGGATGGAAGTTCTCGGTCCGCCGTTTGGCGAGAAACGCCGGGTGGTCGCCCGTGAAGCAGATGATGCGATCGTCGATGAGGATCTCGCGGTCGGCCGGCGGCAGCGTCCACGGCGTGTGGGTCGGATTGCTGTCGAGATAGAAGGTGTTCTGGAAGTCGGGCTGGATCGAGAGGGACCCGAGCTGCGGCTTGGCGCCGGCATACTGCATCAGGAATTGCCCGTCGAACATGATCTGGATGAAGCCGAACTCGAACCTGGCGATTTCGGCCTTGTCTTTGGTGTCGAGTCGGAACTCCACCTTCGCGCGCCAGGCCGCCTCGGCGATCGCGCCGTCGATCGAGCCGTTGTTGACGGAGCCGAACTCGTTGCTCGGCACGCCTGCGGAATTGAAGCCGTGGCTGAGATGGCAGACGACGTGGCTCGAATTGATGAACAGGTCAGGGCGCGGCTTGCGGCCCTCGAGCCTGGCATCGGGCATCGTGAACTTGATCGATCCTGCGACCACCGCGACCATTCGCTGCTCCGTATCCGGGTGAGTGTTCGGGTCGCGACGTTCAGTCGCGCTTGGTCGTGATGTCGGCGCCGGGACGGCCGGCGCCCATCGCCAGATTGCGCCGCTCGCGCGCGGCGACCTCGGCATCGAGCGACGCGATCGTCATCTTCCCGACGATGGCATCCGGCTTGTTCTGATAGCTGCGGTTGATGATCTGCCGCTTGGTCTTGTAGGCGAGGACGGCCGCCGTCGTCGAAGGACCGTAGCTCGACGAGGCGAACTCCGCGCCGGCGATGTCAGCGTTGTCGGTGATCGCCAGCGCGAGCTGGATCAGCCTGACATGCGGTCCCTTCTGCCCTTCGGTGACGTGGGCCGGGTCTTCGACCGCACATCTCTGCAGCTGCGCGTCGCCTGACAACAGCATGGAAACGAGCACCGGGTCTGCCTCCAGGCCGATGGGAATGAACCGAGTGTCAAGGGCAAGAGCGCGGCAAGTCAAGTCAGACGCGGGTCTGAACCGCGGCGGTCGCTTCGCTGATAACGGACAGACGTGAAGCCGAGCGTGAAGCGTCCTGGGATCAGCAAGTTGGAAAAAAAGTTGTGGCGAGAGTCAGGCGGCAGGCGCTGCACTCGGCAGATGAAATGTGGACACCAGGATCTGCCAGCCGGAACCGAACCGAACGAGGTTGTAGGACTGGCGCCACTCGCGAATGAGACTGCCGTCGCTGCGCAACATCTTCCAGTCCAGAGTGGCCAGCGCACTGCGCCCGCCGATCGGGCCGACCTGCAGTTCCTCGAATCGCGAGCCGGCCGAACCGTCGCTTCGGTACGTGTCCGCGACTCCCTGGAAAAACCGCGCGAGCTCCTCACGCGAGCGGAGACAGTGAACCGAGCCGTCGCCGCGCACCGTCATCGTCGGCAGATGGTAGAGCGTAGCAATCCGGTGTCCGTCGAACGAAGCGAAAGCCTCGTTGTAGGCTTCGAAGAACGCTCGAACGTCCGAAGTCAGCTCTGCGTGGGTCATTGCGGCCTCTGGCTTTTCGTGGGTGGCCGCAGCGCGGCGAGTGGGCGCAGCGTCGCGGCGAAAACGGCGCAGCGTCTGGACGCCCGTGCCGGCCCGATCTATTCTCGCGCCACAACACGACAAGAGGGGGGCGTCATGACCAGCATCAAGCTCAGTGTGACAGTGCGCTCGACCTTGGCCCGGAAGTACAGCGCCGCCTCGCTCGCCGCGATCGATCGCGCGATCTCGGCCTGGATCGCCGCCGAAAAGGCACGCGGCATCACCACGGTGCACGTGGCGCTCGACGACGCCGCGGCGATGGCCGCGCAGGGCGTCAAGGCGGTGAAGGGCAAGGTCACCGCGGTTCGCGCGAAGCAGGCGGTCGATGCCCTTGCGAAGAAGCTTGCGCCCGACTACATCGTCATCGTCGGCGGCGATGACGTCCTGCCGTACTTCCACGTCAGGAACCCGAGCTTCGACCCGAAAGGGGACGACGACGCCACGGTGCCCACCGACAACCCGTATGCCTGCTCGGGCCCCTACAGCGCCAGATCGTTGAAGAGCTATCTTGTCCCGGACCGGGTGGTCGGCCGGATCCCTGATCTGCCGGCGAATGCGGGTGCCGGCGACCCGGCGTGGATCGTCGGCTTCCTGGGCACCGCGACGAGCTGGAAGGCGAGGCCCAGGAGCTTCTACAGCGCCGCCTACGGCACCTGCTGCGACCAATGGAAGGGAGCGGGGCTGGCGACGATGCGCTACCTGGGTCTGCCCGAGTCCGATCTCATGATCTCGCCGCCGACGGGCGACGCCTCCGCCGCCGCTCGCAAGCGCCTGGCGCGGCCACTGCACTTCACCAAGGGCCATGGGAGCGAGATCGACGCGCACTTCTACGGCCAGAAGGGCAAGAGCTACCCGGAAGTCCTCTTCAGCGCGACCGTGGAGCGCCACTCGGGCCCGGGCACCCTCGTGGGCGCGATGTGCTGCTATGGCGCGCAGGTCTATTCGCCGTCGGATCCCGCGGCCACGCCGCCCGGCGCCCTGCCCATCTCCCTCAGCTACCTGCGAACGGGAGCGACCGGCTTCATGGGCTCGACCAAGATCGCGTGGGTGGGCCCGCAGGAGATGATGTGCGCCGACTGGATCGTCGCCTACTACCTGAAGAAGTGCCTTGACGGCGCCTCGACGGGTCGCGCGCTCCTCGAGGCAAAGCAGGACTATCTTCAGTACCTGGTGAAGCAGGGGCTGAAGCCCGACACTGCCGACGAGAAGACGATGATCGAGTTCGTGCTGCTCGGCGACCCTGCGCTCCACCCGGTCCAGGGCGGCGTGCCGGCACCGGCAACGAAGGCGACGAAGGCGACGAAGAAGAAGGAAGTCGCGACGTTCGGGCGAGCCTCCGCGCTGCGCAGCGAGCGGCGCCTGGCGCGCGCCATCATCGCGGTTCAGGTCGACAGCGCCTTGCCCCGGCGCGAGCCCGCTCCGGTGCCGCGCCCCGAGACGGCGCGCAGGCTCTTCGCGGCGGCGTCCGGCCTGTTGGGGGAAGACGACTTCTCGCAGCTCGATCCTGCCGACGCGAAGGCGAGCCGGCTCATCGCTCCGCCGGCTCTGGCCGGAGTGCCGAAATCCCTCCGCGCGGCGGTCGCCGCTTCGCGCGGCACGTCATCGCGTGAGCACTCGATCGAATACACATGGACCGGCCGCCAGGTCGTCAAGGATCATGTGCACATCAGCCTGCTCACGGTCCATGCCGATGCGCGCGGTAACGTGCTCCGCTCGCGACTGTTGCAAAGCTCATGAGTCGGGCGGCGTCGCCGGGTCGATATCCGAGCAATGGCTGATCGGAATGCGGGCTCCAGCGCCGACGCGGCCGGCAGGCCGCTGGTTCGCGTGCGCGGGCGCCTCTCGCGCGCGACGGTGCGCAAGAGCACGGGCAGCGAGCACGAGTCGTGGGTGCTCGCCAGCCCCAGCCACGGCGAGCTGGTTCTCAAGCGCCTGGGCGCCAACCCGTTCGAGCTCGGCGATCCGCCCGCGACACTGGGGGCCGAAGTCGAAGCGGAAGGCTACCTGCTGAACCAGGAGATGCGCTACACGACGTTGCGCGAGGTCTAGGGCCTGTTAGCGCTATGTGAGGGTTCGCGCGCTACTCGCCGGTCTTCGAC
>Ga0207644_10000233_pt1 | contig 38178 bp, 43 predicted proteins | sample KBSS73metaG_FD_184326 | JGI IMG/M metagenome (GOLD analysis project Ga0207644, IMG submission 184326) | Switchgrass rhizosphere microbial communities from Kellogg Biological Station, Michigan, USA - KBS S7-3 metaG (SPAdes) (version 2) | ecosystem: Host-associated > Plants > Roots > Rhizosphere... | reverse complement strand
GCACGCGGCGGGGGTGACGGCGCCGACGCTCATCATCGCCGCCGAGAACGACGAGGTCATCCCGCGTGCCAGCACCGAGCGGCTGCTGACGCATTTCCAGCCGGGCATCGCAACGCTGAAGATGGTCGCGAACGGCGACCACAACAGCGTCTCCGAGCAGCCCGACTACGGGCCGATCCTCGGCGGCGCGAGCCCGATTCCGCAAGCAATCCCTGGATCCGGCGCGACATCCCGCGTGCGGTAAAAAGGAAGTCATGGGCAAGATCCGCGTCAGCTTCTCTCTCTCCCTCGACGGCTTCGGGGCCGGTCCCGATCAGAGCCTGCGGGATCCGCTCGGCAAGGGCGGCATGGCAATGCATCAGTGGGCTCTCGCGACGCGCACCTTCAAGCGGATGCACGGCGGCGGTCCCGGCGGCTCGGTCGGCGTCGACGAGGACTTCGCTGCCGCGAGCATGGCGAACATGGGCGCCTGGATCCTCGGCCGCAACATGTTCGGCCCGGTGCGCGGGCCGTGGCCCGACGAGTCGTGGAAAGGCTGGTGGGGCGACGACCCGCCGTACCACGTGCCGACGTTCGTTCTCACGCATCACGCGCGCGCGCCGATCGAGATGAAGGGTGGAACGACGTTCGTCTTCGTCACCGACGGGATCCACGCCGCGCTCGAGCAGGCTCGGGCCGCGGCCGGCGACAAGGACATCCGCATCGGCGGGGGCGTGTCGACCGTTCGCCAGTACGTGGAGGCCGGGCTGGTCGACGAGATGCACCTCGCGATCTCGAACGCGCTCCTCGGGCGCGGCGAGCACTTCTTCGCGGGGCTCGACCTGCCCGCGCGAGGCTTCAGCGTGGCCCGGCGCGAAGCCACCGACCTCGCGACTCACGTCGTGCTCGTGCGCTCCTAGCTCGCGCTCGGTCGCGCACGCAAGCTCGCCGGTCGTCGCTCGTCGCTCGTCGCCAGTCGCCAGTCGCCCGTTGCTCGTCGCCGCGGACGCATCCGCGCCCACGTCCGAGTGCGCGTCGCTCAAGCCTGATCGGTCCCGGCCCGCGACTTCGCCGGCCCGACCCGCGGGGCCGGCGTCACTTCGCTCGCCGCGCTTCGCTTGTGGAAGTAAAGGCGTCCGACCACCGACCTCGCCAGATCCGATCCGATCGCCCACTCGGTCACGCGATCGGACTGGAAGCGATCGAAGGCCCAGCGCAGCGCGCGCTTGAGCGCGAAGCGCGGATAGCGCCCGCGCAGCGTGTCGGCCGGCTGGGCCGCGCGGCCGCGCAGCCAGTCGGCGGCGGCCGATCCGGCCACGCCGCCGTAGAAGAGCGCGGTGTGGATGCCGCCCGCGGTGAGCGGCGAGACGACACCGGCGGCGTCGCCGACCAGGAGGACGCGATCGCCCAAGACGCGCGGCAGCACGCCGCCGCACGGGATCATCCCGGCGCGCGTGCCGCTCGGCCGATCGGCGCGCTCGCTGATCAGTGGCGCGAGGCGATCGAGCAGCGCATTGACGTCGGGCGCGCTGCCGAGCGCGTGCCGGCGCGCGGCGCCGATCTGCAGCAGGCCGGCGCCCTGGAACGCCCAGCCGAGGTAGCCCGGCGCGAGGCGGCGGTCGACGAGGCAATGAAGCGCCTCGGCGTCGTGCAGCTTACCGCCCGCGAACTCGAGCTCGAGGCCGGCGAGGAACTCGCGGTTCGCGCTCAGCCCGCAGAGGCGCGCGACCTTCGAATGCGGCCCGTCGGCGCCGACGAGGTAGCGCGCGAGAAACGCGCGGTTGACGATCCAGCCGTTCTCGTCGCGCTTGAGCGACGACAGCGCCATGCCCCAGCAGAAGACGACGCCGACCCGCATCGCCTGTTCGACCATCCAGCGCATGACGCCGGCCGTGTCGGTGGCGAGGAAGTGGTAGCCCGACGCCTCGAGCCGGACGTGGCGCAACGACGGCGCGTAGATGCAGACGGCAGGGATCGGCCGCGTCAGCGCCGGCGGCATCGTTCGCAGCCAGCCGATCTCGGCAACCTCGCGAACGAGCAGCCCGGTCGTGTGCAGGCGCGCGCCGGGATGCGGCTTCCGATCGATGACGCAGACGCGCTGGCCGGCCAGCGCGGCCTCGCGAGCGCAGGCGATTCCCGCGAAGCTCGCACCGACCACGAGAAGATCGAATCGCATGGCAGGCAGCTTGATGCGAGTGCGTGCGCACCGTTCGAAGCGAAGGCGAAGCGCGCGTGAAATGCCGCGCCGCACCGGTCTTGGCGGTTCGGCCGCGAAATCAGCTCGATCGCCCGCCGCGCTGCTCGGCGTCCTGCCGAAAGGTGTTCACCGCCGACGCGATGGCTCGGCGTCACCGTCCGGGTCGGCGATCCATGCAGGCTGCGCCCAGTCCTGCAGCTCGGCGACGCGCCGCACGACCCAGGCTGCTTCCGCCGGCGCGAACGCCTCCGGGTCGACAAGCAGGCCCTGGTGGCATCGCTGCAGCGCCTCGCTCGTGTCGTCGCCTTCCTGATGGCGTGCGGCAAGAAAGGCCGCCGCGTGCAGGGCCACGTCCTCGCACAGCTCGTGCCGGGCCTCGATCTCGGCGCGCGACCGCAGCGCGCGACCGTGGCGCGAGTGGATCGCGAGGAAGGACTCGGGAACGAGCGTCTGGTTGTGGTCGTAGTGATCGTCCATCGACGCGCGAGACTACACGCGGCGGCACGAGTGATACAACCTCGGCCTGCCAGACGTCACCGGAGAACCGCCATGAGCGCAGACAGGGATCGCGGCATCCGCCGAATCAGGCAGAAGCGCGCCAAGGCGCAGAAGAAGGACGAGCGTCGGCAGCGCAGCGAGGGCGTCGTCAAGCGCACGGCCGGCACGCCGCCGGCGCGCCGGCCGGCCTAGGCCGCCGAACCGGCGCTCGCGTTCGCCTCGGCCTCGGCAGGCTCTGCAGCCGCCGGAGCGGAGGTTTTTTCGAACTCGATCGTCGCCACGCTGCCTTCGGTGCCGTGGGTGCCGTCGCTGGCCGCCGAGCGGATGCGCGTCAATCGACGCGGACGAAGTGCTGGCGCAGGTGCTGCCGGTCGAGCATCTCGAAGTGCCACCACTCGTTCTCGATGCCGCGAAAGCCGCCCGCGGTCAGCGCGTCGCGCAGCAGCTCGCGCGAACGATGCTGTGCCCGCGTCAACGCGCCGCTGGCGAGGTGCTGCGGCTCGAGCCGCGGATGCGAGAGCTCGGTCATCTCGTCGAAGCCGCTGCCCATGTCAACCTCGCGTCCCTCGGCGTCGGTCAGCGTCGCGTCCAGCGCCATGCCGAACGAGTGAATCGACCCGCGCGCCGGGTCGGCGACGTACTGGCGCAGGCCCGTGCCGTCGAGAAAGTCCCAGAGCTCGACCTGGACGCGGTGCGGGCGAAGCGCGTCGAGGACGAGCAGTCGATGGCCCGGCGCGACCTCGGCCAGCCGCGCGACCGCCTGTTCGATGCCTGCCGCAGCCTGGCGATGCAGCCAGGCGCAATCGAGCCCGCCGTACAGGTCGCGGCCGACGAAGTTGCGCGAGCTTGCGTAGCGAAGGTCCGTGGTGATGCCGGCAACGCTCGACAGGCGACGGAACTCCGGATGCGATGCGATCTCTTCGCAGCGAATGGCGCGGATGGAATGCACTGTGGCGCGAGCATAGCGAGCGGGTGCCCCGCTTCGCGATCGCGCGGGCGCTCATGCGACTACCTCGCGCAGGCGACCTTCCAGTAATCGTGGAAGACGCCGCTGGAGGCGACGGGCTCCCACGGGCCGGCCACGGCGTCGGACCCGACGACGGTGCCCTGGCCCATGTGGCCGCTGAATCCCGTCGTCGACACCATGCGCCGGCGCGAGCGGGCGCAGTCGTACTCGTACTCGTAGCGAGCGGAAAGGAAAGTGCGACGCTCGAACTGGTGCGGCGTCTTGAAGTCCCAGAGGTCCGTCATGTGCACCGAAGCGCCCGACCTGCGGATCGTCGAGCGCGCGACATAGAGGTCCATGCCACCGTTCGCGACCGACGTTCCGAGCAGGTTCCATTGCAGCGCGGGCCCGGCGCCCGGATCCATCGAGAGCGAGCTTTTCACCATCGCGGCGCCGGCCTCGCCGCCGCCGACGCGCGCCAGCCGGCAGCCGACGGCCGCGACCGTCGCGCGGTCCTTGCGATCGAAGTCGATGATCATGTGGGTGAAGGTCGTTCCGCCCTGCGGCAGCACGACCACACGCGAGCTGCCGCCGCGGTATTCGGCCCGATACATCGCGCGCTCGCGGCCGTCGCGGCCGATCGCGAACACGCCCGCCGGCCGGAACTCGACCGGCCCGCGGCCGAGCATCGAGTCGCACAGCCCGCTGGTGACGCCGCCGATCAGCTCGGCAGCCATCTTGGCGAGCTCGGGCGGCAACCCGGCCGCATTGCCACGCTGCCCGGGACCCAGCGACTCCCAGCGCCCGAGGAGCGGGTTCTGCTCCGGCGCGAGCGGCGGCCGCTGCGCCCAGCTGCGCCGCACCGCCTCACCCTGCGCCGCGTCGTTGGCGGCGCGCGACTGCTGCTGGCGCAGCGTGTCGTTCCACTGCTGGTCGGCCTGCTGCTGGCTGCCCTGCTGTTGCTGCGCGCGCTCCTGCGCGCGCTGCCGCTCGGCCTCCTGGCGCAGCGCACCCGGGTCCTTGCCGAGCTGCTCGGTGGTGGGGGGCCGGCTCTGCGCTGATACGGCGAGCGCCGCGAGCGCGAGGCCTGCCACGCCGATGGTCCTGGCGAACGGCGCTGCCTTCATGGATCCTCCCGACGGTTCAGGTCGCGGCCGGACGCCTTGGCAGCTCCGGCCGACGCCTTTGTACGCCTCCTGCCGTTACCGGCTTGTTATCGCGGCGACGTGGCCGCGTTCCGCTTGGCAAGCGCCCCGGGCAGTCGCACCCGCGGTCCCGTTTTTTCGGACCGATTGACGATCGTCGTCGGCGACGACCGGGCGCGGGTCGGTGTCGACGAGACCAGGCCCGCTCGCCTGAACCGCGCGCGTTAACCTGCGCCGATGGACTCCCTGATCGCGGCCGCCGCGCGCGCCCTCGTCGCCGGCGACGCGCTCGGCGCCCTCAAGCGAGTCAGCCTGCGTGAGGATCCGCCGGCGCTGGCGCTGCGCGGCATCGCGATGGCGCAGCTCGGCGAGCATCCCCGCGCCCGCGAGCTCATCCGGCGCGCGGCACGCGGCTTCGGCGCGCACGAGGAGCTCGCGCGTGCACGCTGCGTCGTCGCCGAGGCCGAGGTCGCGCTGGCGATGCGCGACCTGGGCGGCTCGCCGCGCGCGCTCGCCGCCGCGGCGGCGACGCTCGAGTCGCGCCACGACGCTGCCAACGCGCGGCACGCGAAGCTGATCGCGGTGCGCAGGTTGCTGCTGCTCGGCCGCATCGACGAGGCCGGCGCGGCCTTGGCCGATCTCGATCCGCGCGCCCTGCCCCCGTCGTTGTGCGCGGTGGCCGAGCTCGCTGCCGCCGAGGTCGCCTTGCGCTCGCTGCGCACGGCCGAAGCGAACGCCGCGCTCGGACGCGCGCATGCGGCCGCCGAGCTCGCGCAGGTCGCTGCGCTGCTCGCCGAGGTCGGCGAGATGCGCGCTGCGCTCGATCGCCCGGCAGCGCGACGCATCAGCGCAGGCGACGAGAAGGCGCTTCGCCTCGATGAAGTCGAGGCGCTCCTCGGCTCGGGCGCGCTCGTCGTCGATGCGTGTCGGCGCGGCCTGCGCGCCGGCACCGACTGGATCGCGCTGGCGCGCCGGCCGCTTCTGTTCACGCTGGCGCGCGCGCTCGCCGAAGCGTGGCCCGGCGGCGTCGACCGCGACACGCTGATCGAACGGGCGTTTCGAATGCGCCGGCCCGACGAGACGCATCGCGCCCGCCTGCGCGTCGAGATCGGCCGCTTGAGGAAGCTCGTCGCGCCGCTCGCCCGGATCGACGCCGACGCGCGCGGCTTCGTGCTCGCGCCGCGCGCCGCGAACGACGTCGTCGTCCTCGTGCCGCCGATCGACGGCGACCAGGCGCAACTGCTCGCGCTGCTCGCCGACGGCGTCGCCTGGTCGACCTCGGCGCTCGCGCTCGCCCTCGGCGACAGTCAGCGCACCGTGCAGCGCGCGCTCGTCGAGCTCGAGGCCGAGGGCCGCGTTCGCTCGATCGCGCGAGCGCGCGCGCAGCGCTGGCTGGCGCCGCCGCTGGCGGGATTCACGCCGATCTTGTTACTCCCCGCTGCGCTGCCCGACGCGTAGATTTGCCCTGCCGGCACCGCATCGATGTGCCGAACGGAGCAAGACGATGACCATTGCAGAGAAGACCGGCAGGACCGCTGCCAGGGCGAAGGCAGCACCAGCGCGACCTGCCGAGATCGTTCGCGAGTACGGCCCCTTCCCCGGCGCCGACAAGGTGGCCGGCGTCAGCCACGACGGCGCGCGCGTCTGGATCGCCGGCGGCGCGCAGCTGATCGCGTTCGACCCGGAGAGCGGCGCGGTGGCGCGAACGCTGGCGCGCGCCGGCGATGCCGGAACGGCGTTCGACGGCAGGCATCTCTGGCAGATCGCCGAGGCGCGGATCGACAAGATCGATCCCGCCAGCGGCGACGTCGTCGCCTCGATTCCTGCGCCGGGCGGCGGCGCCGACTCGGGCCTCGCCTGGGCCGACGGGAGCCTCTGGGTCGGGCAGTACCGCGATCGCAAGATCCACCGCATCGACCCCACGACAGGCGCCGTCCTGCGAACCATCGAGTCGAACCGGTTCGTGACCGGCGTGACGTGGGTCGACGGCGAGCTGTGGCACGGCACGTGGGAGGGCGACGCCAGCGAGATCCGCCGCATCGATCCCGAGAGCGGTGCCGTGCTCGACCGACTCGAGATGCCTGCCGGCGTTGGCGTCAGCGGGCTCGAGTCGGACGGCGCCGACCTCTTCTACGCAGGCGGCGGCGAGAGCGGCAAGGTCCGCGCCGTGCGCCGTCCCCGATCCATTCATTCGTGATCGATCGATTCGATCGTCAATCAGGAGCAGCTTCATCATGAGCACCGCCACCGCCCTGCCCAGCAAGACCACCACCACGCCGGTCGCACCCGACCATCCCGTGGTGCCCGCCGACCGTTGGACCGCCGAGCGCAAGGCGCTGCTGGCGCGCGAGAAGGAGCTCGTCCGCCTGCGCGACGAGATCGCCCGCGCGCGCCGCGCCCTGCCGTGGGAACCTGTTGCGAAGGACTACGTCTTCGACACGCCCGACGGCCGCCGTTCGCTCGCCGATCTGTTCCAGGGCCGGCGCCAGCTGCTGGTGCAGCACTTCATGCTGGGCCCGGGCTGGGAACAGGGCTGCCCGAGCTGCTCGTTCATGGCCGACCACACCGACGGCATGCTCGTGCACCTGGCGCACCGCGACGTCTCGTTCGCCGCCGTCTCGCGCGCGCCGCTCGCCGAGATCGAGCGGTTCAAGGAGCGGATGGGCTGGCGATTCCGCTGGGTGTCGTCTTCGGCGAACGAGTTCAACAAGGACTTCCACGTCAGCTTCGATGCGCAGGATCGCGTCGACGGCGCCGTCCTCTACAACTACGGGATGACCGGGTTCCCGAACACGGAAGCACCGGGCATCAGCGTGTTCTGGAAGGACGACGCGGGCGAGATCTTCCACACCTACTCGACGTTCGGCCGAGGCGTCGAGGTGATGATGGGCACCTACAGCCTGCTCGACCTTGTCCCCAAGGGCCGCGACGAGCACGACGGCTTCTACAAGATGGACTGGGTGCGCCATCACGACCGCTACGAGCCCGAGTCGGAGAAAGCGGCCGCAGGGTCGTGCTGCGCAGCCACCGCCTGAAAGCGGGCCGCCGCGGCCGGGCGAGGACGCGATGGCAGAACCGTGGCCCTGGCTGGCGATCGTCGGTCTCGGCGCCCTTCACGGCCTGAGCCCGGCCAACGGCTGGATGCTCGCGGCGGCGTGCGGCGTGCACGCGCGCGACGAGGCGCACGCGCGTCGCGCCTTGCGACCGATCGCCTTGGGGCAGGTCGCTTCGATGAGCGTGCTGGCATTCGCCGTCTCGCAAGGGATGTCGGTGGACCGCGCGCTGATGCGGGACGTGGCCTGCGCGCTGCTCGTCGCTGCAGCACTGTGGCTCGGCTTGCGCGGGGCGCGGCCGGCAACTCGCATCCGTCGGCCCGCGCGACATGTCGGCATCGCGCTGTGCTCGTTTCTCGTCGCTTCCGCGCAAGGCGGAGGGCTGATGCTCGTGCCGGCGCTCGCTCCGCTGTGCGCGGGCGGAACTCCGGCGCGCGAGCTCTCCGGGCCGAGCCCGTGGGTCGTCGCGCTGGCGGCCGTCGGCGTTCACACCATCGCGATGTTTCTCACCACCGGCGTCGTCGTCACAGGCGTGTGCCGCGCTGTCGGCGCGCTGACAGCGCGATCGGCGCATCGACGCGCGCCATCGACGACCCAAGCTGGAGTCCAGAAGTCAATCGACCCGAGGCGAGGTGCTGCTGCGGAGGCGGCCGTCGCGCCGCATCTGCCTTTGCCGAGCGCGTGCTGACAGTGCCCCCCACATGGCGAGCCTGCCGCTCGACGCCAACGTCGATCGGGCACGGGCACGGCGCTATGCTGCCGGCGACCGCCGGACGCCATGCCGCACCCCCAGATCTTCATCAGCTACCGCCGCGACGACGCCGCCGGCTATGCGCGCGCGGTCAACGACGAGCTGGCGCGCTGCTTCGGCGCCGATCGCGTCTTCATCGACGTCGACGACATCAACGCCGGCCAGCCGTTCAGCGAGATCATCCAGCGCTCGGTCGGTGATTCCGCGGTATTGCTGGCGCTGATCGGCAAGCGCTGGCGAGGCGACCGCGACGGCGCCGGAGCGCGCATCTTCGAGTCCGGTGACTTCGTCCGGCAGGAGGTCGCGGCCGGCCTGGCCAAGGGCCTGCGCGTCATCCCGGTGCTGCTCGACGGCGTGGCCATGCCCGACGCGGCGCAGCTGCCGCCGGACCTCGGCGCCCTCGCCGGGCGCAACGCCCTCGAGCTCGACAACGCGCGCTTCGCGGCGGACATGGCGCGGCTGGTGCGCGAAGTGCGAGGCGCCCTTGGCGAGGAAGCGACGCCACCCCCGACGGCGTCGCCGACGCGATGGTGGATCGGCGCTGCCGTGGTCGTGGCCGCGGCAGCGATCGCCGTGCTGTGGCAGTGGCAGCGATCGCCTGAGGCCGTGGCGCCGACGCGCGTCGAGCAAGCGGCGGTGCCGGCGGCACGCGCGCAAGTCAATGGCGAATGGCAGGCCGACGTCAACTACGACTGGGACAACGCCCGCTTCGTCGAGCGCTTCACGTTCGGCGGCGAGGCCGACGAATTGCACGGCAGCGCGTCGTTCCTCGGCGTCGCGCGCGGCGTGCTCGAGGGGCGAGTCGATGCAGCCGGCGTCAGCTTCGTCACGCGGACGAACGAATCGAGCGACGCCGGCACGAGCGGCGTCGCGGTCGTCCATCGCTACCGCGGCCGGCTCGCCGGCGACGAGCTTCGATTCGTGATGCAGACCGAAGGCGGCAGCTCGGCCCACGTGCCGGTCGACTTCGTGGCGCGCCGGGTCGCCTCCCACCGCGCCGCGGCGAGTCGCTGAAACCACGGGGGATCGCCGGGCGGCGATCGAGACGTCAGGTGGCGCGAGGCGGGAGCGCCTCGGGCGCACCACCGCATGAGAATTGTGCCGACCGAAGTCCGCTGCGGCAATCGCTAAACCCCGAATCCGAAGCTGGGTTTGCGTGAGAGTGGGCGAGGCCTCGGTTAACTTCATGCATCGCAATAAGGAGAACACGCGATGCTTTCCGCACTCGAACCGCTCGCCTCGAAGGCCCTCCCGTGGTCGCGGACCGTGCTGGCCGGCGCCCTCGCCGCCGCCGCCGCCGCCGCGAATGCCGTTCCCTATCAACTGGTCTACACCGGAACGTTCAACACCACCGAGTCGTTGAACCTGGCGTCGGCGTCGAGCCGCACGTTCTTTGCCGGCACGACGCCGTTCACGATCACCGCCCTTTTCGACGACAGCAGCCCGAACCTGCTGCCGCCGGTGCCGCCGTTCCTCGGCTTCCATGCCTACGTGCCGAGCGCGGCGACGATCCGGATCGGCGCGACGACCTACAGCATCGAGACCGCCGCGACCAACGCGACGGCCGGCGTCACGGTGTCGGTCTTCGACCGCACCCAGGTGTTCAACAACGGCCGCTACGGCATCGGCCTGATCGCCAACGTGCTCGCCGACGGCGCCGGCATCGTCGGCGATTTCGCCGGGGCCTCGCCCGAATTCACCGTCAATGCGCTGACGCCGACGACCTTCACCGACTACTTCGGCGTCGGTCACGGATCGGGGCCGTGCGCGAGCGGCAACCCGCCCGCGTGCCCGCACGTGGACACGCCCTGGGTGCTGCGCGACGCGGCGAACGTCGCCTGGAGCCTGACGTTGGGCAACTACGAGGAAGACTATCCGGCGTTGCACCCGGGCAGCGCTGCGACTGCCGTCGGCGCGTTGAACACGGCCGTCATCAGTGCCGTACCCGAGCCCGCCACCATGGGCCTGATGCTGGCCGGGCTGGCCGGCATGGGCGCGTTGGTCCGCGGCCGACGCCGCAGCACCTAGGCTCGACCAGCGCCGCCGACGCACGCCGCCGCAGCGTCGGTGGATCGCCGTTGACCGCCGCTCGCCCCGTCACGGTCCCGCTCGCGGCGGCGCTCGTCGACGACCTGCTCGCGCTCGGCGTCGAGCAGGCGTTCGGCGTCTCGGGGGGCGCGATGGCGCTGCTCTGGCACGCGATGTCGGCGAGCCGGTTGCGCGTGCGCCATTGCCGGCACGAGAGCGGCGCGGCGTTCGCGGCGACCGAGGCGTCGCTCGCCAGCGGCCGGCCGGTGCTCGTCTTCACCACCACCGGGCCCGGCCTGACCAACGCCGTGACCGGCGTGCTGGCGGCGCGCGATGAAGGCGCGACGGTGATCGTCGTCTCGGCCTGCACGTCGGCGCCGCTGCGCGGCCGCTTCGCGATCCAGGAGAGCCGGCCGGAGACGCTGCCGCGCGGCCTCTACGAGAGCGGCCCGCTGTTCGATTTCGCGCATCGCCTCGACGACCCGCGCGACTGGCCCGACGTCGCGGCCCAGCTCGCGCGCGGGGTGGCGCGCGGCCGCGGCTTCGTCGCACACGTCGCGCTGCCGACGGCGGTGCAGAGCACGCCGATCGAGCTCGCGCTGCGACCGGCGCGCAAGCCGGGCATCGCGGCGAGCGTCGCCGCGCCGCCGGCCGACGTCGTGCAGGCCTGCGTGCGCGCGCTCGTCGACGAGCCGTTCGCCATCTGGGTCGGCTTCGGCGCGCGTCATGCCTCGAGCGAGATCCTGGCGCTGCTCGAGCGCAGCGGCGCGGCCGTCTTCTGCACGCCGCGCGGCAAGGGCATCGTCCCGGAGACGCATTCGCGCTTCGTCGGCGTCACCGGCATCGGCGGGCACGAATCGGTGCCGGCCTGGCTGGCCGAGCACGCGCCGGCTCGGATCCTCGTGCTCGGCTCGCGGCTCGGCGAGCCGTCTTCGCTGCTCGACCCGCGTCTCGTATCGCGGCGCGGCTTCGTTCACGTCGACGTCGACGCCGAGGTGCCGGGCCGCGCCTTTCCCGAGGCGCCGACGTTGCCCGTCGTCTGCGATGCGGCGACGCTCCTGCGCGAGCTGCTGCACCGGATGCCGGGGCGCAGCGCGATGCCTGCCGCGCTGCCCGTGCCGGCGCCGGTGGCGGCCGCTCGCGCCGAGGCGCCGACGGCGCCCGGGCGCGTCCACCCCCTGGCGCTGATGGACGCCATCCAGCGCCGGATCGTCGACGGCAGTGACGCGATCGTTCTCGCCGAGTCGGGCAACTCGTTCGTCTGGGCGACGCATCGCCTGCGCTTCGCCGCACCGGGGCGCTATCGGGCGAGCACCGGCGTCGGCGCCATGGGCCACGCCGCCGCCGGCGTCGTCGGCGCGGCGCTTGCCGGTCCGCGCCGTGCGGTCGCCATCGTCGGCGACGGCGCGATGCTGATGCAGAGCGAGATCAACAGCGCCGTCAAGTACGGAGCGCGGGCGCTGTGGATCGTCCTCAACGACGGCCGCTACGGCATGTGCGAGCAGGGCATGGACTCGCTCGGCCTCGTCGCCGACGCCCGCTTCCCGGCGGTCGACTTCGCCGCCCTCGCCTGCGCCCAGGGCGCCGACGCCGTGCGCGTCGACGATGCGGGCGAGCTCGACGCGACGTTGCAGCGCGCGCTGTCCAGCGATGGCCCGTTCGTCATCGACGTGCTCGTCGACACGGACGCGCTCGCACCGGCGAGCGCGCGCAACCGCGGCCTGGCGCGCCAGCTCGCGGCGAGCGGGAGCAGCGGCGCCGGCGAAATCTCGTTCCCGGCGCATGTCGCCGCACCCTCGTCGACGTGACGACGCCGTCATCGCCTCATCACCGATCGATCCGAACACGAACGCCCTTGCCGAGACGACATGGAAGCCAACACCTTCGCCACCACCGTCTACGCGCGCACGACCGCGGCGAGCGCGTTCGCCTACCTGCGCCACCTGCCGAACCTCGACGAATGGACGCTCGGCAGCCGCATGCGAACGCGCATCGACGACAACACGTACATGGGCACCGCGTCGGGCTACCAGACGATGCTCTGCTATCACGTTCACACGCTCGCGCACCCGGAGTTCCGCGCGATCGAGTGGCAGTGCGGCTACCGCTGGCGCGAGTACTTCAAGCAGTACCCGGTGTTCGTGCTGCCGTCGTCGTACATCGATCCGGAAGGCGGCGAGGACGGCAGCTTCATCCACTGGATCAGCGTCATCGATCCGGCCCGGCGCACGCCGATGATCATGCAGGGCATCGAGGCGGTGCACCGCTACGAAGGGCGCGGCCTGAAGGCCGCGCTCGAGCGGCGCGCCGGCCTCGCCGCGCCCGCCGAAGGCCGCTGGCAGGTCGAGACCGACACGATCTACGTCGACGCGCCGATCGAGCTCGCCGCCGCCGAGCTCGGCGACCCGGCGCGGCTGCCCCTCTGGGCGCCGCTCTTTCGTGCCGACCCCGAGAGCGCCGACGGCCGCGACTTCCGCGACGAGTACGGGCGCCGCGTCCGGGTCGCCTTCGCGGTGCACCGGCTCGACGACTACGTGCTCGTCGAGCAGGACTACGACTATCCGGAGCTCGGCGTTCGCCAGCGTCACCCGGCCGTGCTGATCCCGTCGTCGCGCGCGTTCTCGTCGAACGCGCCGGGCTTCCTGCTGCACCGGCTCGCCTTCCGCGACCGCACCGAGGCGCCGCGCTGCGGCCGCCTTGGCCGCGACGAGCTGGCGGCCGAGAACATGGCGCTGAAGCGCCGGATCGAGGCCGAGGCGGGCAACTTCGCCGCGTTCGCGCGGGGCATGAGCTACGTCGCGGCGGCGAGCGCCGATGCCGGCCAGGGCGACGGCCGCGACGCGGTGCCCGACATCTTCTCGCCGGCGTTCATCGACGACCCCTATCCGGCCTATCGGGCGATGCGCGACGAGCACCCGCTCTATTTCCACGGCGCGTCGCAGGCCTGGATCCTGAGCCGCTTCGACGACGTCCACGCGGCCCTCAGCAACCCCGTCTTCACGACCCGCAGCTACGCCGCGCAGACCGAGCCGCTGCTCGGCCGAACGATCATCCAGCTCGACGGGCGCGAGCACAACATCCAGCGCAACCTGCTGATCCAGCCGTTTCGCGCCGCCCGCATCGAAGAGCGCTGGCAGCCGGTGATCGAGAGCGTCGTCGACGACCTCGTCGCCGGCCTGCTCGGGCGGCCCGAGCCCTGCCTCGTTCGCGACTTCGCGGCGCAGCTGCCGGTGCGGATGATGGCCGCCATCCTCGGCCTGCCGGCCGATGACGGCGAGCGCTTCCGGCGCTGGTACACCGGCCTGATCCGCGGCGCGCTCAACCTACGCGGCGATCCGGAAGTGGCGCGCGAGGGCGAGCGCGCACGCGACGAGCTCGACGCCTACCTGCGCCCGCTGATCGGCGAGCGCCGCCGCCGTCCCGGCGACGACCTCGTCTCGCAGCTCGCGAGGGCCGAGGTCGACGGCACGCAGCTGAGCGAGGAAGAGATCGTCCGCTTCGGCATGCTGATGGTCTTCGCCGCCGGCGAGACGACCGAGAAGGGACTGTCGACGAGCCTGCGCAACATCATCGCGCACCCCGAGTTGCTGGCGCGCGTTCAGGCCGATCGCTCGCTCGTGCCGCGCGCCGTCGCCGAGTCGTTCCGCTACACCGCGCCGACGCACATGGTGCCGCGCCGCACCAGCGCGCCGGTGCAGGTCGCGGGCGGCTGGCTGCCGGCCGAGGCCGAGGTGATGTGTTTCCTCGGCGCCGCCAATCGCGACCCGCGCCGCTACGCCGACCCCGACCGCTTCGACATCGACCGCGCCGAAGCCGACCCCGAGCGCGCGTTCACGCCGAAGGCCGATCACCTCGCGTTCGGCGGCGGCCGCCACTTCTGCCTCGGTGCGATGCTGTCGAAGTTCGAGATCGGGATCGCGATCGAGCGCCTGCTCGATGCCGTCGCCGACCTGCGCTTCGCCTGCGACGAGGCGCCGCGGGACGTGGGCCTTTTCCTGCGCGGACCGGCGAGCCTGCCGGTGCGCCTGACGCGGCGGCGCTGAGCCGAAGCGCGGGATCCACGATGCGACTCACCGCCGCCGTCGACATCGACGCTCCGCCGGAGACGGTGTGGCGCTGCATCGACGAGCCGGCGCTGATCGTGCGCTGGGTCGAAGGCGCGCTCGAGCACCGCTACCTCGACCCGCGCGATCCGGCGCACCCGGCCGGCCAGCGCTTCGTGCAGCGGCTGCAGCAGGGGAAGAAGGTGAACGAGTTCACCGGCACGCTGATCGCGTGCGAGCGGCCACGCCACTTCGCGTTCACGATCCCTTCGCCGGCGTACTCGAGCGAAGCGCACTTCCGGCTGACGCCGCTCGGCCCGGCACACACGCACGTCGACTACGCGATCGACGTCACCCTGCACACCGCGAAGGCGAAAGTGGCGGGCGCGTTGCTGCGATTGCCGCTGGCGTTCTTCGTGCCGAAGCAGATGCGGCGCCTGAAGGCGCTCGCCGACAGCGTCGCCAGGGAAGGATCGCCATGAGCACCGCAAACGACGATCCCGGGCGCCGGATGGCGCGACTGCGCGAAGGCGACTGGTGGGAGTACGCGGTCGAGGGCAGCGTCGCCCGCGAAGCGCGCACGATGGCATTGCGCGGAGCGGTGCGTGTGACGATCGAGCGCCGCGAAGCCGGCGGCCGGCTGCGCGATGCGATCGTCTTCACGCCGAACCACCGCATCGTCGGCATCGACGGCGAGGCGGGCGTGTTCCCGATGCCGACCGGCGTCTTCTACTTCGAGCAGGACACGGCGACGAGCGATGTGCGAATCGCCGGCGACAACATGGGGCCGGGCGGCAGCGATCGCTTCGCGCGCGAGCCGCAGGTCTTCTACCCCGGCACGTTCGACGCCGACACCGCCTACGACAACGTGCTCGACTTCGGCCCGCACGGTCGCGTCGCCAACACGCTGCGCACGGTCGGCATCGAGATCGTCGAGACCGGTCTCGGCCGCTTCGCCGCCTGGAAAGCGCCGATCCGCTCGACCAGCGAGCAGTTCGGCAGCGTCGAGGGCTGCGACTGGTGGCGCCCGGGGCTCGGCGCGCCGCTGCGCTTCGAGATGGTCGCGGCCGGCCCCGACGGCGCCCGGCTGCAGACCGCGGCGGTGCTCCGCGCGACGAGCCGCGCGCTCGCGTGAAGCGCGCCTTGCGGCGCGTCGCGGCGGCGCTGGCGGCGGTCGCCGCGGTCGTCGCCGTCGCCGTCGCGGCAGTGGCGATCCGCCTGGCGTCGGTGCCGTCGGCGCGGACGATGCGCTTCGACGTGCCGCCGCACGAGGTCGCCGTGCCGAGCGATGCCGAGGCGATCGCGCGTGGGCGCCACCTCAGCGAAGCGGTGGCGGTGTGCACCGTCTGCCACGGCGACGATCTCGGCGGCCGGCTCGCCTTCGCGCACCCGCTGCTCGGCCGTGGCTACACGCCGAACCTCACCCGCGGCCGCGGCGGCATCGGCGCCCGCTACACGGCGGTCGATTGGGAACGCGCGCTCCGGCACGGCGTCGACCGCAGCGGCCGCGGCCTGCTGTTCATGCCGGTCGACCACTACCGCCACCTGAGCGACGCCGACCTCGGCGCGATGATCGCGTACTGCCGCAGCCTGCCGCCGGTCGACAACGAGCGCACCGCCCTCGAGCTGACGCTGCTGGCGCGAACGATGATCGACCTCGGCCTCTCGGGGCCGGTGCTGCGCGCGGCGCAGATCGATCATTCGGCGCCGGCGCCGACGCCGCCGGCGGAGGCCGGCGCCTACCTGGTCGAGATCGGTGGCTGCACGTTCTGCCATGGCGCCGAGCTCGCCGGCGGCCGCGGCCTCGAGCCGGGCGCACCGCCCGGGCCGGCCCTCACGCCCGGCAGCCGCATCGCCGCCCTCGGCTTCGCTGCCTTCGCCGCAGCGCTGCGCGCAGGAGTCGCGGCCGACGGACATGCGATCGATCCGAAATTCATGCCGTGGCAGGGCTACCGGCGAATGAACGACGACGAGCTGCGTTCGATCTGGGCTTACCTGCAGCGCCTTCCGGCACGGCCTGGCAACGACGGGGCCGCCTCAAGGTAAGCGGTGGGCAGCGGTTGGGTCGCGTGCGGCGAGCCGCCCTGAGCGGCTACACCGCGGCGATGAGCAAGGCGACGCCGATGCCGGCGGTCAGCAGGACGACACTGAGAACGACGCGCGACAGGAAGCTCGGGCCTTCGTCGCGGTCTTGGAAGGCGGATTCGGAAAAGGAGGTCATGCGGCGACGATAAGGGCGCGCCCGGGCCGCCGACGGCGGCTGCCGCACGAAATGCGGCAAAGGTGGGACATGCTGCACGCGTCGCGAGGCTTGGCCGTCGGCGTCGGCTTCGCCGAGCGTCATCCCCGCCGCGCTGCCTCGATCGCGGCGATGTCGATCTTCCGCATCTTCATCATCGCGTCGAAGACGCGCTTGTTCACGGCCGGATCGGCGTCGGTCATTCCGTCGGTGAGGGCGCGCGGCGTGATCTGCCAGGACAGCCCCCACTTGTCCTTGCACCAGCCGCACGCGCTCTCCTGGCCGCCGTTGCCGACGATCGCATTCCACAGGCGGTCGGTCTCGGCCTGGTCATCGGTCGCGATCTGGAACGAGAACGCCTCGCTGTGCTTGAACATCGGTCCGCCGTTCAGGCCGATGCACGGCACGCCGGCGACGGTGAACTCGACCGTGAGCACGTCGCCCTTCTTGCCGCTCGGGAAGTCGCTGGGGGCGCGCCGGACGGCACCCACGCTGCTGTCGGGAAAGGTCCTGGCGTAGAAGTTCGCCGCGTCTTCGGCGGCGCCGTCGTACCAGAGGCAGATCGTGTTCTTGCTGACCATGTCGCAACTCCTCGCGAGTGAAAAGGTCTAGTGGCCCGGCCACGGCCGGTGATGAAACGTATAGCGCCCGAGCTCGCGCGCGGCGCCGGCGTCGACCGACAGCAGCGTCACCTCGGCGGTGTGGGCGGGCGCGTCCCTGACCAGGCCGAGCTTCGGCATCCAGAGCACCTCTCCGGCCTGCGAATCGAAGGGAACGTCGTGCAATCGATGCTGCACGTCGGGCGCGAACGAGAGCGTCACGACGGCGTCGAGCCGCTCGACGTCCTGCAACGGCGTCTCGAGGTGAGCGACGAGCAGATCGTCTCCTGGACCGACGGTGCAGTTCACGCTGCCGTTGCGTGCCAGCCGGTACTCGCGAACGTGGACGCCCCGGCCGACGACCCGCTTCAGGAACGCGTCGCTCGCCATCGCCGACACCGCGCCCGATCGGAACGCAGCGCGAACGCCTTCGCCCAGCGCGACCAGCTCGTCGAGCGCTTGGCCGCACGGCTCGCACTGCATCAGGTGCTCGTCGATCGCCTCGATCGCCGCCGCATCGCTGTCGTTCAGCCAGTAGTCGAGCAGCGCGTCGATCGACGGATGATTCGAGGGGATCGCGCTCACGCCGCTCTCCTGCCGGGGTCGACGCAGCGGCGCAGCTTGTCGATGCCGCGATGGCGGATGACGCGAACGTTGCCGGCCGAGCATCCGAGCTGCTGGCCGACGGCCTCGGACGGCTGGTCGTCGAAAAACGTCATGACCAGCACCGAGCGCTCGCGCTCGGGCAGGCGCTCGAGGCAATCGGCGACGCGCTCGTGGTCGAGGCGCGGCGCGACGTGGATTTCGGCGATCGGCACCGCGTCGGCGTAGCGCTCGAGCAGATCCTCGCGCCGGCGCTCGCCGCGGCGCTGGTCCATCACCGTCAGCCGGCAGGCGCCGAGAACGAACGAGAGCACGCGCTCGGGCTCGCGCAGCTGGCCGCCACGCAGCTGCTCGATGGTGAGGGTCATGACCTGCTGCATCAGGTCGGCCGCGGCGTGCGAGTCGCGCAGGTGGCGCAGGCCGAAGCGCCGGGCGCGCGGCGCGAGCAGGCGGTAGAGCTCGGCCTCGGCGTCGCGCGCCTCGCCGGGCGCGGCCGCGGCGATGCGGCGAGCGAGGCGCGCCTCCGGGCTCTCGGCGGCGACGGCGGTGTCGAGCGATTCCACGCGCTCAAGGATAGCCAAGCGGCAGCAAAAAAGTTTCTGTAACGCCCGGCCCCGTCGCGCCACAACCTGCGGTCCGCCACTCTTGATTGCAAGGAAATCCGATGATCACCAACCCCCAGACCCGCACCAATGTCCACGAGATCGCCGACGGCATCTACCGCATCAACACGCCGATCGACTTTCCCGACGGGCAGGGCTTCAGCTTCAACCAGTACCTGCTGGTCGACGACGAGCCGCTGCTCTGGCACACCGGCCCGCGCCGGATGTTCCCGCTGGTGAGCGAGGCGATCGCCGCGGTCATGCCGATCGAGCGCTTGCGCTACATCGGCCTGTCGCACTTCGAGGCCGACGAGTGCGGCGCCATGAACGAGCTGCTCGCCGCCGCGCGGGCGGCCGTTCCGCTCTGCAGCCAGGTCGCCGCGATGGTCTCGGTCAGCGACGTCGCCGACCGGGCGCCGCGCGCGCTGGCCGACGGCGAGCAGCTCGTCCTCGGCCGCCACACGCTGCAGTGGTTCGACACGCCGCACGTTCCGCACGGCTGGGACTGCGGCCTGCCGATGGAGACGTCGACCGGCACGTTCCTCTGCGGCGACCTGTTCACGCAGCCCGGCCACGGTGACCAGGCGCTCACCGACGGCGACATCCTCGGCCCAAGCGAAGCGTTCCGCCAGCCGATGGACTATTTCGCGCATGCGCCGCAGACGACCGCGACGGTCCTGCGCCTCGCCCAGCAGAAGCCGCGCACGCTCGCCTGCATGCACGGCAGCGCCTGGCGCGGCGACGGCGGAGCGCTGCTGCGCCACCTCGCCGAGGCGGTGTCGGCCTCGCGCTAGAAGCTCAGCTCCCGGGCGCGGGCCGCAGCTTGCGGCGCAGCTCGGGGAACACCTTGGCGACCTTGCCGAGGAGGTAGTCGCCGTAGGTGCCTTCGAAGGCGTGCACGCTCGCGCCGTCCCAGCGCGTCGCGTGATCGTCCGTGGCGGCGCTTCGGATCGGCTCGATGCGCGCGTCGAAGTCGGGATCGAAGAAGAGCGGGAACGAGAGCCGGTCGCGTCCGCTGGTGTTAAGTCGGACGCGATGCGGCGTGCTCCGGTACAGGCCGCCGCTCATGCGGTCGAGCATGTCGCCGATGTTGCAGACGAACGATTCCGGCACGGGAGGCGCATCGATCCAGCCCTCGGTCGTGTGCACCTCGAGGCCGCCGACGGCATCCTGGCGAAGCAGTGTCAAGAACCCGTAGTCGGTGTGCTCGCCGACGCCGTGGCGCACGTCGAGCCCGGCCGGGATCGGCCGGCTCGGGTAGTCGAAGATGCGAAAGAGGATGAGCGGGTCGGCCGTGTAGCGGCGCGCGAAATAATCGGCCGGCAGGTCGAGCGAGGCGGCGATGCCCTGCATGACGCGATGCCCCAGCGCGGTGACCTCAGCCATCCAGTCGAGGGTCGTCCGGCGAAATCCGGGCAGCACGTCGTCGCCGGGAAGCAGATTGCAGCCGTGCAGCGGCACGCCGGCCCTCACGCGCGGATGGTCGTCGCTTAATTCGGTGCCGAGGTACAGGCCCTCCTTCCAGTCGGGCCGGCCCGACGTCAGCTCGCCGCCGAGCGGGAACCAGCCGCGCCAGGCACGGCCGGCGAGCGGCATCGCGTAGCGCGCCTTGGTCGCTTCGGGAAGCGCGAAGAAGCGGTGGCTCAGATCCTCGAGGCGGCGCCCGAGCGACTCGTCGATGCCGTGGCCGACGATGTAGAAGAACCCGTGCGCACGGCACGCCTCGCCGATGCGCTGCGCGACCTGATCGGCCGGGGCGCGCAGATCGATCAGCGGCAGATGGTCCATCGGCGTCGATGGTAGATCGCCGCCCGGATCAGGACCGTCGACGGTCGACGCGAGCACGGGCGACGATGCCGAAGAGCGGCGACGTCGCTTGCTAGATTCGCTGCAGCGCGGCGATGGCTTCCTCTGCTTCGCGGACGAGAGCGCGAACGATCTCGGCTGCGGGGCGGATGTCGTGCACCAGGCTGGACGACTCGCCCGCCCAGAGCGGCCCGTACTCCACGTCGCCTTCGAAGTCCGCGGTCAGCATCATCGATGCATAGCGGGCAACGTCGACGCGCGCCTTGGCCGCTCCGCGCGCAACGGTGCCGATGACGCTTCCCTCTCCGGGGCGCCGCCCGCTCGCCGGGCGACCTGCCGCTTCCCACTCCTCGACGAGCCGGTTGCGAAGGACCCGGTGCGGGGCGTTCTCCCAACCCTGGTTGAACAGGTCCTCACAGAACACGAGGTCTTCGGCGCGCGCCTCGACGACTCGCTTCTTGTACGCCGGTGCGATGTCGGCTTCCTCGCTGGCGACGAAGCGCGTTCCCATGTGGACGCCCTGGGCACCGAGGCTGAGCGCCGCGACCACGCCGCGGCCCGTGGCGATGCCGCCCGATGCGATCACCGGCAACGGCTGGACGGCTTCGACGACCGTCGGCACCAGCGTCGTCAGCGCCGTGCGACCGCGAACGTGGCCACCGGCCTCATACCCCTGGGCGATGATGGCGTCGGCTCCGGCGTCCGCCGCCGCCTTCGCCTCGTCGACCGACCCGACCTGCACGAACACGCGGGCGCCACTGCGGTGCGCATCGCCGATCCACGGCTTCGGGTCGCCCCAGAAAAGGACGAGCAGCGGGACTCCCTCGTCGAGGCACGCCTCGACCACGCCCTCGCGGTTGATGTGAAGGACGACGTTGACGCCGAACGGCTTGCTCGTCAGCGCCCGAACAGCATGGATCTGCCCGCGGATCCGGCTCGCGCTCGATCCGCCGCTGCCGAGAGATCCGCACGCGCCGGCGCCGGAGACGGCAGCGGCGAGCTGCGGGCCGGCGCTCGGGCCGAAGCCGACCGAGAAGATCGGATGGTCGATTCCGAGCGCGTCGCACAAGGGTGTTTTCAGCACGGGTCGCCTCTCCCTGGGCTGGTGAACGGGGATCCGGCAACCGGGGATCGCCGGGGCTCTGGACAGTCGGCATGAAGTTGCGCGCTCATGGTAGCCAGAGCCTCGAACGACAAGGCTGAAAAATGCAGGTCTCTATCATGGGCACCCACCCAAGGAGTCCGACGCCATGACCGCTCACATCCATCGCCGCTCGGTGCTCGGGCTCGCCGCCGCAGCCATCGCACCGGCCGCCTGGTCGCAGGCCGCCGACAGCACCCTCGCCGAGATCAGGAAGCGCGGCACGCTCCGCGTCGGCGTGACGCAGGCGCCGCCGTGGTACTCGAAGGACCCGAAGTCGGGCGACTGGGCGAGCGGCGTCGGCGTCTCGCTCGGCAAGCAGATGGCCGCGGACCTCGGCGTCAAGTTCGAGCCGGTCGAGGTGACGTGGGGAACGGCGATCGCCGCGCTCCAGGGCAACAAGATCGACATGATGTCGATGATGGACGCGACGCCCGAGCGCGCCCAGGCGGTCGACTTCCCGAAGACGCCGCTGCTGTTCTATTCGCTCGCCGTGCTGGCGCGCGACGACCTGCCGGTGAAGGCGTGGGCCGATCTCGACAAGCCCGCGGTGCGGATCGCCGTGCCGCAGGCGAGCAGCATGGACAAGTTCCTGACCGAGAACGTCGCCAAGGCGCAGATCTCGCGCTTCCCCGGGAACGCCGAGGCGATCGCCGCGTTCCAGGCCGGTCGCGCCGACGCGGTGTGCCTGTTCCACCCGCCGCTGCTCGCGGCGCGGCAGAAGCTCGGCGCCGGCAAGATCGTCGTGCCGACGCCGGCGCAGTCGCAGGCGTCGAGCGTCGCGGTCAGGAAGGAAGCCGACAAGTCCTGGGTCGAGTGGGTCGACAAGGAGATCGGCAAGTTCTATGCGAACGGCCAGACGCAGAAGTGGTACGAGGAGTTCCTGGTCGGCTTCGGCCTCGACCCGAAGGCCTCGCCGCCGGTGATGAAGGAGATGCTCGGCAAGTCTTAGCCGGCCGGCGCGCTCCACCTCCTGCCGCGATCCCGCCGATGCACGTCTGGAACTTCGCCCCGGTCTGGGCGAATGCCGACCTGCTCGCGCTCGGCCTCCTCAACACGCTGAAGGTCACCGGCGCGGCGCTTGCCTTCGGCGTTCCGCTCGGCCTCGTGCTCGCGCTGATGCGGCTCTCGCCGCGGCGCCTGCTGGCGTGGCCCGCGGGCGCGGTGATCGAGGTCTTCCGCACCACGCCGCCGCTGGTCCAGCTGTTCTGGTTCTTCTTCGCGCTGCCGATCCTGATCCGGGTCGAGATGACGCCCTACGTTGCCGCCGTGCTGACGTTCTCGATCCAGTCGGCGGCGTTCTTCGCCGAGGTGTTTCGCGGCGGCATCGTCTCGGTCGAGCGCGGCCAGTGGGAAGCCGCGCGCGCGCTCGGCATGGCGCCGCGCCAGGTGATGCGCCGCATCGTCCTGCCGCAGGCCGTGAAGCGGATGATCCCGGCCTTTCTCGAGCGCGCGATCGAGCTGATGAAGACGACCACGCTGGTCGCCATCGTCTCGTACGCCGACCTGCTGTTCCAGACCAACGAGGTGGCGCAGAAGACGTTCCGGCCGCTCGAGGTGTTCACGGTGACGGCGCTGATCTACTTCGTCGTCATCTTCGCGGCGAGCCAGCTGGTGCACGGGCTCGAGCGGCGCCTCGCCGCGAGCGGCGAAGCCATGGCGCGCTGAATCGTGAACGCGCTCTACCGCTGGAACTTCACGCCGGTGCTCGACAACCTCGACGTGCTCTGGGCGGGCGCGCTCGGCACGCTGCGCCTGTTCGCGATCTGCGTCGTCCTCGGCTTCGGCCTCGGGCTCGTCGTCGGACTCGGCCGGCATTCGCGGGCACGCTCGATCTACCTGCCGGCGACGGCGTTCGTCGAGTTCTTCCGCAACACGCCGGTGCTGGTGCAGATCCTCTGGTTCTACTACGCGCTGCCGATCCTGCTGCCGTTCCAGATCAGCCCGCTCGCGGCGGCCGCGCTCGGCATCTCGCTCAACTCGGCGGCGTTCTCGGCCGAGATCTACCGCGGCGGCATCGAGTCGATCGACCGCGGCCAGGCCGAAGCGGCGCGCGCGCTCGGCATGACGTCTGCGCAGGCGATGCGCCGCATCGTCCTGCCGCAGGCGCTGCGCCGCATGCTGCCCGCGCTCACTAACCGCGGCATCGAGATCTTCAAGATGACGACGCTCGCCTCGGCGGTCGCCTACGTCGACCTGCTCCAGCAGGGCAAGCTCCTCGCTTCGCTCAACTTCAATCCGATCGAGACCTACACCGTGATCGCCGTCGTCTTCTTCCTCTGCCTTTTCCCGCTGGTGCAGGCGACGTATGCGCTGGAGCGGCGGCTCGGAAGGTCGGACGCATGACGAGGAGCGACGCTGCCTCGTCGGCGATCGACACGCCCGCAGGCACCGCGCCCCCGCTGCTGCGCGTGCGCGGCCTGACCAAGCACTTCGGCGACCACGCGGTGCTGCGCGGCATCGACCTCGACGTCATGCCCGGCGACCGCATCGCGATCCTCGGCGCGTCCGGATCGGGCAAGAGCACGCTGCTGCGCTGCCTCAATTTCATGGAGCGGCCGAGCGCCGGCGTCGTCGAGCTGGCCGGGAAGGCGATCGGCCGCGCTGCGCCCGGCAAGGCCGATCCGGGCCGGCGCGCCTACGACGAAACCGAGCTGACGCGTGTTCGCCAGCGCGTCGGCATGGTCTTCCAGCAGTTCAACCTGTTCCCGCACATGACCGCGCTCGGCAACGTGATGGAGGGGCTGCGCACCGTGCGCGGCCAGCCGGAAGCGGAGGCGCGCACGCGCGCGCGGACCGAGCTCGCCCGGGTCGGCCTCGCCGACAAGGCCGACGCTTATCCGGCGCGCCTGTCGGGCGGGCAGAAGCAGCGCGTCGCCATCGCCCGCGCCCTCGCGATGGATCCCGAAGTGCTGCTGTTCGACGAGCCGACGTCCGCGCTCGATCCCGAGCTCGTCGGCGAGGTGCTGCGCGTGATCCGCTCGCTCGCCGGCGAAGGCCGGACGATGCTGCTGGTGACGCACGAGATCGGCTTCGCCTACCACGTCGCCAACCGCGTGCTCTTCATTGCCGAAGGGGTGATCCACGAGCAGGGCACGCCCGACGAGGTGCTCAAGCGGCCGAGCGAGCCGCGCACGCGCGCGTTCGTCGAGCGTCACCGCGAGTTCGACTTCTGACCGACGACGACCTTTTCGAAGAGAGAGCGAGCGCCATGACCGCAGCCCCCACGACGACGACGAATCCCCTCGCCCAGGGCGAAAGCGCCCAGGGCTATCTCGCCGACGCGCGCAACGACGGCGTGGTCGTCTACGTCAACGGCGCCTTCGTTCCGCGCGACGAAGCGAAGGTCTCCATCTTCGACAGCGGCTTCGTCCTCGGCGACGGCATCTGGGAGGGACTGCGCCTGGCACAGGGAACCATCATCAGCCTCGACGCGCACCTCGACCGCCTCCACGAAGGCGCGACCTCGATCGCCCTCGACATCGGCATGACGCGGGCCGAGCTGACGCAAGCCATGCTCGACACGCTGGCCAGGAACTCGATGACCGACGGCGCGCACATCCGGCTGATGGTGACGCGCGGCGTCAAGCGAACGCCCAACCAGGACCCCCGCTTCGTGATCGGCAAGGCGACGGTCGTCATCGTCGCCGAGTGGAAGACGCCCAAGCCCGAGTCGAAGTCGCGCGGACTCTCGCTCTTCACGTCGACCTTCCGCACCAGCGGGCCCGACGTCTTCGACCTGCGCCTCAACTCGCACAGCCGCCTGAACCTGATCCAGGCGCTGATCCAGGCGATCCACGCCGGCGCCGACGAAGCGCTGATGCTCGACCCGCGCGGCTTCGTCGCGAGCTGCAACTCGACCAACTTCTTCATCGTCAGGGACGGCGAGCTGTGGACGTCGACCGGCGCGTATTCGTTCAAGGGGATCACGCAGGGGAACGTCATCGACGCGTGGACGGCGGCCGGCGGCGTCGCGCGGGAGTGCGACTTCACGCTGGCGCAGGTGTACTCGGCGGAGGAGGCGTTCGTGACCGGGACGCTGGGCGGAGTGACGCCGGTGACGAAGGTGGATGGTCGCGTGATCGGCGATGGGCAGCCCGGGGCGAAGACGATGCGCGCCGGGGATCTCTACTTGCGGCGCGTGACTGCGGCGATTCCCGGATGAATCGACGTGCACGACCCATCGCGGCGGCCGCCGTCTGCGCGAAGCTGCTCGTCGGGTGCACGCTCGCCGGCACGGCGGCGTCGGCCCACGCGCAAGACATCGAGCCGCGCGCCTATTCGAATGCGCCGGTCGGCGTCAACTTCCTTGTCGCCGGCTATGCCTACAGCCATGGCGGCCTCTCGCTCGACCCGGCGTTGCCGGTGACCGACGCGCGTCTGCAGAGCTCGGCGGCGCTGCTCGCCTACGCCCGTGTGCTCGACCTGTGGGGCGTCTCGGGCAAGTTCGACGTCATCGTTCCGTATGCGTCGCTGTCGGGTTCGGCGAGCTACGCGGGGCAGCCGGTGCAACGCTCGATCCACGGCCTGGCCAATTCGGCCGTGCGCCTGTCCGCGAACCTCGTCGGCGCGCCTGCGCTGAGCCTGCAGGAGTTCGCGGCGTACCGGCAGGACCTGATCGTCGGCGTGAGCGTCCAGCTCGGCATCCCGGCGTCGCAGTACGACCCGACGCGGCTGCTCAACATCGGTACCAACCGGTGGTCGCTGAAGCCCGAGGTCGGCGTCTCGAAAGCGATCGGCCGCTGGACCATCGAGGGCCAGGCCGCCGTGACGTTCTACGGCGACAACACCGACTTCTTCGGCGGTTCGAAGCGCAGCCAGGAGCCGTTGTACGCATTGCAGGGCCACGTGATCCACAGCTTTCGCTCGGGAATCTGGGCGGCGCTCGACCTCACCTACTTCGCCGGCGGCCGCTCGACGATCGACGACGTGCTGAAGAACGACCTGCAGCAGAACTGGCGCGTCGGCGCGACCCTCGCCCTGCCGATCGACCGTCGCAACTCGATCAAGTTCGCGGCGAGCAGCGGCGTCTCGGCACGGACCGGAAACAACTTCGACCTGCTCGCGGTCGCGTGGCAATACCGCTGGGGCGGCGGCATCTGAGCGCGCGGGCACAGCGCACGAGAGATGCACGCATGCCTGCTCAACGGTCGACGCGACCCGGCAACCTGGCGTGGCGAATCGCCGTCCTCGCCGCCATCTGGGCACCGGACGGGCATGCCGCGGGCGGCCATTTCGCCGTCGACGATGCAGCGATCCTCGACGTCGGCACGTGCCAGATCGAGACCTGGTGGGAGCGCGTCGATCATGGGGGCTCGCTGCTGCACCTGGGTCCGGCGTGTCGGCTCGGCCCGCTCGAGCTCGCCGTCAACGCCGACCGGATCCAGCCGCGCGACGGCGCTCCCCAGACGCCGGTCGGCCCGCAGGTCAAATGGGCGATGCCGATCGGCGATCGCGTCAGTGTCGGACTGTCAGCGCAGGTCGCGTGGCAAGGATCGGCGCCGCGCTACGCCGGCGCGACCCTCTACGCGCCGCTGACGCTGCGGCTCGCCGATTCGCTCTGGCTGAACGTCAACGTCGGCCAGGATTGGCTCCGCGACCGGCCGAGCCGCGGCCGTTCCGGCGCTTCGCTCGAGTGGAAGGCGACGCCTGCGTGGACCCTCATCGGCGAGCGGTTTCGCCAGTTCGGCGACGACTTCGCCCGACTGGGCGTTCGCTGGCAGCAGAGCCGTTCGTTCGGCGTCGACCTGGGCCGCGCCGCGGCCCTCGGCGCGGGCAGCGTCCGCACCTGGACGCTCGGCGCGAACTGGACCTTCGATGCGCCTGGGTCGACGCCTCGTCCGCCCTAGCCCTGCCGGCACGCCGGCGGGACCCCGGACCGTTGTGGCCACCGCGCACTCCGCAGTAGGATGAACGCGCCCGCAGCGTCACCGGCAGCGCAGAAGGGCCCGATGCGTCCGTCGCCGGTCAGGAGGCCCGCCATGTCGATGCTCTCGAACATCCGTTCCCTGTTCGTTCTTCCTCTGCGAATGGCCGGCACGGCCGAAGCGGGCCAGGCTTCGCGCGCGGTTCTCGACGGCAGGAATTTCGGCGGCGTCGTCCTCAAGTGCGGCGAGACGTCGGGCGATGCCGACACGCTGACGTTCAAGGACGGGCGCTTCCGTTCGAGCGCGTGCGACCCCTACGGTTACGGCGACGGTCCCTACACGGCGACGCGGTCCGGCGAGGCGATCGCGTTCGAGGCCGAGACCGAGAGCGCGCAGTACGGCAAGCTGCTCTGGAAGGGCGTCGTGCGCGGGCCGCGCCTCGACGGCACGATGACCATGATCCGCGACGGCCAGGCCACGGGCGAGAAGTGGGTCCTGGCCGGCGAAAAGGGCTGAGCGGTTCGCGCGATTCACCGAGAGCGAGGCGGCCATGTCCGCATCGAACCCGAGTCCTCGCGATCCCGCGTACCACGCGGGAATGCGGCAGCTGCAGGACCGCTGCGACACCCGACTGCTCGCCGACCGGCTCGACGCGAAGCTCGCGCGCACCGCCTTCACGGCAGAGGATCGCGCGTTCATCGAAAGCCGCCCGCTCTTCTTCCTCGCGACTGCCGACGACTCCGGGCACCCGGACTGCTCGTACAAGGGCGGCGCGCCCGGCTTCGTCCGGGTCACGGCCGACGCCGAGCTGGCGTTTCCGAGCTACGACGGCAACGGCATGTTCCGCAGCCTCGGCAACGTCCTCGTCAACCCGTCGGTGGCGTTGCTGTTCATCGACTTCGAGCGGCCCAACCGCCTGCGCGTCAACGGCGCCGCGCGTGTCGTCGAGAGCGACCCGCTGCTGGCGAGCTATCCCGGGGCGCAGTTCGTCGTGCGCGTGCACGCGGCGCGGATCTTTCCGAACTGCCCGCGCTACGTCCATCGAATGACGGTCGCCGAGCCGTCGCCCTACGTTCCGCGCGCCGACTACACGCCGCCGATCCCGAAGTGGAAGCGCTTCGACGACTTCGCCGACGTGCTGGCGCGCGACGACCCGGCGCGCCGCACGCCCCGCTGACGGCTACGACGCCGTCCCGGCTCCGGTCGAAGGCGGCGCTTCGACGCTCGCCGCCTCGGCGCTCGCCTTGTAGGCGCTGCGCTCGATGATCGTCGCGAAGGTGGCGAGGACCGCCGCGTCGTACTTGCGATCCTGTGCGTCGTAGAGGATGCGCATGATCTCCGCGTGCGGCCGCGGCCGGTGATACGGCCGCACGGCGGCGATCGCATCGTAGGAGTCGGCGACCGAGACGATCCTCGACATGAGCGGGATCGACGCCTTCCGCAGGCCGTCCGGGTAGCCCGATCCGTCGACGGCTTCGTGGTGATGCAGGACGATCGTCGCGACCTTCGCGATCCGCTCGCCGCCGATCGCCGCGAGGATGTCGTGGCCGCGACGCGGATGCGTGCGCATGACGCGCATCTCTTCTTCGTCGAGCCGACCGGGCTTGAGCAGGACGCGATCCGGGATGCCGATCTTGCCGACGTCGTGCAGCTCCGCGGCGAGCTTCAGCGTCGCCAGGTCGTCCGCCGAGAGTCCGCACGCCTGGCCGGTCTCGAGCGCGAGGCAGCAGGTGCGTCCGGAGTGGTCGGACGTGTTCTCGTCTCGTTCGCGCAGCGCACGTTGGACCGCGGCGGTGGCTCGGGCTAGGTCTTCCATGGCGCTCGGGGCGAATGTCGCACGGCGCGCCGGTCCGGCGCAAGCCGGCGGCAAGCGCGGGCGCCCACCCGCCGCCGCGTGCGCTCAGTCGAGCGGAGAGAAGTTGGTCGGCAGGGCGAGCTCGTCGTGCCCGGCGTTGGCGTCGATCCACGCCCGCGCCACTTTAACGACGCGCTCGCCCGCCTCGGCCCGGGTGTGAAAGACCTCGAGGTCGATGAACCGCTGCGAGCGGGTTCGCGTGCCCTCGAGCGCCATGATCGCGACCCGGGCGCGGTACCTGCCGTTCTCCAGCTGCGTGGACACGTCGGCGAACGTGTAGCCCTTGTAGATTCCCCTCGCGCTCACCGGCTCTCCTGCGACTCGAAACCGATTTTTTCATCGCCTGCGCTCGCCCGGACCGCCGTGCGGCGGGCGAGCACGCGATTCGGTATCTCTGCACGAGGCTCGCCGGCGCGGCGACGGCGCCGGCTTGCGCGTTCCCTTCAGAAAGCGGCCTTCCGGCCGATGAACGAACGACGTGCCCGACCACCCCCCGATGACGCCCGCGGCCACCCCCTCGCTCGCGCCGCCGGCCGGTCTCGGCGACTCGCGCCTGCTGCCCGCCGGAACCCGACTCGACGAGTTCGAGATCGTTCGGCCGCTTGGCGTCGGCGGCTTCGGAATCGTCTACCTCGCGCTCGATCGCTCGCTGCTGCGCCAGGTCGCGCTCAAGGAGTTCATGCCCGCCGAGCTCGCCACTCGCGGCCCGGACGGGATCGTCGGACCGCGCTCGCCCCCGTGCGCCGAGCCGTTCCGGCGCTCGCTCGAGTCTTTCTTCAACGAGGCGCGGCTGCTCGCTCCGTTCAACCATCCGGCGCTGGTTCGGGTGCACCGGTTCTGGAAGGCGAACGGCACCGCCTACATGGCGATGCAGTACTGCCCCGGCGTGACGCTGATGGAGGCGCGCCGCAAGATGCGCACGCCGCCCAACGAGGCGTGGCTGCGCGCCCTCGTCGAGCCGATCCTCGACGCGCTCGAGCGGCTGCACCGCGCCGGCGTGTTCCACCGCGACATCTCGCCCGACAACATCCTGATGCTGCCGAACGGCCGGCCGATCCTGCTCGACTTCGGATCGGCGCGGCGCGTCGCCGGCGCGGGCTCGAGATCGCTGACGGCCGTCCTCAAGCCGAACTTCGCGCCGGTCGAGCAATACGGCGACGCGGCCGGCATGGCACAAGGCCCGTGGACCGATCTCTATGCGCTCGGGGCGACGATCCACTTCATGCTCACCGGCGAGGCGCCGACGCCGGCCGTGATGCGCGTCGTCAACGACGTGCGCAAGCCGCTCGCCGCCGCGCGCGCGTCGGCATTCCCGCGCGTGAGCGCGAGGTTCCTCGCGGCCATCGACTGGACGGCGGCGATCGCCCCGACGGATCGGCCGCAAAGCGTCGCGGCGCTGCGCGAGGCGCTCGGCTACGACGAGCCGCATACCGCGCGGCCGGCGTCGCGGGGGCGCGCGAAGCGCCCGGGGTGGCGCGCGCCCCTCGCGCTGGCGCTGGCGTCCTTCGGCGCGCTTGGCGTGGGCACCTGGACGCTCGTCGCGACGACGTCGATGTTCGCTGCTGACGGGTCATCGCGGACGAGCGCGCCGGCGGCGCCGGTCGCATCCGCGCCGGTTGCCGTCGCCGCGCCCGTGCTGCCGACGGCGCAAGCGCCGCTGGTTCAAGCGGCCGCGGTTCAGGCGACCGCGGTTCAAGCATCCGCGGTTCAAGCACCGGCGGCTGGCGCGACGACGGCATCGGCGCGGGTCGCGCCGGCGGCGGCGCAGGCGATGGCGATTGCGCCGAAGACCGCCGCGGCACCTTCGCCCGTGCAGCGACCGATGCCACCGAAACGACCCGCCGCTGCCGCGCCATCCGTGCCGCCCGCCGAGCCGAGAGCGCGCCGGCCCGAAGCCATCGACAACGAGCCGCGCAGCCCCGCCGAGGTCTGCTCGGGTCGAAACTTCATCGCCCGCGCGATCTGCATCAGCCGGCAGTGCCAGGCCGCCGGCTCGCGCCTGCACCCCGAGTGCGCCGAAGCGCGAAGGATCGAGGAGCAGCGGCAGCGCCGGATGGATCGCTGAGCGCCGCCTTAGCGCGTCCGCTGACCGCATCGACCTGCGAACGTGATGACCCAGTTCATCTTGCCGAAGCTGTAGTCGGGCGGCATCACGGTGGCGAAGGAGCGCGAGCCGTCGCCGACGACTGGGCGACGGCGGCGACCGTGTTCTTCGACAGCGACTCCGGATGGCCGGGCTCGTTGAAATGCGTCACTTGGTGGAGATCGCTGCCGTCGGCGTTCATCACCATGAACTCGGTCTTGAGCGAGGCCACCTTGTTGCTGTCTTTCTGGTCGAGGCATCGAGCCAGGGGACGACGATGCGATGGTTGTCGAAAACGATGATCCGCGTCCGCGTGCCGTGGCCGACGACGACATCGGCGCCGCCCGCCCCCGTGAACGTTCCGTCGCTGGCGAGCCCCCAGGTGCAGAGCTTGATCGTTCCGCTCGTCGCGCGGGCGACGTGCACGGTGCGGCTCGCGGCGTGCACGCCGACGTCGAACTCGTACTCGGCGCTGCCGCCGATGAGGTTGACGGTTCCCTGCTTGTCGATGGCGTAGGCCACGAAGGTCTTCTGGAGCGCGGGATGACATTTGTACACCTGCGCGAGGCGGCAGTCATCGGCGCTGCGCGGCATGGGTCAATGACCGACGCGCGATCACCGCTCCACATTCTTGATGACGAGCCCGGATTTCGAGGGATGGTGCGAGCGCGTGCCGACGAATAACTTTCGCGCCGTGGAAATTCGAAGCGGCAAGCCGGTCTTCGCTGATCCATACCAAGGCTGTCGACGTGATGCCGGCGCCGGAACGCGGCGATTCCTCACCCCTTCGGGGGCCGAATCGTTCTTCTCAACTTGCTCAGGAAGGAAATCGTATGGAAAGCAATACCACCCATTTCGACGCAGTCGAAACCTCTCTCGCGACGACATTCATCGCGGCCGAAGAAAGCGCAGCGCTGACGAAGATGCTCGAGCTCGAGCTCGAGCAGGCCGGCCAGGTTGCGGGCGGCCTTGCAGCCGCGGTTCGCTGCTGCGCCTGCCACTGCTGCAGCGTCCACGCGTAACCCCACCCCCGCAGGGCGAAAGAGCGATCTTTCGCCCGCTCATTTTTCGGGAGCATCGCGATGATCAGCAACGAGCAATTGCGCACCGCCTTTCTTGCGCCGGCGATGAAGCACTACTTCGAGCGCAAGCTCGCCGACCTGCCCGCCGCTGAAGTCGCGGCGCGGATCGAGGAGCTCCTGAAGTTCCTCAACCTGACGACGCACAGCCACGGCCCGATTCCGGTCAGCGAAGAGATCGACGATGCCTGGCACCTCTGGGTGCTGCAGACCCGGCAGTACGGCGAGCTGTGCCGCAAGCTCCAGGGCGGCAAGTTCATTCACCACTCGTCCAACGAGTACGAGGAATTCACCGACGCGGACGTGAAGCGGCGGCCGACCGATCTGCAGCGCGCCGTGGCGATGCTGCGTTCCTATGTCGTCAACTACGGACCCTTCGAGGCCGACCGCGTGAAGTACTGGCCGCTCGCGGCCCGGGTGATGCAACACCTTGGCTGGACGGTGGATCGGCTCAATGGCTGGCTATGCGCCGCGACCGCTGCGCGCGAGCCCGCGACCGATCGCCAGCCGGCGCTCGAGACGGTGCAATGAATCTCGTTTCCTTCCGCAAGGAAGCGATTTCCGCGCAAGCCGACACGTTGTTCGGCGCGCCGCTGATCGCGCAGACGCCGCGCGTGGCCGTTCTCGTCGTCGCCCTGGTCCTGGCATCCGTGTCGTTCCTCGCTTTCGCGGGCTGGGCGCAATACACCCGCAAGGAACATGTCGTCGGCTATCTGGCGCCGACGCGAGGGCTCATCAAGGTCTTCACGCCGCAGGCCGGCACGGTGCTCGAGCGCCGCGTCGCCGAAGGACAGTCGGTCAGGCAGGGCGAGGTGCTGCTCGTGGTTTCGAGCGAACGCTCGAGCGCGAGCACGCGCGATGCTCAAGCCGCCGTACTGGACCAGTTGGCCGAGCGGCGCGAAAGCCTGCGCCGCGAGCAGGACAAGCAGGCCGAGATCGACGGCCTGTCGGCAGCCGCCGTCGAGCAGCGCATTCGCAGTCTGAATGCGGAAATCGAGCAGGGCCGCACCCAGATCGAGTTGCAGCGCGCCCGCGTGGCGAGCGCCGAGCTTGCCGTCAAGCGCCAGGAAGGGCTCGTCGCCGCGCACTTCGTGTCCGAAGCCGCGCTGCAGCAAAAGAACGACGAGCTGCTCGATCAGCGCGGCCAACTAGCCAACCTGAATCGCACCATCGCCGGCTTGACGCGCGACATCGACGCCGCCCGCACCGAGCTGGCCACCGGCCGCCTCAAGCGCGCCAACACGGCGGCGCAGATCGACCGGCAGATGTCGGAGCTGACGCAACAGCTCACCGAGGCCGACAGTCGACGCGCCGTAGTGTTGACCGCCTCGGCCGACGGCACGGTGACGACGATCCTCGCCGAGGTGGGCCAGACCGTGAGCCCCGCCGCGCCGCTAATGTCGATCCTGCCGCAGGGCGCGGCGCTCGAGGCAGAGCTGCTCGTGCCAACGCGTGCCGCGGGCTTCATCAAGCCGGGGCAATCGGTGGCGCTGCGCTACCAGGCGTTCGCCTATCAGCGATTCGGGCATCACCACGGCGAGGTCCTGCGCGTCGGCCGCAGCGTCATCCAGCCCAACGAAACGAGCGTGCCGCTGCCGGTGTCGGAGCCTGTCTACCGGGTCACGGTGCGCCTGCCCGCGCAGCAGGTGAAGGCCTACGGCCAGGCCATGAACCTGCAGGCCGGCATGGCGGTCGACGCCGACATCTGGCTCGATCGCAGGCGCGTCATCGAGTGGTTGTTCGACCCGATCCTCTCCATCACCGGCCGGGTCTGACCATGCTCGACTTCTCGTTCTCGCGCCGCGTGCCGCCGATCCTGCAGACCGAGGCCGCCGAGTGCGGCCATGCCTGCATCGCGATGGTCGCCGGCTACCACGGCCACCGCATCGACCTGGCGAGCCTGCGCGAGCAGCGCTCGGTCTCGCTCAAGGGCTCGACCCTGGCCGACCTGATGCAGCTTGCCTCGGGCCTGGGCCTGGCCGCGCGCGCGGTGCGGCTGGAGATGCAGCATGTCGGCGAGCTGCGGCTGCCGTGCGTGCTGCACTGGGACTTCAACCACTTCGTCGTTCTCGGCCGCGTGCGCGCCGGCTCGGTGACGGTGCACGACCCCGCCACCGGCGCGCGCGAGGTGTCGCTGGCTGAGTTCTCCAAGCACTTCACCGGCGTCGCCCTGGAGCTGGCGCCGGCGGCCAACTTCCGGCCCGCCAGCGAGCGCCGCAGCGTGCCGCTGCGCTCGCTCCTGGGAACCCTGCCGCCGCTGCGCTCGGCGCTGACGCAGGTGCTGGCGCTGGCCCTGGTGCTGCAGGCCTTCTCGCTGATCGCCCCGTTCTATCTGCAGTGGGTGGTCGACGAAGCCATCGTCTCGCAGGACCGTGACCTGGTGAGCGTGCTCGGCGCCGGCTTCCTGCTGCTGGCCATGCTGTACACGGCAGTCACCGCCTTGCGCGCCTGGCTGCTGATGGTGATCGGCACCAACCTCAACCTGCAGCTGATGTCGAACCTGTTTCGCCACCTCGTCCGCCTGCCGATGGTGTGGTTCGAGAAGCGTCACATCGGCGACGTGGTGTCGCGCTTCGAATCTCTCAACACCATCCAGCGCACGCTGACGACGAGCGCGCTCGAAGCCCTGATCGACGGCGTGATGGCGATCGGCACCGCGGCGATGATGTTCATGTACAGCGCGCGCCTGGCCTGCGTGGGGCTAGTGGCCGCGTTGCTCTATGCGCTGCTGCGCCTGGCGCTCTACCGCCCGTTCAGGCTGGCGACCGAGGAGCAGATCGTTCGCGGCGCGCGCCAGCACAGCCACTTCCTGGAAAGCGTGCGCGGCATGCAGTGCATCAAGCTCTTCGCGCGCGAAGACCAGCGCGCCGCCGCCTGGCAGAACCTGGTCGTCGACCAGTTCAACGCAAGCATCCGCACCCAGCGGCTGGGGCTCCTGTACCAGGGGCTCAACGGCGCGTTGTTCGGGATCGAGAACGTCGTCACCGTCTGGCTCGGTGCGCGCCTGGTGCTCGACATGAGCGGGGGTGCCGGCCTCTCGGTGGGGATGCTGTTCGCGTTCGTCGCCTACAAGACGCAGTTCGTGCAGCGGGTGGCGGCCCTGGTGGAGAAAGGGCTCGAGATGCGCATGCTGGCGCTGCACACGGAGCGGGTCGCCGACATCGCGCTGGCCACCCCCGAGCCGCGCGACGATGCCCGGGCGCCCGGCGCGGCGCCGGTGCGCGGCAGCATCGAGCTGATCGATGTCAGCTTCCGCTACGCCGACAACGAGCCGCTCCTGATCGACAAGGTCAACCTGCGAATCGAAGCCGGCGAGTCGCTCGCCATCGTCGGCCAGTCGGGCAGCGGCAAGACCACGCTCATGAAGCTGATGCTCGGGCTGCTGCAGCCGACCTCGGGCCATATCGAGATCGACGGCGTGCCGTTGGCACGCCTGGGCCTGGCGCGCTATCGCAACGCGGTGGCGAGCGTGATGCAGGACGATCAGCTGTTCGCCGGATCGATCGCCGACAACGTCTGCTTCTTCGACCCCCGGCCCGAGCGCGAGCGGATCGAGGCCTGTGCCCGCATGGCCGCCGTCCACGACGACGTGGCGGCCATGGCCATGCAGTACAACACCTTCGTCGGCGACATGGGCACGGTGTTCTCGGGTGGCCAGAAGCAGCGCATCCTGCTCGCCCGCGCGCTCTACCGCGAACCGCGAATCCTGTTCCTCGACGAAGCCACGAGCCACCTCGACGTGGTTCGCGAACGCAGCGTCAACGAGGCGGTGAAGAAGCTCGACCTGACCCGGGTGATCGTCGCCCACCGCTCCGAGACCATCGCCAGCGCGGATCGCGTCATCAAGCTGGCCGGCGGCCGGATCGTCAGTGGACTGGCGCGCACCGAAGGCGGTCCGGGCCGGGCCGGCGAGCTTTCCCTGCGGCAGAGGAGCGCGCCGATCGAGGCAGCAGCCTGCTAGGACGAAACCTCGAAACGAGCCATCGTCATCTGCCTAACGACTTGAGCACGAGCTCCTGAAGCTCCATCCCGCCCGCGAACTTGCGCATCAAACTGCGATCCAGGGACTGCGCCTCCATCTTGCGTTGATCCGCAGCCAGCAAGGCCTCGACCTTCTTCTGCTGGGAGAGCTGCCCCGCCTTGCTGTACTCCTTGGGCTCGACGGCGAGGATGAGGTCGGGCTCCCCGGCCCGGGGGTTGTTCACCGAGAGCACGTGATAAGAGACGACGTAGCCCTCGCGCTTGCCCATCTCGTTGATCTTCTCGAGTCTTCGGCGAGATAGTCCATGTCGCGGTTCATCTGACCCGGCTCGACCTTGATGTACGAGAAGTTCCAGACCGTGCCAGCCTTGAAACTCTCTCCTGCGCCAGCGCCGGCCCGGCGACGACGACGGAAACGGCCCACGCGGCACACAGGCGGCGGAAAAAGCGCATCGGAATCTCCCGGATCGGACGCGAGCGGCGTCCACGCCCGCGCAGCATGGGGTCCGCGGCGCAGGTCATGTGCACAAACCCGAAGGCATCACGTATGCTGCCGACTCGCTCACCGACAAGAACTCGAAGCGGCATCGAACCATGCGGCTCTCCGGATCTTCCGATCGTCGTGCCGCGCGGCGGCGAGGCGTCGGGGCGCGCTTGCGAGGCGCGGCACGGCGCTGCACCGTCGCGCTGCTGCCGATCCTGTTGAGTGGGTGCGGCTGGGCCGTCCTCGATCCGCGCGGGCCGGTCGGGCGCGCCGACCGCACGATCCTGATCGACTCGCTCGCCATCATGCTGGCGATCGGCGTGCCGACGATCGTCGCGACCTTCGCCTTCGCCTGGTGGTTCCGCGCCTCGAACACGCGCGCCCGCTACCGGCCCGACTGGGAGTTCTCGGGTGCGATCGAGCTCGTCGTCTGGTCGATCCCGGCGATGGTGATCATCCTGCTCGGCGGCGTCGCCTGGATCGGATCGCACGACCTCGACCCGGCCCGGCCGTTGTCGGAGCGCCAGGCGCCGGTCGAGATCCAGGTCGTGTCGCTCGACTGGAAGTGGCTCTTCATCTATCCGAACGAGGGCGTCGCGAGCGTCAACCAGCTCGTCGTCCCGGCCGGCGTGCCGCTGCGCTTCTCGCTCACCTCGGCGAGCGTCTGGAACGCGTTCTTCGTGCCGCAGCTCGGCAGCATGATCTACACGATGAACGGGATGCGGACCCAGGTAAACCTGCAGGCCGACGCGCCGGGCACCTTCCACGGCCTGTCGGCGCACTTCAGCGGCGACGGCTTCTCCGACATGCACTTCCCGGTCCGCGCCGTGAGCGGCGACGAGTTCGCCGCCTGGGTCAAGGCGACTCGCGGCGTCGGCCCGACCCTCGACGGCGCCGCCTACACGGCGCTCGCGCGCCAGAGCACGAAGCTGCCGCCCTCGACCTACGGGGCGGTGACGCCGGAGCTCTTCGCCCAGGTGGTGCGCCAGGAGCTCGCGCCCGGCCCCGGGCCGGGAACCGATCGCGGCGGCGCCGCCGAGGCACCGCAGGCCCACGAGCCGACGAAGAAGAAAGGGCACTGACATGTGGGGCAAGCTGAGCTGGGAGGCGGTTCCCCTCCACGAGCCCATCGTCATGATCACCTCGGCGGTGGTCGCGATCACGATCACCGCCGTCCTCGCCTGGGTGATCGTCAAGGG
>Ga0207644_10000232_pt1 | contig 38250 bp, 29 predicted proteins | sample KBSS73metaG_FD_184326 | JGI IMG/M metagenome (GOLD analysis project Ga0207644, IMG submission 184326) | Switchgrass rhizosphere microbial communities from Kellogg Biological Station, Michigan, USA - KBS S7-3 metaG (SPAdes) (version 2) | ecosystem: Host-associated > Plants > Roots > Rhizosphere... | reverse complement strand
TCTGCTCACCCGGGCCAGCGAGGCGCCCGGGTCGGTGAACAGATCTTCCGATTTCAGGCAGAGGATTCGTTGCTTCGGCAACAATTCCATCCATCTTCTCAGCTGGATGTCGTATTCGCTGCGCGCGCAGTAACTGTAATGCTGGTGCGCGATGCGTTCTCGCCGGCTGCGCCCGACGTGATTGTGCGGATCCGGAACGCGCTCCGGTTCCGCAAGAAACGCCTCCATGGGCGGCAAATGCTCTCGTCCGCGCGCCCGTTCATGCCAGTAATGCGACCAAGTCCGAGCGACCGGATCGCGCAACAAAGCGATGACCTTGGCATCGGGGGAAAAATCCAGGACCCGACGCGATACATCGGGATGGAACATGTAATAGGGGGTCGTATCAAAGGTCAGGAGCTTGTGTCCGCGCGCGTCTTCGCCAGCCATCGCTTCGGCCGTTGTCGGAAAATGGGCATTGTACCAGCGCTCGCCGCGATTCCATGCGACGTCGAAATAATGGACCTCCTTGACGATGGGCGGCAATATTTGTTCGTGGCGGGCCAAGTGATCGAACAAGGTGGTAGTGCCCGCCTTTTGTACGCCGATGACGAAAATAGTTGGCCGCATCCTCTCGCATTGCTGGAATTGCCGCGCGGCGAGACGCGCCTCGAGTGCCATGCTGTGAAAGCTCTGGCGAAGCCGGTAGGCGGGGCGTTGCGAGGTCGGCCGAATGGACCTGACGGAACTTCGAATAAGGTCAAGCGTCGCAGACATGGTTCCCGCTCTCAGTCGTTCCGGCAGTGGCTTCGTCAGATCATGTCTCAATATGGCCAAGCCCCGCCTCGCGATTGTGCACTGCAACATAGCGGTGCTATGATCAAGCTCTTCGACTCACTCGGCGGATTTTTGTTTCATGGTCGCTCAACCAGCAGATGCAAGGGGATGCCCGCATGACTCACCCGCCGACAGCGCAATGGTGACTTGTCCGGGGAAAATACTTGTCCTGACGACCATGAGCCATCCTTCCGGCGCCCCGATGGCCGCGTTGCGCCTCACGGCTGCGCTGAGGGAAACCGGTTGGGACTGCAGCAGCCTGTTTCTTTACGCCCGATCGCGTATGGACGAGGTGGACGCCGAATATCGATGCCTGATCCCGCGCGAACCGGTTTCCATCCGGGACTACGCGCGGATCCTCATCCGCCTGTTCCGCTACGTTCGGGCAGAACGGCCCGACGTCGTCCTTGCATTCCTGCCGCTGGCGTCGGTGCTTGGCTCGCTCGTCGGTGCAGTTTGCGGAATCCAGACGAGGATCGCGTCCCACCGCGTGCCGGTCAATACTTACGCGTTCGTCATGCGGCAGCTCGATCTCATCGCTGCCTGGCTGGGACTTTACACGAACGTCGTCGCCGTTTCCAAAAGCGTAGCCCAGTCTTGTAGCCGTTATCCGTCCGGGCTGAAGCGCAGGATTTCGGTCGTCTACAATGGCTTGAAGGGATGGCGTCGTTCGTCGCTTTCAAAGCCGGAAGCGCGCCGGAAGCTTGGCCTGCCGGCGGAAGCAACCATTGTCGCGGCGGTCGGCCGGATGGAACAGCAAAAGAATTATCCCTTGCTGATCTCGGCGATGCGCGACGTACCGCCGCAATGCATTCTGGCGATTGCTGGCGAAGGGATCCTTCGCGACGAACTCGAAGCCCAGATCGCGGCAGCGGACATTGGCAGCAGGGTCATGCTGCTTGGGGCGCTGCCCCGCAGCGAGGTCCCCCATCTGCTCGCCGCAGCGGATCTATTTGCCCAGCCCTCACTGTTCGAAGGTCAGAGCAATGCGTTGCTTGAGGCCTTGAGTGCGGACCTGCCGTGTCTTGTCAGCGATATTCCGGAACAGGTGGAAACCGTCACCGGGCCGGATGGGGAGATCGCCGGCGCCATCCTGCCGCTGGATCAGCCTGCTGCATGGGCAAGAGCGATTGCCGCGTTTTCGAGCTGTTCCGACCTGATTGACGCGGCTGTTGCTGCGGCGACGCGGCAATCGCAATTATTCTCTTTCGAAAGGATGGTCGGGGAATGGGAGGTGGTGCTGAGCGATGCCCGACATGCCGGGCGCCAAACTGCTGGGACATGAAGCCCGGATTTGGATCGAACGTCCAATATTGCCCAGCGCGCCGGAGCATCAGGCTATTACTTGTTGCAGGAGCTCTTCGTAATTGGAGACGGCGCGACTGACGGTGTAGTTGCCGGCCTGTGCAAGCCGGTCCGCAGCAGATGTGGGGGCCACCAGGGCGCGCTCGATCCCGTCGGCCAGCGCGGCCGCGTCGCCGACCGGAACGAGTGGCCCCAGAGCACCGCCCTTTAACACCTCAAACGGTCCGCTTGGACAGTCGGTCGACACGACGACGGCGCCGGCGGCGAGTGCTTCAATCAGCACTGTCGGCAGCCCCTCCCATCGGGAGGAAAGAACGAATACTGACGCTGCTCGCATCGCGGCAAACGGGTTGGGGTCGAAGCCTGGCATGGCAACATCATCTGAAAGCCCAAGTTGAGCCGTAAGCTCTTCAAGCATCGCCCGCTGCGGGCCTTCCCCAAGGATCAGGAGCCGTGCCTTGCGCCTGCGTCGAATCTCCTGAAAAGCCAGGATCAGTGTCGTGAAATCCTTTTGCTCGACCAGCCGGCCACATCCGAGAACGACCGGAATGCTCGTGTCGTGAAACCAGGGATGTGCGGGGTTCCCGGCTGCGAGTTCCGCGAGTCGAGGTGTCACGACAGGATTGTTGATCGTGACGAGATTGCAGGGCCGTCGTCGGGTGAAGCGGCGAACCGAATCCGCCACTCCATCGGAAACGCAAACGACCCGTTCGATGGTCGGATAGACATAGGGCACAGAACGGTAGGCCCATCGGACCGTAGGTCTGCCGAGGCGCTCGAAGTTCAGGTCCATCTGATTATGTTCGACCGCCAGTAGGGGAACCTGCGTACCGGATAATTTGATCGCCAGCGATGCTGCGACGTTCACATGGGTCATGTGCGACATGAATACGTCAGGCCGTTCGCGGCGAAGCCACCGCGCCAGAGGTATGATGGTGGAGAGGATACGCCGCCCTCCCATGCTGTGGAGTTCGACTCTCGAGTCCAGATCATCAAAATATGGACCTTCCTGCTGCGCCACGATCAGCGAGACCTGATGGTCCTGCGCCAGTCCGTTCATGAGCAGCGTCGCGACGCGTTCGGCACCACCGCCGTGGAGGTTCTGCAGGAACGTGGCGACTTTCATGCATATCTCTTCCCAACGACCTGCCTGCGCTCGCAATCCGCATGCCCGGAAAGGGCGTGGACGCGCGCACCGACCGAGCGGCCTGCCGATGGTGGACGTTGACCCATTGCCAGGATCGTTGGAACTACATCAATAATCGAAAACCCGCAAAGGCCAGTACGGCCGCAAGCGCCGGTCTCAATACATTCGCGTGAACGCGTGAACTGAGGATCGATCCAATGATGATTCCAGGAATCGAGCCGATCAGCAAAGACCCAAGCAGTGCGAAGTCGACGTTTCCCATCCAGAGGTGCCCTAAGCCGGCCAGCAGCGTCAAAGGCACGGCGTGAACGATATCGGTTCCGACCACTCTCCTTGCATTCAGTCGAAGCGGGTAAAGCACGATCAACATGGTCGCGCCAAGAGCGCCGGCACCGACGGAGGTCAACGTCACCATCACGCCGAGCACTGCGCCCGCCACAATCGTTAGCAACGGCTGCCAACGCTTGAACGCGGTGGCTGTCGAGACCCGTAACTTTCTGGCGCTGGAGTGCATTTGCTTGCGAAGGAGTGTCGCAACGGCGGTGAGGATCAGGATCACCCCGAGCAGCTGAACGATCGTGCCGCTCCTGATCTGATGGGCATTCGCCGTCGAGAGAAAGTAGATTGTGACTGCGGCGGCGGGCAGGCTGCCCATCGCCAAGCGACGAATGATTTGCCATTCTGGATGACCGTGATGGTGGTGAATCGCTCCCCCGACGGTCTTGGTTATTCCTGCGAACCACAAGTCGGTGCCGACAGCCGTGGCCGGCACGACGCCCAGCAGCAGGATCATTATCGGCGCCATCAAGGAACCGCCGCCCACCCCGGTGAGGCCGACCAGAATGCCAACGAGCAATCCGGACAGCGGGTGTTGCAGGTCCATCAGTTTTTGTCCTATTCTGGTGGCCGATCCGACCGGCTGGGTGCAGGGGCAGAACCAATCGATCAAGCATCGGGCCACTCTGCAGGAGCAGTGCGCCGGGATCAACCGATTTTGTGTTGCGATGCAGCAATCGCAGGTATATGCACAGCGGTACGGGTGGGTAGCTGCGTCTGGCCGCGGGTCTCGGGATTGCACGTCTCTCGAACCGCGAATGTTTGGTCGATAGAAGACGCCATGTCGTTCCACTGATACGGTGGAATGGTGGGTGGCTGCCGGGGGGTGGCGTGGTAGATACGGGGAATCTTCGAAACAGGGCGGCGCGCGACCTCGACGAACATGGCTTCGCCATTGTCGCCGATCTGGTGTCGAGTGAGGACGTGGCGGAGGTCAAGTATCTGCTCGACGGACTGTTTCAGCGCTACGACGAATTCGTTACCCTCAAGCCTTCACGAGGCTGGCGCGTGGCCGCAGATATGGCGCTGGCCACGACTCCGGGTGACCGTGTCGACCAGCCCGAGATCCTGCATCCGTCCCTTCTCGAGCCCAGGCTGTTGCAGACTGCGCTCTATCGAAAGACCCGGGCCTTCATACGATCAATAGATCCACTCCTTACCCTTCGTTTCGATCATGCGGTCAGAAAGAATGCCGTCTCCGAGGCGGAAACTCCGTGGCATCAGGACTACATCTATTCGAATCTGACGAAGCTTCCCTCCATTTTTGGACGGCGGCGGCGGCACGTCTGGGTACCGATGGAGACAGCGACCATAGAAAATGGCTGTCTGGAGTTTATTCCCGGAAGCCATCGGTTTGGACTCGTCGATCATCAAGTGTTCGAGCGGCGAAGCGGATATCCGTCCTATATCGCATCACCCGAAGCAGGTGCCGCAACGACCCGTGGAATTGTTGCTGCCGGCGGCATGACGATTCACAATGTCTCGACGCTGCACCGAGCTGGTGTGAACAGGACGTCCCAAGCCAGGACGGCCTGGTTGATGCAGTTTGGCATATTCGGGGCTGCAGAACAGTGGCTGATGAAAGCGTCTGGTAAGGTTCCAATCGCTTCGAACATTTCCTGATCCTGGTTGAGGATTCTGGCGGTCCCATCGCTTCCGGTGGGGTCGTGCCCGGTACCTGGTCGGTCCAGAATCTCAGTGTTCGCGAAATGCTCGAGCCAGTTGATCGCGCAACGGTCTGGTCAGATAGCTGAGCATCGTGCGTTCGCCGGTCTGGATGAAGACTTCCACCGGCATGCCGGGCCTGAGCTTCAGGCCCCCAAGCTTTGCAAGCTGGTCACGTGGGATCATGACGCGCGCAGTGTAAAACGCCGCACCGGTGCGTTCGTCGACATGGCGGTCCGCGGATATCCGCTCGACGATGCCGCCGATCTGGGGGGTGGTCGGTCCGTCGAACGCCGAGAAGCGGAGGTTCGCCTTCTGGCCTTCCCTGACCTGGTCCACGTTCGTAGATGGTAGCTTGGCCATGACGACGAGTTGATCGTGGTCAGGGATGATTTCCATAATGGTAGTGCCCGGAGGAACCACACCACCAAGTGTGGTGTAGGCGAGCTTGTCCACGATACCGGACACGGGCGCGCGAATGATGTTGCGATTGTTGCTGTCGTCGGCTGCGACCTTGTTGCGTCGGAGCTCCGTCAGCTTGGCACGAACTTCGGCAAGTTGCTTACCCGCATCGGTCCTGGCTTCCTGCTGAAGCGAGAGAATCTGTTCCCGTATCTCTGAAATCAAGGCGCGACTTCGCGCGGCGCCGCTGTGGGCGGACGCTTCGTTTCCGCGGAAGCTGACCGCGCTGCGCTCCAGCGCGTTGAGGCGAGCGAGCGTCGTGTAGCGCTTCTCCCAAAGTTCGCGCTGCGCGGCGAGTTCTTCATCGACGAGCTCGGCCTGCTTCCTCAAAGCAGTTGCTTGCGCGCCATAATCGGCGATCTCCAGACGGGTCTGCCGGATGCGATCGGAGAGCTGCGCGATCTGGCTTGCTCGCGACTGACGGCGGAGGTCGAACTGCCGCTGCTCCTCGGCAAGGATGCTGGCAACGTCGGGCTCCTTGGCCCGGCCCGTCAGCGCTTGCGGAAACGGTACCGACGGGAGGTCATCGCGCTCCGCAAGCAATCGGGCCTCCTGGCCGAGCAATTGATCGACCCCCTCCGTGGTCATCGTCGCCGATGCCTCGCTGACGGTGCGGTCGAGCCGCATCAGAACCTGCCCGGCCTTGACCCGGTCGCCGTCGCGCACGGGTACGTCCGAAATGACGCCACCCGTCGGATGCCCGATTTTCTTCGAATAGGATTGGACGCTCACCTCGCCATGGGCAATGACCGCGCCCGCTATCGGAAGGACCGCGGCAAGGCCGCCCAAGCCCAACACCAGGACCACCATCAGGATCAGGCCCAGCCGCAGGCTATTTCCCAGCTCCCGTTCGGCTTGGTAGACTCTCGGAGCAGGGTTGATCGGTTCAAGGTACACGGCAGATCTCATTCTGGCTGAGTCAGGATGCGCGGGAAACGTTTGCAATCGGCGTAGGGGCGGGTCGTGCCGGCGGCAGATTGAGCTGCGCGAGCACTTCTTCGCGCGGACCAAAGAATTTGGTGCGGCCCCGGTCCATCACGAGTATCAAATCGACATCCGCGAGGACCGCAGGTCGGTGTGCCACAATGATTACGATCGCGCCGCGTTCCTTCGCCGCCGCCATCGCGCGAATCAGGGCAGTTTCGCCTTCCATATCGAGATTGGAATTCGGTTCGTCGAGCGCCAACAGGAAGGGGCTCTTGTATAGCGCGCGGGCCAAGGCAACGCGTTGCTTTTGCCCCGCGGACAGATTGCCGCCGTTCGGCCCGAGCGGATGCTCATATCCCTGCGAAAAGCGCACGATCAGTTCGTGGACATCGGCGGCTTTGGCGGCGGCCAGGATGGCCTCGGAATCGAATTCGCTGTCGAAGCGCGAGATGTTCTGCGCAACCGTGCCGTCGAGCAGATCGATCTGCTGCGGAATGAAGCCGATATGCTGGCCAAGCGCCTCGGGCGACCATTGGTCAAGTGCGGCGCCGTCATATCGTATGTTGCCCCGGGCGGTCGGCCAAACCCCGACGATTGCACGCAGCAGCGAAGATTTTCCCGAGCCGCTCGCGCCGATGATGCCGAGTGCTTCGCCGGCCTTCAGGTTAAAACTAACGTCGCCCGCAGTTATGGTCTGGCTGCCGGGCGGGCCGACGCTCACCGCCTCGACCGCGAGAGAGCTGCGCGGCGCGGGCAGAGGCATTGTCATCGGAGTCGGGGGGACCTGTTCCATCAGCGCTTCCAGGCGGAACCAGGCCTCCTTCGTCGCCAGCATGCCCTTCCAATTGGCGATCGCCTGGTCGACCGGCGCTAACGCGCGCGCGCCCAGGATCGAGCTGGCAATGATGATGCCTCCTGTCGCGGCATCGTCGATCACCAGTGCGGCGCCGGCGGCAAGCATGAGTGACTGGAAGAGCATCCGGAATGTCTTGCTGATGCTTTGCATGCGCCCCGAAACTTCGGCCAGTCGGTCGGATGCGATCAGGTAATTGTCACTGAGGCGCGTCCATGCCTCGCGAACCCGGCCTGCCATGCCGAGGGCTTGCAGCACATCCGCATTTCGACGAGTCGAATCGGCGAGGGCATAGCGCGCCGAGGCGACTGCGGCAGCCTCCCGAGTGGGAGTGCGGGTGAGGCGGTCGGTCATGATCATAAGGGTAACGAGGATAAGGACTCCCGCGAGCGCCAAGAGGCCGAGTGCATAGTGAAACATGAAGAGCACGGCGAGAAACAGCAGGACCCACGGCAGATCGATGATCGCCAACGGTCCTGGCCCGGACAGGAAGCCGCGGATCTGATCGAGGTCGCGTACCGGTTGGAGGCCATCGCGGAGCCCACCGCGCGAAAGTTCGTAGCGCGTGAGGACATCGAACACGCGAGACGTGACCTTCTGGTCGACGATGGCACCCACCTGAATCATCGCGCGCGCCCGGATCAGATCCAGCGCCGACTGGAATACATAGACGATGGACACGATGAGGATCAGGCCGAGCAGCGTCGGGACGCTTCGACTCGGGAGCACTTCGTCATAGACCAGCAGCATGAAGAAGGAGCCGGACAGCATGAGCACGTTCAGGACTGCGCTGATCATGGCGACCTGCACCAGTGCCTTGCGATGTCTGCGCAAGGTCCTGCCGATTTCCGACACCGGATCGTAGAATTTCATCATTGCGTCACTATAATCCTGCCCTGCCGCAAAAACTGCTCGTCGCACAGCCGAACATTCATTGGGTCAGCCCGTTCTCAGCTAAGATGCCTGGATCCCTGGACTGCGATGTCGGCGTCTCCCTGCGTATACTAGGTTGGTTAATGATTTCCTTACCTTGACACCCCGTGAACTGCGGGGCAACGTCCGGAAGCTAGAGCGATGCCTTTGGTTCTTACGCAAAATATGCGCGGAACGCGAAACCTGAATGGGTCTGGCTTGGACCTGAGTGTTGGTTAACGGCTGCAGGGGTAAAGCGCATGGTTCTAGAGTCGCATCAGTTACCCTCGACGGCCGATGAGCGCGATGACGTCGATCTGCGCACGGTCGGATTGATCTTCCGCCGTCGGCTGAAGGTATTTCTGATCATCGCGCTGACGATATTCGTGGCTGGGATGGCGATCCTGCCTACTCTGCCGGATCGCTACAGCGCGACCGCGGAAGTCCTGATCGATCGACGCACGATTGCCGTAACCGATGTGGAATCAGTTTTGTCAGGCCTTCCGGCGGATTCCGCGTCCGTCGACACGGAAGTCCAGTCAATCCGTTCGCCGGATCTGGTGCGGCACGTGATCCAACGGCTCAAGCTCGATCGGAATCCGGAATTCAATGCGGCGCTGAACCCGCCGGGAATGCTGCAGAAAATCAAATCCTGGTTCAGTACGGGGCAGAAAAAGCAATTATCGGTCGAAGACAAGGTTGTGAGTGCCGTCCTGGAGAACATTGACGTCGAGCGAAAAGGCCTAACCTATGTCATAGACGTGACGGCTACGTCGCTGACACCGGAGACATCGGCCGCTATAGCGAATGCATTGAGCGAGGAATATCTGCTGCAGCAGGTGCTGGCGAAGCGCAAGGCTGCCAACGATGCCCAATCGTACCTCGCGTCACGGTTATCCGGACTGGGTGCCGATGTGGAGGCGAAGGAATCCGCCGCCCAGCAGTTGCGCGCGCGGGCGGGCCTCCCGATTGCGGATAATCTCGCCACCTATGACCAGCAAATGATCACGGATCTTAGCCGGCAGGGGATTGAGCTCGAGTCCGACCTTGCCGAGAAGCGCGGACGTCTCGCGGCGGCGGAGCGGGCGAGAGGCAATCCGGACGCGTTGCCTGCGGTCCTGGAATCGCCGACCATTCGAGATCTCAAGACCCAGCGTACCATGGCCTTGTCGAAAAGCGTCGATATTGAGAGCCGCTATGGCCCCCGCCACCCGGAGACCGCGAAGGCCAAGAGCCAGTTGCAGCAGATCGACAATGAAATATCGACCGAGATCGCGCGGACCGTTACGAGCCTGAGCAGTGACGTCGGCGCGGCGCAATCGCGGCTGGCGGCCATTAACGCCGTTCTGTCCGCGCGGAAGGGGTCCGCCGTCAGCAACGCGCGGAATGCGGCCAGAGTCAGTCAGATCGATCGCGAAGCGCTTGCAACGCGGGGAGTCTATGAGGATTTTCTGAAGCGCTCGAAAGAGACGGCGTCCACCGAGGGCCTCGCCAAGCCCGATGCCACTTTGATGACCCAGGCAACCGTCCCGGTCTTGCCGAGCGGACCGAATCGGGTTCTGCTTGCCTTAATGTTTGCGGTTGGCGCGGTTGCCCTGGGACTGGTCGCCGTGGTGATAGCGGAATTGCTCGACGTAAAGATCAGTTCAGCGGCGGATATCGAGCGTCATCTGGGCCTGACCAAGCTCGCTTCGGTTCCTGGCGTGAAGGAGCCAGCCGGCGAGCCGGCCTTGCTCGTCATAGAGAAGCCGTTTTCCAGCTATGCCGAAGCCTTTCGGACGCTGGGCGCACACATCGCGCGCCACCGGCCCACGCAGCCGGCCGGCGGCGGCCAGGTGACCGTCTTTACTTCGGCTCTGCCCAACGAGGGCAAGACGACGGTCGCTGCGTCGGTTGCTCTCAGCATTGGCAGGAGCGGAGAAACGGTCCTCCTGATCGATGCGGATCTTCGCCGTCCGCACGCCGCTGCCGCGCTCCATGTCGATGCCGCGAGTATCGACTGCGACCGGCTGCTTGACGGTTCCATGCCACTCGCCAAGGCAGTTACGCGCGTACCGGGCACCCAGGTCGATGTACTTGCAGCCGGCAACAAGCTGGACGACGTCGAGGGTTTTCGCGGCGAGGGGTTCGCTCAATTACTCGAGCTGGTGAAACAACATTATGATTTCATCCTGATCGATACGCCACCCGTGCTGGCGGTGAGCGACGCAATCCAGATATCGCGCCTAGCCGAAAGCGTCGTCGTCGTCACGCGATGGAGGCGGACGAGCCGGTTTGCTGCCTCGGCCGCGGTTGAGAGCTTACGCGATGCAGGCGCGCCCCTCGCGGGTGTTGTGCTGAATGCAGTCAATCTGAAGACACAGTCGCTCTACGCCAAGGATGATGCTCTGTCCTTCTACAGCGCGACCCGTGCCTATTACGCCGAGTAGAAGCTTGGTGCACATGGGGAGTGCGGATCACTCATGTTCGCCGGCAGTTCGTGCCGAGGCTCGAGCGCCGGACTTCCTGATCATCGGAGCGCCGAAGTGCGGGACGACGTGGCTGACCAGGCGATTGGCGCAGCATCCCGGGGTTTGCCTGCCCCAAGACGAAATACATTTCTTCTCAAGGCATTGGGAAAGAGGTTGGGAATGGTATCTCGCCAGGTTCGAATGCGCGGCGCCAGACCAGCGCATCGGCGAGAATTCCAATTCCTATCTGACGGATGGCAACTCGCTCACGCGGATTGAACAGCGTCTCCCGCACGCGAAATTCATTGCGATCCTGCGACATCCGGTCGATCGCGCCTACTCATCGTATGGGATGCAGATTGATCGCGGCCGCGCAAACGCCGATATCGATCTCTATCTCGATCCGGTACGATCTCCGCGGCCGCACATACTTACCAACGGCTTGTATGCGAAGATGCTCGCACCCTATTTTGATGCGTTCGGGCGGGAGAGTATCCACATCACTTTTTTCGAGGACATCATCTCGGATCCCGCATCGGCCTACCGAAGCGTCCTCGCGTTTCTTGGAGTGGACTTAGGCTTCCTGCCGTCCAAACTCACCGACCGCGAGAATGCACGCAAGCCGTCGGGCGTACCCGGCCCGGTCAAGCGGGCGTTGTGGTGGCTAAGGCCGCAGTTGGAGAATAGTCGGTTGCGAAATATTCGCTACGGCGCATTCGGCAAATTTGCGGAGAGAATGATTTCCAGGAATAAATCATATCCTCCGCTGAGCGCTGCCCTGGCTGCCCGTCTTCGCGAATATTATAGCGCGGACATCAGCCGTCTCGAGGATATGCTCGGAAGACCGACCCCCGGCTGGAAATAATCAAGCCGGGGTCGGCCTTCAGAGCGATTTCAAGTCAGTTCGACTCTATGCAAGGAGATCCGAAACGGGGAGGGCGGATGTGACTGACGTCAGCGTGCAAAGCAGGAAGCTGTGGCCGTCGACGGTTCCGTATATCGCCAGCCCCTGGCCCGCGACCTCCGTGTTGAAGGTCATGCCGGATGCCATCTGCGAAACGTCGAGATGGTCCTCGCCGACCTTGAAGTCGGTAATCACGTCTCCGCCATCGCCCGCCGACCGATAGACGAACAGGTCGGCGCCAGCCCCGCCGGTCAAAATGTCCGCGCTTCCCGATCCCTCGATCACATCGGCGCCAGCGCCGCCGGTGATGATATTGGCAAGACCATTGCCCGTGACATGGGCGCCGTCATCCACGCGCACGATCACATTCTCGACGGCCGAATCCAGGACAAAGTGGTCGCTTCGCAACAACACCGTATCGATCCCGCCGTTCGCAAGTTCGAGGATATGGTCGCCATCGCCCTTGATCACATAACGATCGTCCCCGGCGCCGCCGGCAAGTATCGAACTGCCGTTGCCCTGGATGTAATCATTGGCGCTCGTTCCAACCGCTATGTGGGTCGATGCAGCTGGCGAGAGCTTGTCGCCCGTGTTCGTCCCCGAGGGCGCGGCCAGGGATGCGGATCCGAACCCGAACTGTTCTGCGGTCAGGTCCGAGATCGCGACGTCGTCCAGGACGACCGTGCGGTTGTTGCCGAGGTCCAGGGCAACGGCACCGTCGATTTCCACCATTGCCGCTTTCAGCGCTTCGAAACTGGAGAAGCCAAGGCCGGCGATGTGAAGTTGATCGTCTCCGCCGAAATCGGTGATCCGAGTGAGGCCGGCGTCGCCAGCGACAAAGAAATGATCCGCGCCGCCATTGCCGGTCAGCAGGTTGCTGCCACCTGCACCGACGATGTGATCGTTGCCCACATTGCCGACGATCCGATTGTCCAGAGCGTTGCCGACCAGCAGAGCTCCGTTGGTCGAGGTCAGCACGAGATTCTCGACATTGTCCGTCAAAATCAGGTACTTGCCACTCGCTCTGACCGTATCTACGCCTTCTCCGGCGGTTTCCACGACGTTGCCGATAGCTGCCTGGCCGACAGTATAGGTATCATCGCCCACGCCGCCGCGGTAAAAATCGGCACGGCCAACCATCGAGTCGGCGCCATTGGTGCCGATCCCGTTCTTGACGGTGGACGTGCTCGCCTGGCTTTCCAGCCATTGCACGCCGAGCAGCTCGGTCATTCGTACCATTTGTGGCGACGGGCCAGTGTCCGCCGCCGGATCATCCTGCGGCAGCGATTGCGGTAGCTCGTTTTCCGCCGGCGGCTCAGTGGTCACCGGAGGAGGAGGAGGAGGAGGAGGAGTTCCGGTCGTCAGGTGCAGCGATTGAACCAGGGCCGATGCCAGATAGTCGGCATTGTCATGGAAGGAGATGCCGTCGCTGTTGGCACCCACGGTCAGCGGCTTGCAATGTTCCGTCAAGAAATTGTCGGCGATCGTGACGTCATGCGAGGCGAATGCGCCATAGACGGTCGGGTTGCTGCTACCGACGAAGATTGCGGTATAATAAGCGCTGTTCGCCTGCAGATAATTGCCGGTGATGGTGACGTCGACGCTGCCGAACACGGAGACCGGAGCGCGGCCCGACCCGGTGACCACATTGCCTTCGACGATAACGTTCTTGGCCTGAAAGGTATCGTAGCCCGGCCGCATTGCCGTGGTTGCATTGACGTAGCCGCCGACCGAGATGCCGATCGCGGCATTATCGTGAACGTAATTGTCCTTGATGATAATGTTCTCGGAGCCCATTTTTGCAAAGATCGCAGCGCTGGTTCCGGCATTGCCACTGACATCGTTGCCGGAGATGACGCCGTTGACGATCGCGACGAAGTCGATGCCTTCGTCGGTTCCACCCTTGATGACGTTGTTGCTGACGGTGACGTTCTCGCCGCCGTTCACCTTGACGCCATCCTCGACGAACCCGTCGATCATATTGTTGTTCACCACGATATTCTTGATCAGGTCGGTATAGTCCATGCCGTTCATGCTGACCTGGATGCCGTTCTTGCCGCCGGTGATCCAAAAGCCGTCAACAATGAGATTCTCGATGCCGCCTGCCCCAAGGGCGGCAATCGAGTTGCTCGTTGCGATAATATGGGCGGCTTGCGGCCCATCGGCGGAAACGATCTGGATTGGCGCATCGACCGTGCCGTTGACGCTCCGGGGAATACTGACGTTCTCATGATACTCGCCGGCCTTGACCATGACCGCCGTGCCCGGCACCGCCAGATTGACTGCGGCCTGGATCGTGTTGAACGGATGCTCGGCGCTGCCATCGCCCCCCGGCGCAGCATTGGCATCGACCCAGATGTAATTGGTTGGGATGGAATTAACGAACTGAAATTCGGACATTGGGACCCCCGCGGCGAGATGAAGCCTGCGGATAGGCGATGGCTCTTCACTTAACGTTCTGAACCCTGGTTAACGGCCATAAAATTGTTGTTATCAAAGCCGAAATCCGAAAGACGTTGCGATCTGTGGTTATTGCTGCAATGCAATAGAGCAACCGCCGATTCTGTGCAGCATGAGTCGTGAACGGCCACAGGTTTCGGGGTAATTCACATGGCGATCCCGCGCAGTTCTCCGGCTACGCTGCACGGGCGTCTCGAACTGGTCGACGCGATGCGGGCGCTCGCCGTGGTCTCCGTCGTCCTCTTCCACGTGTTTCCGAAACACGTCGGCGGCGGGTTTATCGGCGTCGATATTTTCTTCGCTATTTCCGGCTTTGTCATTGCCCTGCGCTACCTCGACGCGCTGATCACCGGCGAGACCAGTTTCCCAAAATTCTTCCTGCGGCGTGTCCGCCGGCTCGTGCCGGCCTATTTCGTGCTGCTGGCCATAGTTTCTCTGGTTGCCGCCTTCGTCATGGTTCCCAAGGATCTGGCCAACTTTGGCCAGAGCCTCGCTTCTCAATTCGTCTATCTCCAGAATGTCGCCTTCTTCACTCAGGGCAATTATTTCGACGATCCCCTGTTGAAGCCCCTGCTTCATACCTGGAGCCTGGCGGTTGAAGAGCAATTCTACCTGGTCTTTCCGCTGCTGGTCCTCGTCATGCGGTGGAATCGCACGGTAGGACTCTGGCTGCTCGCTGTTGCGACAGTGACCGCGATTGTCCTGGGACTCGTTATCGCCCGGATCAGCCCGGTGGCGGCGTTCTTTCTGCTGCCGTTTCGCGTTTGGGAGTTCACCGTTGGAATCGCGTCGGCTATTGTCTATCGTCGGTTCGTCACGGCCCGCATTCCCCAGGCCGCTGCGACCCTCGCTGGTCTTTTCAGCATCGCTCTGATCCTGTGGTCGATCATCGGCTTCGACGAAACTGCCGTTTTCCCGAGCCTACAGTCCGGCATCGCCATCCTTGGTTCCTGCGTCCTGTTCGTCGTACAGGCGCACGTCGCTCCCTGGCTGCGTCGGGCAGGTGCCAATCCAGTCGTCCAGCATTTCGGCCGCATCTCCTACAGCTGGTATTTGTGGCATTGGCCAATCCTGTCATTTCGCCTTCTGTGGTCGGGTCGCCCGGCGACCATGCCAGAGGCCGTGATCGAGCTCCTGCTCGGCTACGGGGCAGGAGCATTGTCCTACCACTTCGTCGAACGCTGGGGACAGCAGGGGCCGGCGCTCAGGTCACCACGCCGCGCGCTGGCTCTGCTGGCAGCCTTCTCCGGATTTTCACTGCTGGTCGGGTCAACGATGGTGCTCAGCCGCGGAATGATCGACCGCTATAGCGGGCGCGAACGGCTTTTATTTGAGGCCCAGATGGATCGCCCGCCTCACCGTTGCCCGTTCCTCAAACGGATTAGAACGAGCGACGAATTCTGCCTGATAAACGATGTGTCGACGGGCGACGGCGTTCTGTTGATTGGCGATTCCCATGCCGATCTGATGAAACCTGTTCTGGCCACGCTGGCAACGCGTGCGAAGCGCCCCTTCTACCTGGTCAAACAGGATTGCCGGGTGATCGACTATGGGCGCGACTTCTATTGCCGCCAACGTCAGTGGGGCTATCTTCTCGATCAGATTCGGCGTGACGGGATCACGGACGTAATCGTGATTTCGCGCTACGCCCAGAAATTCGATCCGGATCGCTTTACGCGCGCGATCGAGGATCTGGCGCGCACGGGCGCGCGGGTGACGATCGAGCCGACCGCTCCGGAAAGCCCGGAGTTCGATCCCGAAACCTGGATCAATCGCCGCCAGATGACACAATGGCCCACAGTTTCGCACTATCGCGCGGCCGACTATCGGCGCGACTATGCCGAGATTCTGCAAACCATGCGCGCCGTCGCCGCCCGCAACTCCAATGTGCGGCTGGTGGAGCCATTGTCGCTCCTGTGTCCGGATCGCTGTCTTATCGCGCTCCACGGCTATCCGCTCTACCATGATCGCCATCACCTGACGTCGGTGGGAGCCGAGGCCGTCGCTCCGCTTTATGCTCCCATTTTCCAGAAGGGAACAAGCTGATCATGGCACCAAGCTCGACGACAGAAGCTGCGGCGGGCAGCGATCTGGAAAAAGCGGGAAGGCAGTCGCCGGTCTATTTTCTTGCGCTCGATTTCTACCGCTTTCTGGCGGCGCTGGGCGTGGTGATGTTCCACTATCTGATCCTCGCCGGCTACGGCAGCAATCCCAACTTGCGCCATCTGGTGGATTTCTTTTTTATTCTCAGCGGTTTCGTGATGATGCACACCTATCTCGGCCTCGCTGTCGGGGAGGTGAAGGTCTTTCTGCTGCGCCGTTTTGCCAGGATCTACCCGCTCCATCTCCTGACGTTCCTGTTCTTCCTGCTGTATGGAGCTGCGCGCTCGATGGCGACGGGAACGCAACCCGCGCGCTATGCATCCGATGCCATCATTCCCAATCTGCTCATGGTCCATGCCTGGAATACGACATCGGCAGGAACATTTAATTTTCCATCCTGGTCCATCAGTTCGGAATGGTTCGTCTATCTGCTGTTCCCGCTGTTTCTGTTCCTGTTCCGCCGAACACAGAGCCGGTCGCACCAGTGGACCGGCGGCGCTTTCCTCCTTGGTCTCGCCCTTGCGCTCGGCGCCGCCATGACGCTTTACGATATCCATACCGGCGGCCGGAGCTGGACGCTGCGCACCTATGACTGGGGCGCCATTCGTGCGGTCCCCTCATTCCTGCTTGGCATGGCGATCCGGGTGTTGCCCATTCCCAGGCTGCGCTGGGTCGCGATTTACCCGATTGGCGCCGCTTATGCGGGGCTTTATTTCTTAAACCATCTGCCGGGGCAGGTCTTCATCCTTGCCGGTGGCGTGCTGATCGCCCTGACGTCCGCCGCGAAGGACAAGGGCGTCTTCGATCTGCCGCAGCTGAAGCCTCTCAGCGATGCATCCTATGGTATCTACCTACTGCACATCTGCATCGGCGTGATCTCGTTCAATGTCATTGGCAAGCGTCTCGCCGCTGTTCACCCGGCAATCTTGGTAGCGCTGTCGGTGGCTGTGACGATCGTCGCCGCGATAATCTGCTACAATTGGTTCGAACGACCCGCCCGAAACTGGATACGTCGGTCTATTGAGCCGCGCCTTACGAGGCGGCGCTGGCGGCGGGGCGGGTCACCCGGGTGACCCGCTCATCCGGCCGAAGCCAGCGCCGGGCGAGGGGCTCGCCGGACCGCCGACCGCGCTGGCGGCAGCCGCAAAGCGGCCAGTGAAAAATAACAATAAGCCGCGATGAACCACGACAGCTCGTTGTGCTTCATGATGTAGCTATTGGTTAGATAGTAGAATGTGACGAAGGTGATTGCCCCGACGTACCAGAGGAACATCGGGTCCTTGGTCCGGGCAAGGGCGATGTTCGCGCGTCTCGCCACGATCCAGAACATGATCAGTATCAGTGCCAGTCCGGGTACGCCCAGTTCCAGCCATGCATCCAGATAGCCATCATGGGCATTGGCCGTCATGGCATGCGTTTCTCCGTCGATGCTCCAATGTTCGTGCAGGACGCGAAGATCCAGAGTCAATTTGTCGACCCAGAAGGTTTTGAATCCTGCCCCAAGCCACGGCCGGTCCAGGCCCTTGTTGATCGCATATTCCCACAGATGGGTGCGCCCCGAAAGAGTCATGGTGCGACCCAGTATGTTGAGAATGACTGCGGCGGCAATTGGCTGGATGACCACGACGGTTATAGTGACAGCGCTGACAATCGCGACGCGTAAGGAAAGCGCCATTTTTTTTTGCCATCCGTTGGGCAGGTAGATCATCTTGGCCGCAGCGATCGCTGCCAGTGCGGCGAGCAGCGCGACAAGAGACGTGCGTGCATCTGCCAGCAGGATCAGAATGCCTCCCAAGCCAAGCAGGCTGCCCCACAGCCAGCGTTCGCGGCTCGGCTTGGGCGTCATCCCAAGCATCGATGCGAAGGTGAAGCACGCCACGCCGCATACGACGCCAAGCGTGTTTTTGCTCATGAACACCCCACGCCACCGTCCGATGTGCGGGCCGTTCGGGTGGATGCCGTAGCCTGGAACCGCGGCGGCAATCACCGAAAGGATGACCAACACGCCGAGGACAAGAGCGAGCTGGCGAATGAAACGATGCGGCGTGAACCAACTTGACGCATGGACGACGTAGATCATTGCGATCACGAGCGCTATCGAGCGCCGGATCGATACATAGGGGTCCACCGACCAGATCACCGAGGTAAGCGCGAGCAGCAGCAACAGGCTGCCAGCCCAGCCCCGTGTCAGCACCTTCAGGAATTCTATCGGGCGGACGAGGATGAAAAGCAGCGCAGGACCATAAACGGCGAAGGTAAGGAGCTGCACCAGAGGCGAGCCCGCGTCGCGATCTTCGAACGCGAGATCGGACGAGTTCGAACTGGTAATTGCGACCACCAACCCGGTGCAGAGCAGGATGGCGCACCAGGTCTGCAGAAGCGCCGCAAAGTCGATTGCGTCAAAGCGATCGAAGAGGCTGCGAGGCCTCATGAAGCGATCTCCACGCTCTGCTTTCATGTTCGTGATGGCCGCACGCTATAGCAATGTGTAGTCGGAAGCGATCAAAGAGGTCACTCCGACGATCGTGAAGGACTCGTGCAGGCTGTTGTCGGCGGAGGCAACTGTCCAGAGCTGTGTTCCGGCATCATAGCTAAGCGTCGCGCCGGGTCCATAGCCAGTGAATTGCAAGGTGTCGCCGCCTGCCTTGCCCGCTCCGGTGAAGTCATAGATGATGTCGCCCTCCGCCTGGCCCGCGAAATAGATGAAGACGTCGTTGCCGACGTCACCCCACAGGCGGTCGCCAAGCGCCCCGCCGTTGATCATGTCGCCTCCGCTGCCGCCATGGATCTCGTCCTGGCCCGCGCCTCCGGTAAGATTGTCCGATCCGCCGTTGCCGTATAGAATATCGTTGCCGTGAGCACCCTGCAGCCGATCGTTGCGCGACCCTCCCGAGAGCTGGTCGTCGCCTTCGCCTCCCGTGAAATTGAATATTTCGAATCCTGAGACAGGGGTGCCGTCCGCTAAAGTGAAGACCTGGGTCGGATTCGCTTCGACGGCAGCTCCATCGAACCCGAAGGTCGGCAACGCCCCGTCGCGGATGATGGTCAACGTGTCTATCCCGCTTCCGCCAACCAGTTCGGTATCCATTTCCCGGCTGGTGATGCTGTCGTCGCCGGCGCCGCCGTCGATTCGGTCCTGGCCCTGGCCACCGTCGATGACATCATTGCCGTCGCCGCCGAGTATCTGGTCATTTCCCGCGGCGCCCCAGATCAAGTCGTTGCCCGCCAATCCGCTCAGATAATCGTCGCCCGCGCCGCCGGCGATCTGGTCGTCGAAATAGCCGCCAATGATATGATCGTTTCCGGCCCCGGCGGAGACCGCCAGGCGTTCGACATTCTGGATGCGGGTGCCGTCGACCAGCACCAGTTCGCGCGGGTCGTCCGCTACCGCCGTGCCATTGCCGAAATAGGATATGTCGAGGACGATCGCCTTGCTGGCATCGAAGGTCGAGCGGTCAAGATAGAGCGTGTCGACCCCCACTCCGCCGGAAATCCTCTTGTCGGCATCGTAGCTGATCAGGAAATCATTGCCTGCCGACCCGAGCAATATGTCTAGCCCCGGTCCACCTTCCAAAATGTCGTCGTCTGCACCGCCGGAGAGCTGGTCGTCGCCTGCGCCGCCATAAAGGAAATCGGCTCCGACACCGCCATTGAGCATGTCGTTGCCCGAATCGCCGTACAGCGTGTCGTTGCCGCCATCGCCGACCAGCTGGTCATTGCCTATTCCACCAGTCAGGACATTGTCGAGCGAGTTGCCGATGATCGAGAAATTGCCGGTCGAGCCGACGGTGACATTCTCGAGGAAACCGCCAGGGTCGTGCGCGGGATCCGGCATCACATAGCGCGTTGCGCCCCGGGTAAGAATGACCGTATCGACGCCTTCATTCGACAGCTCGCCGGCCGTGTCTCCGCGCGTATCGAACACATAGATGTCGTTGCCGGCACCACCGGCCATCACATCGTCGCCCGCCTTGCCATCGATATAGTCTGCACCGGCAGTGCCGGAGAGAGAGTTGTTCAGGGCAGTGCCGAACACATCGTGAAGCGGATTTCCCAGATCGGCATTCTGACCGAGGGCCCAGGCATAGTCGTCCGGATTGTAGCTGGCGTTTGGATCGAATGGGATATTGCCGCTTTCGGTCACATGGACATCGGGGGCGACATTGCGAAACGTGGATGCGGTATAGACATTGTCGGTCAGCGTGATCCAGTCGCTCTTCAGCGCCACGCCGAGCGGCAGGAATTGCTCGGCGCCGCCATAGATGATCCCGCTGAGCGTCCTGACGTACCCGCCGAGCCGAATCGAGCTGATGAAATTTTCGCTGACCGTGACGTTGATGGCCGCATTGATGTCGATCGACCCGTTGCCGGTATCGACTACAGTGTTGCCTTCGACCAGGACATCCTTTGCCTCGTACGACACATAATGGGCGCCGTCGCTGTCGAGTCCTGCCTCGATCGGCACCCCCACAAGACCCGAAGGTGCGCCGATTTTGATACCATATCCATTGGTATGCTCGACCCTGTTGTTAATGATCTGAACGTCGATCGATCCAGCCTTCACGGTAATGCCGGAATCGCCGGTGTAGTTCCGTTGATCCAGTCCGAACCAGGCGGGCATCGAGGTTATGTTGCTGACGTCGTTATTGGCGATCAGCAGTTTCGCGCCATAGACGATATCGATCCCTTGTTCATGCGCTCCGGAGACAGTGTTCCCCACGATCTGGGTGTTGAAGACGTAGCCGAGATGAATCCCGTCGATGCCCCAGTTGGTGATGATATTGTCCTTGATCACCAGATTGGCGGTAAGCTTCGAACCGAAGCCGTCCTTGAACGACGCGTCTGCTCCGCTGTTACCGCTGACGATATTGATCCCGTAGGTGCCGATCGTATTGGTGCCGGTGATCGCAAAGCCTTCGATCACCCAATTCTGGACAGCCTGGCCATTGATCGCATTTGTTTCGGGCTGCCCGACCGGCTTGATTTCGGCGGCGCCGATGCCGTCCGCCGAGATCAGCCAGATGGGCGCATCGGGTTGGCCCGAGGTGTTCAGTGAAAGCGCTTCGGCATAGGTGCCCGCCCGCACCATGATCGCGCTACCGGGTACCGCGTGATCGATGGCGAACTGGATTGAACTGTAAGGGCTAGCGGAACTGCCGTCGCCGGTCGTGTCGCTGCCGCTGGTCGCCACCCAGATCTCGCGCGTCGGCGTCGCATTGGCGAACGTTTCGACGTCCGCGCTGCTGCGAATCGCGATGTCGAAGCTCTTTTCGATCCGGTTGCCCGCGGAGTCGGTCGAGGCAACCTGGATCGTCTTTACGCCGCCGCCGACCAGTGAATTCAGATAGCCATCGACGACGATCATGTTGTCCTTGATGGCGAAGGCGCCTCCGGCATCGCCCACCAGCTCGTAGCGGAAATGATCGCCGACGTCTGGATCGACGGTGCTCAGAACCGCGACCGGGGTCCCGATAGCGGAGAACTCGCCCACCCACGGCGTCGACAACTGGATATCGGTGGGTACGTCCGGTACGGCCTGAAGCTGTAGCGAGAACTTGTCGACTACCGTCTCCATTCCATCCGAAGCAGCTATTTGGATGTTCAATCCGCCGGCGAAATCCACCGGGGGTTGACCACTAATAGTGAAAGCAATGGGATCAAAAGTTAGCCAGCTGTCCAGGGGTGCGCCGCTAGCTCGGGTCACTGTATATGTGAGCGCACTCCCGTCGAGCGACTGGAACAAATCGCTCGGCAGCTGGATCGAAACGAATGTGTCTTCCGATCCCGCGTAGTCCGGAGCTGGATGGGCGAGCACCACATTCGAGGTGAAAAGCGTGAACGTCGCATCCCCGCTGGCGGTACGGTCCGAAGCGCGAATGTCGATGCCCAGCGTACCTGGATCCGTGGGCGATGAGGGAGGGACGGTACCGCTGAAACTTCGTGTCGCAGGGTCGAAGGTGAGCCAGCCGGGCAGAGGATCCCCGTTTTCCTGCAGCGCCTGGTAGGTGATTGTATCGCCGTCGACATCGACGAACAGGTCGGCCGGGAATGTGTAGGTCCATGCTAGTCCGGGATGGGTCTGCTGGTCTGACAGCCCTTGCTGCGCGACCGGAGCGTCATTCGCGCCAAGTACCTCGATCTCGTAGTTTTGCTCGGTGACGTCGCCTTCGACGTCGATCCTGACGGCGACCTGCTCCGTCGCCGTTTCGCCTGCCTTCAGGGACTCGAATGCTCCGTTGGCCGAATAGATGAGGCTGTTGCCGTCGGGCCCTATCGCAGCTGAACCCAGAATTGGATTGCCGACAAGCGTAACCGTGAAGGAAGTTGAAGCGCCTTGATAGAGCGGGCTTATCGTGATCGGATTGTCGTCTTCGCCAATCTGCAAGGGTCGGATCCTTCTCTCACTCTCGCCCTCCCCTGCAAATATCTTATGCTCGCAAGGTTCCGCTTGCTAGACGCGATATCCGCTATCGTCCTACGAATTAGAACGTTTTTTGTTTTGTCGCAATGCAAGATGGAATATGCTGCATTGCAATATGACCCGATGGTGGACGGGCGCGTCCGATGGCTCGCTCTTCATCCCCCATCATAGACAGGAGCCCGCATGGTCGAATTTCGTAGCGGCGGTAACGGTGCCCGAAGTTTGGGGGCGAGGGGATGAGGGCGCGAAGGCCATTGGGGCCGAATCGGTATGACGATAGGCTCCAGGGATGGAGAAACGCCGGCGGATTGAGCGCGATGAGGTCAGAAGAAGCAGAAATCGCGCAGGGGACGCAGACGACCGAGGCAGCGGTCGGATTGTCCCCGATCAACCTCTTGGTTATCCTGCTCGGCGCGCTGATCCTGATGGTGCCCACTCTCTTCAATCGCGATGTCTTTCTCTATCGCGATACGACCACCTATTTTAAGGGCGCCGAGGCGGGTTTTGTGAAGTTGATCGGCCCGCGCGCGGCGCTAGCGCCGCCGATCGCTGCGTCAAGCGAACTCAAGCCGGGCCCTGGGATGCTGCCAGGAAATGCAAAGAAGATCGCATCTTCACCCGATAAGTTTGTCTACGCCGGTCGCTCCATTTACTATGGAGCGTTGCTTTACCTGAGTCTCCTTACGGGGGCTTTTTTTTTGGCGATATTCGTCCAGGCCGTGCTGGCGTCGGCGACGCTGTTTATGTTCACGGCGGCGGTGGCCGGTCTCTCCTGGGCAAGATTCCTGGCTTCGATCGGTATACTCGGCGTCGCCACGCCGCTAGGATATTTCACCAACCTCGCAATGCCGGATGTATTCGCCGGACTGATTGTCGTTGCGATTCCCACGTTGTTGCTCGGTTTCCATCGGCTGACCTGGAACGCGCGCCTGTTGCTGTCTGGTGTCATTGCCTTCGGAGCCCTGGGACATAGCAGCCATATTCCGTTGGCTATTCTTACGCTGGTGGGTGGGGTGGTCCTTCTGATGATCTCGAAGGTGTCTGAGCTTCGATTGCGGATGCCTATCACGCTCATAGTCGCGGCAATTTTGGTCGGCCTGACAGGGGAAGTCGCCTTCAATCAGGCCTCCAGGTCGCTGCTCGGCCAGACGCCTTTGCGTCTGCCTCACCTATCCGCCCATCTCGTCGAAATGGGGCCGGGTACGGCCTACCTCAACAGCCATTGCGGCGAGGTTCATTTCGCGATCTGCGACGATCGCGCCAAATTTCCAGTGACGTGGACGCAATTCCTGTTCAGCGCCGCGCCGGACAAGGGTGTGTTCGCACCTGCGGATCTCGCGCAGAAGCGCGAAATCAGCGAGGAGCAGACGCGCTTTGCAATGGCAGTTTTCCGCGATCAGCCGCTGGCTGTGACCTTGGGTTCGGTGCAATCGTTCCTTACGCAGCTCGCGCAGTTCCGTCTCGACGAGGTGGATTATCCGCCGTCCTTGCTCACGCGCTTTGCGTCGAGGCTTCCGGCGGATGAATTCATCCGGCTCCGTGCTTCGGGGGCGGCCCACGCCAATTCGTTCGAAGCCTATCTGTCGGTCGCCACCTATGCGACTGCTGTCATTGGGCTGATCGTCTTTATTGGCGCGTTCTTCGTTCGTCTGCCGATACGCGAAGGCCCGCGAACCGAATTTGTCCGGCTCCGCCAGGCAGCGTCCGTCCTGCTGATCGGGATTGCCGCCAACGCTCTCGTCTGCGGCGTCCTGGCATCGCCTTATGACCGGTTTCAGGCGCGCGTCATCTGGCTGTTGCCATTCGCCGCTTTACTGCTCCTCGCTTATTTCCGAATCTCCCCAGAGAAAGAGCAATCGCATGAACACTGATGCAACACTGACCGGTCGCCGCGGCGCCTCGATACGGGACTATCTCGCGATCGCCCGGTTCGACCATGCGACCAAGCATGTCTTCATCCTACCCGGTCTCATCGCGGCCTATATGCTCCGGCTGCCGTCGCTTGACCCGCTGCTTAGTAATCTGTTGCTCGGCCTGGTCAGCGCGATCGCCATCGCCTCGGCCAACTACACGATCAACGAATGGCTGGATCGTGATTTCGACCGGTTTCACCCGACCAAGTCGATGCGCCGGTCGGTCGTCACTGACCTGTCCGGCTCGATCGTCTATCTCCAATATTTCCTGCTCTGCGTCGTCGGCATCGCGGCCGCACTCTGTATCAACCGGCTGTTCCTGGTCACGACCCTGGTCTTCATCCTGTCCGGCATCGTCTACAATGTGAAGCCGTTGAGACTGAAGGACCGCGCGTTCCTCGACGTCCTCGTGGAATCGATCAATAATCCGATCCGGTTCATGCTGGGCTGGGCGATGCTCGAAGCGGCCTATCTGCCGCCATCGTCGCTTCTGCTCGCCTACTGGCTTGGCGGAGCGTTCCTGATGGCAAGCAAGCGGCTCTCGGAATATCGCCAGATCGCCGCCAGCTCCGGAACGGAACTGCTGCACCGCTACCGTCGGTCCTTCGCCGGCTATTCGATGGATAATCTCACGATTTCCTGCTTCATTTACGCGCTGCTCAGCACCTCGTTCCTGTCGATCTTTTTCGTCAAGTACCGGATCGAGTATGTGCTCGCCTTCCCGACGCTCGTCTTCATGTTCGCGCAGTATCTGAAACTTTCCTTCCAGCCGGATTCGACGGCGCAGCGCCCTGAAAAGCTGTTCAAGGAACGGGGGTTAATGCTGCTCTGCCTGGTGACCGCCGGTCTGTTCCTGTTGCTGACGTTCGTCGATGTTCCAATTCTGAAGGGGCTGTCGGAGCCGTACCTCGTCCGGACGCCGTGACAGTCATGCTGGCCCAGGATACTTTTTTTCTCGATTGGTCATCGGTGCAGCTCGTTGTCTTCGATATGGACGGAACGCTGTATGACCAGCGAACCGTCAGGCATTCGATGCTGCGCCTGCTGCTCGCGGATGCCCTGTCTTCGCGATCGCTGCGGACCTTGCGCGTCCTGCGCACCTTTCGGCGCCTGCGTGAGTCCCTGGCCGAACATGAGGCGAAGGATTTCCTGAGACTGCAGTATGAACTTACCGCCGAGCGCGAAGGCATATCCCCGGCTCTCGTGCGCGAGTTGACCGAGCGTTGGATGGAGGTCCTGCCTCTTCGCTACCTGGCCGGCGCGCGCTACGAGGCAGTCGATCGCCTGTTCGACCGTCTTCGCCGCAGCGGGCGCAAGATTGCGATATGGTCCGATTATCCCGCCGTCGCCAAGCTGCAGGCACTGGCGCTGTCTGCCGATCTCGTTTGCTGCGCCAACGATCCTGGCATCGCTGCCTTGAAGCCTTCGCCAAATGGCCTTGTCCACATCATGGAACGAACGGGGCTGGGTCCGCAGGAAACCCTTTTGATCGGTGATCGCGTAGAACGGGATGGGGCTGCCGCGAGGAGGGTCGGCACCAGAGCGCTTATACGGACCTCGAGCCCTGCGCCGGGTTTCGATTGCTTCGATAGCTTTGCAGCGCCGCTGTTCGATCATATCGAATAAGCGAGGGCTGCGACTGCCATGAAGGAATTTGGCCGGACTTTTGCTTCCTATTTCATCATCGGGCTTAGCGCGACGGCGGTCGATCTGGGTCTGTTCCTGCTCCTGCGCATGGCTGCGCTCCCCATCAGTGTCGCCGCCATGATCAGCGTCACCATCGCTGTGTGCTATAATTACGTGCTTCTTTCTTATTTTGCCTACAAAGTCACCGCGGCCTCTCGCCGCCGCTTCGTCATATTCTTCAGCTGGGCGATTGTCGGCATCATCCTTAACACCGCGCTCACCTCCTTACTGGCCGAGCGGGCAATGATCTGGCCTCCGCTCGCAAAGACCATCTCGATCGCGGTAGTCTTCCTGGTGAATTTCGCGTTCAACACCTTCGTGACATTCGCCGGCACCGAGAACAACTGACCTCCTTTCGCCCCACCCGCAGTTCGTTCGATCTCTTCGACCGTTCCCTTACGGGCATTTTGGCTAAAGCCGATCGGAGTTCCGGCTCTTTCGGGCAGTAGGCGGATCGGCGGACGAGGAGGAAAGGACGGCTATGAGGTGTCATTCATGCTGCGTTGCAATAACGGACCCGCGCTTGTAGGCTGCAGGGGCCAGCATCTTGCTGAATGCTGCCGGAATTTTTGGCTGCCAGGGCGCTGGAAGCGGCTGGAGGGGTCCAGTTTGAGTTTGTTCGAATTTTTGCACGGCGCACCCATCGGGATCCGGCGGATCGGGCCAGCTGGTGATCTGGCTCTCGCGGTATTTGCCTTACCGCTTTTGGGAGCGACGCCCGTACACGCCCAGACACTTCCGGAGAATATCGCGATCGTTGACAGCGTGTCGGACGCGTACAAGCCGATCGGCGGCCGGATCGGCAGCTTCTACCTTTATCCGGAGGGACTCGTCCAAACGGATGTGACCAGCAACGTATTCGCCTCGGATTCCTACAGGCGCGCTGACACGGTCCTGACGCTCCGTCCCGCCCTGCGCATCGTTTCGGACAGCGGCACCCAGCGTTACGTCGGCTACGTCTATGGCTCGCGCACGTATCACGCCAGATTCTCGGACGAGAATGTGTCGGAATATGGAGTCAGGGGTTCGGCGAGACTCGGTGCGCCGACCGCCTCCCATTTTGAAATCACCGGGTCGGCCGAACGTCTGGTCGACCCGCGCGACAGCATCAACAACGTTGCGGAAGCCCGCACGCCTGTTCACCGCAGGCGCTATGCGGCCGAGGGATCCTATACCCAGGTTTTCAACCGGCTGGCGCTCACCGGCGGAGTGCGGGCAACGAGGGTCGATTATTCCGATGCGCGTGACCGCGGCGACGCGGTGATCGACCAGGATTATCGCGATTACAGCCAGGCCGGCGCGGATTTCGAAGCGCGCTACGAGCTGCCGAGCGGGCTGTTTGCCCTAGGCCGCGCCAGTTACGACAGGTTTCGCTACGACTTTGGCCCGGGCGATCCCGGATTCGATCCAGCGGTCAATCCGGATCGCGATTCCCATCGTGTCCGCGTCGAAGCCGGCGTTGGCGCAGATTTGATGCCACGTTGGTACGGCTACATCACCGCAGGCTACAGCGAACGCCGGTTCGGGTCGCAGCCGATACCGTTGAAGACCGCCAAGGGTTTTTCATTTCGTTCGGCTCTGATCTGGTACCTCAACCCGGTGACGACCTTCACTCTAAAGGCGGATCGGGATTTTGCCGAAAGCGCCTCCCGAACGATCGCTGGTTACGAGGTGACTGGCGGCAGCGTCAGGATCGACAATTCCCCGATGCGCGGAATGCTGCTTTCCTTTGAATTCGGACTGCGCAACTATAGTCCAATCGGTCCGGCTCATACCCGAACCGAGCTGGCGGGTGCGGTAGAGCTGACCTACTTCCTTTCGCGCCAGTACAAGCTTTTTGCGCGTGCCCTCCAGAACAGCCGTACCTCGGGCGACCCGTTTGTTGTCTACGATCGCTTTCAATATTCCGCCGGTGTGAAGATGACATTCTAGACGGGTGCATCAGGGTTCGTTCGGCGCGTCGGGTGCACCGGGCTGATCCTCGTTGCGTCGGAGCGTCACGATGACGGGATAATGGTCGGACCCGATGCGCGGGCCGCGCACGGCACTCGCGTGGCGCCAGGCGGGGCCGGCGTAAACCTGATCGATCGGCAGCAGCGGGATCGGGAACGCGGCACCCGAAGCGATGCGTGCTGGCCAGGTCGCCACCGCACGCGTTTGCCGGATGAGCGGCTGCCATGCTGCGTCCTGTTCCCGCATCGCCGCGGTCCAAGGCGTCAGATTCATGTCGCCGGCAAGGATCACGTCATCGCCCTCCACCCGGCGCAATGCGTTCGTGAGTTCACGGCGCACCCGTTGCTGATCGTATTTCAGCAGCGGCCAAGGGTAGTGGACGGTGATCAGCGTGACCGGACGGCCGCTTCGGTCGGTGGTGGCCGCCCAGAACAGATTTGGCCCGAAGGGCCGGTTGTCGCTGTCTCTCAGCCGAAACCGGTCGGCAAGCATCGGTCTCTTCGAAAAGATGGCCAGGGCGCAGGTAGGCGATTTGCAGCGTGTCCGATAAGGATAGGCACTCCTTAGCCTGTTCAGGCGGGACGCGATCGTTCCATTGGTCTCCTGCAGTAGCAGGACGTCCGCGCCGGAATTGGTCAGAAAGGCGATCGTCCGGTCGGGCTCGACGTTGTGGACCCAGAGATTTGCCGAAACGACCTTGAAATCGGCTGAGGCGTGCCGCGGCGCTGCCGGGATCGGTCGCAGCCACTCCGGTGCGATCATCCTTGCCCCGGCAGCGATGCCGATCAGGAGACACAGGCCTATCGTTTGCCGCGACGGCGGATCGATCGCGAGAGAAAGTGCCCCAGCGACGATGAGCGATCCGAACAGCAAGGGGGCGAAGCTGGCCAGTGCATCCAGTCGCTGACTCCATTGACCCGCCGCACCGGCCAGAAGCAGGACACAGGTCAGAATGGTGAAGGCAGACGCGGTCCTTTGCAGGAAAGGCCGTTCGCGACTTCGGCCGTCAGGAGGCGGCTCTCCGCTGGCGAAGGTCAACTGCGCTTACCGGCTCTTTCCGGACGGGTGGTGACTGGCGGCGCCGCTCATTGGCTTCGATTACCTCCACGAATAAGTCGCCATGCCGTCGGGCACGACTCCTGGTGCGCTCGATACCCACCGGCAGATAGGCCGCTGCTGCGCCGAACAGTGCCGCAAAGCCATTGGGAACGGCTTCCGCCTGATCCGTCAGAAGTCCGCTAAGTGCGATTGCCGCGACGATCAATAGGATGGTGCGGAATATGTCCTGTTTGCGGATCCACGGAAATGCGATCATCGCACCGAACGTCGCAAGAAAAGCGCATCCCAGCGCCGATGCCGCCGAGATCGGGGCGGGCAGGCGTAACGCCCGCAGCAAGAGAACTGCCAATGCGAGCAGGATCAGGCAGATTCGCGCTGCGCGTACTTGCGCGTTGGGTGTAAGCAACATCGAATGCTCCTCCGGACGACGCGAAGGATATCGGTTTTTCCCTTCCATCGGGTTAAGCTCCCGACGACCAGGCTGCCTGGCCGCCGCGTGCATCCATTTGCCTCTCTTCACGGGCCATTCGCCTCTATGACTTTGAAACCTTCAGGTGACGCACGCATCTGCGATTGACAGGCCCGTGCCGGGCTGTCTTAGCCATGTGCTGGCAGGTGAGCGTGAAAGCTACTCGGGGCGCAATGACCGTCCCTGAAAGTTTACGGTGCGCATTGACGGAAATTCGGAAGCTCAGCCCGGCCGGCGGGGCGGCACGCATCATGTTTCTGGCTCGCAACATGCAAGTCGGGGGCGCTGAGCAACAGCTGCTTCTCATCGCCAAAGGCCTTCAAGAAACGGGGCACGACGTTACCGTGACGCTGTTCTACGATTCGGGACTGCTGATGGAGCCGCTAAGGAATTCCGGCGTGCGGATCGAGTTGCTCGACAAGCGCGGGCGATGGGATTTCATTCGATGCGGACTGAGGCTGATCCGGCTGGTACGCGCCCGCGGTCCGCATGTGGTCCATGGCTATCTCGACGTGCCCAACCTACTGCTGGCCCTGATGCGGCCGCTGTTTCCGAAGTCCACCTACGTCGTGTGGGGATTTCGGGCATCCGACATGTCGGGGGCACACGACAGCTGGATTACGCGTGCCGTCGAGCTGGCGCATCCTTACGCGTCCCGTTGGGCAAATCTGATTATCGCCAATTCGCATAGTGGAGCGTCCTATCTGAAACGACGCGGAATTGATGGAAACAAGATCCTGGTCGTTCCGAATGCGATCGACACGGATCGCTTCCGACCCGATCCGGAGTCGCGCCGGAGGGTTCGCGCGTCCCTTGGCGTCGATGACTCGCAGCCGCTGATCGGGATTGTCGCCAGGCTCGCAAGGAAAAAGAATCACGATCTGTTTCTTCGCTCGGCCGCTGAACTGATCCGGCGAAATCCAAACACGCGATTCGTCTGTGTTGGCGATGGATTTTCCGATTATGTCGCGCATTTGAGGAGCCTGTCAGAATCGTTGAAACTGGACGGCGCGCTGCAGTGGCTGGGAACACGGAGCGACGTCGCTGAGATTTACAATGCGCTCGATGTCATGTGCCTGACGTCGTCGCGCGGCGAGGGCTTTCCCAATGTTCTGGGAGAAGCGATGAGCTGCGGCACTGCCTGCGCGTCGACCGAGGTGGGGGATGCCGCCGAGATACTGGGGGACGTGGGCGGAGGGCTGACCAGCACGTATACGCCCGAAGGGTTCGCGGATTGCGTCGAATATGCGCTCGGCCTGGGCAAGGAGCCAATGCGCGCGGCACGGCGGAAACGGGTCGAGGACCTTTTTTCCCGAGAGGCCCTAGTCATCCGAACGATGGAAGCACTAGGTCACCTTCCCTGCTTCGAATATCACGGCGCTGCGCCGGTGCCGCTTGGGAGCTCCGCCTGCTAGCCTGGGACTTTGTGATTGTAGGATGGAGACAAACCATGGCGTTCGGCGACGGCGGCGGATTGGGCAGGGGGATGGTTGCCGTCGCGCTCGCGGCCTTGCTTGCGGCACCGGGCAGCGACTCCGATTCGGTTCCATCGAGACGTGATCATGGTCATGCCGGGGGGCCGGCCCACGGGCAGGGAAACAGGCGTATCCGCGTGGCTAGCGACAGCGAGATCACCAACGCGATCCGGGGCGCCGTGCCGGGCGATGTCATTGTCGTGGCTCCGGGAAGCTACGGACCGATCCTGGTTCCGCGCGGGAAGAGCGGAGGGCCGGGCGCGCCGATCACCCTCGTATCGGAAAAACCGCGGGCGGCCCGGATCGTTCAGCCCAAGGGCCGGGGCGCGATCCTGATGGGTGGCTCGAAACATTGGGTGATCGACGGATTCCATGTCGTCGGCGGAAGGAACGGGATTCAAGCCAGCAACAACGGCTTCAGTTACGCCTCCGAGACGCTGATCGAGGACATCGTCATTCGGAACAATCTGGTCGAAGGTGTCGTCGAGGATGGGGTGAAGGCAAATGGCGGCAGCAACGTGCAGATTCTCGACAATGTCGTCCATGGCGGCAATGATCAGGGGATCGACGTCGATGCGGTCAGAGGGTTCAGGGTCAGCGGCAATGTCGTGACCTGCAACAATGGCCAGGCGGGAATCATATCGAAGATGGGTGCCACCGACGGGGTCATCGCAGGCAACCAGGTGTCGGACTGCGCCCAGGGCATAAAGGCCGGCGATATTAGCGACACCCAGTTTCCCAAGAAGCCCGGCGCTCCATTCTATCCCGGATCGACTTATGAGGTCGCCAGGATCTCGATCGTCGATAACGATATTTCGTCACGAGGTGCACCGATCGTATTCACGGGCGCGATCGACAGTTCGGCACGCGGCAACAGAGTCCGCAAGTTTCCGGACAGGGGGCCGCTCGTCATCGTGCGGGAGAGCCCCGGCTACACTCGTCACCCGACCTGGCATTCCAGGAACATCGATATAGATATACGGGACCGGGTCGACGTGCGGGAGGGGAGCGCCCTTCGCAATCGCAACTGACGTCTTCTCGGGATGGCCGTTAGGTCGTGGACTCGGACTGGGAAAGCCAGCGGTCGCCCCAAGTGCTTTGTGCACGCGATCCAATCTCTTGGGCTGTGCGCAAAAAGGGGCCCGCCGTGAAGCGAGCCCCGCATTGTGTCATAAACCTGATCGTATCAGATGAACCAATCGCTGCTTACATCTGCCACAGAGTGAACGCCAACCAGGGTAACGAGAGGCCCGGTTGGACCCCAGCTGATGGTCACGCCGTCGTGCGGATTGCCGTTGTCGACGATCGTCGCGGTGGCCAGCGAATAGCCTGTCGGAATATCGATTCGGTCGCCTTCAGTGTAGTTGAAGTCGAGGACCGTGTTTAGCTGGCCGGTGGCGTCGATTCGGAATGTGTCCGCGCCGCCGAGGCCCTTCATCGTGTCGTGTCCTCCACCGCCAGTGAGGATATCGTTGCCCTGGCCACCGATCAGGAAATCGTCGCCGGTGCCGCCATTGATACGATCGTCGCCGCCACCGCCTTTGGCCTTGTCGTCTCCGGAACTGGACTGGATGAGATCGTTGCCCTTGCCACCTTTCAGAACATCGTTGCCGGGCCCGCCTTGAAGAGTGTCATCTCCACCCTTGCCGAGAATCTTGTCGTTTCCACTGGTGCCGGCCAGAGTTTCGCCCGCGCTTGTGCCCTTGATCTTCGCCATTGGAGTCTCCCGCTACTAGGATGTTAGAATTTCTCGTTTACCATTTCTTAAGCATCGTTGCCTAGCCGAATCGTGTATTAAACGAGGCAAGATGCATCAAAATTGGACTCTGCAGCTGCGAAATTCCGCTGCTCAAAGGGGCGATTGCAAAAACGTCATTCGTGAATGCAAACAATTCACCGCGCATCCGTACCGACTAGGCTATGTTGCAACGCAGCATTTCGTGAGCCGATCAGCCAGCGGGAGATGCGCCATGAAAGATGAACATCGGGACTATTTCTATCGCCGCGCCGAGGAGGAAATTGCCCTGGCTCAGACCTCAGCGGACGAGCAAGCTGTCAGGCTTCACTATCACCTTGCCGCGCTCTATCTTGACCGGGTTTTCGGCGGGCCGGAATCGGAAGCCGCTTCGTCAGCCTAGCATATGTGTGCAAGAAATCAGGCCGTCATCAGGCTCAGTCCGCCCACCACAAGCAGCAGCGCGCCGACCATTGCAAGGAGCGGCCGCGATGGCAAACGGCGAGTCACGGTTGAGGCGAGGGGGGCCGCGACAATGCCTCCGGCCATCAATCCAAGCGTTGCCAGGGTCAGATACTCGGTGCCCGTGAACGCGTAGAACAATATCGCAATTGTCGCCGAAAGGAAGAATTCGACTGCGTTTACCGTGCCGATGACACGCCGGGGCTGGACCCACTTCACCAGCAATGTGCTGGTCACGATTGGTCCCCATCCCCCGCCGCCACTTGCATCAGCGACACCGCCGACGAATGCGACCAAGCCGACCGCCCGCGCTTCCCGCTCTCGAATACGTCCGAAAATGCTCCTCGCCAGCAGAAGGACGCCGACGAACATCAAATAGATCAGGATCCAAATGCGTGCGGTGTCCGGTGCAGTGTGGAAGAGCAGGACGGTGCCCACGGCACCTCCGGCAATCCCTGGAGCCAACAGCAGGGCAAACAGCCGCCAATTCACGTTTTTGCGCGCCACGTGGCTAATGGCCGATGTTCCTGACACGACGCTTTCAACTGTGTGGATGCCGGCAGTAGCTGCGATCGGCGGAATGCCCTGGCTCAGAAGCAGCGCGCTCGAAATGACTCCGAAACCCATGCCAAGCGCGCCGTCGACGAGTTGCGCGCAAAAGCCGATTGCCGCGAACGGCAGCCAGGCACGAAACCCTGGCGGGCTGGACAGTTGGAACGATGCCGGTGCGAACAAGGTATGGAGCGCGCCCAGGATCAGAAAACCTAGCAAGATCCATGAGCATAACAGGACCGTCAGGAAAACGCGGCCTTTGGTGATCCTGCTGGTGCCTTCGTCTCGGTCGGCTTCTATCCTTTTTTGCGGGGCTGCGCTGGTGGCTTGTGCCATTCGCTGTGGCGATATCATTCGGAGCGTCTCCTGCTCATTTTGCTCGGCGCTCACCGCATTGCGCGACAATCCGGTCTCCGCGGCATTCGCTGAGAACTACCTATACCCTACTTATTGACTAGACAATAGTCCAGAGAAAGCAAGCCGCCATGTAATTGCTTGGTTTCAGTGCGACGCGTTGACCCGGCCGGCATAACGCAGTACGAAACTAGGTATCGGGAGCGGAGGTCTTGAAGGGCGCGTGGACAACGCGAACCCGTCTGGACTGGACTTTCTGATGAATGCGCTTGTGGCAAGGTCAAGTCGGTTGGCGGAGGCCGCCCCGGTTCCGGGACAGAGCAGTTGCGGGCCTGCAACTTGTTTGGAGTTGGCTGGTTCGAACCGGGTGATTCCCCGATCTTCGAATATCGATTTTCGCAGAAATGGGCTCGGCTACGCCTGGCCCGCGAAGTGTGCGCCGTCGCTTCGTTTACCGGCGCGTCGGCGCTTACCCTTCCTGCGCCTCCGATCGATTCCTTCAACGGGTGGCATCGTCGCGATGTCATTATAGTTACGGGCCATTCAGATGGACATTCAGACTCAGGTTCGACCAACTCAGTCCTTTCTTCCGGAGCGCGATGTATCTTCCGCGGTCTTTCCAAGCGAACCATCGAACAGGCGCATTCGGATCGAGCGGGTGTTCAAGGATTTTGGGACATATCCCGCATTGCTCGGTGTTTCGATGGCGATCGAGGAAGGCGAGTTTGTAGCCCTGTTGGGCCCCTCGGGTTCGGGTAAAACCACATTGTTGAGGATTATAGCCGGGCTCGAATATGCGGATTCTGGCAGGATCTGCTTTGGCGAACGAGATGTCAGCCAGATGCCCGCTTCGGCCCGGGGAATCGGTTTCGTGTTCCAACACTACGCGCTCTTCGGTCATATGACCGTGTCACAGAACATTGCGTTCGGTCTGATGGTGATGAAGCGTCGTCGGCGACCCGGAAAAGACGAGATTGCCCGGCGGGTCGAAGAGTTGCTTGCGCTGGTTCAACTTCCCGGCCTCGGCTCCCGCTATCCTGCGCAACTTTCCGGAGGACAGCGCCAGCGCGTGGCTCTTGCGCGTGCGCTGGCGCGGGAACCACGCATACTGCTACTTGACGAGCCGTTCGGCGCCCTCGATGCTAAAGTTCGCAAGGAACTTCGGGTGGCGCTGCGCGAAATCCATGCGAAGATCGGTGTGACATCGATATTCGTCACGCATGACCGGGACGAGGCCTTCTCGATGTGTGATCGGGTGGCGATTCTCAACCGCGGCGTGGTCGAGCAATTCGAAAGTCCCGAAGAGACCTGTCGGCGCCCGGCAAGCGCGTTTGTGGAGAATTTCATCGCGGACTGATCGTCGCGCAGGACCCGTCGAACATCTTCCATCGCAAACTCCTTTCACGGAGCTTGAATCAGACTTCTGCCAATTTCAGGAAGCTGAATCTCAACAATCCTTAGACTTACAACGTGCATCCTTACCTGGGCGGTAGCGCGATCCGGGCGCGACAGAACAGGACAGTCATGCAGCCGAATCGCTTCGGCTGGCGGGTAATGCCTCCAAGAACCACCGGTACACGGATGCGACGCCTTCCTCCAAGCCGATCGTCGGCACCCAGCCAAGCATCTCCAATTTGGAAGTGTCCATCAGCTTGCGGGGCGTTCCGTCTGGTTTCGTCCGATCGTGGGTGATGGAACCGCGATAGCCCACGACATCGCATATTAGCCGGGCAAGCTCGGCGATCGATATATCCGAGCCCGAGCCGACATTGACATGCTCTTCATCCGAGTAACGCTTCAAGAGAAATACGCACGCGTCGGCACAGTCGTCTACATGAAGAAACTCGCGCTTTGGAGTGCCGCTACCCCAAACGATCATGGCCTTTCCATTGACCTTAGCCTCATGCGCCTTGCGGATCAGGGCCGGAATGACGTGGCTCGAATCCAGGTCGAAATTGTCGCCCGGTCCGTAAAGATTGGTCGGCATCGCCGAGATGAAATCGGCACCATGCTGCCGCCTATAGGCCTGGCACAATTTGATGCCGGCGATCTTGGCGATCGCATACCATTCGTTCGTCGGCTCGAGGGGGCCGGTGAGGAGTGCGTCCTCCGGGATCGGCTGGGGCGCGAACTTCGGGTAGATGCAGCTTGATCCAAGGAACAGAAGCTTCTCGACACCTTCACGATGCGCGGCCTCGATGAGGTTCGCCTCAATCATCAGATTGTCGTAGAGGAAATCGGCAGGAAAGCTGTCGTTGGCAAGGATCCCGCCGACGTGCGCCGCGGCGAGGAACACGGCCTCGGGCTTGTTCCTGGCGAACCAGGCACGGACCGCAGCTTGGTCCTTCAGATCGAGCGCGGCGCGGTCGGCGGTCAGCAACTCGCAATCCTCTGTCGCGAGCCGCCGCACGATCGCGCCGCCGACCATGCCGCGATGGCCGGCCACAAAGACACGCTTCCCGGCGAGATCGTACATGTCAGGTGCCCTTGATGATTGGCGCGGCGCGCATCACCTCGAGATCTGCGGCAACCATCTCGCGAGCGAGGTCGCGCGCGCTGGTTCGGTGCACCCAGCCCAGCTTCTGGCGTGCCTTGCCGGGGTCACCAATCAAAAGGTCGACTTCGGTCGGCCGAAAATAGCGCGGATCCACCGCGACCAGAAGACGATCGTCGTGGGCGTCATAACCCTTTTCGTCCACCCCCTCGCCTTCCCAGCGCAACGTCATGCCGGCGTCCTCGAATGCCCATTCGACAAAGGTACGGACCGAAGTCGTCTCGCCGGTCGCGAGCACATAATCGCCGGGTTCGTCCTGCTGCAGCATCAGCCACATGCCTTCGACATATTCGCGGGCATGGCCCCAGTCGCGTCGAGCATCGAGATTGCCGAGATAGAGCCGCTCCTGCCTTTTGTGGTGGATGGCGGCGGCCGCGCGGGTGATCTTGCGGGTCACGAAGGTTTCGCCCCGCAGCGGGCTCTCATGGTTGAACAGGATGCCGTTTGAAGCGTGTATGCCGTAGGCTTCGCGGTAATTGACCACGATCCAATAGGCATAGAGTTTGGCTGCCGCATAAGGGGAGCGAGGGTAGAATGGCGTAGTTTCGCGTTGCGGCACTTCCTGCGCGAGCCCGTAGAGTTCCGATGTCGAGGCCTGGTAAAAGCGCGTCTTCTTTTCCAGCCCAAGAATCCGGACCGCTTCCAAAAGGCGTAGCACGCCAAGCCCATCGGCATTGGCGGTATATTCTGCCGTTTCGAAGCTCACCTGGACATGGCTCTGCGCGGCGAGATTGTAGATTTCGTCGGGCTGTACTTCCTGGACAAGCCGGATCAGGTTGGTTGCATCGGTCAGATCGCCGTAGTGAAGTGACAGGTGCGGATGGTCGATGTGGGGATCCTCGTATAAATCCTCAATCCGACCGGTGTTGAATGACGAGGACCGGCGCTTGACACCATGGACACGATATCCCTTTTCGAGCAGCAAGCGAGCCAGATAGGCGCCATCCTGGCCGGTAACACCGGTAATAAGTGCGATCTTGGTCATGGTTCTCAATGCGTAGAAGATTTGTTCGGCGACTGCCTAGCCGCCCATAACGGACGGCGCCACACTTCTGCTTTGACGGCCGAGCCAGATTGCGAGTTTGACTGATCCTATTACCCTTGGAGCCGGCAGGGATGCCGGCTCTTTTTTTTGCGCTGCAGCAAAGTCGCTGGCTGGGCGGAAGCGATTTTGATAGGGCGCTGCTAGCAAACAAAGCAAAGGTGTTCGATGCGCATCACAATGATCGGGACCGGGTATGTCGGACTGGTTTCGGGCGCCTGCTTCTCGGATTTCG
>Ga0207644_10000230_pt1 | contig 38307 bp, 36 predicted proteins | sample KBSS73metaG_FD_184326 | JGI IMG/M metagenome (GOLD analysis project Ga0207644, IMG submission 184326) | Switchgrass rhizosphere microbial communities from Kellogg Biological Station, Michigan, USA - KBS S7-3 metaG (SPAdes) (version 2) | ecosystem: Host-associated > Plants > Roots > Rhizosphere... | reverse complement strand
GGCCCCCATATGGCCGTCTCGATCCTTCACCGCGCGACGGGCGTGGCCCTGTCATTCGCCGGTCTTGCGATCCTCTCCTGGTGGCTGTTCGCACTGTCGAACGGACCCGAAGCCTATTCGACCTTCACCAAGGCGGCGACGCACCCGCTGGGGCTCGTCGTCCTGATCGGCATCAGCTGGAGCTTCTTCCAGCATCTGCTCTCGGGCATCCGCCACCTGGTGATGGACAGCGGCGCCGCGTTCGAGCTTGGCGTCAACAAGACCCTCGCGATCCTGACCATCATCGGCTCGGTGCTGCTGACAGCGGTCCTGTGGTTCTACCTGCTTGGAGTGGCGAAATGAGCCGCGGCGATAGCGCAACGCCGCTCGGCCAGGTGCGCGGGCTAGGCTCGGCCCATCACGGCGGCGAGCATTGGGTGACCGAGCGCGTCACCAGCATCGCGCTTCTATTCCTCGGCGCCTGGCTGGTGGCCTCGTTGCTACTTCTTCCGCGGCTCGACCAGCGCACGCTGATCGAATGGCTCCGTGCCCCGAGCGGAGCGATCCCGATGGCGCTGCTCATCATTTTCGGCTTCCGCCACGCGCTCGACGGCGTGAAGGTCGTGGTCGACGACTATGTCCATGAGGAAGGCAGCCGCTTCGCCTGGAACACCCTGCTGCTGTTCCTCGCGATCGGTGGCGCGGCAATCGCTTTGTTCGCGCTCGCTCGCATCGCCTTCGGAGCCATCGCGTGAGCGCCTACAAGATCGTCGACCATACCTATGATGTCGTCGTCGTAGGCGCTGGAGGTGCTGGTCTTCGCGCAACCATGGGCGCGGCGAACGCTGGGCTGAAGACCGCCTGTGTCACCAAGGTCTTCCCGACCCGCAGCCATACCGTTGCGGCGCAGGGCGGTATCGCGGCGAGCCTCGGCAACATGGGCCCGGACCATTGGCAGTGGCACATGTACGATACCGTCAAGGGTTCCGACTGGCTCGGCGATCAGGACGCGATCGAATATCTGACTCGCGAAGCGCCGGCGGCGGTGATCGAGCTCGAGCATGCCGGCCTTCCGTTCAGCCGCACGGCCGAGGGCAAGATCTATCAACGCGCGTTTGGCGGCATGACCCAGAACATGGGCGAAGGCCCGCCGGCACAGCGCACCTGTGCCGCGGCCGACCGCACCGGCCACGCGATGCTCCACACGCTCTACCAGCAGAGCCTGAAGTACGACGCCGACTTCTTCATCGAATATTTCGCGATCGACCTGATCATGGAAAACGGCGCCTGCCGCGGTGTCGTCGCTTTGTGCCTCGACGACGGCTCGATCCACCGCTTCCGCGCGCAGGCAGTCGTCCTTGCGACCGGCGGATATGGCCGCATCTATTTCTCCTGCACCGGCGCGCACACCTGCACCGGCGATGGCAATGCGATGGTGCTCCGCGCGGGCCTCCCTCTCCAGGACATGGAGTTCGTCCAGTTTCATCCGACTGGCGTTTACGGTGTTGGGGTACTGATCACCGAGGGCGCGAGGGGCGAAGGCGGCTACCTCACCAACGCCAACGGCGAACGCTTCATGGAGCGCTACGCCCCGAGCGCAAAGGACCTTGCGAGCCGCGACGTGGTGTCACGGTCGATGGCGATGGAGATTCGCGAGGGCCGCGGCGTCGGCGAGCACAAGGACCATATCTTTCTTCACCTCGACCATCTCGACCCGAAGATCCTGCACGAGCGGCTGCCGGGGATTACCGAGACCGCCAAGACCTTCGCCGGCGTCGACCTCACCCGCCAGCCGATCCCGGTCATCCCGACCGTTCATTACAATATGGGCGGAATCCCGACGAACTATCATGGCGAGGTCGTGACGCTGAAGGACGGCAACCCCGACGCGGTCGTGCCCGGCCTTTTCGCCGTCGGCGAAGCGGCATGCGTGTCGGTCCACGGAGCCAACCGCCTCGGCTCCAACAGCCTGATCGACCTAGTGGTGTTCGGCCGCGCAACCGGCCTCCGGCTTGCGGAGACGATCAAGCCCAATGCGATCCAGGATGAGCTTTCGAAGGATGCTGCGGACCTCGCGCTCACCCGTCTCGACAAGTTCCGCCATGCCGAGGGCGGCAGTTCGACCGCCGAGATCCGTCTCGACATGCAGCGGACGATGCAAGCGGACTGCGCCGTCTTCCGCACGGACCGCACGCTCGCCGATGGCGTCGGCAAGATCGACAAGGTCTTTGCGCGGATGGCCGACGTCCATGTCGCCGACCGCAGCCTCATCTGGAACAGCGACCTCGTCGAGACGCTCGAGCTTGACAACCTGCTAGCCCAGGCGGTGGTGACCATGCACTGCGCCGCCAACCGCAAGGAAAGCCGCGGCGCGCACATGCAGGAAGACTATCCCAAGCGCGATGACAAGAACTGGATGAAGCACACCATCTCGTGGATGGATGGTTGGGGCGGCAGCGGTGGCGGGGTGAAGATCGACTACCGCCCTGTGCACGAGTTCACGCTCACCGACGAGATCGAGTACATCAAGCCGAAGGCGCGGGTGTACTAGCCGCGGCCATTTGCCGCTTCGTAGAAAGTCACTTCAGCCTAGTCCTTGCAGCACTAGTGTGCCGCTCAAATCGGGGAGGCGGGCTGATGCGGGCAGTTGCTCTGGTACTTTTGTTGGCCAGCGGCAGCGCCGCAATCGCGGCAGAGCCTTACCATTTGATTCCCGGCGCGGTGCCGCTCGACAGTGGCCCCGACGGCAACACCGTGCTCTTCGACGCACCCAAGGGCCTGATCGTATTCGATACCGGCCGTCACCCGGAGCATGCGCAGGCGGTCCTCGATTATGCCAAGGCACGGCACCGGCCGATCGCGGCGATCATCAACAGCCACTGGCACCTCGATCACACGACCGGGAATTGGGATATCCGCCAGGCATTCCCGAACGTAGCAATCTATGCGAGCGGCGCGCTCAAGGGAGCGCTCGAGACCTTCCTGGCGGACAGTAAGGCCAATGCCGAAAAGGCGCTTGCCGATCCGAAGACCACGCAAATGGCGCGCGACCAAATCCTTCGCGGACGCGAGGTCCTCGACCATCCCGAGCGTATCGCGCCCGATCACCTCATCACGAAGTCCGGGCGCATGGTGATCGCCGGTCGCGTGGTTGACGTGCATCTTGCCAAATTCGCGGCGACCGAAGGGGACGTCTGGCTGTATGACCGCAAGAGCCGCACCGTGATCGCCGGCGATCTCGTCGTCGGACTGGTGCCTTTCATGGATACCGCTTGCCCGGATGGGTGGAGCAGGGCGCTCGGCGATATCGCCACGCTGCCGTTCACGACGTTGATCCCGGGTCACGGCGATCCGATGACGCGCGCCGACTTCGTGGCTTGGCGAACAGCCTACGACAATTTCGTCGACTGCGGCCATTCGACGCGGTCAGGCAAGGAATGTGTCGAGGGCTGGAGCCGCGATGCCGCGAAATTCATCGACGCCGCGCACAAGGATTATGCGAAGGGCGCGGCAGGCTATTACCTGCAGACGCGGCTGCGCTCGTCACCGAAAGAACAGCAGCGCTTCTGCAAGCCGCTCAGCGCAGCGACCTGGACCAAACCGGCTTCGTAGAGCGAGCAAAAGAAAAGGCCGGGCGGGATATCTCCCACCCGGCCTCTCTGTCTTACGCTTGAACCTTAGAAGCCGATCGCCAGCGTTCCGACGATCGACCGGGTCGATGCAGGGGTGAAGCGCGGGGCACTGCTGCCGGCGCCGAACGCGTTGATCTGCGTGCCGAGGTTACCGAAGTAATGCTCGTTGAGCAGGTTGGTGACGTTGAGCTGCACGTAGGACTTCCTGCCCATCAGCTTCTCGAGACCGAGGCGGGCATCCGCGTCGACCACGGTGTAGCCCACAACCTTTACGTCATTGACGTCGGTCGCCCAGCGCGGGCCGACGTGCTTGGCCTGGATGCCCATGCGGAACGGCTTGATGTCGACTTCGACACGGCCGCCGTACTGCCACTCAGGCGTTTCCACGACGAATTTGCCGGTGGTGCGACCGCAGACATTGACCTTCGCCGTGCCGGTGGTCGGGATCGCGCTGCAGTAATAGAGGAACGGCGTCAGCGTCGTCGCCGCCGGCGGCGAAGCGCTGTTGTACGTGACGTTCGTAACCAGCAGGTCTTCCTGCAGCTTCGAGCTGTTGTAGCTGAGCAGGCCGATGAGGTTCAGCTCACGGATCGGCTTGAAACCGAGGCCGCCGTCGAAGCCCCAGCTGTTCACCTTACCGACGTTGCGGTCGACCGAGATCTGGAGATCCGGGTCGAACGTGGTGACGATCCGGTTCTGGTAGTTGATCTTCCAGAAGGTCGCCTGCGCCTGGAACCGGCCGGTGATGTAACGGGCGCCGAGGTCGAACGAGTCGGTCGTCTCCGGCTTCACCGTCACGATCGGCGCGCGGTAGAGGTTGTCCGTACGCGGCGCCGACAGGCCCTTCGCATAGCTGGCGAAGAAGCTCAGCGCATTATCCACCGCATAGGTGAAGCCGACGTTCGGCAGGATCTTGTGATAGTGGTAGGTGGCCTTGAACGGTGCCCACAGCTCCCTGTTGTTGGGGTTCGCGTTCGCCGGATTGAAGGTCGGCGGCACGATCACATAGGGCAGGTTGCCGATCGGGATCGGAGAACCTCCCGGGGGGGTAACCGTCGTTCCCGGCAGCGCCAGCAAGTTCGTCGGGTTGGCCACGCAGAGCGGGAAGTTGCTAGTCACCGGCGTGAAGCAATGCTGGTCGAGGTCACGGGTGAACCATGGCGAGCGAACGCCGAGCTCGACGCGCAGCTTCTGGTCCAAGAACTTGCCGATATATTGGCCCGACAACTGGTTCAGCAGCGCGATCGACGTGCGGTCGCGGTTCTGCGCAACAGTTCCATTAGCCGTGTGAATGGCCGGACCGTTGCGTCCGAAGAACGGGTCGGTGAAGTTGAAGTTGTTGTCAGTCGTCCCGTACTCGCCGGTCTGCCGGTGGTGGGCGCGGTCATAGGTGTAGGCGACGCGGATCGTGTTGTTGGGATCGATCCTCCACACCAGCGAACTGATCACCGTGATGCGGTGCGTGTTGGTGATCGACGGGCGGCCAACCATGATCGAGTCGGACGTGTCGCCGTCGCCGTTCAAATCAACACCGCAATTGGCGGCGGTGACCGGTGCTTGGCAGCCGGTCGTAGGCTGAGTGCCCTGCCGGAGAATATCGTCGCGCTCACTTAGGCGGAGGCCCTGGCTGCCGCCGTTGGCCAGCACGTACTGGTAGGTCGGGTCGATGGTCAGAATCACGCCGTCGGCGAGCGTGAAGCGCGACTGGCCGCGGATGTTGCCCGTGTTCGACGGGTTGATCTGCTCTCCGAGGAGGTTAGTCGGAGACAGACTTTGCAATGCCGTGTTGGCTCCCGCAGGTCCAATCGGGTTTTCCGGCACAAAGCAGGCCGACGGATCAGATACACCGGGGACGCGGGTCACGACGGCGCCGCTCGCATTCCGGCAAACCTTGGGGAAGACGATGCTGTTGACGGCGTCCCATTGCGATTCGGTGAAGTTGCCGACGACAACCGGGAACGTGGTCGGGTTGGTCGGTCCGACGTTCGCCGCGCCGATTGCGGCGATGTTGCGGAGGTCGCTCAGCGTCGGGTTGTTGTAGTTGTTGTTCCGGTTCTGGTTGTAATGGCCGGCAACCGAGACGAAGTCGCCGTTGTTACCGAGCGGCTGGTAGATCTTGCCGTTGATCTGCCACTTGCTGATGCGACCTTCGCCGCGCCAGTGGTCATAGGTGTTGCGGCTTGCGGCGAACCAGGCCTTCGTGCCGAACGACGTCAAGGTTCCGGTCTGGAACATGCCGAACGCGCGGGCGAAGTTGAACGAGCCGATCGAGCCGTCGACGAGGAAGCCCATGTCGTTGGTCGGGATCAGCGAGCGGAAGTTGACGGTGCCGCCGGCGGCCGAGGCGGTGGGAGAGTCGACGTCGGTCGCACCGAGGTTGACGTTGACCTGCTCGACCAGCTCCGGATCGAGAAGCTGGTTCGGGAATACCGCATAGTTGCCGCTATCGTTGAGCGGAACGCCGTCGAAGGTGACGCTGACGCGGTTGCCGTCGAAGCCGCGGATGCGGATGTTGCCGCCCGAGCTGCCGTAGGCGTCATTCTGGGTGAAGTTGACGCCCGGGATGTAGTTGATGGTGTTGAGGAGAGTCTGGCCCGGGTTCTGGCGGCCGATGAACTCCTGGGTGATCAGGCCCTTCGCCTTGGTCGAGTCCTGGATGACGACGCCCGATGTGCCCTTTTGGGCGCGGGTGCCGGTAATGACGATGGTGTCCTTCTCGGTTTCAACGGTACCGGTGGACTGGGCAAAAGCGACCGACGGCAGCATGGCCGTCGTGCAAAGAAGCACGATCTTTTTCACGGAAAAAACTCCCCCGCCAACAAAGCGAATCTGGTGGAAACCCCGCTGCGGCTATTAGCCGATTAAGGCACTGATGTTACACCGTTCGGAGGCGAGTTAATGATTCCTAACGACCGTTGCAGAATTGCCACGCTCTAATTTGTGTTCGAGGCGTCAAGTCGTCTGCCCGTCGCGACAAAGGCATAGACCAAAGGCGGGACAAGCACAGCTGAAAGCACAACCTTTGCAAGCATTTGGCCGAGCAAGAGCTCCCCGATCGGGAAGACTCCGTAGAAGGCCACGGTGATGAAGATGAGTGTGTCGACCACCTGGCTGAGCACGCTCGCAATGCCCGCCCGCAGCCACAACAGCCCGGCGCCTTCGCGCGACTTCAGGCGGCTGAAGATCGTGACGTTGAGGAAGGTGGAAACGCCATAAGCGGTAATCCCACCAAGCCAGATTCGCGGCGTTCCGCTCATCATCGTGTTGAACGCGGTCAGGCGATCAGGGTCCATCTGCGGAGACGCGGGGAGCCTCAGCACGATCAGGCTGAGCACCAGCGACGTTAGCAGCGGAATGAAGCCGATGAGCACCAGCCGATTCGCAGTCGGACGGCCGTGCAACTCCGCGACCGAACTCGACGTAACTACCAGCAGCAGGAAGGCGAAGATCCCGGCCTCAACTGCCAGCGGGCCGAGTGCAACCTGCTTGTTGCCGAGCACTCCGGCGATGCACACCATGCCTCCGTAGAAGATCGACAAAGCGAAGAGCGAAAGCGGGATGGAGCGAGGTTGGTCGGTCATGAAGCAAATGCGTAACGGCTTTGCGTTCCCGCGCAACCGGCGTTGACCGGTGCGAGGGCGCGCGGCTAGCCAGCCGCGCGTGAGCTCCTCCCTCGACATTGTGGCGATCGGCGATGCGATCGTGGACGTCATCGCTACGGCCGACGATGATTTCGTCGAACAGCACGCGCTTATCAGGGGCGGGATGCAGCTGCTCAGCGCCGAGCAGGCGGACGAGCTCTACGCGGCGATGGGGCCCGCTCGAGAGATTAGCGGCGGGTCCGCGGCCAACAGCATGGCGGGCGCTGCCGCGCTGGGGCTCAACGCGGCGTTCGTCGGCCAGGTCGCCGACGACCAGCTCGGCGCCATTTTCGCGCACGACATGCTTTCGCTCGGCGTTCGCTTCGAGACTCCGCCTCTTTCATCGCCGCCTCCGACCGGCCGCTGCCTGATCATCGTGACGCCCGACGCACAACGGACCATGAACACCTGCCCCGGCGCGAGCCACGAGCTGACCGTCGCCTCACTCGATCCCGATCTGATCCGGTCGGCAAGCATCACGTTTCTCGAAGGGTATCTGTGGGGTCCGGAACGCCCGCGCGCAGCGATGCTCGAGGCGGCCCGCATTGCGCATTCAGCGGGGCGCACTGTCGCTTTCACCTTGTCGGAAAGCCTATGCATCGGCGACAGACGCGAAGGCGTGCTTGGAATGATCGAGGCTGGCACTGTCGATATCTTGTTCGGCAATGAGGACGAGGTCCGGCATCTTACGGGTTGCGGCGATTTCGCCGAATGTGTCGAAGCCTTGTCGAAGCATGTTTCGACGGTCGTGATCACGCGAGGCGCCCATGGCGCCATCGCGGTTGAGAGAGATTACTTGATCGAAGTCCCGGCGGCTCCCGTCGATCGAATCGTCGACACGACCGGCGCCGGCGACCTATTCGCTGCTGGCTTCCTTGCCGCGCGCTGCCGCGAGCGCCCGCTCAAGGCGTGCCTCGAAACCGGCTCCATCGCTGCAGCGGAGGTCATCTCGCATTTCGGTGCCAGGCCCGAAGCGGACCTGAGGGAGTTGACCGGCCTGTGAAGCATGTGAGGCGACTTGCGGTGTACTGCGGCTCGGCGGCCGGCTCGAGCGATGTGTTCGCCGAGGCGACGCGGGCTACGGCCGACACAATGGTCCAGCGAGGAGTAGACCTGGTCTACGGTGGGGGCAGGCTGGGCCTGATGGGCCTGATCGCCGACAGCGTGCTCGGGCACGGCGGCCACGTCTACGGTGTGATCCCGACCGCGCTAGTCGACCTCGAGGTCGCGCATACTGGCGTCACCGAGCTCTACACCGTGGAGAACATGCATGAGCGCAAGGCGAAGATGACCGACCTTGCCGATGCTTTCCTGGCACTCCCCGGCGGCATCGGAACCCTGGATGAATTGTTCGAGGCGTGGAGCTGGAATGCGCTCGGCTATCACAAGAAGCCGTTCTGCCTGCTAAACGTCGAAGGCTATTGGGACGGCATGATCGAGTTCATCGATCATGCGACCGAAAGCGGCTTTCTCTCGGCGAACCGCCGTAGTCAGCTGCTCGTCGCCGAAACTCCAGGTCAGGCGCTGGATTTGCTGGACGAAGCCGCCGCAGCCGCTACGCAGGGGATGGTCTGGTAAAGCCAAGTCTTGGGCCCTTGGGGAGGGGCTGCGTCACATGAATCAGAAGCTGCTCGGCGTCGCCGGGATCATCGTTATCCTGGCAATCGCTTTCCTGCTCTCGACCAACCGGAAGGCGATCCGTCCGCGAGTGGTCGGTGCGGCGTTCCTCCTGCAGGCGGGGGTCGCTTTCCTGGTGCTTGCGACGCCCTGGGGCGCGGTCGTGCTCAAGTCGCTGTCCGGGGGTGTCGAAAGCCTGCTCGGCTACGCGACACAGGGAACCGAGTTCCTGTTTGGCCCGAGCGCGTCCAACCCGCTTGCTCACACGTTCGCGATCGCGGCACTGCCGGTGATCATCTTCTTCGCGAGCCTAGTCGCGATCCTCTATTATCTCGGCGTCATGCAGCGGATCGTTCGCTGGGTCGGCGGCGCGATCGGCTGGGTGACTGGGATTAGCCGTGTGGAATCCCTGTCCGCCGCCGCGAACATTTTCGTGGGCCAGTCCGAATCGCCCCTGGTCGTGAGGCCCTATCTGGCCGCGCTCCCGCCATCGCGTCTATTCACGGTGATGTGCGTAGGAATGGCTGGTGTTGCCGGGACCATCCTCGCTGCCTACGCGAGCCTGCTCGGTCCAAGCTACCTTCCCTACCTCCTCGCGGCTTCTTTCATGTCGGCACCGGGCGGCATCCTGATGGCCAAGATGATCATGCCAGACGACCCCAAGGATACGGAAGCGGTCGAGGACACTAAGGTCGACGTCGCCGAGACCTTCGAGGAGGGCGTAAAGCCGGCCAACATCATCATGGCCGCCGCCCAGGGCGCCCAGACGGGCGTCAAGCTGGCGGTTGCAGTTGGCGCCATGGTGCTCGCCTTCGTAGCGCTGGTCGCACTCGCCAACGGTCTGCTCGGTGGACTCGGCAATCTCGTCGGCCTTCCCAACCTCAGCTTCCAGCGGATCATCGGCTACGTTTTCCAGCCGGTCATGTTCCTGATCGGCGTTCCGTGGAACGAGGCGGGGACGGCGGGCGGCCTGTTCGGGACAAAGCTCGTCCTCAACGAGTTCGTCGCCTTCATCGACCTCGGCAAGATGGACGCCGCGGTGTTGAGCCAGCGCAGCCGCGAGATCGTGACGTTCGCGCTGTGCGGCTTCGCGAACTTCAGCTCGATCGCGATACAGATGGCGGTGACGGGCGGCCTCGCGCCTAACCAACGGCCGGTGATCGCCAGGCTCGGCCTTCGCGCCCTGCTTGCAGGCAGCCTTGCCAACCTGATGAGCGCGGCGCTCGCATCGCTGATGCTGCCCTGACCGCAATCCTCTGCTAAGACAAAGACATGGCTACGATCACTGCTGACAATATCGCCTCCGTTTCCCTGAAGGACGCCGACCGCGATCCCGATGCATTCGCTCAGAAGCTGGGGCGAAGCTTCGAAGAATATGGCTTCGCGATTATCGCGAACCACGGCATACCGGACGAGCTTATCCATCGCGCCGAGGTGAAAGCGAAGGCCTTCTTCGCCCTCCCCGAAGAGGTGAAACGCAAATACCTCATTCCGGGCGGAGGCGGCGCCCGCGGCTACACGCCATTCGGAATCGAGACGGCCAAGGGCCACAAGGCGCACGACCTCAAGGAATTCTGGCACGTCGGCCGCGACCTGCCGCCAGGTCACAAGTTCCGCGATCACATGCCGGATAACCTCTGGCCGTCCGAGGTTCATGACTTCAGGACCACCTTCACCGAGCTATTCGCGACCTTCGATGCTGCCGGACTCAAGGTGCTCAAGGCGATTGCCCGCTATCTCAAGATAGACGAGGATTATTTCGAGGACGCGGTCCGCGACGGCAATTCGGTCCTTCGCGCGCTTCACTATCCGCCGCAGAACGAGCCGACCGGCGAGCACATTCGGGCTGGCGCGCACGAGGACATCAACGCCATCACCTTGCTGCTCGGTGCTGAGGAAGCTGGGCTTGAGCTGCTGACGCGTGACGGGCGCTGGATCCCGGTCTCACCCAAGCCCGGCGAGCTGGTCATCAACATCGGCGACATGCTGCAGCGGCTGACGAACGGAAAGCTGCGCTCGACTACGCACCGAGTGGTCAACCCGACGCCAGACCGCGCGAGCAAGGCGCGCTACTCGATGCCCTTCTTCCTTCACTTCCGGTCGGACTTCCTGATCGATCCGCTGAAGGAGACGATTGCTGCCGGGGAGAAGCCCAAGTGGGCGCCCATCACGGCGAACGACTACCTCCAGGAGCGGCTCCGCGAGATCAAGCTGGTCTGAACTTTCAGGCCTCGACGGCAGAGCTGCTGACACTGAGCTGGGTCGCGCCCGCTTTCTCCAGAAGGTCCAGGATTTCCCAGAAGGCGTCTGGCGCGGCGCTGCCGAAATCGATTCTTAGGCGTCCCGGCTCGACCGCCAGTGAGTGGATCACGTTGCCCAGCTCCGAGCCCGCGAGGTAACGCCGGTCGTCGGGGTCGAACCACTTTTCGAACCAACGGCCCAGCACCTGCTCGGCGTCCAATGATCCGTTGTGATCGATGACCACATCATCCCACCGCAGCCGCTCGATGTTCAAGTCGGCGTTACCCAGCGTGGTGCTGATCGGATCGAATCCCAAGATCCTGTCCGGCTCGAACTCGACGACCTCGGGCGCGCCCTCGTTGCGCACGAAATCAGCGCAGGCGAGCGAGTGGAAGATCGGGGACCCGGGTTCGAGCTCGATCTTTACCTCTGATTGTCCGCGGGGGCTGTTGCGTCGCTGGTCCGCGATGAACAGGATTAGCTGCTGGGTGTAATGATCGCGGATCTGCGAAAGGAAAGTTTGGGCATTGGAACGCCCGTCGTCGGTCACAAAGGCTCTCCCAGATTTGCCGGCCCGAAGCCGAATGGAATCAATTCGCCGATCCTGTGCCGCTGGACGGCCGAGCCGTCGCCGCTGCCGCAGATGATCTCAACGTCACGGCCGCCGAGTTCGGCGGCTTCAAGGATTGCCTGCCGGCAGCCGCCGCAGGGCGTGCAGACGGTACTGTCCACACCACCGACGACGACGATCCGAGCGACCTTCTCGAGACCGAAGGCATGCTGCGCCGCGGTCAGCGCGCTCTGCTCGGCGCAGACGCCGAGACGGTAGCAGGCGTTCTCCATGTTCGCGCCAGTGACGACGTCGCCGTCCACCGACTCGATCGCGCAACCAACCTTGAATTTCGAATAAGGCGCATAGGCCTTCGCGGCGGCTGCTCGCGCCAGTTCGAGCAATTGTTCATCTGTCATGCTCTTGTCCTTAACCGCCGCCACGGGGCATGCGCCAGTCATGCTGAAACCGAGAGTGTCGAGTCGCATGCGTTTCACTGCTCTTGCCGCGGCCGCCGCGGTCCTCATCCCGTCCACGGCTCTAGCCTGGGGCAAGACCGGGCATCGCGTCGTCGCCGCGATCGCCGACACCCAGCTTTCGGGACTGGCTCGGGCCCAGGTCGAGCAAATCCTCGGCCCGGGAGAGAGTCTCGACGAGGCCGCCAACTGGCCCGACGAGATGCGGTCCGCACCCGGTAACTATTGGCAGAAGACGTCAGTCCCCTGGCACTACATGGATTTCAACGGGGTCGTGTACGACAAGGCTCCCCCGGAGGGGGACGCGTTCGAGGCGCTTGGGCATTTCAGCGCGGTCCTGAAGGACCCCAATTCAACCCTTGCCGACAAGCAGGCCGCCCTTCGCTGGATCGTCCACTTGGTTGGCGACCTTCATCAGCCGCTCCATGTCGGCCGGCCCGGCGACGAGGGCGGGGGCAAGATCGCCGTCACCTTCTTCGGCAAGCCTAGCAACCTCCACGTCGTCTGGGATTCCGGCATACCCGACAATGAACAGCTGTCGTTCACCGAGCTTGCGGCAAAGCTCGAGCGGCACCTGACGCCGGGTGACATCATCGCTTACTGGGACTCGAACCCGCGCGACTGGGTGGATGAGAGCGCCCAGGTCCGCGAGCAGATCTACGCCGACCTGCCGAAGGCGAAGAAGCCAGTCGGGAAGGTGAAGAAAAGGGCCCCCAAGCCGCTGCCGGATGTCAGCTATTCCTACGTGTTCAAATTCCAGCCGGTGATAGAGCGTCAATTGCAGCGGGGCGGCGTTCGCCTTGCGGCCTACCTCAACGCGCTGTTCGCTGAACCGCAGCTGCATCCCGCCAAATGATGCGTCGCTTCCCGGCCGCGTTCGCGGCCCTCGCCCTTGCGGGCTGCGCATCGCAGGTTGCTCCTTCTGAACCTATTCGCTCGAGTGCGCCGGTCGAAATCCAGATTCTCGCGTTCAACGATTTCCACGGCAACCTGCAGAACCCCGACCCGGTCGAGATCACCGAGCCCGACGGGACCAAGCACAAGGTGCAGACGGGCGGTGTCGCGCATCTCGCCGCGACGTTGGCGGGCCTGCGCGCCGGACACGCCAACAGCATCACCGTGTCCGCTGGCGACACGATCGGAGCCTCACCGCTCATCTCGGCCAACTATCTCGACGAGCCGACCATTAGTGCGATGAACCTGCTCGGCCTCGAGCTTAATTCAGTCGGCAACCATGAGTTCGATCGCGGTGTCGACGAGTTGAAGCGCATGCAGGCGGGCGGCTGCGCGAAGTTCACGCGGCGCGCCCCATGCGCCGTCGAACCGTTCGCAGGCGCCCGGTTCCGGTACCTGGCGGCAAACGTGGTCGGTGCGAACGGTCGGACCATCTTCCCAGCTACCGCGATCAAGACATTCCAGACTGCGGCCGGCCCGATCACCATCGGCTTCATCGGCGAGACGCTGAAAGGCACCGAACATCTCGTGACCCCCTCGGGGGTGCGCGGCGTAACCTTCAAGGACGAAGCAGACACGGCCAACGCGCTCGTTCCGCAGCTGAAGGCGCAAGGCGCGGACGCGATCGTCCTGCTGATTCATCAGGGCGGAAAGACGCCGACCTTCACCGCAGGGAATACCTGCGACGGCCTTTACGGGGACATTCTTCCGATCCTGCCCAAGCTCGACCCGGCGGTCACCACCATCGTGTCAGGGCACACGCACTGGGCCTATGTCTGCCGCGGCACGCCCCAGGTCGGAGCCGGGCGCTTGATGACCAGCGCTGGCAAGTACGCCTATTTCGCTACAGACATTCGGCTTGAGTTCGACCCCGCTACCCATCGGCTTGTCGGCCAGGATGCGCGCAACATAATCGTGGGCAACGGCGAGCGCGGCGAGGATCCCGCCGAAGCGGCCCTGGTCGACCGTTACGCCGCAGCGATAGCGCCAATCGCCAGCAGGCTCATCGGTCATCTTACGGCCCCGGCTCCTCACGCTGTCGACGACTTCGAAAGCCCGGCGGCTGACCTGGTCGCGGACTCCATGCTCGCCGCGACGCGGGCCCCCGAGCAGGGCGGCGCGCAGGTAGCGCTGCTCAATGCTACTGGTGTTCGGGTGGACCTGCCCGGTGGGGACGTGCGCTACGACCAGGCGTTCGCGATGATGCCCTTCGGGAATAACCTCGTGGTGATGACCTTGACGGGCGCACAGATAAAAGAGGCGCTTGAGCAACAGTACAAGGGATCGATCCGGCCGGGCCTCACCAGGCCAAGCGCCATGGTCCCATCGGCAGGGGTGACCTACGCCGTCGACATGTCGGCTGGCGGCCGCGTGTCGGACATCCGGTTCAACGGCAAGGCGCTGGACGCCGCGGCGAAATACCGGGTCGTGGTGAACAACTATCTCGCGTCGGGCGGCGACGGAATCAGCGCGTTCACGGAGGGGACGGACATTACCGACAAGGGCATTATCGACCTCGATGCCCTGGTCGCGTGGATCGCGCCGGGACGGACGCCGCCACAGCCGGAACGGATCCGCTTGATCGGAGCCCACTGACCGGCCATTGTCGCCAGCGCTCGGGTAGTTTGTAACGGAGTATGCCCGTGCGTTTCACTGCTTTGCTTGTTTGCGTTCTTCTCGCCGTTCCTGCCGCAGCTCAACAGCATCAGCTCGACACTCTTAGTCCGGCGCAGGCCGTCAGCCGGGCGGCGGCCGCTTCGCCAAAATCCGTACGAGCCGTATTCGAGTTCAAGGTGCAGAACGCCGCCAGGTCTCATGGCGGCTATTATCTGGACAGCGAGCGGGACTTCCATTCCGCGAGCAACCTCGGCGTGATGATCCGGCCGTCCGCGATGCCGGGGCTCACGAAGAAATATGGCGAGGACCTCAAGTCGGCTCTAGTCGGCAAGACCGTGAAGATCATCGGGCAGGTCCGCCGCAGGGTCGTCGCCGGCGGGACGGCGACGGCAACCCAGATCGAGGTCACCCACGCCGGGCAGATTCTGTCGGTCAGCTAGCGTAGCGGCGGCTCGTCGAAGCTCCTGAGCTTGCGGCTGTGCAGGCCTTCGCCTTCCCGCTGCAGCAGGTTCAGCGCTTCGATGCCGATGCGCAGGTGCTGGCTGATCGCCCGTTCGTAAAAGGCGTTGGCCTGGCCCGGGAGCTTGAGCTCGCCGTGCAGCGGTTTGTCCGAGACGCACAGCAGGGTGCCGTAGGGGACGCGGAAGCGATAGCCCTGCGCGGCGACGGTGGCAGATTCCATGTCGATCGCCACCGCCCGGCTCTGGTTGAAGCGAAGCGCGGACGCGGCGTATCGCAGCTCCCAGTTCCGGTCGTCGGTCGTCACGACGGTGCCGGTGCGTAGCCGCTGCTTGACGCTGTCTTCGTCCTCGCCGGTGACCGTGAGCGCGGCGTCGAACAGCGCGCGCTGCACCTCGGCAATCGCCGGAAGCGGGACTTCGGGCGGAAGTACGTCGTCCAGCAAATGGTCGTCGCGCAAGTAAGCGTGAGCGAGCACGTAATCGCCAATCCGCTGCGTCGGCCTCAGCCCCCCGCAATGCCCGATCATCAGCCAGACCTCCGGGCGAAGGACGGCGATATGGTCGCACACCGTCTTGGCGTTGGCTGGGCCGACGCCGATGTTGACGAGGGTGATGCCCATCCGGTCCTCGGCCATCAGGTGGTAGGCGGGCATCTGGTGCCGCCGCCACTGGCCCGCCGCGATCTGCGCCTCGGCATCGGTCAGCTCGCCCGGCTCATAGAGCGCCCCCGGCACCGACAGGGCCGTGAAGCGCGAGTCCTTCCGCCGTAACGTATCGATGGCCACGCCTACGAACTCATCGACGTAGCGGACATAATTGGTGAACAACACGAACTGCTGGAAATGCTCGGGCGGCGTGCCGGTGTAGTGGCGCAGGCGTGCCAGGCTGAAGTCTGTACGAGGCCCATCGAAGAGGGCCAGCGGCCGCGGCTGCTCGGGGCCGCTGATCCAGACGCCGTCGGCAATCTCGTCGCCCAGGTGAACGAGCTCGTTTGACGGGAAGAAGCGCGACAGCTCCGCCGTGCTGATGTCGCCCACATGGATCCCGCTGTTCTCGATCACATAGGCGTAAGGGATTTCGCTGGCCGATGGGCCGACGTTGACCTCGACGTCATAGTCGCGGACGAGATGCTCGAGCTGCTCGACGAGATAATCGCGGAACAGCTCGGGCCGAGCGATGCTGGTGGCGTAGGTGCCCGGCTGGTTGAGGCGGGCGAAGGCGCGCGACGGCGCCGACGTGGGAAGCTTCCCGCCATATTCTATACGGAGCTCGGGATAGGCGAACGCCCCCTTCTTGCGAGCTCGCGCATCGGGCGCGCTTCCGTCCTCGATGTAGCGGGCAAGTGCCTGGCGGAGGTTCGCGACGGAGTCGTCGTAGATGGCTGCGAGCTGGTCGACGACAGCGTTGGCGTTGAACTGACGTTTCATGGCCCGCTCTAAGCCGGCGATCGACGAAGAGGCAAGGCGCCGCGGCCAATCGTGTAACGCGCAGGCGATTTGATCCGACCCCGAAACGGTACGCAGAGTACGGGTATTCGACGAACGGGAGGAGACCTCACTTGTCTCGCTGTCTCTCATGACATAGTACTAAGAGCACCACATTGTAATGCGGCTAGGTGTTCCAGTGCATCAGGTCTTGGATATCGGCTCGAAGATCGACGGTCCTCCGCAGATCGTATTGAACCTTGCTCCTGCGGAGCGGGAGATCGCCCTCCTCGTGTATCAGCTGGGCGGGTGCACCGCGAAGGAAGTGCAGGACCGCCTGGACAAGCGCGTTACCAATGCGACCGTCCGGACAGTGCTCCGACGCCTGATGAAGAAGGGTATCGTGAGCCGCCGCTCTGCAGGGCACTACAAGACGTTCGTCTACGTCCCGGCGATCACCACGGAATATGTCCGGCAGAGCGCGATCCTTCATCTCGCGCAGCAGCATTTTGCCGGCTCGTTGCCCCGACTGGCCGCTACCCTGGATGAGCTCCTGCACGTTAGCTCGGCGCAGGGCCACAACAGGATAGCGGCCAGCTAGCCTTCCCAAAAGTTGGTGCGGCGCAAAAGACACAGTCCGCGAAGAACTAATACCCATAGCTGTTCATCCGGCGTTCAATCCGTTGAACTGTCGGAAGGCCTAAGATAGCCAGAGTCCTTGGAGCACTACCCAGGGGAGCCACTACATGCGCCGTTTCTCGACCGCCACTCGGCTGGCGTTGACCTCGTCTACCATTGCGATTGTCGCGGGATTCCCCGGCAGCGCCTCGGCTAAAGGGGCGCCAGTCGAAACTACCGCCGCGCCGGTTACGACGGTCTCGTCGCAGGACGTGCAGAGCCTGCCGACCAATTCGAACAATCCGGCCGACATCGCCAAGCTGACCCCGGCCAGCTCTGGCCCCGGCATTACGGTCACGGGCTCACGTATTCGCCGCCCCAACCTCGAATCGGTCGTTCCCGTGACGTCGATCCAGGGCGAGCAGTTCTTCCAGAGAGGCGCCACGAGCGTCGGCGACCAGCTCAACGACCTGCCCCAGCTGCGCAGCAGCTTTGCACAGCAGAATTCAGGTCTTGGCATCGGAATCGCGGGTCTTAACCTGCTCGATCTTCGCGGGCTTGGGCCGAAGCGTACCCTGGTCCTGGTCAATGGCCGTCGCCATGTTCCGGCGGACATTACGAACAATGCGTCGAATCCCGACGTTGGGAGCATCCCTAACGAGCTAATCGACCGCGTTGACATCGTCACCGGCGGCAACTCGGCCGTGTATGGTTCGGACGCCATCGCCGGTGTCGTTAACTTCATCCTCAAGCGGAACTTCGACGGCATCCAGGTGCGGGCTCAGGGCGCCGAAGCCGCCGCGGGTTTTGGCACCAATTATATTGTGTCCGCGATTGCCGGTCAGAATTTCGCCGGCGGCCGGGGCAACGTGACCCTGTCGGCGGAATATTCGCACCAGGATCGCGTGTTCGGCTCGGAAGTTCCGTGGCTGCGCAGGCTCGATGGCCTTGCCGTTATCGATGTCGATCCCGGCGGTCTGCCTAATGGCAGCGACAGCTTCCCAGACCGTACCTTTGTGCGCGACATTCGGCTCGCGACCACCAGCCTTTACGGCATGGTCTATCTGTCAAATCCATCTGCCGCCCCAGCTTGCGGTGTCGGTCTCGCGCAGACCAATGGCGGTGGCAGCTCCACGCCTACTCCGGGTCTTCCGGCCTCCGCGAACGGAACTCCGTACGATTGCAACTACATCTTCATGCCCAACGGTAGCTTCACGCAACAGACCGGGGCTCGGTACTCAACCGGCCCGCTCGGCGGCTTTGCCGGCGGAAACGGCCAGACCGGGCGCGAAGGCGAGTTACTGTCGGTTCTGCCCAAGACGAACCGCTGGAACCTGAACGCCGTCGGCCATTTTCAATTCAGCGACGCGTTCGACCCGTTCTTCGAAGCGAAGTGGTCGCATCAGGAGGTTGCTGGCAATAACGCCAGCCCGGGCGGCATCCAGGGCACGTTCGCGCAATATGACATCCGCGAGCGCGTCCGCCTCGACAACCCATTCCTGACGCCCGACCAGCGGACGCAGATCTCCAACCTGATTCTGGCAAGTGGCTGTAACCCGAGCCTGACCGCGGTTTGCATGGTGACCGGTAACGGAGGTCCGACCGCGGGCGCAGGTGGCACTCCCTCGGGTTCGTGGGTCCGCGCTACGAAGGGCTTGGGCACCTATGCTCCGACGCAAGGCGTTGGAGGGCCACTCAATGCGACCGATATCTCGCTTATTAATTCGGGCGTCTACCGCTTCGGCGTTGCCCGCATCTTCCAGGACATTGGCATCCGCGATGAGATCTTCACCCGCGATACCTACCGGATCGTGGGCGGGATCCGCGGAACATTCAACACGGATTGGAGCTACGAGCTTTCGGCAAACTATGGTCAGTTCGACGAAACCGACAACAACCGCGGCTTCGTCGATCGCCAGCGCCTTATGCTTTCGCTCGACGCGGGTCGGGATCCGGCCACAGGCACGATCAAGTGCCGCGCTCAGTTTGACCCCAATGCAGCGGTGCCGCTGCAAGGCCCGTTCGCCAGTCCACCCGCCGGCGTGAATGAGCTAAGTGCAGCGGCAGCGGCAGCGGCAGCGGCAGCGCGCCTGGCGGCCGATATCGCCGCCTGCGTGCCCTACAACCCGTTCGGTTCCTCGGACAACAGCGCCGCAGCTCGCTATTTCTTGGCTAACATCACCAAGCACTCGCAGCTGACTCAGTTCGACTTGCTGGGCTTCGTCAATGGTGACTCGAGCCAGTTGTTCGAATTGCCTGGCGGTCCAATCGGCTTCGTGATCGGCGGCGAATATCGACGGCAGACCGGACGCTATATCGACGATCCTTTCGTGACCGCGCAGGCGACGAATAACGTCGTCATTACCGACTTCACACCTCCGGCGTTCCACGTCACCGAGGCATTCGGCGAGCTCAACATCCCGATCCTCAAGGACCAGCCGTTCTTCTATGAGCTGTCGCTCTCGGGTGCGGGTCGATATTCTCACTACCAGAAGGTGGTCGGAGACGTCTGGACGTATAACGTGGGCGGCGAATGGGCGCCCGTGCGCGACATTCGCTTTAGGGCCAACTACGGCAAGGCGGTCCGGGCCCCGAACTTTGCTGAAACCGCCTTCCCGGCGGTGGCGAACTTTGCTCCGAACTTCGTCGATCCGTGCACGTCAGGCTCCATCGGTGCCAACGCGAACCGTACCGCGAACTGCACCGCCGATCTCGGCGCGTTGCTCAGCGTCTTGCCGAACGTCACGCAGTCCTTGAACGTCGTCAACGGTTCGAATCCGTTCCTCAAGCCGGAGGTTTCGCACTCGCTGACTATTGGCGGTGTGCTCCAGCCAAGGTTCATCCCGGGCCTGTCCGCCAGCGTCGACTATTGGAGCATCAAGGTCGACAAGGTCATCGTCGCGCTTGGCGCGCAGCAGATTGCAAACCTTTGCTATGACGCTCCGTCGCTCAACAACCAATATTGTGCGCTGTTCACGCGCTGGCGCGGACCCGGTCTCGGGTCGCTGGGAGAGCAGCCTGGCCAGATTCTCGGCAATTCGCTGTCCCAGTCGGGGGTAAACTTCGCTGGCCGAGTTCGCCGCGGCCTCGACTTCAATGCCAATTACCGTGCCCGTCTCAGCAACAAGATCACGCTCGATACCGGGCTGATCTGGGTCCACGTGCTGAAGAACAGCAACTATAACGATCCGCTGAATCCGAAGTTCGAAGACCGAATCCTGGGTGAGCTTGGCGATCCGCAGGACGAAGGCCGTCTCGACGTCGACCTGAAGGTCGGCAACGTCACCTTCGGCTACAACGTGCACTATATCGGCTCGATGTTCGTCAACTTCTTCGAGGATTGGAATGCACTGCCTGCGGCCTGCCCGCCGGGACAGAGCACGCCCGGCGTGGGCGGTTGCCCGCCGAACAACTCCGACTTCGCGGATATCCGCAAATATCCGGCAGTGAGCTACCACGGGCTTCGGTTCCAGTGGGACACCGGCCCTGCGTTCCACCTGAAGAATATCCAGGTCTACGCCGGCGTGGACAACATCTTCGACAAGCACGCGCCGTTCAACCTGCCGCCGGGAGGTTCGCTCACCAGCGACCGCATCACCGGCAGCCAGACCGCGATCTACGATGCGCGCGGCCGCAACTTCTACGGCGGTATCAAGTTCCGCTATTAGGGTTGTCGCTGACGTGGCAAGAAACTCAGAGCCGGGGGGAGACTTCCGGCTCTTCTTTTTGGCGCCATCGGTGTGCGTGACATCCGCGTGACAAAGGTTCCCTTTGGCCACGGAGTTCGTCTATGCCGCACCCGACGAAGGGGGACCCTAACTGGCTACCGGTATCGACAGCTTGGCAGACGTAAACGAGGCTGAGGGGTCAGTCCTCGGTCTCCTTGCGCGGCAACAGCCGCTGTCCCGCTATCAGATCCTCCGTTTCTTCCAGAGTTCGCCCGCTCGGTTCCAGAACGTCAGCAAGGGTAGCGTCTACCCGCTCGTCGCCAGGCTGCTCGATCGCGGCCTGATCGAAACCAAGGCCGGTGACGGCCCGCATGGCGCGCCCGTCTATTCGCTCACCGATCTCGGCCGGACGGCGCTTCGCAACTGGACCAAGCGCCTCGACAAGCGCGACCTGCTGCCCCTCGACGCGCTCGAACAGCGCGTGTTCAGCCTTGCCGAGTTGCCGCCGACCGAGCGCATCGCCTGGGTCGCCGAAGCGAAGGAACTGATCCTGGGCAAGAAGGCCGAGCTGCAATCCCACCGCGATCGCATCACCAGCTATGTCTATGGCGACATCGTCTACAATGCGGACCAGGAGCGCCTCGACGCGAAGCTCGCCTGGCTTGACCGCCTCCTCATTCAGATCGCGCGGGAGATCGGCCCGAAGGCCTGAGAAGCTAGTCTCACAGGAATGGTGCCCAGGAGAGGACTCGAACCTCCACGCCCTTGCGAGCGCCAGCACCTGAAGCTGGTGCGTCTACCAATTCCGCCACCTGGGCACGGGAACGATATTTTGCGGTAGGCCGCGGCGCTTAAAGGGAGGGGCGTGAGCCTGTCAATCGGCTTCTGGGGACTCTGCGCCAGCCTCGCCAGGCTGGTATTCCAGGAGGTCGCCGGGCTGGCACTCCAGCCTCTCGCAGATCGCCTCCAAAGTGGCGAAACGGATGCCCTTCACTTTGCCCGATTTCAGTAGCGAGAGGTTGGCCTCGGTGATGCCGATGTCGCTGGCGAGCTCCTTCGAGCGGACCTTGCGCAGCGCCAGCATGACGTCGAGACGGACGATGATCGGCATCAGACGATCTCTCGGTTCTCTTGCTCGATCTCGCCCGCCCGCTCGAGCAGGCGAGAAAGCAGGAACAACAGGGCAGTGATCCCGATCAGCAGCAGGTCCCTGACGTCGATAGCGACCAGGACGCGGTGCGGAATGCCAAGCCAGCGCCCGACGCTCCCGAAGAATAAAGGGGCCGCGAAGCTGTAGAGCGCCATGATGAGCAGCCAGAGAGCAAATTGGCGGAACTGGCGGACGGTTCGGCGAGTGAACAGAGCGCCCTGGGCAACGCTCTTCAGTGCGGCGCTCAGCCAATAGATCGCAATCGCAAGCAGCAGCATGATGCCGTCGCCGAGATAGGCGACGCCTGGCGGTGCTCCCGGATGCGTGCGGAACAATACTCCAGCGCGACCAAGGTGAAGGCCGAGGCGACCGATCACATAGAGCGCCAGGATCAGGCCGAATATGAAGAGGATCCCGATCCGGAGCCGGGCAGCTGTCCGGGCAGTCCCACCGATCGACGCATCTTTTTCTGCAATATTTGACATAATTATCGTCTTTCGATAATTCGTTTCTATCTTATTGTCGAGAATCAGGAGTCACAAGATGAAGAAACGCGCCTTCGGGTTCTTGGCTGGTGCCGCGTTGCTGGCTGGCGGCATCGCGCTCGCGCACCCCGGCCATCCGCCCCTCCCGACGCCGGTCGTGAAGGTTTCAGCGGCGGAGCAGGCCGTTCCCTTTGAGCTGTTCCGCGGCAACCGCATCGTCGTGCCCGCGCGGATCAACGGGCATGAAACCCACGTCATTCTCGACACAGGTGCGAGCTTGTCGACGCTCAATCTCAATTATGCACGCTCGATCGGCCTTCCCGCCGGGTTCAAGATCCAAGCGAAGGGAGCGGGCGGAAACGTCGACGCGGAGCTGATTTCCGGGCTGACGATGGATCTCGGCGGCTATCACGCGGAGAACGCCAGCGTCGCGGCCATGGACCTGGCGCCGATCGAGCGGTCCATCGGCATGCCGATCAGCGCGATCTTCGGCCGCGATTTCTTCAATTCCGCCGTGATCTCGATCGACTGGGCCAATTCGAAGCTGATCGTTCGCTCGCATGACGCCTTCAAGCCAGCGGCCGGCGCAACTGCGCTCACCCTGAACAAGCGAGGGCCATTCAACACGATCCAGGTGTCGATCGCCGGAGCCGGTCCGGTAGAAGCTCTATTCGACATGGGGAATGGCGGCGCGCTGGTCATGCCCGTCACGTACTGGAAGGGGCGCCCGGAAATCGCCAACCTCAGGACGGCAGGTGCGATGGCCGGCGGGGTCGGAGGAATCCACCCTGCGCGTGCCGTGACTCTTCCTCAGGTCATGCTCGCCGGCCAAACCTTCGCCAATGTGCCGGCGATCCTTTCCGAGGGTGGCAACGACCAGGAGCCGGCGCAGATGACTAATGTGGGAATCGGCCTGTTGAAGCAGTTCAAGGTCGACCTCGATCTGGGTCGCGACCGCGTCTACCTGACGCCGCGTGCCGACAAGCCGGCATTCGTCCGCGACCGCGCCGGTGTTCGCTTCGATTTCGCCGGCGACCGGCTGAAGGCGAGTTTTGTATCGCCTGAGGGGCCGGCCGCCGCTGCTGGACTGAAGGCCGGTGACGAAGTCACTGCCGTTAATGGCCACCCGGTCACCGCCAACTATTACCGGGGCGCGGACTGGACGCGTGAGGCTGCGGGCACAAAGGTCGAACTTACCAGGGCCGACGGCAGCAGGATTACCGTGACGCTGGCCGACTTTTACTAGGAGCGCCAGTCGCCGCTTGTCGATGAGTAGAGGCGGGGTTAGTGCCCCGTTCCATGATCGATCGCAACGAAGAGCTCGTCACCGTCTTCGGCGGCGGCGGTTTTGTCGGCCGCTACGTCTGCGAGTTCCTGCTCAAGAGCGGGGTCCGGGTCCGCGTCGCCCAGCGCAATCCCAAGCAGGCCTATTTCGTCCAGCCACTGGCGCAGGTGGGGCAGTTCGGCTTCGTCACCGCCGACGTCACCAACCCCGACAGCGTTCGCCATGCGCTTCGCGGCGCAACGGCGGTCGTGAACCTTTGCGGCGCCTTCAAGAAGATGCAGTCGGTGCATGTGGACGGTGCGAGGAACGTTGCTGAATGGGCTCGTGACCTCGGCCTCGACGCCGTCGTCCAGGTGTCCGCTATCGGCGCCAGCGCGCAGTCCCAATCGACCTATGGCCGCACCAAGGCCGAAGGCGAGGAAGCGGTCCGCGAGGCTTTCCCCAGCGCAACAATTATTCGGCCGTCGCTGGTCTTCGGCCCGGAGGACGAGCTTACCAACCGGTTCGCGGCAATGGCGCGACTGCCCTTCCTTCCGGTGATCGCCGCGAAGCGAGACTTCCAGCCGGTCTACGTTCGCGACCTTGGCCAGGCGATCGCCATGGCTGCGCTCGATCCCCAGCGCTTCGGCGGGCAGACCTACGAGATCGGCGGTCCGCAGGTGATGAGCATGATCGGGCTTCACCAGGCGATCCTCGAGATCACCGGGCAGAAGCCCGAGATCGTGCCGCTGCCGGACCTGTTCGCGAGCCTCCTGTCCAAGCTCGGCTGGCTGCCGGGCGCGCCGCTGACCCGGGACCAGTGGCTGATGCTCCAGCGCGACAATGTGCCGTCGGGCCAGCACCCTGGTCTCGAGGCATTCGGCATCCGCCCGGCACCGCTTGCCGCGGTTGCCTACGAATGGCTCGGGCGCTTCCACCGGGGCGGCAAGTTCGCCGGCCGGCGGATTAATTTGACAGCGACCAACTGAGCCGCGACCCCAGCTAGATGCCAATCCTGCTGATCGCGATCATCCTCGGCATCGTCGAGGGCGTCACCGAATTCCTCCCGGTCTCCTCGACCGGGCACCTGATCCTCGCCACCGAGCTCCTGGGTTTTGACGCGAACAAGTGGGCGGCGTTCAACGTGATCATCCAGCTCGGTGCGATCCTCGCGATCGTCGTCCTTTACTGGCGGACCTTCTGGGCAGTGCTCGAAGGCCTGATCCATCGCAACCCGGTCTCGCTGCGCTTCGTCCGCAACATCCTGATCGGCTTCCTGCCGTCGGCGATCCTCGGCTTCATCCTCATCAAGCATATCGAGGCGTTGCTGGGGAACGCCTACGTCGTCGCAGTCGCCTTCATCGTCGGCGGCATCGCCATCCTGGTTATCGAGAAGCTTGCCAGGCGTTCGGACGTCGTCGGCGTCGCCGAGCTTCCGGTCCGCACCGCCGTCGGCATCGGCCTCATCCAATGCCTGTCGATGGTCCCGGGCGTCAGCCGGTCCGGCGCGACGATCATGGGTGGCCTGTCGCTTGGCGTCGAACGCCGGACCGCGGCCGAGTTCAGCTTCTTCCTCGCCATTCCCACGATGGTCGGCGCGACCACCCTCGAGTTCCTCAAGCACCGGCAGGAGCTGCTCGCCGGTGCCTCCGGAGTGGGCTTCGGCGCTGTCGCAGTCGGCTTCGTCGTCAGCTTCGTCGTCGCGCTGATCGTGGTCCGTGCCTTCGTCCACTATATCTCGCGGCACGGCTTCGCGCCGTTCGCCTGGTACCGCATCGCGGCCGGCATCGTCGCCCTGGCCTGGTTAAGCCTGGGTCACTGAAGTTTAACTTGCATGGGCCAGATTGAAGTCCGATAATTCAGGGACTTAGATGGATAGCCGCCATGCGTAAGACCCTGATCGCTCTCCCTGTTCTGCTCTGCTCGAGCCCCGCGCTCGCTCAGCAGGCGCCGGTGATACCACCCGAGCTGACGAACCCGGCGACGGTGCACCAGCTGTTCGGCACCCTGGACCAGTTGACGCGGGCGCTGATGAACGTTCGGGTTGGCGAAGCGAAGGCTGCGCTCGAAGGCCGCGACGCGACCCCGCGGGAGCGCAACATGACCGTGGGCGACTATGCGCGGCGCGACGATCCCAATTTCGACCGCCATATCCACCAGCAGATTGCGAGCGCCGAGCCGCAGGTCCAGCGCGGCATCCAGTCGATGAACCGGGCGCTTCCGGCCTTGATGCAATCGCTCGACGACGTTCAGCGCGCAGTCGACCGGGCCGTCGCGAATATGCCCGATCCGACCTATCCTCGGCGCTAGACGCACCGCCCTTTCCCGCTAAAGCTGCCCCGCCATGTGGCAGCTCTTCCAGTTCCCGCTCTGCCCCTTTTCGCGCAAGGTCCGGCTGGTCCTCGCCGAGAAGGGCGTCGGCCATGAGCTGGTGCGCGAGAATCCGTGGGAGCGCCGCGACGAGTTCATGGACCTGAACCCCGCGGGCGAGACGCCCGTGATGGTCGAGCCGGACCAGGCCGTGACCCTCATCGGCTCGCAGCCGATCGTCGAATATTTCGATGAGACGGTGGACCGCATGCCGATGATCCACGGCAATGCCGCGCTTCGGGCCGAGATCCGGCGCATGACCGAATGGTTCGATCTCAAGCTATACCGCGAAGCCGTCGAGCCGCTGATGAACGAGCGGATGCGCAAGCGGCTGGTCAACCGCGAAAGCCCCGACACGCGGATCCTGCGCGAAGCGATGCGGACGGCCAGCGAGCATCTCGACTATCTCGACTATCTGCTCGACCATCGGCGCTGGCTCGCGGGCCCTGGCCTGAGCCTCGCCGACTTCACCGCCGCCGCGCACCTAAGCGTGATCGACTATCTCGGCGCGCTCGACTGGCGCGGGCACAAGCAGACCAAGGACTGGTACGCGGTGATGAAGTCGCGGCCGTGCTTCCGGCCTCTGCTCGCCGAGCGGATGGAGGTCATCGTCCCGCCCGGCCACTACGACAAGGTGGACTTCTAGCGCTTCAGCGCAGCCGGCGCGGCTCTTGGTGCGCGCTCGGGCGCAAGCGACGGATGAGTGCCTGGACGCCCACCGCGGTGAACGTGGCCACGAGCGATAGCGCGGTCGAAACGAGGAATAGGCCAAGGAAACTCGTCGGCATCAGCGATTCTCCGTGTGCACGGGATATAGCACGGAGTGAGTTAACGAGTTCAGGCGGCGATTAGCGCCCCGCGGTACACCTGGTCCTCGAGTGTCCGGCCGGCGCCAAGAGCGACGCAGCTCATCGGGTCGTCGGCGACCTGCACCGGCAGGCCGGTCGAGTCCTGGAGCACGGTCGCGAAGTCGCGCAGCAGCGATCCGCCGCCGGTCATCGTGATACCCTGGTCGATGACGTCCGCAGCGATTTCGGGCTGCGTATGCTCCAGCGCCGTGCGCACCACCTCCACGATCTGGTTGACCGGCTCGCTCAGCGCCTCGGCAACCTGGGCCTGGTTGAGCTCGATCTCGCCCGGCATTCCGCGTCCCACGTCACGGCCTCGCACGAGCGTCGTCAGGCCGACGCCGTCGCCCGGCCGGACCGCAGACCCGACCTCGAACTTGACCCGCTCGGCCGTGCCTTCGCCGATCAGCAGATTGAAGTTGCGGCGAACGTAGGAGGCGATCGCCTCGTCCATCTTGTCGCCGCCAACGCGGGCTGAACGACACAGCGCCAGGCCCTGCAGCGAGATCACCCCGACCTCGGTCGTGCCGCCGCCGATGTCGACCACCATCGATCCGATCGGTTCGGTCACCGGAAGCCCCGCCCCAATCGCCGCGGCCATCGGCTCCTCGATCAACGACACCTTGTCCGCCCCGGCGTTGCTGACCGCATCGCGGATCGCGCGCCGTTCGACGTTTGTGGCGCCCGAGGGGATGCAGATCGCGACCTCGGGCCCGCGCCCGAACCGGCTCCGGCCGCCATTCGCCTTGCGGATGAAATGCTTGATCATCTCCTCGGCGACTTCGAGGTCGGCGATGACCCCGGCGCGGAGCGGGCGGATGGTGCGGATGTTGCCAGGCGTCTTGCCCAGCATCAGCTTGGCATCCTCGCCCACGGCATGCACCGTCCGGACGCCATTGACGATCTCCATCGCCACCACCGACGGCTCGCTGGCGACGATGCCCTGGCCACAGACGTAGATCACCGTGTTGGCGGTGCCGAGGTCGATCGCAATGTCACGCGTTGCGAAATTGAAGAAAAAACCCATCGGACCCCCCGGCCTTTTAAGAATCGGAATATCAAAGGCTTAGGCCAAGTCCCGATTTGGGCCAGATGGTTAATGCGCGTTAGGTGCGGGCCGTGGTTGAATCGGGTTGAGCTGAGACCCCGTCAGGCACAAACCGCCGCGACGAGGTAATTCAGGCGCACATCATCGCTCAGGTGCAGCCCGCGCGTCGGAGACCAGGCGATCCCTTCGACGTCGAGGCATTTGAGACCCGCGTCTGCCAGAAGCACCCTCAGCCGCTCGGGCGCAACGAACTTCTCGAAATCGTGCGTTCCCCTGGGGATCCGGCCGGTCCCTTCGCCGATGGTGATTATCATCAGCTTCGACATGGCCGTCGCGTTGGGGGTCGACATGACCAGCAGCCCGCCCGGCGCGAGCCGCTTCGCCAGCGCTTTCACGAAGGCCTCCGGGTCGGCGACGTGCTCTATCACCTCCATGCAGGTGATCAGGTCGAACTGGCCTTGCAGCGCCTCGAACTCGCTGGCGCGATAGTCGATCTCCAGGCCCTGTCCGGCGGCGTGCTCCCGCGCCACGGCGATGAGCTCCGGCGCCGCGTCCAGCCCGGTCACCTTTGCGCCCAGCCTCGCCAGCGGCTCGGTCAGCAGCCCCGCGCCACAGCCGACATCCAGCGCGGTCTTGCCCTCCAGCGGCGTGCGCTTGCACTCGTCGCACTGCCAGTGTTGGTCGATCTGGTCGCGGATGTACTTGAGGCGGACCGGGTTCAGCTTGTGAAGCATCGCCTCGGGCCCGTTCGGGTCCCACCAGCCGCCGGCCTGCGCCGCGAACTGCCGGACCTCGTCGCTGACGATGCTGCTCATTGCCCCCTCCATGCCTCCTGGGGTTGCAAAGGGGAAGGGAGTGGTGCGTTGAATGCGGCGATGGACGACTTCCAGCTGAGGAATGGCGAGCTTCATTGCGAGGAGGTGCCGCTTGCCGAGATCGCGGCCGTGGTCGGTACCCCCGTCTATGTCTATTCGACCGCGACGATGTGCAGGCACGTTGCCGCGCTGCGGTCCGCGCTGGAGGGCCTGCCTGATCCGCTCATCGCCTATGCGGTCAAAGCCAATCCAAACAGCGCCGTGATTGCCACGCTGGCGAAGGCGGGCCTCGGCGCCGATGTCGTGTCCGGCGGCGAGTACCGGCGTGCGCGCGCCGCAGGGGTGCCTGGCGACCAGATCGTCTTTGCCGGGGTCGGCAAGACCGAGGAGGAGATGCGGCTCGCCCTCGAAGGCGGGCTCTACCAGTTCAACCTCGAGTCCCTGGAAGAGGCAGAGATGCTGTCCGGCGTCGCCAGTGCGATGGGCCTGACGGCGCCGGTCGGCTTCCGTGTCAATCCGGACGTTGCGGCTGGGGGCCACGCCAAGATCACAACGGGCGCCGCCGAGAACAAGTTCGGGATCGCCTTTGGTGACGCGCACCAAGCCTACGATCGCATCGCCGGGCTGCCGGGGCTCGAGGTCCAAGGCGTCGCTGTCCACATCGGCAGCCAGCTGACGAGCCTCGAGCCGCTTGAGCGCGCTTTCACCCGCGTCGGTGAGCTGATCGCCGAGCTGCGCGCGGGCAGGCACATCATCAGCGTGGCGGACTTGGGCGGGGGCCTCGGCGTGCCGTACGACCCGGGGCAGCCGCCTCCGCCGAGCCCCGCGGATTATGGCGCGATGGTGAAACGCGTGACCGAAGGCTGGAACGTGCGGCTTGTGTTCGAGCCGGGGCGGCTGATCGTCGCCAATGCTGGCGTTCTCCTTTCGCGCGTGATCCGGGTGAAACCCGGCGCGACCGACCCGTTCGTCATCGTCGATGCCGCGATGAACGACTTGATGCGCCCCGCGCTTTACGACGCCTGGCATCGGATCGAGGCGGTCCGTCCGAGCGGCGAGCAGCGGACGGCCAATGTGGTGGGCCCGGTCTGCGAAACGGGTGACACCTTCGCGACTGGCCGGCAGATGGACGATGTCGCGGCTGGCGACCTCGTCGTCTTCCGCACCGCCGGCGCCTATGCCGCGGCGATGGCCAGCACTTACAACAGCCGGCCGCTCACCCCCGAAGTCCTGGTCGACGGCAGCCGCTGGGCGGTCGTCCGTCCGCGTATCGATGTCGACCGGCTGATGGCCGCCGACCGCATGCCGGAATGGCTCGCCGGTTGCGCGGACGCCTCCAGCAGCTAAACCCCCGCCGCAATGGCCCGTATCGTGATGAAATTTGGCGGCACCTCGATGGCGGGCATCGAGCGCATCCGCCATGTTGCGGGCCTGGTGAAGCGCGAGGCCGAGCGCGGCAACGATGTCGCCGTCGTCGTCTCGGCCATGGCCGGCGAGACCGATCGCCTCGTGCAGATGTGCAAGGAAGCCGCGCCGCTCTACGACCCGCGCGAATATGACGTGGTCGTCGCAAGCGGCGAGCAGGTCACTGCCGGCCTCCTCGCCATCACGCTTTCCGGCATGGGCGCCAACGCCCGTTCCTACATGGGCTGGCAGCTCCCGATCCGCGCTTCGGGCCACAGCTCGGCGCTGATCGACCACATTGACGCGCAGATCCTGGAAGACGTGTTCAAGAAAGGCGGGATCGCGGTGATCCCCGGCTTTCAGGGCATTACGGCGGAAGGCGATGTCGCCACTTTGGGCCGCGGCGGTTCCGATACGTCGGCGGTCGCGCTCGCGGTCGCGGTGAACGCCGACCGCTGCGACATCTACACCGACGTCGAGGGCGTCTTCACCACCGATCCCCGGATCGTCCCTCGCGCCAGGAAATTGAACGCCATCACCTACGAGGAAATGCTCGAGCTGGCGTCGGTCGGGGCCAAGGTGCTTCAGACGCGCTCGGTCGGCCTCGCCATGCGTTACAACATGGCGCTGCAGGTGCTTTCATCGTTCGAAGACAGGCCCGGGACGCTCATCGTCTCCGACGACAAAATCGAGGAGCTCAACATGGAACGGCAGCTCGTCACGGGTATCGCCCATGACAAGAACGAGGCGCGGGTCACGCTGACCGGTCTGCCCGACAAGCCGGGGACGGTCGCGGCGATCTTCGCGCCGCTCGCCAAGGCCAACGTCAACGTCGACATGATCGTCCAGAGCGGAGCGGGGACGGGGACTCCGAGCGACCTTACCTTCACCGTGCCCAACGCATCGCTCGCGCATGCGGTCGCGGAGCTCGAGAAGGCCAGGGCGGCAATCGGCTTCGACAAGATCGTCACCGACACCGACGTGGTGAAGGTGAGCGCGGTCGGCATCGGCATGCGCTCCAACGCCGGCATTGCCGCCAAGATGTTCGAGACGCTCGCCGAGCGCGGGATCAACATCCTCGCCATCTCGACCTCCGAGATCAAAGTCTCGGTGCTGCTTCCCGAGGAATATACCGAGCTTGCGGTCCGCGTCCTCCACACGGCGTTCGGCCTCGACGCGGCGGAGCAGGCGGCATGAGCGGCGAGGGGCTGATCGCCGAGCCGCGCGCCGTCCACGCGTCGGTGGGCCACTCGCGCCTGAAGGAGCTGATGCATCGCGGCATCGAGTTCCTCGGCTGCGAGGTCGCGATCATGGGCGGCGCGATGAGCTGGATTTCGGAGCGGCACCTCGTATCCGCCATTTCAAACGCGGGCGGATTCGGAGTCATCGCCTGCGGGGCGATGAACCCCGAGCTGCTCGACACCGAGATCGCCGAGACCAAGAAGCGCACCGACCGGCCGTTCGGCGTCAACCTCATCACCATGCACCCGCAGCTGTCGGACCTGATCGATACCTGCGCCAGGCATGGCGTCAGCCACGTAGTTCTTGCCGGCGGATTGCCACCGGCAGGCGCGATCGACCGCATCAAGGCGAGCGGCGCCAAGCTCACGGCCTTCGCTCCGGCGCTGGCGCTTGCGAAGAAGCTGATGCGCTCGGGCGTCGATGCGCTGGTGATCGAAGGGATGGAGGCGGGCGGTCATATCGGCCCCGTCTCGACCTCGGTGCTGGCGCAGGAGATCCTGCCCAACGTCAGCAAGGACATTCCAGTGTTCGTCGCCGGCGGCATCGGCCGCGGCGAGGCGATTGCCGCTTACCTCGAAATGGGCGCAGTGGGGGTCCAGCTCGGAACGCGCTTCGTCTGCGCGACCGAATGCATCGCTCACCCGAACTTCAAGAAGGCCTTCATCCGTGCCTCGGCTCGCGACGCCATCCCCTCGGTTCAGATCGACCCGCGCCTTCCGGTGATCCCGGTCCGGGCGCTCAAGAACCAGGAGATGGTCAACTTCGCGGCCAAGCAGCGCGAGGTCGCTCAGAAGCTCGACGCGGGTGCGATCGAGATGGCCGAGGCCCAGCTCCAGATCGAGCACTATTGGGCAGGTGCGCTTCGCCGCGCGGTGATCGACGGCGACGTTGAGAGCGGCTCGGTCATGGCCGGCCAGTCCGTCGGGATGGTCAACCGCGAGGAGCCGGTCGCAGAGATCATCCAGGAACTGGTCGATGAGGCCGCGGCGGCGCTGGAGAGCCGGGGCTAACAAGCGTATCGCAACGGTACAGCCGCCAATCGTCGCTTCGTCCGCTCGCGGCTGCGTGCGACAACGCGGGTCATGGTCGAGAACCATAGCCAGACTAGCCGCCGCGAATCCGAACGCGAGGAAGTGGTCCTTGCAGGCTCCGCTTACGGGCTCGGCCGGTCGCGCTCGATCATCGTCTCCGACCTTTCCAGCAGGGGCGCCCGGCTCGACGCGCGCGACATGCCCGCGCCCGGCTCCGACGTGCTGGTCGTCGTGGGCCCGTTCGAAGGCATGGCCACAGTCGTCTGGCGCAACGACGACCGCTGCGGAGTCTGGTTCGACGAGAACCTGCCCGACTACATGATCAGCGCGATGAAGAACGAGGCCAAGTGGATGGAAGTCGCCGGCTGGTACCGCTAAGCTGGTGTGTATTACTAACCTATAGCACCACAGACCTAAAGTCGTTTGGCCGACACATCCCAAGTCATTGAAACCGTGTCATTCCCCGGTTTGGCATGGTTCTTGAAGGAACTCCTGCGCAGCGCCTCAGCTGTGAAATGGAGTATTCAATATGATCATGAACGCAGTTCTGGCGGTGGCGCTCGGCCTCACGCCCGTGAAGCCCGGGATCGACACCCAGGTGATCCAGTACAACCCGACCGAATATGCCGGGTTGATCGGCCGGTACCAGCAGTCGACTGACCGCCGCGGCACCACGCACCTCACCGGCTACGACCGGCTCACCGGCCGCCCGTTCGACATCGCCGTCCGCCAGAACGGGCAGGTCGAAGGCACAGTCGGCGAGACCTTCATCACCTTCACCGTGTCGGAGGCCGCCTGACCGCCGACCTTGCGCCGGGGGCGGTCCGTCCGCTCCCGGTGCCATCTCACGCGTGACACGGCAGCGGCGCATCTGATAGCGCTCGATCATGCCGCTCAGCGCCGCCACCTCCGCCCGCGAGATCCTGACCGGCCTGCACGCAATCATGGCCAGCCGCGGCTCGGCCCAGTCAAAGCTCGACAAGGTCGTCGACCTAATCGCAGACAAAATGGATAGCGACGTCTGCTCCATCTACCTCCTTCGCAACAACAATCTCGAGCTGTTCGCGACGCACGGCCTGCGCAAGGAAGCAGTCCACGTCACGCGGCTTCACATGGGCGAGGGCCTGGTCGGCACCATCGCCGCCGAGGGCCGCGTCCTGAACCTCGCCGAGGCCGCCGAGCACCCGGCCTTCCTCTACAAGCCCGAGACGGGCGAGGAGCGCTACCACAGCTTCGCCGGAGTGCCGATCGTTCGTCTTGAAAGCCCGATCGGTGTCCTCGCCGTCCAGCACGCCGACCCGCGCCGCTACGAGGATGTCGAGATCGAGGCGCTGCAGACCGTGGCGATGGTGCTGTCGGAGATGATCGCCGCAGCGCGGCTCGTCGACGGTGCCCGCCGAAGCCGCCTTCGCAGCGCGGGGCCATTGCGCCTCCCGGGCCTGAGGCTCGTCAACGGTATGGCGAAGGGGGTCGCCGTCTTCCACGAGCCGCGGATCGTCGTCGAGCACACCGTCGCCGACGACATCGAGGCCGAGCGCGCCCGCGTCTACGGCGCCTTCCGCAAGATGCGCGAGCAGATCGACAACATGGCGAAGGAGGCCGAGTTCGGGATCGCGGGCGAGCATCAAGAGATACTCGAGACCTACCGCATGTTCGCCTACGACGAGGGCTGGTCGCGGCGCATCAATGCGGCGATCGACAGTGGCCTCACCGCCGAAGCGGCAATCGAGCGTGTCCAGCAACGTACCCGCGCGCGCATGCAGGAGATCGACGATCCGCTCCTGAAAGAGCGGATGCACGACCTCGAGGACCTGTCCAACCGGCTGCTGCGCATCGTGTCCGGGCGCATGGGCACTGCGGCGCAGACCGGCCTTACGCACGATGCGGTGCTGATCGCCCGAAACCTAGGGCCCGCCGAGCTGCTCGAATATGACCGCCGCCGCCTGAAGGCCGTGCTGCTGGAGGAGGGCTCGCTCACTTCGCACATGGTGATCGTCGCGCGAGCGATCGGCGTACCGGTGCTCGGCCGCCTCCACGACATCCGCCACAGCGTCGAGGAAGGCGAGACGATACTCGTCGACGGCGACAACGGCAGCGTCATCATCCGACCCAGCCGGCCGCTGCTATCAGGCTTCGAGCATCGGATGACGCTCAGCCAGAAGCGGCGCGCGGAGTTCGCGGCGATCCGCAACCTGCCGGCCAAGACGGTCGACGGCGTCCACGTCAGCGTAATGGTCAATGCCGGGCTCGCTGAGGATGCCGCTTCGCTGCCGATGAGCGGTGCCGAGGGGATCGGCCTATTCCGCACCGAGTTCCAGTTTCTGGTCTCGGCGACGCTTCCCGGCCGTGACCGCCAGATGCGGCTCTACACCAAGGTGCTCGATGCCGCTGGCGATCGGCCAGTCGTCTTCCGCACCGTCGACATCGGTGGCGACAAAGCCTTGCCGTATCTCACGGACGACGCCGAGGAGCAGGCCGAGAATCCGGCGATGGGCTGGCGCGCGCTCCGCCTCTCGCTCGATCGCTCGACCTTGATGAAGGCCCAGGCCCGGGCGCTTCTTGACGCGTCAGGCGGCAAGGTCCTTCGCGTCATGTTCCCGATGATCTCCGAGCCGTGGGAATATGAAGAGGCGCGCGCTTTGTTCGAGGAACAGGTCGAATGGGCACGCGGCGCGCATCGCAAGCTCCCGAGCCGGATCGAGTTTGGCGCCATGCTCGAGGTGCCCAGCCTGGCCGAAATGTTGGACCAGTTGCTGCCCCGCGTCGATTTCATCTCCGTCGGCACCAACGATCTTACCCAGTTCCTGTTTGCCGCCGACCGCTCCGACCCGCGGCTTGCCCAGCGCTACGACTGGCTGAGCCCGGCGATCCTTCGCTTCCTGAAACGCATCCTCGACCAGGCTCGGGCGGCCAACGTCCCCGTTCGGATTTGCGGCGAGATGGCCGGCCGCCCGCTCGAAGCGATGGCACTGGTCGGCCTCGGCGCCGAGAATGTGTCGATTACCCCGGCCGCGGTCGGTCCGGTCAAGGCGATGGTCCGCTCGCTCGACGCCGCGGCGATCCGAACCCGCATGGACCAGCTCCTGGCCAAGCCGCCGAAGGACATGCGCAAGGCGCTCAGCGAGTGGGCGCGCCGACACAATGTGGTGATTGGTTAGGTTGCGGTTGACACCTCCGCTGCAGCCTTCAAACAAGGTGCATGCCCAAGCGCACCCCTGAGCCCGAGGTCCCCGAGGCCGAGCCCGAGCCGGAGGTGCCGCCGACGGTTGGCGAACGACTCCGCGTCGCGCGCGAGAAGATGAAACTGAGCCTGGAGGACGTTGCGGCCCAGACCCGGATTCCGCAACGCCATCTCGCCAGCATCGAGACCGCGGAGTGGGACAGCCTTCCGGCACCGACCTACACCATAGGCTTTGCCAAGAATTACGCTGGAGTCGTTGGACTCGATCGCATGGAGATCGGCGACCAGCTGCGCGAGGAAATGGGCGGTCAGCGCTTCGCCGCGACATCTGCGGACGTGTTCGAGCCGGCGGACCCGCGCCGGACCATGCCCAGGTCGTTGGTGATCGGAGCGGTGATCGCCGCCGTGCTGCTAATCGCGCTGATGAGCTTCCTCAACCGGCGCTCGCTCGACGAGCAGGACCAGAACGCGACGACCAATGAGGCGGCGACCAATGCGGCTGGCCAAGCGCCTGCGGCTCAACCCGCGCCCCCGCCCGCGACTGCGGCGACGGGTCCGGTCGTTCTGACCGCTACTTCTCCTGCGTGGATTGCCGTGACCGACCAGGGCAACACCCTGTTCCAGGGCGAGCTGCAGCCCGGCCAGGCCTATACTGTGCCGGCGACAGCGACCGCGCCGATGCTGAAGGCAGGCAAGCCAGAAGCGTTGAAGATTACGGTCGGAACGACGACGGCGCCGCAGGTGGGTCCCGCGGGGAAGGTGACAACGGTGAGCCTGGCTCCGGCTTCGCTGCTCAAGGGGCCGACGACGGCATCGGCGCCGGTAGTGGCTCAGCCTGCGCCCGCGACGACGGCGCCCGCGCCGACGTCTCGCGCGACGCGCGCTGCGGCAGCCGCTGCGCCGCCTCCGGCCGCACCACCGCCGACGCAGCCCGTGAGCAACAGCCAGTAGGATTCATCGCCGCGCAATGCGCCGGGCGGCAGATTGGGGTGCGAACCGAAGCGTGGGGAAGATTATCGTGAACTACCGTTTGACCGCCGCACTCGCGGCCGGCGCCGCACTGACTCTCGTGCCCGTGGCCGCCCAGGCCCAGCGCCAGGCGCCGCCGACTCCGGAGCAACGCCTCGACCGGCTTGAGAAGCAGGTGCAGCAGGTGCAGCGTCAGGTCTTCCCGAAGGGGCGCCCCGCGGACACGGCGGGCTTCCTGGACGATCCGGCCGCAAGCCAGTCGTCGGTCGTCAATCTCGACCAAAGGCTCGACGCGCTTGAAAAGCAGGTTGCTGATCTCGTTCGCCAGTCGGAGGAGAACGGGAACAGGCTGCGTAACCTCGAAGGCGGAATTGGCCAGCTGAAGGCCGACCAGGACCAGCGCATCTCCGCGCTCGAGCAGAAGATGAGCGAGGCGGCGACGGTCGCTCCGACGGCCGGTCCAGTTGAGACGGCACCCGTAACGACGCCGTCCGCAAAACCGAAAACGACCCCTTCCAAGACTCCCCCGAAGAAGACTGCAGAGTCGGAGCCCGTCCCTGCTGGGGGCGGCCCAGGAGTCGAAACGGCAGCGGCGACCGATCCGGGCGAAGATGCCTACAGCGAAGGCTTCCGTCAGTGGCAGGCCGGCCAGTACGACCAGGCGATCTCCTCACTGAAGGGCTTCGTCGCGGCTTACCCGAAGCATCGCCGCGTCAGCTACGCCAACAACCTCATCGGCCGCTCGCTGATGAGCAAGGGCCAGACCCGCGAGGCTGCCAACGTCTTCCTTGCGAACTATCGTGGCAATCCGGGCGGCGAGCGGGCGGCGGACAGCCTTTATTACCTTGCCCAGGCTGCGATGCAGCTCGGCCAGCCGGCCCAGGCCTGCAAAGTCTATGCAGAGTTCGACGCTATCTACGGCGCCAAGGCCCGTACGGACCTCAAGAAACAGGTGAGTGACGGCAAAGCGCAGGCCCAGTGCAATTGAGGCGACTGCCTCAAATCGGCGCGGTCGCAACAACCATGTTGGAGACCGCCACCCCCCGCTCGTAAAGGCCACTGAAACGAGCTCAGGGGGCCCGGTGGAATCATCAATCCTCGACCGCTTTCGCGCCGACTTGGACGCGCTGGTGTCGAAGCAGGCACGGATCGGCGTCGCCGTGTCCGGTGGGCCCGACAGCCTCGCCTTGCTGCTGCTGGCCGCCGCTGCACGACCCGATCAGGTCGAAGCCGCGACCATCGACCACGGCCTTCGCCCCGAGGCACCGGGCGAAGCCGCGTTCGTGGAAAGCGTCTGCAGCCGTCTTAATGTACGCCACGCAACGCTCACCGCCCGCTGGTCGGAGATGCCCGAAACCGCGATCCAGGAGCGGGCACGCAACAAGCGCTACCGCCTGCTCGGCTATTGGGCCGAAGAGCGAGGCTTGGACGCGATCGTCACTGCCCACCATGCGGAGGACCAGGCTGAGACGGTACTCATGCGCCTTGCGCGGGGGTCCGGGGTGAGGGGCCTCGCTGGAATGCGCCCGCGGTCGGTATCGCCCGGCGCTCACATCCGTCTCGTCCGGCCGCTGCTCGGCTGGCGTCATGCCGAACTCGAGCAGATTTGCCAGGCCGCGGGG